>Ga0209014_10000523_pt1 | contig 22497 bp, 20 predicted proteins | sample BarGraNGADG00212_FD_184491 | JGI IMG/M metagenome (GOLD analysis project Ga0209014, IMG submission 184491) | Arctic peat soil microbial communities from Barrow, Alaska - Barrow Graham LP Ref core NGADG0002-212 (SPAdes) (version 2) | ecosystem: Environmental > Terrestrial > Soil > Wetlands >...
CGTCGGGGCCGGCGTGGGCGTCGGGGTGGGTGTGGGCGTCGGGGTGGGTGTGGGGCTGGGCGTCGGGGTGGGTGTGGGGCTGGGCGTCGGGGTGGGTGTGGGGCTGGGCGTGGGCTCGGGACCCATCGAGACCACGTACGCCACGGGCGACCCGGGCGCCATCAACTGGCCGGGTCCGGGTGACTGGTCCAGGACAGAGCCGAGGGGGACCAGCGGGTCGTACGCCTCAGCGCGCGTGCCCACGGCCAGGGTCGCGGTGACGATCAACTGCAGCGCCTCGGCCTCCGTCTTGCCCCGGAGGTCCGGCACGGCGATGCCGACCGTGCCGCGGGCGACGACGAGGCCGACCTGGCTACCGGCGTCCACGGTCTGCCCTGCCGGGGGCTGCTGCGACAGGACGGTCTCCGGCGGCACGTCGGTCCGCACCTCGGTGCTCGCGACAACGACGACGAGACCCACCTTCGCGGCGGCCGCCTGGGCGTCCGGGTACAGGAGATCGACGAACGTGGGAACCACGACCTGGCCGGCCGAGGCGCTTGGTGACGCCTTGCTGCCGCCACCACCGGCGAGGACCTGGAACAGGAGGAACCCGACGATGACCAGGATGCCGATGCCCAGCAGGCCGGCGACCCAGGCCCAGGGACCCGAGCCACCCGGTTCGTCCTCGGCCAGCGGCGGCGGGGGCGGGGTGCCCGTCGTCGAGACGGGAGCAGCGTGCGGCATCGAGCGGGCGTAGGCGTCCGGCGGGTAGGGAACGGGCGGGTTGGGACGCGCCTGGGCGGATGCGACGGTCTTCGTCGCGGCCAGTCCGGCGGCGGCGCCAGCGACGGCTGCGCCTCCGACGGCTGCGCCCGGGTCGGCGAGATACCCCTCGAGGGCACTGGCCATGGCGGCGGCAGTCGCGTAGCGAGCGGCAGGATCGAGCGCCATGGCGCGCAGGACGATGCTGTCGAGCGCCGCCGGGACGCCGGGCCGCAACGCGGACGGACGCGGGGGCGTGGTGGTGAGACGGGCGAGGGCGACCGCGGCGGCCCCGTCGCCCGAGAACGGGCGCTGGCCCGTGAGGGTCTCGAACAGGACGATACCCAGGGCGTAGATGTCGGAGGCGGCCGTACCGGCCTCGCCGCGCGCCTGCTCGGGGCTGAAGTAGTGGACGGAGCCCATCGTGGTGCCGGGCAGCGTCAGCTGCGACTCCGTGAGGGCCCGGGCGATCCCGAAGTCCGCCACCTTCACGCGCCCGTCGCGGCCGACCAGGACGTTCGAGGGCTTCACGTCCCGGTGCACGATGCCGCGGACATGCGCTGCGTGGAGCGCTTTGGCCACCTCCGCGGCGACCCGGGCCGCCTGGCGCGGCGCGAGCGGGCCGTTCTCCCGGATGATGGCACCGAGGTCCTGGCCGTCCACCAGCTCCATGACGATGTACGGGCCGGAGGCGTCCTTGCCGAAGTCGAACACCGCGGTGATGTTCGGGTGGTTCAGCGACGCAGCGGCGCGGGCCTCGTCCCGGAAGCGGGCGAGGAAGTCCGGGTCCTTGCCGAACTCGGGGCGCAGCAGTTTGACGGCGACATCCCGTTCCAGCTGGGCGTCGCGCGCACGGTAGATGGTCGCCATGCCGCCCTGGCCAAGGAGCTCCAGGAGGCGGTAGCGACCGCCGAGCGTGCTCCCGATCTCGGTCACGGTGTGCTCGTCTCCCCTCTTCGGCGCGTGCCGCCCGTCGCGGCCGGACGCATCCTACCGCGCGGGTGTTCAGGATGCCGGGTCAGATGTCCAGCGTCCGCAGGTAGTCGCGGAAGGCGCTGCCGAACTCGGGACGGGCGAGCGCCAGCTCCACGGACGCCTGGAGCCAGCCCATCGTCGTGCCGGCGTCGTAGCGCTTCCCCTCGAAGGCATAGCCGAAGACGCTCTGCTCGTCCATGAGGGCGTGAATCGCGTCCGTCAGCTGGATCTCACCCCCGGACCCGCGCTGGGTTTGCTCCAGCTTCTCGAAGATCTTGGGCGTCAGCACGTACCGTCCGATGACGGCCAGGTTGGATGGGGCCGTCGCCGGGCTCGGCTTCTCCACCAGCTCCGTCACGCGATAGGTGCGGTCCTGGTCCGTCCCCTCGGTCACCCGCTCGCCGCCGATGACCCCGTAGCGCTGCGTCTCCTCCCGCGGAACCTCCATCACCGCGACCACGGAACCGTGGTGCTGCTGGTAGGCGTGGATCAGCTGGCCGATGCACGGCCGGTCCCCGATGACGACGTCGTCCGGCAGGATCACGGCGAACGGCTCGTGGCCGATCAGGTCCTTCGCCATGAGGACCGCATGTCCGAGGCCCAGCTGCTCCTTCTGGCGGACGTAGGCGATCTGGGCGAGGTCGCTGATGTGGCGGACCTGGCGCAGCTTCTCGATCTCGCCCTTCTCCTCGAGCAGGTGCTCCAGCTCATAGTTGAGGTCGAAGTGATCCTCGATCGCACGCTTCTGCGACGAGGTGACGATGATGACCTGCTCGATGCCGGCTGCGACCGCCTCCTCGACGGCGTACTGGATCACCGGCTTGTCGACGAGGGGGAGCATCTCCTTCGGCTGCGCCTTCGTGGCAGGCAGGAAGCGGGTGCCCCAGCCGGCGGCGGGGAAGACGGCTTTGCGGACGCGCATCGAACCTCTCGGGAGGGGGGTCAGGAGTCCGGCCAGTATACCCGCCACCCTTACGCACCCCTTCGGGGCGTCGGCCGGCGTCCCCCGGGTGCCCCTCAGGCGAGGCCGGCAGCCTCGTCCGTGAAACGTGCCACGAGCTCGGAGAAGGTGCGCGGGCGGTCCAGGCTGGACAGGTGCATCGCGCGGGGGATGACGACGCTCCGCCCGCGACGGCAGGTCGCCGCCCAGAACTCGCCGCCGGGCCCGAAGACCGGGTCCAGGGCTCCGTTGACGACCAGGACCGGCGTCCAGAGGCGGCCGAGCCGCTCCAGGAAGTGCTGCCCCACCACGGACCGCACCGCCTGGGCTCCACCCGCCCACCAGAAGCCGCCCTCGATGACCGGCTCCGCGATCGAGCGCCGGTAACGGAGCCGGAAGAACGCGACGTTGACCAGCCGCAGCACCGACCGGGGGAGGCGCTCCAGCACCCAGGCCAGGCCGCGGAACGGCAGGGCGATGGTCCCGATGGCTTCGGCCGAGCAGCCCGCAAGCACCAGGCCGGCGACGCATTCGGGCGCCGCGTCCGCGACATCGATCGCGACGTAGCCACCCAGGGAGAGGCCAACGAGGACCGCGCGCCCGGACGGCACCTCGGCCGCGATCGCGGTGCTGACGGCGGCCCGTGCCGCCTCGAACGACCAGGGCTCGGAGCCGCGCTCGCCGTGACCCGGCAGGTCAACGGCCACGCACCGGTAGCGGGCGGAGAGGCGGCGCATCTGCGGCCACCACTGCCGGCGCGAGAAGCGCGTCCCGTGCAGGAAGACGATCGCCGGGGCATCGCGAGGGCCGAGCGCGGTCCAGGGGGGCGAGGGGGGCGAGGTCCGCTGTTGGTCCATCGGGCTCAGGATAGCCCGATCGGTCGGGGCGGCCCCGGGCTCAGCCTCCGGCGAGCGGCGGGCCGGGTTCGGCCTGGACGAGGGCGATCTCCCGCGCAGCCTCCTCGTGCGCGGCCACGAAGGCCAGCAGGAGACGGTCCAGGAGCCCGGTGGAGACGTCGTACAGGTTGCCGATGCGGAGCGAGTCCACGCCCCGGCGGCGGGCCACCACGCTGAGCTCGGCGAGGAACGGGCGGCGGGCCGAGACGAACATCGCCACCGCGTCGGCGAGTGGCACCCCGTTCAGCGCGAGCCGTTCGCCGAGATGTGCGGAGAGCTCGATGGCGTCACGCTCGGCCAGGGCCCGGCCGGGGCCCGTCTCGTCGAGGTGGCGCACCAGGGCATCGACGAGGCGGCGGCCGGTCTCGCGGAAGGACTCGCGCTCCGCCGCGGGGACACTGGCCCGGGGGTCGAGGCCACCGCCGTGGGCCTCGCCGTAGCTGCGGCGGTAGGCCGCGCTGAGCCGGACCTGGCTGGCGCCGAGACCCGCGAGCCCGTTGTCGGGGCCGGTCCGCCGTGCCGCGATGAGCCGCTCCAGCGCGCGCCGGTCGAACCGCCGGTGGCCGCCCGGGGTCGTGAAGGCCGGCACGCGCCCCTCGTCCGCCCAGCGGCGCAGCGTGTCGGGATCCACGCCGAGCATCCGGCTTGCCGCCCCGAGCGGGAGTCGGTCGGGCAGCGGGCGGGCATCGGGCGACCGGTCGTCGGACACGGGACCTCCGGGGTGCAACGCTCAGGCGCGGCGGCCAGGCGCAGCGAATCTGCGCAAACCTTGGTCCTCGCCGCAGGTCGGACCGCGCGAGTGTAGGAGCGTCCGAACCGGGGAGTCAAACGGTCCGGCACGGGTGCCGGACGAGCCCTGTTCAGGCTGCTCAGGCGGGAACGAACTCGTGGTCGTCCCGGTGGAGGCCGTCGCACAGGCCCCATGCGGGCGGCTCTGTGGGCAGCGCGACCGGACGCATGATCTCGCGCACCTCGCCGCGGCGGCAGAACAGGTGTCCTCGTTCGGCCATCCAGAGGCGCACGCAGGCTGGATCCGAATGGAACTGGTGGGGGCCCGGGTTGACGGGCGTGGACTCCGTCCAGCCAACCGCGACCTCGGGGGACACGATGTCCAGGAGGTTCACACGCCAGGGTGTCCCGGGGATGACCTCGCGGCAGCCGTCACACCGGGTCGCGATGTTGTCGTTGACGATCGTGCGGATCGTCACGCCCATGATCTCCATCGCCTCGGAGGATAGCAGGGAGACCGCGCGTCGGGCACGTCGCCGAGAGCATCCCGGGCACGATCCGGGCACATCCCGTGCACGAACCGGGCACGATCCGGGAGCGGCGCTGGTACCCCCAACCGGATTCGAACCGGTGATCTCCACCTTGAAAGGGTGGCGTCCTGGGCCTCTAGACGATGGGGGCCCGAGCCCCGGTGGGGCCGGGCGAGTGTACCAGAGGGGTGTCCCGGCTCCGGCCGGAGGCTCCGGTCAGACGGCCGGAGGTTCCCCCTGGCCGACCGGCCAGGGGGCATCAGGCGCCCGGCGTCCCGCTCCAGATGAGGCTCATGATCACCGCGGCGGCGAACGACATCAGCGCCATGACCGCGACCACGCCGCCGAGGAGCGCGGTGAGCACCGCCGCCCCGTCGCGGCCCTCGCGGCCGGCGCGCACGACCGCCGCCACCGACAGCAGGGCCGTCGCGGCGAACACGATCCCGCAGATCGCGAACCCGGTCGCCATGAGCGGCACCTGGAGCTTGTCCCGCACGAGCACCGACCAGAGCAGGAAACCGACTCCGCCCGCGAGCGCGACCACGAGCGTCACCCGGACGGGCGTGACCCGAACGGGTCCGAGCCAAGTGCCCGAGCGGCGACGGCGGCCGGACGCGTCCTTCGGCGCGGCTTGCGAGCGTGTGTCGTACTGGTGGCGGCTCATCGCGGCGAGCGTAGCAGGCGTCCCCGGACCGGGCTCAGGCGATCGACTCGGAGACCTCGCGCCGGCGGTGGTAGATGGCGACGTTCCAGGACAGGCGCGGCCGCTTCAGGGTCTCTCCGATGGCCGCGCCGCGCTCCCCGAAGGCCTCACCCAGGAACGCGCGCGCCTCCTCGACCGAGGGGAACGTCCAGAAGCAGTGCACGACGCGCACCTTGAAGCCACCGCCGCGCAGGAACGGGCCCTCCCGCCGGCTCCACGAGCGGTACTCGGGCGCATCGGGCTCGCCCAGCCCACAGACGTCGTCGCGGCCATAGTCATGGACCACCAGCAGGCATCCGTCCGGCCTGAGTGCCCGGTCCACCTCGGCCAACGCAGCCGGGTCCACGCCACGGAAGCCGGACCACAGGCTGACCACGGCGTCCAGGCTGGCATCCGGGACGTCCAGCCGGAAGGTCTCCCCGAGGCGGACGGCCAGGCCGGTGATGCCGGCGGCGGCGAGACGGTCCAGCAGCGGTCCGGCGGGCACGTCGACCAGCGCCACGTCGCGCCCCGCGAGCGGGCCGAGCGACTCGAGGGCGCGGATGATCTTGCCCTCGACGTCGATAACCGCCCGGAGACGCTCGGCAAGCGGGTCGGCCAGCTGGAACGGGATGTCAGCCATGTCCCCGAGGATACGCGGGGTGCGCGGAGCCGTGCGACCCGGATCGCGCACGGCGCGCAGTGCCGCGGGTCAGCGTGCCCGCAGCAGGATGGCACCCCGCAGCGGGATCGACACGGAGGCCCGGCCGCCTGCGACGGTCACGGGATCGCCCCTGTCCCAGGCCCAGCCGCCGGGCACCTCCGGCTCCAGCGTGCGCCCGTCGAGGCCGGGCAGCGAGAGATCGAGCCAAGCGTCCTCATCGCCCGCGTTGAGGCAGACCACGAACGCCTCCTCCGCATCGGAGCGGAGGTAGGCCGCGGTCATGCCGGCGGCACCGGCGATCGCGAACTCGCCGCGCCGGAGGGCACAGTGGGCATGGCGGAGCGCCGTAAGGCCGCGGATGTAGGCAAGCTGCTCGTGGTCCCACGCGGCCTCGTCCACTGGGAAGGAGCCCCGGCAGTACGGGTCGTTGCCCCCGACCAAGCCGATCTCGTCGCCGTAGTAGATGCAGGGGGCGCCACCAACCGTCATCTGGACGAGCGAGGCCAGGCGGACGCCATCCCGATCCCCGGCGCAGATCGAGAGGATCCTCGGCATGTCGTGGCTGCCCAGCAGGTTGAGCTGGACCGCGTTGACCTCGGGGGCGTACGTGGTGAGCGCGTGCTGCAGGCGGGCGACGAACCCCGGGCCGTCCTCCCGGCGGACGCCATCGCGCACGTCACCGTGCTGGGCGATGACGGCCTCGTCGCGATGGTGGGAGGCGGCGAACGAGAGCGCGGCGAAACCGAGCGGGTAGTTCATGTAGGCGTCGAACTGGTCGCCCTTGAGCCAGCGATGGTCCTCGACCCAGACCTCGGCCACGATATAGGCGTCGGGGTTCAACGCCTTGACACGGCGGCGGAACTCGCGCCAGAACTCGTCGTCGTCGATCTCCGCGGCCACGTCCAGGCGCCAGCCGTCGGCGCCGAACCGGATCCAGTGCTCCGCGACCCGCATCAGGTACTCGCGGACCTTCGGGTTGTCGGTGTTGAGCTTCGGCAGCGCGGGCAGGTTCCACCACGCCTTGTAGCCCAGGGCGGTGACCTGCTCGGACCCGAAGCGGTCGACGAGCCCGGAATGCTCCGCCGCGTGCCGCATCGACTCGTCGGGGTAGGCGCGCAGGGAGCGGCCGGCGGCCAGCGCCTCGCGGTCGATGTGGAACCAGTCCACGTACGGCGACCCGATCCCGCACTCGAGCACGTGATTGAACGCCCAGAAGCCGCGGGAGGCGTGGTTGAAGACGCCGTCGAGGATCACCCGGATCCCGCGGGCGTGGGCCCTGTCCAGCAGCTCCCGCAGGGCGTCGTCGCCGCCCAGGAGCGGGTCCACCTCGAGGTAGTCGTAGGTGTGGTACCGGTGGTTCGAGGCGGACGAGAAGATCGGGTTGAGGTAGATCGCGGTGACGCCGAGGTCCGAGAGATAGTCGAGGCGATCCGCGATCCCGTACAGGTCGCCGCCCTTGAACCCATGGTGGGTGGGCGGGCTATCCCACGCTTCGAGTGGGCCGGGCATGTCCGTTCGGCCGCTGCGCGCGAACCGGTCCGGGAAGATCTGGTAGAAGACGGCGTCGCGGACCCAGTCGGGCGTGTCGATCGGCATGGCCAGAGTCTACGAGTCGGACGGCTAGAATGGCGCCGTGGCTCACTCGCGACGGCTCTCGGGCTTCCTGCTCAGCCTCGCGATCGCGGCGACGGCGTGCGGGACGCCCGCCACCCCCGCCCCGACGGTGCCGGGCTCCACGGGGACCCCATCGCTCCCCGCCGCGAGCCTGCCCGCCGCCAGCCCGTCCGCCAGCCCGTCCGCCGCGGCATTCTCCGCATCGGCATCCTCTGCCGCGTGTGTCCCGGCCACGACGCCGGCCACCAGGGACTGGAACGACCGGGTCTGGTACGAGGTCTTCGTGCGCAGCTTCGCGGACGGCAGCGGCGACGGCATCGGCGACCTCCGCGGCCTGACTGCGAAGCTGGACTACCTCAACGACGGTGACCCGTCCACCGCGACCGACCTGGGCATCACCGGGATCTGGCTGATGCCGATCATGCAGGCCGCCAGCTACCACGGCTACGACGTCATCGACTACCGCACGATCGAGCAGGACTACGGCACCTCCGCGGACTTCCAGGCCCTCCTCGCCGCGGCGCACAAGCGCGGGATCAAGGTCATCCTCGACCTGGTCATGAACCACACCTCCGACCAGAACCCGTGGTTCGTCGACTCGCAGCAGGCCGGCTCCACGCACGCCGACTGGTACGTGTGGTCCGACACCGATCCCGACTACGCCGGACCCCAGGGGCAGATCGTCTGGCATCCGCTCGATGGGCGCTGGTACTACGGGGTCTTCGGCGCCTCGATGCCGGACCTCAACCTGCGCAATCGCGCGGTCACCGCGGAGCTCGAGTCGATTGCGGCCTCATGGCTCGGCCTCGGCGGCGACGGGTTCCGGCTCGACGCCATCCCGTACCTGGTGGAGGACGGGCAGAAGCAGTTCAGCACGCCTGACACGCTCGCCTGGCTGCGGGGCTTCCAGGCGTCGGTCAAGGCCGCCTCGCCGGGGGCGATGACGATCGGCGAGGTCTGGGCCTCCGCAGCGATCGCCGCGAAGTACGTGCCCGACGCCGCCGACCTCACCTTCGACTTCGACCTCGCGTCGGCCACGGTGGCCGCGGTCCAGAATGCGCAGCCGGCACCGCTGACCTCGGCGCTGGGCGAGACGGTCAAGTCCTGGCCTGTGAACCAGGAGGGGACCTTCCTCACGAACCACGACCAGGACCGGGTGATGAGCCGGATCGGCGGCCGGGTCGACGCCGCCAAGCTCGCCGCGCTCCTGCTGCTGACGGAGCCCGGCGTGCCCTTTGTCTACTATGGCGAGGAGATCGGCCTCACGGACACCAAGCCGGACGAGCAGATCCGGACACCGATGCCCTGGACGGCGGAACCGGTCATCGGCGGGTTCACGACCGGCACGCCCTGGGAGCCCCTGGCTGACGGCTCGGCCACGGTCAACGTCGCCACGGAACAGGCGGATCCGGACAGCCTGCTGGCGACGTACCAGGACCTGATCCGGCTGCACCAGGGCGACGTCGCGCTGCGAGGGGGAACCACCGTGCCGGTCACCGCCACCGGCCCCGTCGTGGCGTGGCTGCGCGCCACGACGGACCGGACGCTGCTGGTCATCGCCAACGTGTCCGGATCCGTGGTCAGCGACTACGCGCTGTCCCTCGGCGCCGGACCCCTGTGCGGACCGGGACCCGCCGCCGCCTCCATCGTGGCGAGCGTCAACGGCGGCGCGGACGGGGGCCCGGCCGCACCCGCCCCGCCGTCCCGGACAGCGTCGGGTGGCTTCGCCGGCTACCGCCCCCTGCCCGCGCTCCCGGCCCTCGGCGGGTTCGTCATCGACCTCGGGGCACCGTAAGGGTCGCGGCTACCGGAGGGTCGCGGCCCCGTGAACGAGCACGGCCCCGGCGGTGAGGCCGGGGCCGGGCGGGAGGAGCGGGGTGGACCAGCGGCGCCCGGGCTCAGCCCTTCACGCCGCCGAGCGTGAGGCCGCTGATGATGTACCGCTGGAGGAAGAAGTAGACCACCGATACCGGCAACGCCATGAGGATCGAGAACGCCGCGAACGATGACCAGGGCGTGCTCCCCGCGTACTGCCCGACCATCCCGTTGAGGGCCATCGACAGGGTGAAGCTGTTCGGGTTGGTCAGGAAGACCCACGAGAAGTAGAACTCCGTCCAGCCGGCGATGAACCCGAAGAACGCGGTGACCGCGATGACGGGCGTGGACAGCGGCACGATGATCCTGGTGAAGGACTGGAAGCGAGACGCCCCGTCGACAGTCGCCGCTTCCTCCAGCTCATGGGGGATGGTGTCCAGGTAGCCCTTCATGTTCCAGATCGCGAACGGGAGCTGGCCGGCGAGCACCGCGATGGCGACCCCGATCAGCGAGTTGCGCAGGTTGAAGGTGCCGATCTGGACCTGGTTGAGCATCACGAACAGCGGCGCGATCGTGGCGATCGCCGGCAGCATCAGCACCGCGAGGACGCCAACCATCAGGATCTCGCGGCCCCGGAAGCGCATCCGCGAGAAGGCGTACGCGGCGAGGATGCCGATGGTGACGCTGAGGATGGCGATGGTGGACGCGATCAAGAAGCTGTTGAAGGCGAGCTGCACGAACGAGACGGGGTTCACCGTGGGCTGCGCGATGACCGTCCGATACGCCTCGAGCGAGGGGTTTTTCGGGATCAGGTTCAGGCCCGTGGGACGAGCATTGGTCGGATCGAGGGACATGCTCACGATCCACAGGATCGGGAACAGCACGGTGACGGCGATCGCCAGGCAGAGTGCCTGGTAGGCGAGCTGGCGGCTCAGCGACAGCCGGGGCCCGGTCGACGCCTTGTGCCGGGCCACGGCAACCGGGGCCGTGACCATCGCCGGCGCAGTGGTAATCGGGGTCGTCATCGCGCCCACCCTGCCTTCACGGGGAAGCCCGACCTGGAGATGCGGTCAGGCGTCATAGCTGGCCGTCGCCTTGCCGAGACGGTTGGTGATCAGCGTGAGCGCCAGCAGGATGAAGAACTGGAAGACCGCGAAGGCCGCCGCGACGCCGTAGAGGTGCTGGTCGTTGACGAGGCGGTAGGCGGTCGTCACCAGGAGCTCCGTCTGGCCGAACGGGCCGCCCCCGGACATGAAGTACGAGAGGTAGAACAGGTTGAAGGTGATGACGAAGCCGTAGATCGCGTAGGGGAGCATCGCCGGGCGCAGGTGCGGGAGGGTCACCACGCGGAACTTCGCCCAGGACCCCGCCCCGTCCATCTCTGCGGCCTCGTACAGGTCGTTCGGGATGCTCTGGAGCGCGCCGGTCGCGACGACGGAGTTCAGCGGCCAGCCCAGCCAGATGTTGGCGCCCAGCAGCGCGAAGTAGGCCAGCGGGAGAATCAGGGGGCCGACCGCGATGATCGGGTTCGGCTGGTTGATCCAGTCGAGGGTGAACGGCGGCAACTTGAACAGGACGCCGATCGTCGCGTTGATCAGCTGGTTGATCGCGCCGTACTGGGGATCGAACATGTTCCGCCAGACCGTCGCGACGATGATCTGGGGGATGACCACGGGGATGATGTAGATGGCCCGGTAGATCCCGCGGAACTTGAGCCCGCGGACGTTCAGGAGCAGGGCGACGGCCACCCCGAAGACCACGTGGAAGATGACGTTCGTGAAGGCCCAGAACAGGTTGAAGACCAGGACCCGCACGAAATCGAAGTTGGGCAGGACGATGTCGTTGTTCAGGATCCGGACGTAGTTGTCGAAGCCGACGTAGGGCGGGGCCGGTGAGCCGGCCTTGAGGTTTGCCAGGCCGTAGCTCGTGAACGACATCCAGACCTGGTAGACCAGGGGATAGAACGTGATGACGATCATCACGATGAGGGCGGGAAGGAGGAATGCGTACGCGGTCCGCGCGTTCACCGAGCGTCGCCGCAGCGAGCGACGGGGCGGGCTGGCGGCTCCGGCCGTGGTCACACTCATCGTCGTTGGCTCCACCCTCGCATCGAACTGGGTTGGCGTGAGCCGAAATGGGTGGAGGTCCGTGTGGACCTCCACCCACGGTGGTGTCGGGACTGCTCCCTAGACTCTAGCTACTTGCCGTTGGCCTTGTCCATCTGCGTGCAGGCATCGGCGACCGCGGTGGTCGGATCGGTGCCCTTCTCGACGACGGAGGCAATGGCGTTGCCGAACGGGGTCCAGTAGTTGTCGAGCTCCTTCGCCGTCGGGCGGGCGAAGCCCGTCGCGACCTGCTGGGCGAAGCCCTTGCTGATCACGTTGGTCCCGGCCGCCACCGCGGCTGCCAGTTCCGTGTTGGCGGGGATGTGGCCGGCGTTGTCGACGAACGGCTTCACGTTCTCGGGCGAGAGCATCTGGAGCGCGAACTGGATGGCCAGGTCCTGGTTGGCCGAGCTGGCGTTGATGTAGTAGCCGTCAGGGGCGGCCATCGGGGAGAAGTCGCCGCCCGAACCCGACGGGCCCGGGACCACGGCGAGCTTGTCGCCGAGGGCTTTCTGCAGGTCGCCGGTCTGCCACGGGCCGTCGATGAAGCCCGCGATCTTGCCGGCCAGGAAGTCGGTCTTGGCGTCGGTGTCGTTCTGGTAGAGCTTGCCGCCGGCCGCCTTGAAGTCCGTGAGGAACTTCATGGAGTCGGCCACGCCGGTGCTTGCCGTGGCGGCGCACTTGCCGGTGGTCTCGTCGAGGATCTTGCCGCCGAAGGCGCCATAGAGGCCCCACTGGTAGTACGCGCCGCCGCCGTTGGCCCCGTAGACGAGGCCGAGAGGGGTGGTCTTGGCCGCGGTCAGCCAGTCAGCGGTGGTCTTCGGCGGGGTCGAGAGCGTGGCGGAGTTGTAGAAGAGCGCGACGGCCTTCATGGACTCCGGGATCGCGGAGAGCTTGCCGTCGACGGTGTCGGCGGTGATGGCCGTCTGCGAGATGTTGTACGGGGCGGCCATCAGCGTTGCGCTCATGGACGACAGGTCCTTGAGAAGGCCGGCACGCGCCTCCTTGCCGACGCTGTCATTGGGCGCGATGTAGAGGTCAGGACCGCCGCCGGAGGCAGCCTCGGTCTCGAACTTGGTGAACAGGTTGGCGAACGGGACGTCGAGAACGGTTACGGTGAGGCCCGGGTTGGCCGCCATGACGCTCTTGACGGCGGCGTCGAATGCCGTCTTCTCGGCGCTGCCGGATGCCCCGTAGGCCTCCCAGACCGTGATGGCGCCCGTGAGCGGAGCCGCCGTGGCGGCGGCGCTCGGGGCCTCGGATGCCGCCGTGGACGGGGCCGTGCTGGCCGCCGTCGTCGGAGCGGCCGTCGGAGCGGCCGTCGTCGGAGCGGCCGTCGTGGGGGCGGTGGTCGCGCCGGTGCCGCCGCACGCGGCCGCGACGATCGCGACCACGCCGACGAGCGACGCGAACCGGAACTTGGTCTTCATGTGTGCTGAACTCCTCCAATGTGGATGCGCTTGTCCGATGTGGATGCGCTGGTTGGTGCCTGGCCGGCGGTGCCGGTCCTGCTGACCGCACCCGGCCCTCGGTCGCCTGGGCGATCCGACGTGCCACGATGTGAGCGACGGGCGTGGCATGCCGGGCGAACTCTCGTCCGCACGCCGCCCTGCGACCTCAGTGTCGGGCCGGTATCACCTCCTGCCGCCTGCGCGGCGCCGGCCCGGTCGAGCCGCGGATGATGAGCCGCGTCTCGAGCCGGATCTGTTCAGGCCGTGGATCCCGTCGTTCGACGACGGCCAGGAGCAGGCGCACCGCGCTCTCGCCCTTCTGGCGGATCGGCTGGTGCACCGTGGTCAACGGGGGGTTCGTGTGCTGGCTGATGTCGATGTCGTCGAACCCGACGACCGACATGTCCTGGGGCACCCGCAGCCCGAGCTCCCGGGCGGCGCGCAGGACGCCGATCGCCATCGCGTCCGACATCGCCAGGACGGCCGTGGGGCGCAGCCCATCCTCATAAGCGCGCCGCATCACCGCGATGCCGCCCTCGATGCTGGCCGGGCCGACGCAGATCGCCTGTGGAGGCAGGTGCAGGCCCCGGGCGGCCAGGGCGCCGAGGTACCCGCGGAGCCGGCTGCCCATGACACCCTCCGGCTCCACCTCGCCGCCGCTCGTCGGCGGCTCCACGCCGACGACCAGGATCTCGGTGTGGCCGAGATTGAGCAGGTGCTCGGCGGCGGCGCGGGCGCCGCCCTCGTCGTCGATCTCGATGCCGGGCTGGTCCGGCATCGCGCTGGAGTCCACCATCACCAGCGGCAGGCCGGCAGCGCGGATCTGCTCCACCTCCGGGTGCCTCGCGGACAGCCCGATCGCGATCACGCCGTCCACCATGGCGCGGCCCATCGCGCGGGCCAGCGAGCCGCGCAGGGGCGAGATGAAGTGGAGCGCGTAGCCCTCCTGCTCGGCCGCCAGGGCAATGCCCTCGGAGAGGGCCCCGAAGAAGGGGTTCGAGAAGATGACCGACAGCGCCTGGGGGGTCAGCACGCCCAGGGTGTGGGTGGAGCGCTGCGTGAGCATCCGGGCGACCGGGTGCGGCCGGTAGCCCAGCGCATCCGCGACATCGAGGATCCGGCTGGCCGTCTTCGGCGCGAGCCGATTCGGGCTGTTGAATGCGAACGACACCGCGGTCTTCGACACGCCCGCCTCGCGAGCGACGTCGGCGATCCGCGGCCGTCGCGGGTTCCGCTCCTCCACGGTCTCCTCGCAGCCGGCAAGCTGTGCGGGATGGGCTGGGCTGCAGGCTCCGGATCTCGGGGGAGCTGCGCCCGCGCGTCCGGCGCAGGTGCCTCAGGCTTTGCAAAACCGGTTTAGAAAACCGGTTTAGTTGAGATTAGGTCAGCGTCGCGCCGGGTGTCAAGTCCCAGGGCGCGTCCTGTCGCAAGCCGGTCCCCCGCCGGGAACCGGGGCTCGGTCGCAAGCCGGTCCCCCGCCGGGAACCGGGGCTCGCCGGTCCACGCGACGGTGGCATCATCATCCCGTGCTCACACAGTTGCGCGCGATGCCCCCCGGCATCCGCATCTTCCTCGGCTACGCGTTCCTCCTGCTGGGCGTCATCGGCCTCTCGCTGCGCTGGGTGGTGGACCAGGCGATCGACGCGCCCATCTCCCTGCCGGGCCTGGTGGTCATGATGCTGCTCGCCTATACGATCTTCACCACGACGCTCGTGATCCAGCGCAAGGAGGCTGGGCGAGCGCTGGCGCTCGGGCTGTCCACGCTCACGATCCCGGCGGTGCCCTTCGCCCTGCTCGCCGCGCAACCGTTGTTCGCGGTCGTCGTGGCCGTGCTCGCGTTCCTCCTCTTCGCCGGCCTCACCCGGCCTCCCGTCCGCGCCTGGCTCAACGAACCCTGAAAGGAGACCCATGCGGCTGTACGCCTACGAGGACCGCCACGGCGACGAGCGCTTTGGCGTCCTGGTGCTCGGCCGCCTCCTGACGGGAGCGCAGCTCGAGAAGCGCGGCGGGCTCGACCCGGCCGTGGACACGCATCTCGGCATCGGGTACCAGATCGCGTTCCAGGACGGCTGGCTGCGCGAGGTGGCCCGGGCGGCGAAGCGGGCCGTGAAGCGCGGCGCGCCGCTGCTGGACCTGGACGCCCGGCGTCCGATCGCGGCCATCACCCCCGGCGGACTGGGCGAGAAGATCGTCTGTGCGGGCCTCAACTACGCGGACCACGTGTCCGAGGGCGGGCGGGCCGTGCCGGAACGGCCCATGCTCTTCGCCAAGTTCGCCAACGCGATCGTCGGTGACGGCGAGGCGATCGTGCGGCCGCCGGGCACCCGCGCGCTGGACCTCGAGGTGGAGCTGGGCGTGGTGGTCGGCCGATCCGCCCGCCGCGTGACCCCGGAGGAGGCGCCCGACTACGTCGCCGGCTTCGTGGTCGTCAACGACGTCAGCGCCCGGGACTGGCAGGGCAACCCGCAGGCTCTCCACGAGGGCGAGAAGGGCGACGGCCAGTGGCTGCGCGCCAAGGGCAGCGACACCTTCCTCCCGGTCGGGCCGGTCTTCGCGACGCCGGACGAGGTGGATCCGGAGGCCGGCCTGGCGATCCGCAGCTGGCGGGTCCCAGGCGAGGGCCCGGGGGCCGGCACGCCCGTCCTGATGCAGGACGGCAACACGAGAGACATGCTGTTTCCGGTTGCCCGGCTGATCAGCATCATCTCCCAGCAGGTCACGCTCCGGCCCGGTGACCTGATCGCCACCGGCACCCCCGCGGGCGTCGGCGTGTTCCGCGACCCGCCGGTGTTCCTGGAGCCCGGCGACCGCGTCCGGTGCGAGATCGAGGGCATCGGGATGGTGGAGAATCCGATCGTCGACTGGACCGACGACCCACGCCAGGACCTCTGACCACGCCGCGGCCGGTGGGGCCGGAAAGCAGGAGGCGCCCATGCTCGCGCTCGTGAAGACGGCCCCCGGCCCGGGCCTCAGCCTTCTCAACGTCCCCGATCCCGTGATCGGCATCAACGACGTCCTGATCCGGGTCCACAGGACGGGCATCTGCGGCACCGACCTCCACATCGAGTCCTGGGACCCATGGGCCGCGAAGACGATCAAGCCGCCGCTGGTCGCCGGCCACGAGTTCGTGGGCGCGATCGTGGAGGTGGGCGCCAACGTCGCGGACTACAAGCCCGGTGACATCGTCAGCGGCGAGGGGCACGTCACCTGCGGCCGCTGCCGCCACTGCCTGGCCGGGCGGCGCCACCTGTGCGCGAGCACCGTGGGCCTGGGCGTGGGTCGCGACGGGGCCTTCGCGGAGTACGTCGCCCTCCCGATGAGCAACATCTGGCACCACTGGCCGGGGATCGACGAGGAGGTCGCCGCGATCTTCGACCCGTTCGGCAACGCGGTCCACACGGCGCTCGCGTTCCCGGTCCTGGGCGAGGACGTGCTGATCACGGGGGCCGGACCCATCGGCCTCATGGCTACGGCGGTCGTCCGCCACGCGGGGGCCCGGTTCGTCGTGGTGTCGGAGCCCAACCCGGTCCGCCGGGAGCTGGCGAAGCGCATGGGCGCCACGATCGCCGTGGACCCGCGCCAGCAGGACCTCCACGACGTCCAGCGGGAGCTGGGCATGGTCGAGGGCTTCGACGTGGGCCTCGAGATGTCGGGCAACCCGGCGGCCATCCGGAGCGCCATGGACAACATGGCCCACGGCGGCTCCATCGCGATCCTCGGGATCCCCACCCAGGACATCAGCATCGACGTCAACGAGATCGTGTTCAAGCTGCTGACGATCCGGGGCATCTACGGCCGGGAGATGTACGAGACCTGGTACAAGATGACGGTGATGCTCCAGTCCGGCCTCGACATCACGCCGGCGATCACGCACCGCTTCGGGTTCCGCGAGTTCGAGGCGGCGTTCGCCATCGCGCGCTCGGGCGACTCGGGGAAGGTCATCCTGGACTGGACCGCATGAGCGGCACGGAGGCTTGACATGGGCAGCGCATCCCGCCCCAACCCGCTCGCGTTCCTGGACGAGGAGCTCGCTGCCCTTCGGGAGCGCCACCTCTACCGGCCGCTGCGGATCATGAGCAGCGCCCAGGGCCCCATCGTGTCCCTGGACGGCCGCCGGGTCATCAGCCTCTCCTCCAACGACTACCTGGGGCTGTCGCACCACCCGCGCATGAAGCGGGCGGCGATCGAGGCCGTGGAGCAGTTCGGGGCGGGCTCGGGCGCCGTGCGGACCATCGCCGGCACGATGACGCTCCACGAGGCCCTCGAGGCGGATCTCGCGACGTTCAAGCACACCGAGGCTGTCCTCACGTTCCAGAGCGGCTTCACCGCCAACACCGGGGTCATCCCCACGATCACCGGCGAGACGGACCTGATCGTCTCGGACGAGCTCAACCACGCCAGCATCATCGACGGCATGCGGCTCTCGAAGGCGCCTCGGAAGGTGTTCAGGCACGCCGATGTCGAGTCGCTCCGCGAGGTCCTGCGGGAGGCCACCACGGCCGGCCGCGACGGCCAGGGCGCCCCATATCGCCTGATCCTCGTGGTCACCGACGGCGTGTTCAGCATGGACGGCGACATCGCCCCGCTGCCCGGGATCGTCGAGGCGGCCGAGGCGTTCGGGGCCGCCGTGATGGTGGACGACGCCCATGCCTCCGGGGTCCTGGGCAAGGACGGCCGAGGCTCGGTCAGCCACTTCGGTCTAGAGGGACGGGTCGCGATCCAGGTCGGCACCCTGTCCAAGGCGGTGGGCGTCCTGGGCGGGTACGTCGCGGGCAGCCAGGCCCTGCGCGACATCCTCGTCCAGCGGGCCCGCCCATTCCTGTTCTCCACCAGCGCGCCGCCCGCGGTGGCCGCCGCCTGCCGCGAGGCGATCGCGATCATGCAGGAGGAGCCGGAGCTGATCGAGCGCCTGTGGGCCAACACCCGCCGGTTCAAGGCGGAGATGGGACGCCTGGGCTTTGACATCGGCCGGAGCGAGACCCCGATCACGCCGGTGATGCTGGGCGACAGCGAGACCACGATCCGCTTCTCCAACCGCCTGTTCGAGGAGGGCGTGTTCGGGACGTCGGTCGTGTTCCCCACCGTCTCCCTGGACCGTGCCCGGATCCGGACGATCGTCACGGCGGCCCACACCGACGACCTGCTCGACCAGGCCCTGGCGGCGTTCGACCGCGTCGGCCGCGAGCTGGGCGTGACCGCGGGGTGAGCCACCGCCACCTCGGGACCCCGGATCCGGCGGACACGCGGCCCCCGGCGGAGATCGAGCTCGACGTCTGGCGCACCGGCGTGGCCGCGGGGCTGGGCGATTCGCGGGACCTGCCGCTCGACTCGCATCTCCACACCCTCCGCTCGCCCGATGCCAACGCGATGCTGGACGCGTACTGTGCCCTCGCGGTCGAGCGCGGCATCGCCGAGCTGGCGATCACCGACCATGTGGACTTCGACCCCAGGATGCCGGCGTACGGGTTCTCATCGTTCGCGGACCGGGAGCGGGACGTGCGCGAGGCGGCGGCCCGCTGGGCGGACCGGGGGCTTGCGATCCGGTTCGGCGTGGAGGTCACCTACGAGCGTGCGTTCGAGGAGGACATCCGCGGCTGGCTCGCCCGCCATCCGCACGACTACGTCATCGGCAGCGTGCACATCAGCGAGGACTCGCCGTACAAGGCGTCGAACATCGCCTCGTTCGTGGCCGGGCGGTCGCTGCCGGAGATCGTCGCCCCGTACTTCGGGGAGGTCATCGGCGCGGCGCGATCCGGCCTGTTCGACACGATCGGGCACCTGGACTTCGTGAAGCGGTATCTCGTCCCGCACGTCATGCCGGCGGACCTGGCCGCGGCTCCCGAGCTGTACGAGCCGCTCCTGGCCGCGCTGGTCGAGACCGGGACGGCGCTCGAGGTCAATGCCTCGGGTCTGCGACAGATGCCACGCGAGACCTATCCGTCGGCCGCCATCGTGGCTCGCTACCGGGAGCTGGGCGGTCTCCATGTGACCATCGGCTCCGACGCCCACCGAACGGAGTGGTTCGCCTACGGGCTGGCGCAGGCGTATCGTCAGGCCGCGAGCGCGGGGTTCGAGGCGCTCACGTTCCGGCGCGGGGGCGAACGGATCGCCATTCCCAACCCGGCATACGGCACTCGACCTGTCTGAGCGGCCCTAACATCGGGGAGCACGGATCGTTATGACGATCGACGACGAGGCGATCGAACGTCTCGTGGGAGCGGCGAAGGGTGGCGATCCCGAGGCGTTCGGGGCGCTCTTCGACCACTACCACGGGCCGGTCTACCGCTACGTCGCCGCCCGCGTCGGCCGCCCGAGCGACGCGGAGGACCTGGCGCAGCTCGTCTTCGTCAAGGCCCTGGAGGCGCTGCCACGATACGAGTCGCGCGGCGTCCCCTTCGGGGGCTGGCTGTTCCGGCTGGCCAGGAACGTCGTCATCGATCACGTTCGGACGCGTCGCGAGCACACGACGCTGGACCTGATCACGGAGCGATCGGGTGACGTCGACGGACCGGACGATCTGGCGGTGCTCCGCCAGGAGTTGGACAGCGTCGCGTGTGCGCTGCGCCGGTTGACGCCGGAGCAGCGTGAGGCCATCGAGCTGCGGTTCTTCGCGGGACTCTCCGCGAGAGAGGCGGCCGAGGCCATGGGCCGGCAGGAAGGCACCATCCGGGGCCTCCAGTTCCGGGCCATCGCGGCGCTTCGTCGGGACCTGGGCGTACGGCTCGAGCCCGACGAGCTGGGAAAGGCATCGGGGACGACCCGGTGAATGAGGACGAGATGCAGGCCCTGGAGCCGCAGGCGGGCGAGACGCTCGAGCGGATGCTGGCACGGTACGCGCGGGTGAGGCTTGATCCCAGCGCCGCCGCGTCGAAGCGCGCCCGTTCGGCCGTCATGGAGGAGGCCTGGCGCCGCCGGCTCGACCTCGCCGGCGCGGGTTCCCCGACGACGGCCGCAGCCGTGCCTGCCCAAGGTCGTCGGCGCCGGCTCTTCGTCGGCTGGAGCGCCCGGCGGATCTCGGCGTCCCTCGCGGCCGCCATGGTCGCCGGCCTGCTGCTCGGTTCCACGGCCTTCGCCGCGTCCCGTGCCGGCGGTCCCCTCTACGACACCCGCCTCGCGCTCGAGGAGCTCACGCTGCCCTCGGATCCCGCATCACGGGTCGAGGTGGAGATCGCCTGGGCGCAGGCGCGCCTGGCCGAGATCGTGGAGGCATCGAGCAGCCACGACCAGGGGGCGCTGTCCGCCGCCCTGGTGGCCTACGAGCGGACGGTCGACACCCTCGGCGCCACCACCGGTGAGCCGGCGGACCGGGCGCTCGAGGCGGTCGCCTCCCACCTTGCCGTGCTTGCCCGCGTCGCAGCCGCGGCGCCTGCGTCGGCACGGGGCGGGCTGGATCGCGCGCTTGCCGCCAGCGACAGTGCCATCGGCCGCCTGACCGCGACAAAGGCCAGCCAGCCCGGCGACGGTGCCGGGGGCGCGAACGGGAACCCGAACGCGAACCCGAACGCGGGCGGCGGGAACGGGAGCGCGGGCGGGGGGATCGGGGCTCCAAACGGGACCGGCGATCCAAACGGGAACGGCGATCCAAACGGGAACGGCGATCCGAACGCAAACGGCGGCGGCAACGGCGATCCGAACGCAAACGGCGATCCGAACGGTGGCAACGGAAGCGCGAACGGCGGCAACGGAAGCGCGAACGGCGGCGGCAACGGGACCCCGGCCGGGACGCACGCGGCTGCCACGCCGGAGCCCGAAGCAACTCCCAAGCCAGACCACACCCCCGCCCCCGGGCCCACGAAGGCGCCGGACGACACGCAGCGCCGGACAGCCCCGCGCACACCCCCGTCGCGGGCCACCGCGAAGCCCTGACCTGGACCTACCGGGCGCGCTACGCTCCCCTCGTGCGAAACAGGAGCGTGGAATGCGACTGACGGTGCTGGGAGCAGGCCCGGCCTACACGGACCGGCAGGGCGCGTCCGGAGCCTGCTACCTGGTCTCAGAGGACACCACCCACGTCCTCCTGGACCTGGGCCAAGGCTCGTTCACCCGGATCTTCCCGCACGTCGCACCCCCCGACATCGCGGCTGTGGTCGTGAGCCATCTCCACCCAGACCACTTCATCGACCTCGTGCCGATGCGGCACTACCTGCGCTACGAGTTCCATCCGCCACGGCGGATGCGCGTGATCGGACCGGGCGCCCTCGCCGAACGCCTCGATGCGCTCCACGCGGAGACCGGCTTCACCGCGCAGGCGCTCGACACCGAGCCCCTTGGCGAGGCGCCGTGCCGCATCGGGGCGCTCCAGCTGGAGGCACGCCTCGTCACCCACACGGACGAGAGCTACGCCGTGCGCGTCGCCGGCGCCGGCGGGCCGGGGCTGGTCTACAGCGGTGACTGCGGGCGGGCGGACGACATGGCGCCGCTGATCCGGCCCGGGGATGTCCTCCTGGCGGAGGTCTCCTTCGGTCCGGGACCCGTCACCGCCAACGTCCTCCACCTCGACGGACCGGCGGTGGGGCGCGTGGCGGCCGCCACCGGTGCCGGGCGGGTGCTCCTCACCCACCTGCTGATGGGGCGCGACCCGGACGCGACGATCGCGTCGGTGCGGGCGTGCTACGACGGACCGGTGGACCTGGTCTGGCCCGGAAACCGCGTCGAGCTCTGAGATACCGGGACGAAGAACGGCCGGGGTACGGTGTCCGCACCCCGGCCGGGTCGCCTTTCGGGGACAGCGACGGCTGGCGGCGCCGGACGGCAGGCAGGCGTCCGACGAGCAGGATCAGGACCGCGACAACAAACAGGGCGACGAGCCTGACTGGGCCTCCTCGATCATCGTCCCGCGGGTGGTACCCGTCCAGTACCTTCGGGCCACCCCGGGCCCACCGATCCCATCCGGACCGCACAGCCCGAGGAGATCCTGGTGCGTGAAGGCACCGCAGGACACCTGACCGGCGGCCGGCGCGATGCGGACCAGGCACGGCGACGGGACGGTGTCGAGAGCGCATCTGTGCGCCCGCCGGGCGGTCGCCGACCGCGGGGTGGGCTACGCTTCGAGCGCTGCCGAACGGAGGACGATGCAACCCGTGGTTGAACCGGGCGAGACGCCCACGAGGGCCGAGAGAGCCGGGCACAAGCTTGCGGGCGTCGCCGACAGCGGGCCGGGGCGCCTGCTGACCACGGCCGGCCGCCGGATCCGGGACAACCTGGGCGATCCGGCCACGGTGCTCGCGCTGATCTTCGTCGCCGCCTTCGTCGCGCGGGTCGCGTGGCTGAGCCTTCCCCAGGGCGCCCTCATCTTCGACGAGGCCTACTACGTCAACGCAGCCCGGATCCTGCTCGGGTGGCCGGTGCCGGCGGG
>Ga0209014_10000525_pt1 | contig 22421 bp, 19 predicted proteins | sample BarGraNGADG00212_FD_184491 | JGI IMG/M metagenome (GOLD analysis project Ga0209014, IMG submission 184491) | Arctic peat soil microbial communities from Barrow, Alaska - Barrow Graham LP Ref core NGADG0002-212 (SPAdes) (version 2) | ecosystem: Environmental > Terrestrial > Soil > Wetlands >...
TAGCGCCCGGTGGGACGCACGAAGTCCGGCGCCTCCACCTTGCGGTCGCGGCGGGCAAGGCGCGCGTAGAGCACCGCCTCGCGCTCCCGGCTCAGCTCTTCCTCTACCGCGACGGACTGCGTTTTGACCCGCCGCAACAGCATCGCTTCCACAATCGCAACGTGTTCCGCGCACTCCAAGGCGGACCACCCGCCGCCCGCGGGTTTGACGACAGCCTGCTCATCCGTCATTTCCTCAACCGCCGCCAGAAGCTCGCCGCGGCCGGCGTTCAGACTTGCCAGCAATTGATCTCGATCGCTCATGGTATGCGTCCTAAATGTAATGCTACAATTCCGCCGGTCAGGTATTCAAAGCTCACGTCCGCGAAGCCGGCGCAGTGCATCATGGCAGCCAGTTCCGGAGCCGCCGGAAACTTGCGGACCGACTCCGGCAGGTAGGTGTACGCATCGCGCGAACCGGAGACCAGGCCGCCGATCCACGGTAGGATGCGGCGCGCGTAGAAGTTGTAGAGCGCGGCGAAGGCGGCGTTGGGTGGCTGGCTGAACTCCAGGATCGCCGCCATGCCGCCGGGACGCAGCACGCGCCGCATTTCTCCCAGGCCGGACTCGTAGTTCGCCAGATTGCGGAAGCCAAAAGCGACCGTGAGCAGGTCGAGCGACGCATCGCGCAGCGGGAGAGCTAAAGCGTCGGATTCGAAAAGCACGGCCGGGGCGCGCCGCCGCGCGATCTTACCGGCTGCTGCGACCAGCATGGGGTGGCAGAAATCGCTGCCCAGCACGGGGCGGCCCTGCTTGGCGAGGGCCAGCACCAGGTCGCCGGTGCCGCAGCAGATATCGAGCACGCGCGCCTCGGGACGGAGGAGAATTTCCCGCGTGCGGCGCACCGTGTGGGCGCGCCAGTAGCGGTCGATATTGAAGGAGAGCAGGTGGTTGGCGAGGTCGTAGCGGTGCGCCACGCGGCCGAACATGCCGCGGACCCAGCGCGCCGCCTCCTTTTCGCTGCGCGCAGCGTCCTGATCGCTACGCACGGCGTCCTGATCGCTGCGCGCGCCTGGGGGCGTGCTGCCGCTCATACGAGCGCGAGCCGTATGGCGTCCAGAACCAGTTTGTCCGCCACGCCCGTGATCACCCTAACCTCTCCGATGCGCACCGGCAGCACGAAATGAACCTTTCCCTGCACGGTCTTCTTATCGTGAACCAGGCGCGCGAACAGGTTCTGCGCGGGAATGCCTGTCAGCGGCGGAATCGGCCCGTAGGCGGCGATCGTCTCCAGGATTTCCACGCTGTCCTCCGCCGAGAGATAGCCCGTGGATTCCGCCAGGTACACGGCGGCGCGCATGCCCCAGGCCACCGCCTCCCCGTGCAGGAATCTGGTGTACCCGGTTTCGGCCTCCAGCGCGTGCCCGAAGGTGTGTCCGAAATTCAGGATGCGGCGCATGTCGCCTTCGCGTTCGTCGGTGGAAACCACCTCCGCCTTCATGCGCACGCTCTCGGCGACGATGTGGTCCACCGCGGCCGGTTTGCGGGCCAGCACATGGGCGCTGGATTCCGTCAGGTAGGTGAAGAGTGCGGGTTCGCGGATAATGCCCGCCTTGATGATTTCGTAGAGCCCCGCGCGGTATTCGCGCTCGGGCAGCGTATCGAGAATGGCGGGGTCGGTGAGCACCGCGAGCGGCTGGTGGAAGCTGCCGATCAGGTTCTTGCCGCCGACCAGATTGACCGCGGTCTTGCCGCCGATGGCGGCATCCACCTGCGCCAGCAACGTGGTAGGGATCTGCAAGACCGGGATGCCGCGCATGAAGATCGCGGCCAGAAATCCGCCCATGTCGTTGACGATGCCGCCGCCGTAAGCGATCACCATGCTGGAGCGGTCGGCGCCGAGCTGCAACATCTCCTCGGCCAGTTGTTCCACGTGTACGAGGCGCTTTTGATCTTCGCCGCCCGGCAGGTGGAGCACGTGGTACGAAACCCCCGCCAGTCCGGCCGCAAGTTGCGCGCCGGCGTGAAACCAGACGTCCTCGGTGGTGACCACGAATACCTTCCCGGTCTTGGGCGGAATGTAGTGCGCGGCCTGCCCGATCACGCCGCGCTCCACGATGGCGGCATAGCATCGCTGCGGCGTTTCGACCTGGTAAGTGGGCATACCCCTTTTTACCATGCAGCGCTCAAACGTCGAGTTCGGTGGCCCCCCTGCTATGCTTGCAGTAACGGATGAATCCGGATTTTCTTGTCATTGGAGCCGGAGTGGCCGGGTTGCGCGCGGCAATCGAACTCGCTGAGGCGGGTACGGTGCTGGTGGTCGCAAAAGACAGCCTCCGGGAATCCTCCTCGGAATACGCGCAAGGTGGCATCGCCGTCGCGCTCAGCGACGACGACGAGGTCGAGCTGCATGAACAGGACACCCTGTATGCCGGCGACGGTCTGTGCGACCCGATCGCCGTGCGCACACTGGTGGAAGAGGGTCCGGCGGCGATTCAGGAATTGCCGGTGGCGCTGTGGATCGCGCGCTGTGCCCTGGCGCGCAAAGAGAGCCGCGGGGCGCATTTCCGTACCGACTATCCAGAAACCCGCGAAGCCTTCGCCAGGCACTCGGTAGTCGGCAAACAGGCGGACATCACGTTCCGATAGGCATGTAGCGCCGGTGCGTTAAAATAGGTCACACATACAATGCGAGAGAAAATTCGATCGACGACGGTGATTTGTGTCCGCCGCGACAATAAGGTAGTGATGGCCGGCGATGGGCAGGTGACCCTCGGAGGCGAGATTTTGAAGAGCTCCGCCCGCAAGTTGCGCCGCTTGTACAACGACAAGATTCTGGCGGGATTCGCCGGCTCCACGGCCGACGCCTTCGCGCTGTTTTCGCGCTTCGAAACCAAGCTGGAGCAGTTCAACGGCAATCTTCCGCGTTCCGTGGTGGAGCTCGCCAAGGAATGGCGCACGGACCGCGCGCTGCGCCACCTCGAAGCCCTCCTGCTGGTGGCGGACACTAAAAGCACCTACCTGGTCAGCGGTACCGGCGACGTGATAGAGCCCGACGAAGGCGTGATGGCCATCGGCTCCGGCGGTCCCTTCGCCACGGCGGCGGCCACCGCGCTATTGCGCTGCACCAAACTGCCGGCGCGCCGGATCGTCGAAGAATCGATTAAGATCGCCGGCGAAATCTGCATCTATACCAACCAGAACGTGACCTACGAGGAGCTCGAATAGCATGGTGATCTATCTTCCCGGGCAGAATGTGGACGAAGAGCCGTTGCTGGACGAGTTGACTCCGCGCGAGATCGTTCGCGAATTGGACAAGCACGTGGTCGGTCAGGCCGCCGCCAAGCGCGCGGTGGCCATCGCCTTGCGCAATCGCATCCGCCGCCAGAAACTGCCGCCCGAAATGGCCGAAGAGGTGATGCCCAAGAACATCCTCATGATCGGCCCCACGGGAGTCGGCAAAACCGAATTGGCGCGCCGCCTCGCCCGCCTGGCCAACTCGCCGTTCCTCAAGGTGGAAGCCAGCAAGTTCACCGAGGTGGGATACGTGGGCCGCGACGTCGAGTCGATGATTCGCGACCTGGTGGATATTTCGATCGACATGGTGCGCGAAGAGCGGCTGGACGAAGTGGCGGACCGCGCCGAAGTCAACGCCGAGGAACGCCTGCTCGACCTGTTGATGCCGCCCACCACGGAACCCAGCGAAAGCGTGGAGCGCACGCGCGACAAACTGCGCGAGCGCCTGCGCGAGGGTAAGCTCGACGAGCGCATGGTGGAGATCGAAGTCAAGGATCGCGCGCCTTCGTTCGAAATCTCCACCAACACGGGCATTGAGGAAATGGGCATCAACCTCAAGGACATGCTGCCCAGCCTGTTCGGCCAGAAGACGCGCCGCCGTAAGATGCGCGTGGCCGAGGCGCTGGACTACCTGGTGCAGGAAGAGGAGTCCAAGCTGATCGACATGGACCAGGTGACGCGCGCCGCGCTGGAGCGCGTGGAATCGAGCGGCATCATTTTTCTGGACGAGATCGACAAGATCGCCGGCCGCGAAAGCGGGCATGGCCCCGACGTCAGCCGCGAAGGCGTGCAGCGCGACATCCTGCCGATCGTGGAGGGCACCACGGTCAACACGCGCTACGGGTTCGTGCGCACGGACCATATTCTGTTCATCGCCGCGGGCGCGTTCCATGTCTCCAAGCCGAGCGACATGATTCCCGAATTGCAGGGGCGGTTTCCCATCCGGGTGGAGTTGAAATCGCTCACGGTGGAAGATTTCATCCGCATCTTGAAGGAGCCCAAGAACGCCCTGGCCAAGCAGTACACGGCGCTATTGGAGACCGAGGGCATTAAACTGATTCTGGCCGACGACGCGCTGGAAGAGGTAGCGAAGTTCGCCGCGCAGGTCAACGAATCCAGCGAGAATATCGGCGCGCGGCGCCTGCACACCATCATGGAGAAGCTGTTGGAAGAGGTGTCGTTCGCCGGTCCGGATCTCAAGAAAAAGACGGTCAGGGTGGATGCGGCCTACGTGCGCAAGCAACTCGCCGACATCGTCAAGGATCAGGATTTGAGCCGGTATATTTTGTAAAGCCATGGGGCAACCCGGGGACAGACACGACTGACATGAATTTCCGGCAAAGTGCGCCGGAAATTCATGTCAGCCATGTCAGTCCCCAGCCCGGCTATGGCTGCGGTTCGATGTGGACCACTTCCGAACTGTACGGCTTGGGCAGCATCACGCGGAAGCCGTTGGTCATGAGTTGCGCGCCGGTCTGCGAGTAGACCGCCGGGTCGATTTCGAACCGGACGGTGTAACGTTGCTGCGCTTGCAGGCCTCTGGGCCGGAATAGGTAGGTGGGGCCGTTCGACGCCGCGCGGGTGACCACGGCGATGGCTGTATCGGTCGCCTCGTTATAGCTCTGAATCGCATCGGTGGCATTGGCTGCGGGCGCCAGGATGTGGAACACCTTGCCCGCCGAGATATCCAGGCGTTGGTTCTTGTAGTTCTGGATCTGATCCTTGAGGAACGCCACCTGGTCCGCCTGGAGATCCGCCAGTTTGGTCATCAAAACCCAGGGACCGCCGAAACGGTAGCTGTGCGTGGCATACGGCGTGAAACCGTCGGATTCCGGCATGTAGCGTTCCGCATACCGCGGCGGGAAGGGGTACGTGGCGCCATAGACCGCTTGGCGCGCAGGCAGCGAGCCCGATGCGTCGTTGGTGATCGAGGTGACGTAGCTCTTCACCATGTTGAACGTCATCATATTGCCGCCGTTTTCGCAGTTCTCCCAGAAGACGTTGGGCCGCGCCTGCTGGATTGCCGACACCACCGCGTTGATGCCCTGCACGGCATTTGCGTAGTTGCTGTCCGCCGGGTCGTGGGTGTGCGTCGTCTTGGTGCACTGCTTGACCATGTTCTGGCCGTCCTGCAGGATCCAATCGACATGGTATTCGTCGATCATGCGGATGGCTTCCTGAATCAGCCAGTCCTGAGCCGGCTGGTTGGAAAGGCACAGCGATTTGGCCCCGAAGTAGTTGCTGTCATCGGTGGCGCTCCAATCCGGGTTGTCGCGCAGCACCGGGCTGGACGCGTCGGCTTCGGCCAGCGCGAAGTGCAAGCCGAATTTCATCCCCAGCGAATGGACGTAATCGGACACTGCGCCCAGGCCATTGGGGAACTTGGCGGGATCCGCGTACCAATCGCCGATACCGCGCGCCCATCCCAGATCCACAGTGAATAACTGTACTCCCAGGTTGGCGGCGATGTCGGCGTTGCGCCGCAAGGTCTGCTCGTCAATCTTGTCCTGATAACCCCAGGAGTCCCAGGAGACGTAGGGAAAGGTTTTGGCGCCGGGCGCGGGTTTGGCCAGCACGGATTCCACGAAACGCTGCGTGCGGTAACCCGCCTCGTCCCAATCCCCGTGAAACAGGCCGATAAACGTGTTGGGTACCTGGAATTCGCCGTTGGATTCCACCGGGTGGTGCAGCTCGAGTACGGTGGAACTGAACTGCACATACCCCTTCGAGGCGTTCTGCCGCACCGTGGTCTTGGTCCGGCCGTCGAACTCCCATCCGGTGAACAGGCCCCGCTGGTCGGAATCGCGCAATGCCAGCCAGCCGCATTGCTGGCCGTCGGCGCCGGAGTAGACTTCGACCCCGGATCCGCTCGTGTCGAGTACAGTCTGTAGCGGCTGAAAGTCTTCCGGCTTGGCAACCACGCTCCACTGGTTGACCCGGAAAGCCGTGTAGCGCTTGCCCAAATCGTCGAATGTCCACGGCACCATGTTGATCCAGGCGATGTGCGTGGTGGCCGCGGTCAAATTCTTGTACTTGAGGCTGTAGCGCAGCACCGGATGGTTGTCAAACAGGTCGAAAACCACCGTGATCTGGGCCCGGCCCTGGACGTCCTGGAGCAAAATGAACTGGCGGATGCCGCCCGGATTGACGCTCTCGGCGTATTGGGCAACCAGGAAGAATCGCGTCTGCGCATCGAACAGGTCGCTATCGGCCTGTAACCGGACCGGCGAGGTCGGCCGGTTCCCAGACGCGGCCCATTGGTCGCCGGATTGGAGATCGGAAATCTGTTGGGTGAGAAAGAAGCCTTCCGGAGTCAGTTGAAAAGACGCGCGGATCCAACCGTTGGAGAGGGTCCAGATGTTCTGGTCCGGGTCGAAATTCGATTGCGCTCCGCCGAATGCCAAGCCCGCCAGCAGCGCGGTACTGAGTGCAATCCCGAATAGTCGCATGGCCTTCCGTAACATAGTGTCTTTGCTAACAGAGACGTTACACTAGTCGATGCTGTGTACAGGAAATAGTCGCGACAATTCGATAAATTCCCGAGTAAAGATTTGTAAGACGGATCACGTAAGTACCCTGTTGGGTATTGTCTAAGGGATCGTCTAAGGGGCTTTAACGATATCGCGATGGTTCACTTTTGCCTTAAACCCGGCGTCCGACAGGGCTCGGCGGACTTCATCGGCAATCATGACCGAGCGATGCTGTCCCCCGGTACAGCCGAAGGAGATCGTCAGGTAACTCTTTCCCTCGCGAATATAATGGGGCAGCAGGTAGATCAGCAGGTCTGAGATCCGGCTCATAAACTCCGCCGTTTGTGGAAAAGAACGGATGTATTTTGCCACACCAGGGTTTTTCCCGGTCAGGTTCTTGAACCGCGGAATGTAGTTGGGATTGGGCAGAAACCGGACGTCAAAAACCAGGTCGCTATCGGGCGGCACACCATCGCGAAACCCGAAGCTGGTGACATAGATCTGAATGGTAGATTGATCGCGTTGCCCGCGAAACCGCTCACCGATAAAATCGCGCAACTGGTGGACGGTGAACCTGGACGTGTTGATGATCAGGTCCGCCATGGCGCGAATCGACGCCAATTGCGCGCGTTCGCTCTCGATGCTGCGGGCGATCGATTTATCCGTGCCCAACGGGTGCGGCCGCCGCGTCTCACTGAAGCGGCGGACGATGGTGTCCTCGTCCGCCTCCAGAAAGATGAGCCGCGCGGTCACCGATTTGCGGATGCCGGTGAAGACTTTGGGGAACATCTTCAGCCCGGCGCCCTCGCGAATATCCACCACCAGGGCTGCCGCATGAATGCTGGGATTGTCGCACGTCAACTCGGCGAACTTGGGGATCAATTCCACCGGCAGGTTGTCCACGGAGTAGAAGCCCAGATCTTCCAGGGCCTTCAGTACGGAACCCTTGCCCGATCCGCTCAACCCGGTGATCACCACCAACTCGGGCTTGTGTGGGGACGCCTCTTTTGGTGCGGCAGCCTTCTTGCGCGGCATGGGGCGGGTGCTATCCCTCGACCAGATCGAAATGCCCGTCGCGGCGCCGCAGAAGGACGCTCACCCGGTCGGTTTGGGCATCGCGATAGACCAGGTAATCCTCCGTCTTGTCGATTTCGAGTACGGCTTCTTCCACCGTCATCGGCTTGTGTTTCTGCGCCGGCTTTACCTTGTAGACCTGGCGCCCCGCTCCACTGTCGGCTTCGGGTTCGACCGGCGCCGCCTTCTCGGTTTCCACTTCGGGAGCGGATTTGTGCGGTATACGCTTGGCATCGCGCCACTTGGTGCGCGCCTTGACGCACTGCTTTTCGAGCTTTTCGGTGGCGAGGTGAATTGCCGTGAACAGATCGGCGCTCGACCCCAGGCCGACCAACTCGTGGTTGTAATAGTGGATGGTGGCTTCCGCCTTGTGCGTCTTGCGCTCTAGCGAAAGCACGACATGGGCGTCGCGCTCCTCCTTCTTACCATCCACCAGCTTGCCGATTTTGGCAAACCGGGCCTCAAGCTTTTTCAACTGCGCTGGAGCGAGTTCTACTTGCCTACCGGTGTACGTGATCTTCATGAAACACCTCGTTGGGGCCGGCAACATCCCCTTCCTACTTTATAGCTCGAATCAGGAAAACCGGGGACAGACAGCGAATTTCCGGCAAACTGCGCCGGAAATTCATGTCAGTCCCTGGTTTTCCTAGTTGCGCACGCGCCGTTGATGGGTGGACGGAATCTTCATATCCTCCCGGTACTTGGCTACGGTGCGGCGCGTAACGTTGATGCCCTCGTTTTGCAGCATGGCGGTGATCTGCTCGTCGGTGAGGGGCTTGGAGCGATCCTCCTCTTCGATCATTTTCTTCACTTTGCGTTTCAATAGGAGGAGAGGTGTACCCCCGCCCAACGGCCCCTGAACCGCTTCCGAGAAGAAATAGCGGAGTTCGAAGACGCCCTGCGGCGTATGCACATATTTGCTGGCCACGGCGCGGCTAACCGTGGAAGGATGCACGCCCACCTCCTCGGCTACTTCCTTGATCATCATGGGCTTCAGATAATCCAGCCCGTGGCTGAGGAATTCGGTCTGCCGCCGCACGATGGCCTGGCAAACCTTGAGGATGGTCTGCTTGCGCTGCTCGATATTCTTCATCAACTGGATAGCCGACGTGTACCGCTCGCGCACGTAATCCCGGACTTCCTTGGTGGCGCCGTTCTCGCGATCCAGCATCTTGCGGTACTGCGCGTTCAAGCGAAGCTGCGGGACGTCCTCATCGTTCATCTGAATGATGTAATCTTCGCCATCCTTGGTGAAGAAGACGTCCGGCTCCACCACCCGCGCGCCCGCGCCGGAATAACGCAGGCCGGGCCGCGGATTGAGGTGCTGGATCATGTGGACGGCGATCTCGATGTGCTCCATGGGCCGCCCCAGCACCTTGGCGATTTCCTTGTACTGGCGGGTCTCCATCAGGCGCAGGCAACCAGAGACGATCTGCCAGGCCACGCCGCCACGCCCGTTGATGCCCTCGATTTGCAGCAGCAGGCACTCGCGCAGGTTGCGTGCGCCCACGCCAGCCGGATCGAGCGATTGCACCGCCCCGAGGCCCTGCTCCACCTGCTCCGCCGTGTGCTCGCCGATGGACGCGATCTCTTCCAGCGATGCCGAAAGGTACCCGTCTTCGTCCAGGTTGCCGATGATCGATTCGGCTGCGTCGCGCGCCTCATCGCTGATGATGCTGACGCTCAACTGCGAGCGCAAATAATCGCCCAGTGTGACCGGCGACGAAAGAAAAGTTTCGAAGGAGGGCTTTTCGACCGACTCCGCCGCCGGACTCTTGTAGCCCGGGTCCAGATAATCGTCAAAAAAGCTGCCAAAATCGATCTCGTCGAAGGGATCAGTGGCCGCCGGCGGCTCCGCCAGCGGATCGTTGACCGCGATCGAGTCATTCTCGGCCACCACCTGGGCGGCCGCCGATTCCTCGGCATCGGGGAACAGGTTGCCGTTAATCGCGCTGCCGCTCGACCCGTCATCCACCGAGTTGGCGTCGCTCAATACAGCGGCATCCAGGAGTTGCCTATCGGCCGGATCGTGGATCTGCTCGGCCTCCAGCAGCGGCAGAAGTTCCTCCGGTGTGATCTCTTCCCCAGGCTCGTTGGCAGATTCTTCGAGCACCGGGTTCTGGACGATCTCCTGGGTAACCATCTCCTTTAGTTCCAGCCGGTTAAGCTGGAGGATGGTCACCATCTGGACAAGCCCGGGAGTCAGAATCTGCTTCTGCGCGACCTTCAGTTGTAGTCTGGGCGACAGTAAGCTCATCTGCCTTCTATTCTATCACCGGATTCACGCATTGCCGGGTCCAAACACGGGGCTTCCACAGCAATTCGGTGGCCGTTTCGGCCGCATCGCCGGGGACTGACAAGACTGCCATGGATTTCTGGCTGACTTTGCCGGAAATTCGCTGGCAGTCCTGTCTGTCACCAGGTTAGACATACACCCGCCGTACGCGCGCGCTGATACTGCAAAGAATGTTGTACGAGATGGTCCCCGCCACTTTGGCGAGTTGCTGCGCGTCCAGAGAGCATTCGCCCTCCGTGCCCAGCAGCGTGACTTCATCGCCAGCAGCCAGCGCCGTGGTGTGGCTGAGATCGATGGTGGTGAGGTCCATCGAAACCGTGCCCAGGATGGGAGTGAGTTTGCCGTCGGCGATCACCTTCCCGCGATTCGACAGCCGGTGAAATATGCCATCCGCGTACCCCGCCCCCAGGATGCCGATGCGCATGGCGCGCGCCGCGCGGAAGCTTCCGCCATAGCCCACCAGCGCGCCTTCGGGAAGTTCCTTCACGGCGAGCAGCTTGGCTTTCCAGGTGAGCGCCGGTTTGACGTCGAGCAGTCGCGGCGGGGCGTCGCCGCGCGCCGGAGACACGTAGCCGTAGAGCGCGTGCCCGGCCCGCACCAGGGTGTGCCAGCCCTCGGTGCGGCCGTACCCGATGGCGTTGGTGCTGGAGGTGTGCAGATGCGGCGCACTGATGCCGGCGAGGCGCAGCGCTTGGCAAATCTCGTGGAAGTAAGCCAACTGCGCCGCGGTTTGGGGGGAAGTGTAATCCGCCGCGGAGGCGAAGTGGGTCATCAGCCCTTCCATGCGGGCGTGATGCGTATCGGCAAGTGTGGCCAGGATCTCCGCGGCGCTGGCGCGCGTGCCCAGCCGGCCCATGCCGGAATCGATCTTGAGATGGTAGCGGATGGGCTTCCCCGACGCGGCGGCGAGGCGGTCCACGTCGCGGATCTGCGCCAGCGAGTGGATGGCCGGCGTGAGATCGAATTCCACCACCGCATCGCCTTCGTAGGCCAGAAAGCCGCCCATCACGAGAATGCGCGCGCCGTGGATACCGCCGCCGCGCAGTTGAACGCCCTCGTCCACCGAGCTCACTGCCAACCACTTGGCGCCCTCGGCCGAGAGCACGCGCGCGACTTCGAGCGCGCCATGCCCGTAAGCGTCCGCCTTGACGACGCAGGCGACCTCCACATGCGGGCCGACCACGGAGCGCACATTGCGGAAGTTGCGCGCGATCTGCTCGCGCGAAACCAGGACGTAGGATCGAAAAGGAGCGGACACTCCCTTTATTGTAAAGGGTGGCATGAGGCTCCTGCCTGGTCAGCGTAGAGATCGTAATCGACTTGCGGCGCGGCAGGGGAGCCAGCCTCCGCGGCCCAAGCGGCGAGCCGGCGGTCGAGCCCAGTGCCATCGCGCGCGCTGACGCGCGTTCCAGTTGGGAGACGCGTTCGCCATCCAGCAGGTCGCACTTGTTGATGACGATCAGGTCCGCCTCTTCCAGTTGCTTGCCGTATATGCAGAGCACCTTGGTCGAAAACGGCCGGCCCGATTCCTCGCCCAGCATGCGCAGCGCGCGCAGCGGGTCCACCAGCACAGACAGCGGGCCCACCCGATAGCGATCGCCGTAGAGCCGGCACAGGGGGTACTGGACGGTGGCCCGCAGGTCGGTGCAACTGCCCACCGGCTCGCCCAGGATCACGTCCGGGGCGGCGCGCTGTGTCAGGCGTTCCACGGCTTGGGTGAGCGAATCGAAGCGGCGGCAGAATCATCCGCCAGCGATCTCTTCCACGGGGAAACCGTGCGCCGCCAGCAGCGCGGTGTCGGCGAGACCGTGGCTCTGGTCGTTGGCGATCAGTCCCACGCGCCGGCCTTGCGCGGAGAGACGGCGGGCCAGTTGCAGCAGGGCGGTGGTCTTGCCGGCGCCCAGGAAGCCGCCGATCATGAGGTATTCAGCCTTCACAGGCACCGCCGCATTCCTCCTCGCGGCCGCGGATTACGGCGTCGACGGCGTCATCCAGAAGCGCCATGTAGCGGTGGACATCGACCGCGCCCGGCGCGGGGTTGCCGCGCACACGGTAGAGCCAGCCGCGCTCGTAGGCGTCGGTATCGATCAGCGTGATGTCGCTCGCGATCTCGGTGCCCGCTTCGAGAAATTCACCTTCCGCCACGGAGTAGATGGTATGGAGCGCCTTGAGCCCCTCCACCCAACCGATTTCCTGGGCGGCGGCGATCCGCGCACCTGGCCGAACCGAAAATTCGAATTCCACGGGGTCGCCGAGCAGCCAGGTGGCCAGTTTGGTAAAGCCGACGCGCCAGATTCCGCCCGCCTCTTCGGCCAGCCAGAAGTGCGACGATGTATAGCGCCGGTCGGCCGGAAGCTGAGTCGTGAATCGCGACCTCTGGTACGGAATGTGCTCACCCACGCTGTGCTATTATCCCATCGATGTGGGACAGGCCTCCCGGTCTGTCTTTGTGTTACAAATGCTTGCCGCAAACTGACTCACTGCCGGACCTGGCGCTGCACACGGCGCTCTACGACGCTCTCGAATCCGGCGCGGGCACGGAAGCGCTGCGCGTGTGGGAGAGCGCGGCGCGAGTCGTGGTGCTGGGGCGCTCGGGAGTGATCTCGCGGGACGTGGAGGCGGACGCCTGCGCGGCGGACGGCGTGGCCATTGTGCGGCGCGATTCGGGAGGCGGCGCGGTGGTGTTGGGCCCCGGGTGTCTCAACTATGCCCTGGTGCTGTCGCTGGAGCGGCGGCCCCAGTTGCGGGACGTTCGTGCCAGCTACCGGCAGATCCTGGGATGGCTGGTCCGGCGGCTGGCGGTTCCGGGCCTCGAGATCAGCGCAGGGTCGGACCTGGCGATTGCAGGGCGCAAAGTCTCGGGCAACGCGCAGCGGCGGGGCGCGCGGGCGCTGCTGCATCACGGCACGCTGCTGTATGCCTTCAACGCGCGCGCCGCGGAGCGCTACCTGAAGGAGCCGGCTCGCCGGCCGGACTATCGCGGTGACCGCAGGCACGCGGAGTTTCTGGGCAACTTGCCTCTATCGGTCCGGCAGATCCGGGACGCGCTGCACTGTAAACCAGGGACAGCTCAAACCGGGAGGCTCAAAGCCGGGGGTCAGAACTTCATGCCGAGCAGTTTTCTTCCGGCCAGTTTCGCCATCCCCAAGGGACCATAGCGTTCCTGGAGGAGCTGCATGTAGAGCGCCCGCGTGTCGTCCGGCGGCACTTTCCGCCGCGGGTTCTCCAACAGGCGGAGAGCGCCTGACGGGCACGTGGAGACGCACAGGCCGCATCCGATGCACCGCGCGCGGTCCACCCGCATCTTCGCGTCGCCGTTCCCATCCCCATCCGCGTCCACCAGCGCGTCCATCTGGCAGCGCGACTGGCACACGCCGCACGCATCGCAGAGGTCGGCGTCCACCTCCGCGTGGAAATTCGCGCTGAAGTACTCCGCCGGCGCCGGGAAACGCTTGGCGGACGTGAGCACGCCGCAACAGCAGCCGCAACAACAGCAGACGAACAGCGGGTTTTTGGTATTCTCCGGTTGCAGGACGAGTCCTTCTTTATCGGCAGCGTCCAGAAGGTCCAGCATTTCCTCCCGAGTGATGGATCTGGCCTGGCCGACGCGCACCATCTCGCGAGCCGCCATTCCCAGCGTGAGGCAGTTCTCCAGCAGGCTGGTCTGCCGGCACTTCTCCCCCAGCAGTTCCCTCCCGTGGCGGCAGATGCAAGTCATGGTGGCGAAGGGCCCGCCGCAGGATTCGACATAGGTCCGGAGTCCCGCGTAAGTCGCCACGTTGCGCTCGATGGCGATGGTCTTGTTGACGGGCACGATGCGCATTTGCGTCGTCTTCTTGCTGTGGAATGCCTGTCGGAACGCTCCCAACAGGTACTCGCGGCAATCCCGTTCGAGCTCCGGCGTCAGCCGCTTCAACTGGCGCTCGTAAAACCCGATGGCGAAAATCAGCTTGCCGTAGAGCGGTTCTCCCTTCTCCTGGATGCGCATGATGAGCCCTTTGGCGGCCATCTGCTCCAGCCGGTTTGTGACCTCGGCGAGCGTCATCGCCGGTTTGACCCGCCGGTGAATGGTGGCGGCGGGCTCGGGAATGGCGCTGGCTTGTAGCGCGAGTTCGGCCTCCTCGGGAGTGAAGATTTGCCGCAGAATCCGAATCTCCACACCGGATTCGGTGGCCGGAAACCCGACGGGCATCCGGTCGAGGTGCCGCTGGAGCTGGCGATAGAGAGCGTCAGGTTCCATAGGCTGCCTCTTACGGCCGGACGCCGATGGCGAACAGGTGTTTGCCTCCCCGCATGTAGAGCACACTATCGGAAATCGCCGGGGTGGCCATCACGGTCTCGCCGATGTCGTTTTCGGCGAGCAGCTTGTACGCGCGGCCAGGCGCCAGCACGAAGCTGTGGCCGTCCTCGTTGGTAATGTAGATCTGGTTGCCGGCGGCCACGGGAGAACTGCTGAAGCCGGACGACCCTGCGCCGAGACGCTGTTGGTACAGCCTCTCTCCGCTGGCCAGTTGGTAGACCGTGAGCACGCCATTGTCGAAGCAGAAGTAACCCAGGCCGCCAGCCAGCAGCGGGGTCTGCATGTAGTTGCCGGCGCGTTCCTGGGTCCATGCGATGGCGGAGCGGTTATCGGTAAGGTCGCCGGCGGCGTCGGTGCGGATGGCGAAGATCGGCCGCGCCTGTCCGTGCGCGCCCGTGATCACCACCAGGCCGTCCAAGAAAACCGGTGTGGGGACGGGGATGTCGCCGCCGCCTGCGAGCTTCCACAGTTCCTTACCCGTTTGCAGATCGTAGCCGCCGATATGCTTCCACCCGTTGACCACTACCTGCCAGCCCCTGACGTCGCCGGTGCCGCCGCCGGCGGTGTAAGGCACGACGGCGGGCGTGCCGAAGGTGGGCACGTCGCCGCGCGGAGTCCGCCAGAGTGGGTTGCCGGTGCGGACGTCCAGGGCGGCGAGGAAGGAGTTCTTTTGCACGTCCGCCTGGATGATGAGGGTGTCCTCAAAAATTACCGGTGAGCTGGCAAAGCCCCACTGGGCGCCCGGCACCAGGTAGTAGCCGGAATCGAGCGTTCCGAAATCCTTCTTCCACAGCAATTCGCCGTTCAGGTCGTAGGCGAAGAGGCCTTCCGACCCGAAGAAAGCCACCAGGCGCTTGCCGTCGGTAGCGGGAGTCGGGTTGGCGTGAGTGGACTTCGGGTGGCGCATGATCTTGGGCACGCCGCTGGCTGCCGTCCGTTCCCAGAGGATCTTGCCCGACTTGCGGTCCAGGCAGTAGACCCGGAAGCTCTGCGCCGGTTCACCCTTGACCGGGGCGATATCGCCATAGAGGCCGACTTTGAGTTGCGCCTCGCCGGAGGCCGGGACGGCCGTGGTGAGGAAAATGCGGTCGCCCCAAATCACGGGGCTGGAATGGCCCAGGCCCGGGATGGCGGTCTTCCAGAGGATGTTCTTCCCCGATTCCACATTCCATTCGGCCGGCGGAGAACCGGTCCCCACTCCACCGCCCGACGGACCGCGAAACTGCGGCCAGTTGGCGTCGGCCGCTGCCGCCGCCATTGCCACCAGCGCCAACATACTGGTCTTCATACGGTTCCAGTTTACTGCGTATGGCCGATTTGACGGAACCGCGACTTCACGTCCACCCGGCCAAATCCCGTCAAAACATGTATCGCCGTGGCTCTCTTCGTCGCGGCTACAGCAGCTTCAACTGGTTAAACTCAGGGACCGCGCCCCTCTCTACCGCCTGATCGAGTGCCCCTAACGAGCTGGCGGTAACCTCCGACGTTCGCCAGTAGCCGGGATCGTCGCCTTCGGCTTTCGCCGTGCCATCCAGGTGCGGGGCTTCGCTGGCGGCGGTGATTGCCGAGAGGTGGGAGCTCAGCGCGTCATCGGCGGTCTCCGCCAACGAACTGAGTGGCTCGCCTTTCAGCCAGCGAAACACATCGGCATAGACCGCCGGAATGTTGGTCAGGCCGGCGTGCACGCCTTTCACATACCGTAACGCGATCCGGCCAAGCGTTGCGGACGCGACCGGTACCCGTCCGTCGCCGTCCCGATGAGGGTCGCCAGTGATCCGGCCGGTTACTTTGTCGACCGATTCCCACAGGCCGCCCGCCTTCGACTGATATTCCAGCCGGAACAGGCACTTGTATCCGACGCCCGCGATCGTCAGCATGCGATCGCAGTACTCCTGTGGCAATTCCCTAGGGTCGGCATGCCAGGCGTGCAATTCACGATGAAACGCGGCGACCGCGTCGAGAATGCTTTGCAGGCGCGCCATGTCGCCGGACGCGAGCCCCAGATCCCAGTCCGAGGCGTCATACAGATCGAAGTTCGCGCAGGGATGCGCGTAGAAGAAGTCCCGGCTTGCTGGCGGCTGCCACTTGGGATTGTCGTTGGAGCGCGTGCCGGGATAGACGCCCGCGGGCGCGGGCAGTAGGCTGAGTACTCCCCAAAACGAGCGGAACGTGGCTCGAGAAAGATACAAGCCTAACACAGCCATCAAATCCCAGCCCCATAAGTGGTTCTTCAGGTAGCCGGCGATTGCGGGCGAGCCGTAGTGGGGTGTGCCGATGAAGACGATGCGGCCGACAATCGGCCACAACTCGTCGCCGAATTCCTTCAAGGCCGCTCTCGCCATCAAGCCGCCCATGCTGTGCGCGACAATGTGCACGGGTTGCCCTCCGTTGGTGGCGTGCATATGGACAATCAGGTTGCGCAGCGCTACCGTATTCCGACTGAAGGATTTCCGCCAGTCATAGGCGAAATGGCGATGACCGAAGTCATCGCGCGCAAGAACGGCGGTGGCGAATGGTTCGTAGCAGGTGTCCACCGCAAAAGCGTCGATCTGGTTGTTCGCGTCCAGATCCTCTGCGCCGTCCGGCTTCAGTTGCAGGTCGTCCAGATGGCCGCGCGTGCGGGCGTCGATCCACCATACCCCTCCCTTTGTTTCGCTCCGCAAGAGGCTGCCCATGACACCGGGCACAAAGACCAGGTTCGGCGGCGATTTGACCGCCAGGTGATCCTGGACGTCCGTCCGCCCGGCCATGTTTTCGAGTTCAGCGAAAGCGCTGCCGCCCAGATAGTGGCGGACAGCGCTGGCCGTTTCTTTATCGCCCAGGAGGTTCACCCGGCCGTGCGTGTCGGCCTTCAGGAAAGTGATTACGGGGTCATCTTTTTCTGGCATGGCTCATCTCTTCTGGAGCTGGCTGATTTCGGCGTCGCTCGCCATGTATAAATCGTACTGATTCACATACGAGTAGAGGAGCGCCCCGATGTTCTTGTAATGGCACCACATGAATAGCCGCGCCTGCACCATGGATTCCCCCGCCGCCATGGGCTGCGGGTCGACTATCCGAAACAGAAAACGGAAGAAGATGGCGGCAAAGCGACTTGCCATTTGCACCGGAACCTTCGACTCGGTACCGATGTATGCGCGGCAGTGGCGGTCGAAAAACGACTTCTCCAGGTCGTTCACCGCGTAGACGCTTGCCGTTCCCGTTGAACACGCATTGGCGAACACCAGGGGACAAGAGGGGAATTCGGCTGTGCCGAACTCGGTCTCGGTGAGGACATCGTTGGGGTCGGAGGAATCGAGGCCGAACCGCAGAACCGGCAGGTTAGCCGCATTCAGTCCGTAGTGGCAGAACAGGTAGAGTACGCCAACCGGCGTCTGGCTCGGATTGGTCAATTCCCTTACGATCTCCGACTTCGGAGTGGGGCCCGCGCCGTTGGGGACGACCCACTGTTTGCCCAACGATGTCCAGATCTGCTTCTGCCATTTGGCTTCGGCGGTGGCCGGTTCTTTTGAAGAATCCCCGAAAAACAGCAGGCTGGAGCACCAGGATTCTTCCGGCCGCCCGAGAGACATGGAGGGAGAATATGGATCGTATGCGGTATAACCGATCCGATACCGCAATCCCCAGAAACGGGTCGCATCCACCGGCGCGCCCGGATCCGCGTCACCGCAGTACAACAATTCCCATGGAACGTGGGGCATCCAGCCCGCTCCGCTGTCGGGCCTCCACACGATATCGATCCGTTGCCCCGGAGGCAGCGCATCGAGCCAAGCGCGCACAGGCTTGCCGGTGGGGAAGAGGCTGTTGTAAAGCTTGCGCCCGTAGAACGCCAGGTTGTGGAGTTCCGGCAGTGTGGCTGTCTGGTTCCAGCTATTGCAGTGGCTCCGATCGGCGTAGTCCACCAGGCTCGACCAGTTGTATTGCGGCCGGAACCGGTTCAACCGGTCAAGCATCTCGGCCGGGTCAATGTCGTTGAGGTAACTGGTTGCCTTGGCGCGAAAGTTCTCTGTCGCCTTCCGCAGAGCCTCCAACGGATTCGTCAAAGCGGCTTTGTCCGTGACCATGAAGACCTTTTCGCCAGGGGGGAATATGGTGGCGCCGGCGTTGCCAAAAGCCATGGCGGTTCCGGGAGCTACTACGACCAGCGTTATTACGCCTGGCGGCGTGGTCCATTCATGCATGGTGCCGACGTTAACTTGTGCCAAGGTTGCCAGTGAAACATCCTTAGCGATCGCCGAAGCGGCCGGCGTGGAAGCGCCCTGGGCTTTGTCCCCTACAAGAAACCGAATCCGGATCTCGCGGTAGAGCTTTTCGCGGGCGTAAATCAGCACGGTGAGCGCGGCATCCGCAGCCAGCGGGCGCACACGGACGCGAACTGTTCGGCTGTCGGCGCTCGGGGGAATCAGCAGATCGAATGCTGCGGTGTGGTCCCCCGGGTCGTGCTCGCCGCCGCGCTTCACCGTCACGGAGTCGTCGATCGCTTCCAATTCCAGTTTCGCCGGTATCAGCGCCCAGTGGGTGAGCAAGCCCGCCTCAGGGATGTCGGAATCGGGAATGATAGCGCCCGTGCCGCGGATCATGCTCGCGGCGACCGGGTCGCCGACGCGGAAGTTCCCCATGTACGTTTGGCCCAAGTCTAGTGGCCGCTGCGGTGCTTTCTCCCGTTCACTAATCCAAAAGCTGATGCGGCGGTCCGGCGGTGGTGGAGAAGTCAGGTCCCGCGGCTCCGGCGGCATAGTCTGCCGCGGTTTGCGCGGTCCGCCTTCGGCGGAAGAACGGTCGGGAGGAGGACCGCTACGCCCTCGGCGCACCTTTGGGTAGATAAAGGAAGCACGAGCATAATCCGAATCCGTAATGTCCGTACCCCCAATGATCGCTTGCCCATTCTTGGCAATCTCGCCCGGGATCTGATAGGACATTATCGAGCTGGTGCCGGCGCCTGGCGTTCCCATGAGCGACGATTCTTCTAGAGGCGTCAGCACTTGGTCCCGGACCTCTTCAGCGCTCCACCCCTGGGTTCGCTTGAAAAACTCGATCGCCTTTTTCGGGTTGATCCTGGCCACCAGTGCCCTGTGCATGCGCTCATGCGGAAAGCCCAGCGTGTGCCCGGTCTCGTGCCGCACTACCCGGTAGAATTCCGAATCGAGCGTTTCGATCGTGAATCCTTCCAGGTTCATGGTCTGCCGATCGGCGGGGACGTGCAAAATGTCAGTCCCCACGTACGACCAGTACCCGCCCTCGTCGCGCGCGATACGCACCTGCGGGTCGGTCTTGGTTGCAACAAATTTCACGCTGGCGGTTCTGCTCCAGGCATTCATGTGCAGGAGGATCCTTTTACGCAGGTCCGCCGGGGGAGCGTCCATGAAGCCAACTGTTAGGGTTACGTCAGGCGACCAATATTTCGTGGTTACCATCGCAATGCGCCGCGGGTTTGGCGCAAAACCAGGCGTCAGGCGGATGAGAGGTTCCAACGACGGCTGGTTGAAGGGGTTGATCTCCACGGCAAGTCGCGCGGACTGAAGCAGCACCGAAGAGGGCAACACTCGTAGCGAGCAAACGATGATTCTCTTCGTTTCAGCACTCCGGATTGGTTCTTTCCGCATCGCTAAGACGTGAAACCAGCCTACACCCGTGAAGTTTAGCAGTGCAAGGAGGCCAAACGAGCTTAGGAACCTCCGCCTTGCGTATGTGTAGCGACAGAACCGGGAGATCCATGCCGCTGCGGACGGCGTTTCAAGCGGGATTGGCGGTTACTCGAAATATCGTCTCGCAACCGCTGATTCACCGTCGGCAGCCGCCGGGACGAGAAACGCCCAAACCGTGGATCTGACGGCGGCGCCCGCTTCCTGTCGCGAAATCCCACTAGCCAACGCTCCGCAAGTCCCCATCCGGAAAACTCGGTCCACTGTCGCACCTGCCTATTCAGCAAGGCACGGGCGGGGCAGGCACGGATGGCGCAGGCGCGGGGGCGCGCGGGTACACAAAAAAATGCCGGCCGGGACGCCTTGCGGGGTCGCGGCCGGGATTGGGCGGAGAGAAAGGGAGACTCGCGATCGCATCTCGAAGCCGAGACCGGCCATGGGGACGAGATCGTGCAGCAGCGTACCATACTTCATGCCGGCCGGTGGAGTAATCGATGGAGCGCGCGCGGATTTCGACGGCTGGCCGGGAACGACGGGCGACGATGGCTCGGTCACGGGGACTGTGACGCTGCGGGTTACGGTCAACGGCGCGGACCGCAATACGCTGCTGCTGCCGGTGCAGTAAGAAGGATAATCGGCCGCGGATGAACGCCGATAAACGCCGATAACACAAAATGCTTGAATGCTTAAATGCTTATCGGCGTTTATCGGCGTTCATCGGCGGCCATAGATTTTCTAGCGCTTGCCTTGCAGGTGCATCTGCATAAACGCCAGAAACTGGTCCCAATCCGACGGGATGGTGCCATGTCCGCCGTTGTGCATTACGTAGCCGATAGTGTGCAGGATCGGCGATCCGGCGGGCGGCATCTGGTCCGTATCCAGGCCCTGCTTGCCGAGCAGGCGGTACACCGGGCCGGCCGCCACCGCGGCCAGAAACTCGCCCTTGGGGTCAGACCACCCATCCTTATCGCCCGTCTGGAGCAGGACCGGCCGGGGCGCGATCAGCGCGACCAGCATGTGCCCATCCACCGGGAGCCGATCCACCTGGTTGGCGAATTTGGCATAGTTGCCGGCGAACTGATAGGGATAGCGCGATGCTTCCGTCAGGTGTGCGATGGTCTCGCCGTAGTTGCGGCGGCTCAACGCCGCGCCGCCCTCGCCGGAACAACTGGCAATCACCAGGGCGATCCGCGGATCGCGCGCGCCGGCCCACATCACGGTCTTGCCCAACCGCGATACGCCCATGATCGCCACGCGCGTGGCGTCCACGCCCTTGTCCGTCTCCAGATAGTCCATGGCGCGGCTCAGTCCCCAAGCCCAGGCGGCGATGGAGCCCCACTCGTCCGGCGCGGGCTCGGTCTGGCCGGGCTTCAGATAGAGCGCCCGGACGCCATGGGGTACGCCGCCCAGGAAGTCCGGATCGATGTCGCCGTAGTAGACCGTGGCGAAGCCGAAACCCGCGTCCAGCAGGCGCGCCACGTTCACCCTCCCAAAACTCATTCCCTGGCCGGCGGGGACCTTCTTCTTGTCCCTGCCCCACACCTCGCCCACTTTGACGCCAGGGTCGTTGACCGTGCTGGAATTCGCCGAGAAGCCCAGATTCAGCAGCAGCGGGACCGGCCCGGCGGCGTTGGCCGGCACGTAGACCAATAGGTCCATCTTCGGTCCCGCCTTGTCCGCCGAAAAGTAGATGGTCACCTGGCGGCGGATGGCTTTGCCGTCGAGCGCCGGGGTCCCCTTGTCGAAGACGTCGAAGCTCATGGCAGCCGGGCGGCCCGGGCTGCGGCCGTACTGATTCTCTTCGAAGAGGCGCACAATCTCGGCGCGGCGCTGTTCGTTCCAGGTCTTGGCGTCGCGGACCGGTTTGCCGTTAGAGAGCAGCAGCGGGTCCGGCAAGGTGTAGGCGCCGACGCGCGCTTCATCGTAGTTGACGGGGATTCCGGCCACGACCGCGGCCGGCGGTTTGTCCGCCTGGGCCATCGCGGCGCAAGCCGACAGGATCATGGCGGCGGAGATTCTCACCAGCTTTTCCCACATGATGGCATCATATTACTTTTGTGCGCCGGAAGTGGGCATCGCGGGTTGCGGCGCGGGCACCGCTTCAGAACAAGAACGGTATAAATCGTCGCGTGCGTTTCATGTAAGCGGCATAGGCCGCGCCGAAACCCATGAGGTTCTCGCTTTCCTCGGCAATTGAGGTGGCGAACGGACGGCTTCGCGCGGTTAAAAAAAAAGGCTGGCCCCAGACGGCGACAGCGCCAGTTATAAGAGCGAGCGCAGCGAGATCGACAGTAGCGCGCCGATGGGCTACGGGGCAACCCGGTCGCTGGAGCGTGTGGCGGCGGCGATGGGTGCGTTGGAAGC
>Ga0209014_10000531_pt1 | contig 22334 bp, 8 predicted proteins | sample BarGraNGADG00212_FD_184491 | JGI IMG/M metagenome (GOLD analysis project Ga0209014, IMG submission 184491) | Arctic peat soil microbial communities from Barrow, Alaska - Barrow Graham LP Ref core NGADG0002-212 (SPAdes) (version 2) | ecosystem: Environmental > Terrestrial > Soil > Wetlands > Peat...
TGCGGGAGTACATGAAGAGGAAGCAGGAGTGGACCCAGAAGATGGTGGACACCTTCCTCGTCTGCACCACGTGCGAGCTCTGCAATATCCGCTGCTCCGCCGCCCTGCCCATCGAGCCTTCCTGGATGAAGCTCCGGGGCAAGCTCATCCACGAGGAAAAGAAGATGACCTTCCCGCCCTTCGAGATGATGGCCGAGGCCACCCTGAAGGAGGGGAACATCTGGGCCGGCTACCGGAAGAACCGTTCGGCGTGGTTCCCCGAGGACCTAAAAGAAAAGCACGGCCCTGGGAAGAAGGCCAAGGCCGCATACTTCGCCGGCTGTACCGCAAGCTATGTGGAACCGGACATCGGCATGGCGAGCGTGCGGCTCCTGGATGCGGCCGGGGTGGATTTCACCTATGTGGGGAACCGCGAGAACTGCTGTGGAACGCCCATGCTCGTTGCCGGGAAGTGGGAGGTGTTCGAGGAGATCATGCGCCGGAACATCCGGGCCATCAAGGATGCGGGCGCCGAAAGCGTAATCACCTCATGCCCGGCATGCGACATGATGTGGCGGCATGTATACCCCGTCTGGGCCAAAAAGTTCGGCATCGACTATGATATCAAGTCCAGGCACTACAGCGAGGTCCTTTCGGAGAAGATCAAAAAGGGCGATTTCATCTTCCCGGACACCGGCAAGGCGCCGGTTACGGTGACTTGGCACGACTCGTGCCATATGGGTCGAGTCTCGGGAGTCTACGAACCGCCCCGGGACCTTATCAAGGCCATTCCCCATGTGAAGTTCGTGGAGATGGACCACAATCACCAGGATGCCCACTGCTGCGGCAGCGTGCTCACCCTCATCAAGGATCCGCCGGTGGCTGCCGACATCGGAGAGATGCGCCTGAATGAGGCCCTGGAAGCAGGCGCGAGCACGGTGCTGGCTCTCTGTCCCTGCTGTGAATTCCAGCTCCGGGTAAGTGCGGACACGAAGAAGATGCCTTTGGAGGTCGTGGACTTGGCGCGTTTTTCCGCGTCCGCTCTGGGCTACGACTTCCCGGACCCCAATCCCGAGGTCAAGCGACAGTGGGCCGTGTTCGAGGCCATGATCGCGCTGATGACGCCGCAGGGTTTTGCAAACCTGATGTCCACCATGTGGCCCGAGCTGATCAATGCCATGCCGTTCGGCATGGGGCCCATGATGCGGGTCATGGGCAAGATCCCGGGCGCGCTCGATCTCATGAAACCGATGTTCCCGATCCTCTTCCCGAGGCTTCTGCCCATGATGATGCCCAAGGTCATGCCAACCATGCTCCAGAGGGTGGCCGACCGCGTCCCCATGCCCGACTACATGCTGGAGCAGATGCCGGATCTCATGCCCAAGGTCATGGACACCCTCATGCCCCACATGATCGGCGACGTCGTTCCTCTGGTGACCCAGTCGATGATCGACTACCTGCACGGGAAACAAGTATAACCTGTCAGGCATTTTTCCCCTCCCATCCACCATATATTGTGGTTCTCCCTCACGCCCCCCACAGCGGCTTGTATTTTTTCTTTACAAACCGATTTTCTTCTGATAGAATCCGCCAAAATCTCGCTATCCAACGGATATAAAAGAAGATGAGACTCAAAAGACTCGAAATCGCCGGTTTTAAATCCTTCCGGGAGAAGGTTGTCGTCGATTTCTCCCCCGGGATCAGCGGCATTGTCGGCCCCAATGGCTGCGGCAAGAGCAACATCGCCGACGCAATCCGCTGGGTCATGGGCGAGCAGCGGGTCAAGACCCTCCGCGGGAAGAAGATGGACGACGTGATCTTCAACGGCTCGGAGGAGGCCGCCCCCGTCGGGATGGCCGAGGTTTCCATGACCCTCACGGCGGATGGGCAGCAGTTCCCCGGCAATTATGCGGAATGCAGCGAGATGATGATCGCCCGTCGCCTTTTTCGCGATGGGGAGAGTGAATACACGATCAACAAGATTCCGTGCCGCCTGCTGGACGTTCGGGAATTCTTCATGGGCACGGGGGTCGGCGCCCGGACCTACTCCCTCGTCGAGCAGAACAGCGTCGCCTCCCTTGTCGAGGCGAAGCCGGAAGATCGGCGGCAGTTCATCGAAGAGGCGGCCGGCATCTCCAAATACAAGAGCCGGAGGGAGTCCGCGGTCCGGAAGATGGAGGCGACCCGGGAGAACATGGTCCGCCTGAACGACATCCTCCGCGAGGTGAAGACCCAGCTCAATACGATCTCCCGCCAGGCGAAGAGGGCGGAGCAGTACAAGGCTCTGAAGCAGTCCCTCAAAGAGGCCGAACTCACCGTCGCCCTCCAGACCTGTGCCGACCTGTCCGCCTGCCTTGCCTCTCGGGAAGAGGAAAAACAGGCGTTCCAAAACCGGGAGACGGAGGTCCGGACGCACCTGCAGTCCATCGAGGCCGCCCTGGAGAAACTGAAGGCGGAGGTCCTCGAAAACGAAGGCCTGATCTCGGCCCACCAGGAAAAACGCTACGGCACAAAAAACGCTATCAATATCAAGGAACAGGGGATCGAATTTTCCCGACGGAAAATCGCCGATCTTGCCGCGAGACGGACGAAGGACCTTGCGGAAGGCGAGGCCCTGAAACGGCGCGAGGGTGAGACCGACGGCGAAATCGCATCCCTCCGCGCCGCCGCGGCCGAGGCGGAAGAGAGGATCGGGACGCTCCGGAAGGAGGTCGCCGAGGGGGCGCAGGCGCTCGAAGAACTCCGGCGGATGGACCGGACCTGCCGGCAGGCTCTGGAGGAAAAGAAGGTCCGGTACATCGACATCGTCACCGAAAAGGCCAAACTGAAGAACATGGTTGTCGGCCTTGCCCGGATGGTCGAAGACTTCGGAAAACGGGAGGAGCGGGAGGTCCGGGAGATCGAGGAAACCGGGAAGCGGTCGGCGGAACTCCGCCGCACGCTGGAAAAACTCCGCTCCGGGCTTGCCGTCGACGAGGAGGGCTCTGCGGAAATTGGACAGAGGCGGGAGGAGATCGCCGACGAGCTGGAACGCGCCCGTGGGGAGCTGGCGGAGGCCGAGGAAAAGATCGCCGGACTCCGCGAAGAGAACAGCCGGAAGGCGGCGAGACTCGCCTCGCTCAGAGAATTCGAAGAGAGCTACGCCGGATGCAACGAGGGGGTCAAGTCCCTGATGACCGGCGGCAAGGGGTCCGGCCGTCCGGGTCTCTCCCGCGAGCTCTTCCTGGGCCTCGTCGCCGACCACATCCGCGTCCCCCGGGAGTACGAAACGGCCGTCGAGGCGGTCCTCGGGGAGAAGCTCCAGTACGTCGTGGTGAAGGATCAGACGGACGGCGTCCGGGCGATCGACTACCTGAAAAGCGCCTCCCTCGGCCGGGGAAGTTTCGTCCCACTCGAGGTCCGGTCCCACGCCTCCGGCGCCTCCCTCGCAGAGCACGAACATCTCCGGGAGGCGATCCCGCTGATCGAACAGATCACGGTCCGGGAGGATTGCCGGGCGATCGTCAACGAACTGTTGGGCGACGTCCTTCTGATTCCCAACCTCGGGAGCGGCATCGCCCTCTGGCGGCAGAACGGCTTCTGCGGCACCTTCGTCACGCCGGATGGGGACATCATCAGTCCGAGCGGCATCTTGACGGGCGGGAGCGGCAACGGCAACGACCGGAGCCTGCTGCGCAACCGGCGTGAAATCGCCGAGCTTACCGAAGAGGTTGCAAAGCTCCAGACCAAACTCCAAGAGGAGCAGGAAGGCCGGAAAAAAGCCGCCTCCCTGATCGCTCAGTGGGACGAGGAACTCCTCCGGCTCCGTTCCCAGCTCCACCTTACGGAACTCCGGATCAACGGCCTCCAAAAGGACGTCGAACGGTACGAAGGCGAATTGCGCCAGGTCGGGGAGCGGCTCAAGGCTCTCCATTTCAATCGGGAAAACCTCGCCGCGGAGGCCGCCGACGCCCGGGGGAAGATCGCTCGGCACGAGGCAGAAATGAAGGCCATCGAAGGCAAAGAGGCGGCGCTCAACGGGGCGATGGCCGGCGACCGGGAGCGGGGGGATGCGCTCCGGGCCGATCTGGAAGAGCGGGAGCACGCCCTCACCGAACGGAAGGTCCGCCTGGCATCCCTCGAAGAAAAGCGGGAGGCCGACCGGAGGACGCTGGCCCGTCTGGAAGCCTCGCTTGTCGACCACTCCCGCGAGATCGCCGACCGGACGGCCGACGCGGAGACCTGTGAACGCGAAGCGCAGGCGCTTGCCATTCAGATCGCCGCCGAGGAAGAGGCGCTCAAAGGCCTCTACGCCGAATGCGAAACCATCGAGAAAACCCTCTCCGGAAAGCGGGACGCCCAGCAGGAGAAGGAGGCCCTCCTCCGCGTGCGGGAGGCGGAGATCCGGGAGATCAAGAAGGTCCTCGACGCACAGCTCCGCGAGGGGACCGAACTGGAGGTCGCCGCCCGGGAGATCGTCCTGCAGATGGAGAACCTCCAGCGGAACATCCAGGAGAAGTATGGCGCGGACCTCGTGCAGCTCCTCCCGGAATTCCATCCGCTCGAGGAGGAGGCTCTGGCGGCGCTTGCCGACCGGCTCGAAAAGGACCGGCAGGCCGTCGAGAATTTCGGCGAGGTCAACCTCCTCGCCCTTTCCGAGCACGAAGAACTGAAGACCCGCTTCGAGTTTCTCACCGGCCAGATCGCCGACCTGAACGCCTCCCTGGATACGCTCCAGAAGACGATCACCCGGATCAACACCATCTCCCGGCAGCGGTTCGCCGAAACCTTCGCCGGGGTCAACCAGTGCTTCCAGCAGGTCTTCTCCCGCCTCTTCCCCGGCGGACGGGCTGTGCTCAGCCTGACCGACGAGAACGACCTCCTCGAAACGGGCGTGGACATCGAGATCCGGATCCCGGGGAAACGGACACAGAGCGTTACGCTCCTTTCCGGCGGCGAGAAGTCCCTGTCGGCGATCGCGCTGATCTTCTCAATCCTGCTCTACCGCCCCGTACCCTTCGTTCTGCTGGACGAGGTGGACGCAGCACTCGACGACTCGAACATCTCGCTTTTCAACCGCCTGGTGAAGGATACCGCGGCCCAATCCCAGATCCTGATGATCACCCACAACAAGAAATCGATGGAAATCGCAGACAGCCTCTACGGCGTCACGATCCTGAAGCAGGGGGTCTCCACGCTGGTATCCGTGAGCCTCAACTGAGTTCTCCTTTCTTTCTTTACAATTGCTATCAAAAAGCATTATAAAACCCCCGCGCCGGCGCGCACGTCCTGTTTGAACGGAGCGGCGCCGGTGCAATCCCATTTCAGGAACGGATGCATGGAAGCGGAAAACGGCAAAAAGGGATTTTTCGACCGTCTGAAGTCGGGGCTTGCCAAAACCCGGAAGCTCCTTCTGATGGACGTCGACGACATCCTCCTCGGAAGCAAGGAGATCGACCAGGCGCTCTTCGACGAGCTGGAAGAGGCGCTCATCGTGGCGGACGTGGGGCCGGCCTTCACCGCTGAACTTATCGAATCATTGAAGGAAAAGGTGAAGCGCAAGGAGCTCGCCAGTCCCGAAGTCCTCAAAAAGGTCCTCCGGGAGACGATGCGGGAGATCCTGCTTAGGAACGAGGCGCCGCTCCCGATCCCAACGGACAAGATCTACACGATCATGGTCATCGGGGTGAACGGCACGGGGAAAACCACGACCATCGGCAAACTCGCCCGCAACCTGAAGGAGGAGGGCCGCGCGGTGACGCTCGTCGCCGCCGACACATTCAGGGCGGCGGCCATCGAGCAGTTGGAGGTCTGGGCAAAACGGGTGAATGTCCCGCTGATCCGGCAGGCCGCCAACGCCGACCCCGCCGCCGTCGTTTTCGACGCGATCCGCGCAGCCAAGGCCGGCCCTCCGGGCGTGGTCATCATCGACACGGCAGGTCGCCTCCATACGAAAGTAAACCTGATGGAGGAGCTCAAGAAAATGAAGCGGATCATGGGGCGCGAACTCCCCGGCGCGCCGCATGAGGTCCTGCTCGTCCTCGACGCGACGACCGGCCAGAACGCGATCGCCCAGGCGAAGATGTTCAAGGACGAGATCGGCGTCACGGGCCTCGTCCTGACGAAGTTGGACGGGACTTCAAAGGGGGGCGTCGTCGTCCGGATTGCAAAAGAGCTGGGGATTCCGCTCCGCTACATCGGCGTCGGAGAGCAGTTGGACGACCTTCGCCCCTTCCGGGCCGAGGAGTTCGTCGAGGCCCTCTTCGCGCCGAACGGCCGCTGAGGCAAACCGCCGCGGAAAGCGATTGGTCATGATTGATATTCATTCTTTTCTTCGCAGATGCTCGGCCGGGGTGCGACCTATTCAATTGACACCCGGAGGGCCTTCCTCTATAACTCTCTAACGGCATTTTTTCTTCTAGGGAGGGCACCATGGATCTCAAACCCCTCTTCGAGCCCCGGACCATGGCGGTATTCGGGGTCTCATCGAGCAACTACCGCCATCCGGCCAACGAGATCTTCACGAAGAACCTTCTTCGCTACCCGGTAAAGGTCTACGGGGTCAACCCCCGCGGCGGAACCGTGAACGGCCAGTCGATTCACCGGAGCATCGCGGAGATCCCCGAACCGATTGACCTCGCGGTCATCGCGGTCAGGGCCGATTTCGTGCCGGGTGTGCTGTCCGAGTGCATCCGGGCGAAGGCCCGCTCCGCAACCGTCATCTCGGGGGGGTTTGCGGAGGCCGGCAGGCGGGACCTGCAGGAGCGAATCGTCGCGATTGCACAGGAGGCTTCGTTCCCCTTTGTCGGACCCAACTGTCTCGGGATCTACGTCCCCTCTCATGTGGACACCTTCTTCCTGCCGGGCGAACGCATGGTGAAGCCAACCATCGGAAACGTATCCTTCGTAAGCCAGAGCGGGGGCATCCTCGTGGACCATCTGATCAAGTTCGCCGGCGAGGGCGTGGGGCTTGCCAAGGCGGTCAGCATCGGGAACAAGGCCCTGCTCAACGAACTGGATCTCCTCGACTATCTCGCACAGGACCCGGCCACCCGGGTGATCGCCTTCTACATCGAAGGCTTCGGCCCAAACGAGGGAAGAGCTTTCGTGCAGAACGCCGGCAAGTGCGGCAAACCGGTCATCGTTCTCAAGTCCGGAAAGAGTGCGGGCGGTAGCCGGGCCGTCTCCAGCCATACGGCATCGCTTGCGGGAGACTACGCAAGCTTTTCCGCGGCCCTTTCCCAGTACGGAATCGTGGAGGCGGCAAACGAACTGGAAATGATCTCCTTCTGCGAATCGCTGAGCGCCTACGCCAAGCCGACCAGGGGCAGGGTCGGAATCGTTACGGTCAGCGGCGGACACGGCGCGATGGCCATCGATGCCTGTACCGCTCACGGGATCACCGTTCCCGAACTGCCCGAAGATGTCAGGGACGCGCTCCGCAAGGACCTCAGCCCGAGCGTCCGGGACATCGCTTCGCTCGCAAACCCGATCGACCTCACCGGAAGCGGAATCGACGACGACTTCGTCGCCACTGCGGAAACCCTCTTTGCGATGGAGCAGATCGATTGCGTACTGGCGCTTCTGCTCCCCTATATTCCGGGGATCACCGCCGATCTCGGCGCCAAGCTCAGCAGCATCGCGACCCGGTGCGGCAAGCCTTTGATCGCCTACGTACCCCACGTGGAAAAGTACGCCATGCTGATCGAGGGGTTTGAACTCAACGGCGCCCCCGTATCGCCCTCCATCGAAGGTGCGGTGCTCATGGTTGAGGCGCTCAGGAGGAACAGGCCATGATCCAATCCCATCCCGACATCCTTCGGATCATCGAGGAGGCCCGCGGCGACGGCTGGGTCCTCGAGGCCGCCGCGAAGCAGATCTTCTCCCTGGCCGGATTCGCCGTTCCCCGTTTTGCTGTCGCCAAAACCGCGGAGGAGGCGCGCCGCTTCGCCGGTGAAATCGGGTATCCCGTGGTCGCCAAGATTGTCTCCCCCCGCATCCTCCACAAATCGGACGTGGGCGGTGTGGCCGTGGGGATCGGCAACGACGGGCGCCTGGCGGAGGTCTTTGAACGCTTTCGGAGCCTTGACGGTTTCCAGGGCGTCCTTGTGGAGGAGATGCTCTCCGGAATCGAGCTCATTCTGGGGGCGAAGATCGACATGCAGTTCGGCCCCATGATCCTGCTGGGAATGGGAGGCACCGGCGTGGAGATCTACCAGGACGTCGCCCTGAGGATGGCGCCCCTCGCTGAAAAAGACGCGCCGGCGATGATCGAAGGCCTCAAAGCCCACCGGCTGCTCGAGGGGTACCGGGGCGCGGCGCCGGTGGATCGGGGCAAACTGACGGAGACCCTCCGGGCCTTCTCTGCTCTCGTCATGGAACTGGAGGACCGAATCGAATCCATCGACATCAATCCACTTCTCTGCTCCGCCGACCACTGCGTCGTGGCGGACGCCCGTATCATCCTCAGAGGATACGGAACGGTTTCCCGTTGACGAAGGAGCGGCCCGGTATGGGTTGAAAAAACGGGACAGCCGGATGGATCAGCATCATCAGGCCGCCGGCTTCCCGGATTCGTTGGCAGGGAGATCAGATATTGACACTCGCCGCAAAGCGTGTTAGACGGGCTTTCCCTCATCGGATTGCCCCTGTAGCTCAGACGGATAGAGCGACGGATTCCTAATCCGCAGGCCCCGCGTTCGAATCGCGGCAGGGGCACCAATTGAATCTCTCCGGGTCATATTCCCCGAAGCTTGCTTCATACCCCCACGCACCAACGCAACATCTTGTGGCAGAAAAATGTTGACATACAAACGAAACTTTCCTATATTTTACCTGTTAAATGCCACGATATCGTAGACAAAAAAAGGTGCAATGACATCGTGGAATTTGTTCTTTGAAAATCGAATAGTCACCATGTCATTCTCATGAACACAAAAATTTATGAAAATTCTTTGCAAAATACCCCGTGGCTTGCCGCGGGGAGCTTCACTTAGGAGGTGGTGGCTATGATCGATGTCAAAGATCAAAAAGTAAAACTTTTTCTGGACAAAACCCAAGTTGATGAGTTCAATTACAAGTTACAGTAAACGTATGAGTGTCCACGATGTTCTGGCACGAAAATCCGTCCACGATGTTGTGGCACTCAACAAATAGGAAGTATCGTCCCAAGCTCGGAATTTTGTAACGACGCGTAAAAGGGAGACGAACATGCCATCTAATGGGGGAAAAGCACCACTGGAAGATTTAAAGGAGAGGATTCGTGTGCTATTTGCTCTTGGGGACGTACAGAAAAAGAAAGGCGCCTTGCCCCCCAAGACGCATTTCAGCATCTGGTATTTTCTGATCACCTTCATTTTAATCATCTATCTGCAACAATACTTTTTTTCTCCCAAGGTGGAGACGATTCCCTACAGCCAATTCAAACAGAACCTCGTTGAAGGCAACGTGACGAAATTGATCATCGGCCCGGAACATATCAACGGAACGCTCAAAGGAAAAGACGATAAGAGGGAGCAGGACTTCACCACGATTCGGGTGGATGATCCTAACCTGGTCAAGGAACTGGATGAGCACAAGGTCAGATACTCCGGACTCTATGAGAGTAAACTGATAAGCACGATGATCTCCTGGGTCCTCCCCCTCGGCATTATGTTCCTGATCTGGCGGTTTGCCATGAAAAAGATGGGGCCGGGGGCGGGCGTGATGTCCTTTGGCAAGAGTAAGGCGAAACTCTTTGCCGAGAATGAGACGATGGTCACCTTTGCCGACGTGGCGGGCATCGATGAGGCCAAAGAAGAACTCCAGGAAGTCGTGGAGTTTTTGAAGAATCCGGCCAAATTCCAGAAGCTGGGGGGGAGGATCCCCAAAGGGGTGCTGCTGGTTGGCCCGCCGGGGACCGGCAAAACCCTTCTTGCCAAAGCGGTGGCCGGAGAAGCTAAAGTGCCGTTCTTCAGTATCAGTGGGTCCGAGTTTGTGGAGATGTTCGTCGGTGTAGGGGCATCGCGTGTTCGCGACCTTTTCTCTCAAGCCGCCAGTCAGGCCCCCTGCATCATCTTCATCGATGAACTGGACGCGCTGGGGAAGGCCCGGGGAGTGAATGCCTTTGGTGGAAATGACGAACGGGAACAGACACTCAATCAACTCCTGGTGGAGATGGATGGATTCGAATCGAATAAAGGGGTCATCATCATGTCCGCCACCAACCGGCCTGAAATACTCGATCCCGCCCTGCTGCGTCCGGGAAGGTTTGATCGGCAGGTCCTGCTGGACCGCCCGGATATCAACGGGAGGGAGGCGATCCTGAAGATCCATTCGAGGAAGGTTCTTTTGGGTCCCGACGTCGATCTCCGCAAGATCGCCGCTCTCGTTCCGGGCTTTGCGGGAGCTGATCTGGCGAACCTCGTCAATGAGGCAGCCCTGTTGGCTGCCCGGAAAGACAAGGAAACGGTCGGGGCGGTGGAATTTGATGCGGCTATCGACCGGGTGGTGGGCGGGCTGGAGAAAAAGAACCGGGTGATGAACCCGCAGGAGAAGGAAATTGTGGCTTTTCACGAGTCCGGACATGCCATTGTGGCTGAATCCGTCAAGCATGCGGACCGGGTGCACAAGATATCCATTATTCCCCGCGGGATTGTGGCGCTCGGATATACCCAGCAACAGCCGACGGAGGATCGCTACTTGATGACGCGCCCCGAACTGCTGGACCGGCTGGCCGTCCTTTTAGGGGGGAGGGTGGCGGAGGAACTGGTTTTTGGAGAAATATCCACGGGGGCGCAAAATGACTTGCAGCGGGCAACCGCCATTGCCCGGTCCATGGTTGCAGAATATGGCATGAGCGACCGCCTGGGACTGGTGACTTATGAGTCCGCTCGTCAGCCCATGTTTCTCCCGGAAAACTATACCCCCAATAAAACCTACAGCGAAACAAAGGCGACCCAGATTGATGAGGAAATCTCCGCCGTGATGGAGCAGACCCATCAAAGGGTGCGCAACATTCTGTCAGAACGCCGGAAAGTCTTGGATAATCTTGCCCATCTTCTGTCAGAGAAGGAAATCGTGCAGGGGGAGGAACTCAGACGGATGTTGTCCGACTCGACCAATGGAGGCATCAGCGCCTGAGCAGCGCCTCTTTACCCTTAGTTTTTGTCAGGCAGAACCCCGGAGGTTTCAAAAGTGAAGTTCATCCCCAAGGCCATTTTCGAGAACCTGTCTCAGTCGTGGACAAGTCTTCGTAAAAACGGTTTGGCACAAAAGTACGCCTGTTTCGAGCCGCCACTGCGAGCGGAGTTATTCAGCGCCGATCAGATGGAGCAGCATGGCAAGATTCTCGCAGGCTCACACACGTTAAGCCCGGGACAGGCTCCGGATCGGCTTCTGACACGGCTGGCTGAGAATGCAGACCTCCTGATTGGCGCCCAGGATTTGCTGACGGAGGCGGTTAAGGCAAACCGCAGGATTACGCCGGCCGGGGAATGGCTGCTCGACAACTTCTATCTGATTGAAGAGCAGATACGCACCGCCCGGAGGCATTTGCCAAAGGGGTACAGCCGGGAACTCCCTCGCCTGATGAATGGTCCGTCGGCTTCTCTGCCGCGCGTATACGACATTGCGCTGGAGATGATCTCACATGGCGACGGACGGGTCGATCCGGAGATTCTCAGCAGATTTGCAGCAGCCTACCAGACCGTCACGTCCCTGAAGTTAGGAGAATTGTGGGCCATTCCCATCATGCTGCGCCTGGCGCTGATCGAAAATCTCCGACGCATTGCCGCTCGGATCGCCACCGATAGAATCGACCGCAACCTGGCCGATTATTGGGCAGATCAGATGGCGGAGAGCGCTGTGAAGGACCCGAAGAGCCTGATTCTGGTGATCGCAGACATGGCGCGATCGAACCCGCCGCTGGTGAGTTCTTTTATCGCGGAAATTACACGCCGCCTGCAGGGACAGGGTCCTGCTCTGTCATTGCCGCTTACGTGGCTTGAGCAGCGGCTCTCCGAGTGCGGCCAGACGATTCGGCAACTGGTGCAGGAGGAGAACCAACAACAGGCTGCCGATCAGGTATCCATGAGCAACAGCATCGGCAGTCTTCGTTTCCTGAGTGCGATGGACTGGCAAGAGTTCGTCGAGTCGATGAGCGTTGTCGACCAAGTGCTGCGCGAGGACCCTGGCGGTGTTTACGGTACGATGGATTTTTCTACCCGCGACCGTTACCGCCATGTCGTGGAAAAGATAGCGAAACACAGCCTGTTTTCCGAGAGTGAGGTGGCGCGTAAAGCGATCGGGCTGGTGCAGGAGGGTGCGAACGGGAACAGCGGCGATGATCGCGCGGGACATGTCGGCTTCTTCCTGATCGATAAGGGATTGAGCCAACTCGAGCAGGCGCTGGAGGTACGCCTTTCCCCATCTGAATACCTTCAGAGCTGGAGCCGCCGGTTTCCTTTCCTCCTCTATCTGGGTACAATCACTCTGATGACGGCAATCTTTGTCGGGGGTTTTCTGGCGAAGGCGCATGTCGGTGTGTTACCGGGATGGGCAATTGTTCTGATTGTACTCCTATCAGTTTTAAGTGTAAGTCAGCTTGCCATTGCGCTGGTGAATTGGCTGGCGACGCTGCTGGCGACACCCCATCCGCTGCCGCGCATGGACTTCTCCAAAGGGATACCGCCGGAATTCCGAACACTGGCCGTGGTTCCGACGATGCTCAAAAGCACGCAGAATATAGAGGATCTGATCGAGGCGCTTGAAGTGCGGTTCCTGGCAAATCGGGACGCTAACCTGCACTTCGGCCTGTTGACCGATTTTCGAGACGCACAGGAGGAAACGCTCCCCGAGGACGAACCGCTGGTGCGGCTTGCCCGGCAAAGGGTCGAAGAGCTGAATACCAAGTACGGCCGTCCCAAAGGCAACACCTTCTTTCTTTTCCATCGCCCCCGTCGGTGGAATCCTCAAGAGCGGATCTGGATGGGTTACGAGCGCAAACGGGGGAAACTTGCGGAATTGAATGCTCTCCTGCGCGGTGGGGAAAATGCGGGGGATCGCTTTTCGCTTGTCGTCGGCGACAGGGCAGTCTTATCGAGCGTGAAGTATGTGATCACCCTGGACACGGATACGCAACTGCCGCGCGATGCGGCGTGGCAGTTTGTGGGCGCCATGGCTCACCCGCTGAATCGTGCGCGCTACGACGAAGACAAGCAGCGTGTCTGTGAGGGTTACGGCATCCTCCAGCCACGGGTCGCCGTGAGCCTGCCCGGCATGAACCGGTCGCGGTATGCGGCAATGTGGGGAAGTGAGCCCGGTATCGATCCCTATACGCGTGCCGTTTCCGATGTTTACCAGGACCTGTTCGGCGAAGGTTCGTTCATCGGCAAGGGCATTTACGAGGTTGATGCCTTCGAGCGAACGCTCAAAGGACGTTTTCCCGAGAACCGTATCCTCAGCCACGATCTTCTGGAAGGATGTTATGCGCGGGCGGGTTTGTTGAGCGATGTAATGCTCTATGAGGAATATCCGCATAGCTACAGTGCAGACGTGAACCGTAGGCATCGCTGGATTCGCGGTGATTGGCAACTCCTGCGATGGTTACTGTCAGGTCTTCCCGGCCCTGATGCGCGACTTAAAAAGAATACGTTCTCATGGCTGTCCCAATGGAAGATATTCGACAACCTGCGGCGCAGTCTCGTGCCCGCGGCGTTGACATTCCTTTTGCTGATGGGCTGGACGGTCTTGCCATCGGCCTGGTTCTGGACCCTATCAGTGCTCGGGATCATCCTGCTTCCTTCTCTGATTGCCTCTCTGCTGGAAGTGCTGCAGAAGCCGGGTGACGTGCTTCTGGGCCAGCACCTCGCTGCCAACCTGCATACCGCCGGCCGGCACTTCGCTCAGGCGGCATTTACGCTCACCTGCCTTCCTTACGAGGCGTTTTTCAGTCTCGATGCGATTGTGCGCACGGGCTGGCGGATGCTGGTCACCCATAAGCGGCTTCTCGAATGGAGTACGTCGGACGTACACTATGGCAGTAACCGCACGGACCTCGGTTCTTTTTGCCGATCCATGTGGATCGCCCCGGTTCTTGCCGGTGCCGCAATTATCGATCTCACGCTTTCGAGGCCGGTGACATTGGTGGTGGCCGGGCCCATACTGTGCCTCTGGTTTGTCTCTCCTGTCGTCGCCTGGTGGATCAGCCGGCCGCTTGCTCGTCGCGAAGCAAGGATGACGGCTGACCAGACCACCTTTCTCCGGAAACTTTCCCGCAAGACCTGGGCGTTTTTCGAAACCTTCGTCGGCCCGGAAGATCATTGGCTGCCCCCTGACAATTTTCAGGAGCATCCCGTTGCCGTAATTGCGCATCGCACGTCGCCGACCAACATGGGCCTGGCCCTTCTCGCAAATTTGTCCGCCTACGACTTCGGCTACATCCCGGCGGGACAACTCCTTGAACGCACGGCAAATGCACTCCTTACGATGGAAGCATTGGAACGTCACCGAGGCCACTTTTACAACTGGTACGACACGCAATCCCTGCAACCGCTGCAACCTGCCTACATCTCGACCGTGGACAGCGGTAACCTTGCCGGCCATCTGTTGACGCTGCGGCAGGGACTGCTCGCACTTACCGACGACCGGATTCTGGGATCGCGGGTGTTTGAGGGAATCAGCGACACCATCCGTGTCCTCGAGGACATCGATGGCAAAACCGCTTCGGACCAACTCGTGCAACTGCAAAAAATGCTGAAGTCCGCAATCGATTCCCCGCCCACCACGCTGGCGGCGGCGCGGCTGAGCCTTGAGCAGTTGGCAACGTCCGCCGCGGAAGTGGTCACCGTCGTCAAGGTTCTCGATGAGGACCCCGAGAGCCAGGCAAAGGGGTGGGCGCATGCCCTTGCCGGGCAATGCCGGGCCGCCCTCGATGAACTGACGTTTCTCACGGCCTGGACATCATTGCCGGCATCACCGGACAGGCTCCGCGAGATGCCGGATATCGATGAAATCCCGACGCTGCGCCAATTGGCCAACCTTGATGGAGGGGTGCACAGTGTGCGCCCTTGGGCGGACGCGGTTCGCCCCTATGTTACAGAGGCGAGCCAGCGCGCCGGAGCGAGGATTAGGGCTATCGAAGGATTGGCACGGAAAATTGATGAACTCGCTAATAACATGGAATACGACTTCCTTTTCGACGAGGCACGCAATCTCCTGGCTATCGGGTACAACGTCGGGGAACGTCGGCGGGACCCGAGTTACTACGATCTGCTGGCTTCGGAAGCAAGATTTTGCAGTTTCATAGCGATTGCGCAGGGAAAGCTGCCGCAGGAGAACTGGTTCGCCCTGGGACGTTTGCTGACCACTGCCGGTGGAGAGCAGATCCTCCTTTCGTGGAGCGGTTCGATGTTCGAATACCTCATGCCGCTCCTGGTGATGCCGACGTACGAACACACACTGCTCGACCAGACCTGCAAGGCGGCAGTGGCCCGGCAGATCGAGTATGGGAAGAAACGCGGGGTGCCCTGGGGCAGTTCGGAATCCGCCTACAACGCAATCGACGTTCATCTCAACTACCAGTATCGCGCCTTTGGCGTACCCGGCCTGGGTCTCAAACGCGGGCTCGCCGAGGATCTGGTCATTGCGCCCTATGCCTCGGCACTGGCGCTGACGGTGGCGCCCGAAGAGGCATGCCTGAATCTCGAGCGACTCGCAGCTGAGGGCTTTGCCGGAATGTACGGTTTCTATGAAGCAATCGACTTCACTCCTTCCCGTCTGCCGCGTGGACAATCCAGCGCCGTGATCCGCTCCTTCATGGCACATCATCAGGGTATGAGCTTCCTCTCTCTGGCCTATGTGCTCCTGGACCGTCCGATGCAGAAGCGATTTGAGTCGGAACCCATGTTCCAGGCGACCATGCTGTTGCTCCAGGAGCGAATCCCCAAGGCGACGGCGTTCTATGCGCGTACCGCCGAGCTCTCCGAACGCCATATAGAATCCATGGGCACGGAATCGCCGGTGCGCGTGTTCGGCAGCCCGAACACGCCGAAACCGGAAGTGCTCTTGTTGTCAAACGGCAGATACCACGTGATGATCACGAACGCAGGCGGCGGGTACAGCCGCTGGAAGGACATGGCCGTCACCCGCTGGCGCGAAGACAGCACCTGTGATCATTGGGGCACGTTCTGTTACCTCCGCGATGTGACGAGCGGGGAATTCTGGTCAACGGCCTATCAGCCGGCGCTCAAACAACCGGATACGTATGAAACGATCTTCTCGGAGTCGAAAGCGGAGTTCCGTTGCCGCGACCACGACCTCGACACGCATACGGAAATTGCCGTTTCGCCCGAGGATGACATCGAGCTGCGCCGCATCACCATCATCAACCGTTCCGGGAAACGCAGAGCCATTGATGTCACGAGTTATGCGGAGGTCGTCCTCGCGTCGCCAGCCGCGGATGCGCTGCATCCGGCGTTCAGCAATCTCTTTGTTCAGACCGAGATTCTCCGCCGGCAACGGGCGATTCTCTGCACGCGCCGGCCGCGCTCCCAGGGCGAGCACGCCCCCTGGATGTTTCATCTGATGGCCGTGCACGGCGCGGACATCGGAGAAATCTCTTATGAGACCGACCGCCTGCGGTTCATCGGCCGTGGCCGTACGGTCGCCGACCCGCAAGCGATGGGTGATGGATCGGCGCTCTCCGGCAGTGAGGGCTCCGTGCTGGATCCGATCGTCTCGATCCGTTATCGAATCACGCTCGATGCGGAAGAAACGGCAACGGTCAATATTGTCTCCGGCATCGGAGAAACTCGCGACGCAGCCTTGAGCCTGGTCGGGAAATACCAGGATCGGCGTCTCGCGGATCGGGTCTTCGACCTGGCGTGGACACACTGCGATATCTTCTTGCGGCAGATCAATGCCACGGAGGCCGACGCGCAGCTCTACGGACGCCTCGCCGGCTCGTTGATCTATGCCAATGCTTCGCTGCGCGCCGATACGAGCGTTATCATCAAGAATCACCGCGGGCAATCCGGTCTCTGGGGCTACGCCATTTCCGGCGATTTGCCGATCGTACTTCTGCGGATTGAAGATCCGGCCAATATTGACCTGGTGCGTCAACTCATACAAGCCCATACGTACTGGCGCTTAAAAGGGCTGGTTGTGGACCTGGTGATTTGGAACGAAGATCACGCCGGTTACCGGCAGCAACTCCAGGAACAAATCATGGGGCTCATTGCCGCAGGCGTCGGAACACACGTGACGGATCAACCGGGCGGTATTTTCGTAAGGCCTGCGGACCAGATATCGAACGAGGAACGCATCCTGCTCCAAACGGTTGCCCGCGCCATCGTCACGGACAGCCGGGGGATGCTGGCGGACCAGATCAACCGCAGGAATCTTGGGGAAATTACCGTGCCGCTCTTTACGCCGACCCGGTCTGACCGTGCCGCCCCCCCGGCAATTGCCGCCTTGCCTCGCCATGATCTGCTGTTTTTTAATGGACTCGGCGGATTCACCCCTGACGGCCGCGAGTACATCATTACAACCACGCCTGATCAGGTGACGCCGGCGCCATGGGTGAATGTCCTGGCGAATCCGCACTTCGGAACCGTCATCTCGGAGAGCGGCTCTGCCTATACCTGGGCCGAGAATGCACACGAGTTTCGCCTCACTCCCTGGTATGATGATTCGGTAAGTGATACGAGCGGGGAAGCGTTCTACGTTCGCGATGAAGAGACCGGCCACTTCTGGTCTCCCATGCCGCTGCCCAGCCGTGGGGTGACGCCTTACGTCACCCGGCACGGATTTGGCTACACCGTTTTCGAGCACATAGAGCGCGGCATCCGCTCCGAGGTATGGGTTTACGTAGCCATGGACGCATCAATCAAGTTTACGGTATTGAAGGTAAGAAACGAGTCAGGCCGATCACGCCGGCTCTCTGCTACCGGATATGCGGAATTGGTTCTGGGAGATCTGCGACCCAAAACGACCATGTATGTAATCACCGAAATCGATCCTGTAAGCGGTGCGCTTTTTGCGCGGAACCCCTACAATACGGAGTTCCCCGACCGGACTGCCTTTTTCGACGTGGACGAAGCGACCCGGACGGTAAGCGGCGACCGGACTGAATTCCTGGGGCGCAACGGCACGCTCGCGAGTCCGGCCGCTATGACCCGGTTGCGGCTCTCCGGCAGGGTAGGGGCTGCCATGGACCCCTGCGCCGCGATTCAGGTTTCCTTTGAACTGGCCGATGGGCAAGAACGTGAAATCGTCTTCAGGCTCGGCGTAGGGCGGGATGCCGAGGACGCCGGCAACCTGGTGCATCGTTTCCGGGGATCTGTTGCCGCGCGCAATGCGCTCGAAACGGTCTGGCAATACTGGCAACACACGCTCGGTGAAGTGAACGTGGAAACACCTGACCAGTCCCTCAACGTTCTGACCAACGGCTGGCTCTTGTACCAGACGCTGGCATGCCGCCTGTGGGCGCGTAGCGGATTCTATCAGTCCGGGGGCGCCTTCGGTTTTCGCGATCAGTTGCAGGACGTAATGGCGCTCATCCACACCGAGCCGCGCCTCGTGCGCGAGCACCTCCTTCTTGCCGCAGGCCGTCAGTTCCCCGAAGGAGATGTACAGCACTGGTGGCATCCTCCTCAAGGCCGCGGCGTGCGCACACACTGTTCCGACGATTACCTCTGGCTGCCGTTGGCGATGTGCCGCTACGTCCGGAGCACCGGAGATTACGGTGTATTGGATGAGACCATCCACTTCCTTCAGGGCCGCCCGATAAACGCGAATGAGGATTCCTATTACGATCTGCCCGGACGGTCAAAAGAAGCAGCCAGTTTGTATGAACACTGTGCAAGAGCCATCCTGAGAGGTCTTAACTATGGCGAGCACGGATTGCCGCTCATGGGCTCCGGCGACTGGAACGACGCCATGAACATGGTGGGCGTAGAAGGGAAAGGCGAAAGCGTCTGGCTGGGCTTTTTCCTGTATGATGTGCTTATGCAATTCACTGAGGTTGCCCGCAGGCGTGGCGATCTACCCTTCGCCGAACGGTGCGGGGCAGAGGCGGCTCAGATGAGCCGGAACATCGAGCAGCATGGCTGGGATGGCGGGTGGTACCGTCGCGCTTACTTCGACGACGGCTCGCCGCTTGGGTCGATGAGTAACCCCGAATGCCGGATTGATTCGATTGCGCAAAGCTGGTCTGTTCTCTCCGGCGCAGGTGATGCCGGACGCGCGCGCATGGCCATGGAGGCGGCGGATCAGCGCCTTATCCACCGGGACCAGGCGCTGATCCAACTCCTGGACCCGCCCTTCGACAAGTCTGATTTGAATCCCGGCTACATCAAGGGATACGTCCCCGGCGTACGGGAGAATGGCGGGCAATACACCCATGGGGCGATCTGGATGGCGATGGCCTTCGCTCAATTGGGCGACAGCCGGCGCGCCTGGGAACTGATGGCCATGATCAACCCGGTGAACCATGCGAGGTCTCCGGAGTCGATTGCGACTTACAAAGTGGAACCCTACGCCGTCGCGGCTGACGTTTATGCGCTCTCACCGCACACCGGCCGTGGCGGATGGACGTGGTACACCGGTTCGGCCGGCTGGATGTACCGGCTAATCGTGGAATCACTCCTGGGGCTGAAGCTTGAGGTGGATAGACTGAGTTTCGCACCGCTCCTCCCGGTGGATTGGGTGGGCTTCACGGTGCACTACCGGTATCGGGAAACGGTCTACCACATCGCCGTTCTGCGCAGGCAGGTTGGGGATGGCGAAACGAGTGTGACCGTCGACGGCTCCCCGCAACAGGATAAAACGATTACCCTTGTTGATGACCATCAGGAACACGCAGTCGAGGTGAGAATACCCGCCGACGGAATTAAATGATAAGAACTACCTTAGCGAGAACAGGCTGAAGGACGCAGCGAAGGCTTTGGGGAAGGCATGGCAACGGGCAGTTACAAAAAAAAGAATTCTCGCATAAAATATGGTATAAAGGCGGTCACAGGCGTGGCATCCATACAATCAATAACACCCAACCTTTATATGAGGTTCTTATGAACAGCAAAGCCTTTATTTTACTCCTTCTTGTTCTATGTTTCACCGTGAGTTTCTCCGGACTTTGCGCCGGCGAAGACCAAAAAACCGATCTAACGGTGAAAAAAATTGCCTTTACCCGCGATAAGGGCGGAAGAGAAAGGATTACGCTTTTCTGTAATCGATCCTGCGTACCGGAGTTATCCTCCGTTGAGGGGGAAAATCCGCGGGTGATCATGGACATGAAGGGGGTTTTTCTGATTCAAACCAAGGCTCGCAATATCAACGCCGGGGGGAAAATGGTAAAAAGAGTGCGGAGTTATTTCGACAAGCAGACAAAAATATTGAGGGTCGTACTGGATATGGAGCCATCGAAATATTACATTGTTCGTCCAATGCAAGACCCATCCGGCAATACGTATATGCTCACGATATATGAAGCTATCTCATTATTAGAACAGAAGACCGAAGGAAGCAAGGATACTGAGGGTTCTCCCCTGTCGCAGGAAATGCGCATTACGATCCTTCGTCCCGATCTGAAACCGGGAAAACAGGAGGGTAAGCTGCAGGAAGCAGCGCCCAGTCCTGAAAAGCGCAGGGCTATGAAGGCCGTAAAGGATTTGCAATCAGTGGACCAAGGCAGATCGCAGTTGAACGCTGGTGAGTTTGCCGCAGCGGTAGATACGTTTACCCAGATTCTCGCGACTCATCCTCAGGACAGCCTGAGTTACCGGTTACGCGGGAACGCCTATGACAACCTGGCTGATCGACAGAAGGCCATGGAGGATTGGATGCAGGCTGCCAGACTGGGCGATACCACGCTACAGTCTTATCTGGACTTCCTGCAGGTCAAGTGGCGGGAAAATCCCGCTCCGTAAAACATGCGTTCCGATCCTGTCGGCGCAGCGAAGATGGCTCAATCCCTGGAACTGGGGGGAAAGATGATTTATGATCATTTGACAAGCGTTAAGCAAACTTGATACATATAGTTAAAGAAAATAAATGTGATATAGATACAACAGTAATTCTGGTCATGCCAGCGGATATCTTGATAAGCAAATCATGCATGGAGGGGAGCGATGACAGACGGAATCAACAACAAGGTCGATTTAAAGGAAAGCATAGTCAGTAAGATAGTATCGGTATTTGCAGATGTACCACCGCGAAAGGACATCATGATTTTCGCCGACGATGTGTTCGCCGAGGCAAAGGTTCGTCTGGAAGAAATGGCGAAGACAGCCAGAGTGGCTTATTATGAAGATATTTTTGATGAACGGTTGGAGAGATTGAGAACTCTCGGGTGTCCGGCATTCATTCTTAACAAGTTAAAAACGAAGAAGGTGGAAGTTGTCTCACAGGCAAGCGCACTGAATATACCTGATAACAGAGATTCCCTGATTCCCGTTATCTCCAGTCACTATCTGACTATCTATTCGCAGCTCGAAATGATCAATTTTAACGGAATTACAGGTGATACGGCTCTTGAATCGTCACACATCATGAATGCATTAAGGAAAGGCATTTCGCAAAATGACGGCAAGATTTTCGATGGCATATATTTTATACTGGACATAGATGACGGGGCCAACACGGAAAAGATGACGTGCGCGGAAGCGGATGAAAGAATCAGGGGGAAAAACCGCTTTCCATTAACAGTGGAAGAGATAATCGCCCTATTATTGCAGAGAACTGAACCGCCCGTCTGCAATCTGCTGGCAGGCGGCTCCCGATACGAGCAGGATGACAGGGTCCCCTTCTGCACCACCGAAGACAATAAAACATGGTTGAAAACCTGTTTTTTAAACACCATCCATCCGAATTCAGTAACTCCGTCCTGTGGGACGCGCTTTTAATCGCGCAGCGGGCCCATCGATGCATTCTAATCCGAGATTACTGCAAATCAAGCGGTAGAGAAAATTTGGTATAGATAGCGTAATTACACAATATTACCTCATAGTAGAAAGAATTCTTATTTTCTATGCTGATAAAGGGAGCCACGGAAAAGAACAGATATCGAGTAAGCTGGGCGACGCAAGACTATCAGGGCAAAGGAACGCTCATCTGGCCGGATGGTAGCCGTTACGAGGGCGAGTTTTATAACGGACACCTACAGGGGGAAGGTACTTTCACATGGCCGGATGGGAGCAGTTATAAGGGTGAATGGCTAAATGATTTGCCGCACGGTCAAGGCGTTTTTACTTGGCTGGATGGCAGTCAATACGAGGTAGAATGGGAAGGGGGAAAATCTAAGACCGAGGAAGCGCGGCTCAAGGCGGAGGATGAGGCCCGGAAGAAGGCCGAGGAAGCGCGGCTCAAGGCGGAGGATGAGGCCCGGAAGAAGGCCGAGG
>Ga0209014_10000532_pt1 | contig 22320 bp, 21 predicted proteins | sample BarGraNGADG00212_FD_184491 | JGI IMG/M metagenome (GOLD analysis project Ga0209014, IMG submission 184491) | Arctic peat soil microbial communities from Barrow, Alaska - Barrow Graham LP Ref core NGADG0002-212 (SPAdes) (version 2) | ecosystem: Environmental > Terrestrial > Soil > Wetlands >...
GAAGAACTCGCGCATGGTGTCACCGCAAATGCGGTCGCCCCGTCCGCTATTCGGACGGAGGCCAACCTCAGCACCATGGGGGATCACTTCCCGTATGTGGAACGCGAGGAGTTTGCCGCGGTTTTGCTGCAGCTGTGCGCCCCGTCGGCACGCCGAATTACCGGCCAAGTCATCCGATTGGGCTGAGGCGCGACTTGCTCCGTTTCACGGCGGGACCCACTTTCATCGCTGAATGAGTCAAACGCCCCGACGGCGACAGCTCTCGCGCACCGTCATTCTCGACCGCGCGCTCGAAAACCTGCCGCTCTTCCGCCTCAGCGACTCGGGTGAAGAAGTCGCCATCAGTTACACCGCCGACGGCGGTGGGCGATGGCGCGTCCTTCCGGCGCCTGGCGAACGACTGCCGGGGACCTTCGACCAAGACGTCTACGTGGAGCTGCTGCGCCGCTATCACGAGGCCGGCGCGCCCCCCGATGGCATGCTTTCCTTCACGCTGCATGCCTTCCTGCGCACCATGGGGCGCCGTGTGGACGGTCGCACGTACGAACAGCTGCGTAGCGCGCTGACCCGGCTCCAGCGTACCACGCTGGAGTCCACCAACGCCTGGTTTGACGCATCATCCGGGACGCTCTGGACTGGACAGTTCACTGTGCTTACCACGGTCTCCATCGACCGGCGCCGCCTCACCGACCGCGACCAGTTGGCGCTGTTCAGCGCGCTCACCAACAACGAGCCGGGCGACGCACACGTCACTCTTGCGCCGCAACTTCGCTCGAACATTGCGGCGGGTTTCACTATTTCGCTCGTCGCGGCACGCTACCAGCAGATGTCGTCTCCCATGGCCCGGCGCCTGTACCGCGTGCTGCACGTGGCACGAGCCAATTCGGGACGCACTTGGCAGGTACCGCTGGAACGCCTCGCCGAACAACTCCCGCTTACCCAGCGCTATCCGTCACACCTGCAGCGGGTGCTGCAGCCCGCCCACGAGATGCTGCTCGCCGCCGGCATCCTCCGCAGCGCGGTCGTCGCGCAGCAGGACAAGACCTGGCAGGTCACCTACCAGCTGGCCGATTAGCTGGAACTCTTTGGGGCGCAATGGGTTCTGAATATGTCGCGGTTTCGGCCGCCCGGGGTCCCCCGTCCTGAAGGCATGGTGTCATTCCCCCGCCCGCGCAGTGCCATTAGCTTGAAATTCCCTTTAGCAAGGCTCGTATGACACGCACTCGCAAGACGCTTCTCACCTTGGCCGTTGTGGCCACCCCGATTCTCATCGGCGGTTTCGTCATTCAGGAACGCGCCACGCGTGACGGAGTGCGCCTCTTCGAGCAGGTGATGTCGATCGTCGGCGATCGCTTCGTCGATTCGGTGGACGCGAGCGCGCTCTACGAAAAGGCAGCCCGTGGCCTGCTAAAGGAGCTCAAGGATCCGTACACCGAGCTTTACACGCCCAAGCAACTCGAGGCCTTCAACACGACCACCGGCGGCTTCTATGGCGGCGTGGGCATGCTCATCGAGGAACAGGAAGGCAGCATCGTCATCTCCAAGGTCTACCCGCACACGCCGGCGGAAGAGGCGGGGATCCATGAGGGCGACAAGATCATCCAGGTCGACACGTCGAGCACGCGCGGGTGGAAGATCGATCAGGTGTCGTCCCGGCTGAAGGGCGAACCAGGCACCAAGGTGACCGCCAAGTTCGCGCGCCCGGGGTGGACCGACCCGATTACCGCCACGTTTACGCGTCGCGTCATCCGCATTCCGGCCATCCCGTTCGCCATCATGCTCGAAGGCAAGATCGGGTACGTGGTGGTGCAGAACTTCAACGAAACCTCCTCGACCGAACTGGCGCAGCAGATCCTCCACCTGCAGGGCGAAGGCGCCAAGGGGCTCGTGCTCGACCTGCGCAGCAATCCGGGCGGGTTTCTCGACCAAGCGCTGGAGATGTCCAACCTGTTCCTCAATCGCGGGCAGGAGATACTGAGCGTCCGCGACCGGCAGGGCATCTCGGAACTCCACAAGGCCGAGCGTGATCCGGTGGCCCCGAAGCTCCCGCTCGTTATCCTCACCGACGCCTACACCGCGTCGGCGGCCGAAATCGTCGCCGGCGCACTGCAGGACCACGACCGGGCCCTGATTGTGGGCACGACATCGTTCGGCAAGGGTCTGGTGCAGTCGGTGTATCGGCTTGATGGCGGCTATGCCATCAAGCTCACGACGGGCAAGTGGTACACGCCGAGCGGCCGCTCCATCCAGAAGGACCGCAAGCTTCTCGATGACGGCCAGTTCGTCGAAGTGCACCCCGATAGCCTCGAGAGCGATTCGGCCCGCAAGGCGCGCCCGCGCTACAAGTCCGACGCCGGCCGTGTCGTCTTCGGGGGCGGCGCCATTACCCCGGACGTGATCCTCCCGGACGACACACTGAGCAGCGTCGAACAGCGGGTGGCCAAGGCGCTCGGCATCAAGGGGCAGGACACCTATCTCACGCTGTACGATTTCGCCTTCGAGGAGAAGACGAAGGTCAAGCCGGATTTCGTCGTGACTCCGGCCATGCGCGAGGAGTTCTACAACCGGTTGCAGAAGAAGGGCGTCGTGGTCGACCGCAAGGACTACGATGCCGCACAGGCGTACGTGAATCGTCTTATCGATATCCGCATCTCCCGGCTTGCGTTTGGCGATTCCACCGCCAAGCGACGTGAAGTCGGCGAGGACAATCAGCTGTTGAAGGCGCTCGACCTGCTTCGCAAGGGACAGACACAGCGCGACCTCTTTGCCCTTGCTTCCCCAGCCATGCCGCCTTCCAGCAGCAAGCGTTGAGACTCACATATGATGAAGATTCCCGCTCTCATCCTCACCGCCGCGGCTCTTGCCGCGGCGGTGCCCATTTCCGCGCAGGTCCGTACCGTTGCCGCTGAAAAAGGCGAGGAAGTGCACCTGTCCAACATTCGCATGCTCACCAGCGGCGGCGAGAACGCCGAGGCCTATTGGAGCGCCGACGGCAAGTGGATCACCTTCCAGTCCTCGCGTGACGGCCGCCCCTGCGATCAGCAGTATGTGATGAAGGCCGATGGTTCGGAGATCAAGCGCATCAGCGATGGCCGTGGAAAGACTACCTGCGGATGGTTCTTTCCCGACGGCAAGCGCCTCTTCTTTGGCTCCTCCACCGCCCACGACTCGGCCTGCCCGCCCAAGCCCGATCCGTCCAAGGGCTACGTCTGGCCGCTCGACAAGTATGACATCTACACCGTCAACAAGGACGGGTCGAACTTCAAGCGCCTCACCAACTACAACGTCTACACCGCCGAGGGCGTGCTCTCGCCGGACGGCAAGAAGATCGTCTTCACGTCGCTCAAGGATGGCGACCTCGACATCTACACCATGAATGTCGACGGCACCGACGTGAAGCAGCTCACGCACACGCTGGGCTACGACGGTGGCCCATGGTGGTCTCCCGATGGCAAGAAGATCGTGTACCGCGCGCACCACCCCAAGGACTCCGTGGAGGTCAAGCAGTACAAGGACCTGCTCGCGCAAGGACTCATTCGCCCGTCCAAGGTCGAGCTGTTCGTCATGAACGCCGACGGCAGCGATAACCGCCAGGTCACCGCGCTGGGTGGCGCCAACTTCGGGCCGTCGTGGACCCCCGACGGGAAGAAGATCATCTTCGCATCGAACTTTCGGGAGCCGCGGTCAGAGAACTTCGAGCTCTACCTGATAGACGCTTCCGCGTCGATGGCCGGCGCTGACAAGCTCCAGCAAATCACGTTCAACCCGACGTTCGACGGCTTCCCCATGTTCTCGCCCGACGGCAAGAAGCTCATCTGGGCCGCCAACCGCCACAGCAGCAAGCCCCACGAGACCAACCTGTTCGTCGCCGACTGGAAGCCATAGGACGGCAGAGGGCCACGGTACGCAGGATCACAAGACCGCGAGATTGCCCCCGTGGCAGTCTCGCGTTTCTTCTCCTGCTCTCGCGTTCGCGTGCTCTCGCGCTCCCGACTCCGAGACCGTAAGATCGCTGTAGGTTCGTTTCTATCGTCTATCCACCATCAACTTTCCACTTTCCCATGTGGCTCGTTCTCGGCATCATCGCCATCGTTGCCCTCTTCATCGGCACGCAGTCACTCAAGGTCGTCGGTCAGGCCGAGGTGCTTCTCGTTGAACGCTTCGGTCGATTCCACCGCATTGCTCGTTCCGGCCTCAACATCCTCATTCCGTTCGTCGAGGTACCGCGCCACATCGACGTGCACTACCTGATGAGCGACGTCGCCGGTACACGACGCATCGTCGCCGGCACCACGAGTCGCATCGACCTGCGTGAGCAGGTGCTGAACTTCCCGAGCCAGCCGGTCATCACCAAGGACAACGTCACCATCGATATCGACGCGGTGCTCTATTACCGTATCGCCGATCCACAGAAAGCCACGTACTCGGTGCAGAACCTCCCGTACGCTATCGAGACGCTGACGCGCACCACGCTGCGCAACATCGTCGGCGAGATGGAACTCGACCAGACGCTCACCAGTCGCGACCAGATCAACCGGCGCATGCGTGAGGTCATCGAGGAGGCCTCGCTGGGCTGGGGTGTCGACGTGACCCGCGTCGAACTGCAGACCATCGAACCACCGCGCGACATCCAGCAGTCCATGGAACTGCAGATGCGAGCCGAGCGCGAACGCCGCGCCGCGGTCACCAACGCCGAGGCCAGCAAGCGTTCGGTTATTCTCGAGGCCGAGGGCCTGCGTGAGTCGCAGGTGCTCAAGGCCCAGGGTGAAAAGGAGGCCGCCATTCTCCGCGCCGAAGGCCTCGCCGAAGCGCGTACGACCATGGCCAAGGCCGAGGCAACGGCCATCGCCGGCATCGCCCTCTCGCTGCCGCCGGGCGAAGCCGCCACGTACCTGCTGGGCCTCAAGTACATGGACGCCCTCCCCATGCTCACCCAGGGCAAGGGAACGACCATCTTCCTGCCCACCGAAGCGGCGGGCGCCATGGGCGCCATCGGTGCCCTGCGAAAGGTCATGGATGCCGCCGGCCAAACCAACACCGTCAGCGAAACCTTCAAGCCTGCAGGCACCCTCGGCCTCCCACCGGGAAGCGGGGCAACTGGCTAAGTTCAGGTCATGCCGAAAACGATCACCAGGGAGCGCGCCGAGCGAATAGCCAAGGCGCATGCATGCGTGCACTGCGGCGAGTACAGCTACAAGAAGCTCACCATCAAGCCGGCCGCGGCGTCGCACCAGAAGGAGTTCGGCGAAGCTTGGCATTGTGTGAAGGTCTGCGGGATCTGCGACGTTGAGCAGGAGCTCGGCATCGACGGCGACGGCGAGATCGTCTACGCGGGTTGAATGCAACCGCAAGAATCGGATTGGCCCGCGGTGGTCGATCCGCAAGACTTCGGGCATCGGTGCGCACCTCGCGCCCGATGCCCTCTTTTCATCTCGTGGAGCCTCCGTGACTGCCACTTCCATTCCCGACTCGCCCCGAATGTCGTCCAAAGCCCCTCAGCAGGTTGCCGTCGTCCACGAAGTGCGTTTCGGCATCTTTGCCACCGTCCTCGGACCGATGCTGGTGGCTGGTACAGCCCTCGGCGTTTGCCATGTCTCCTTCGGTGACGACGAAGCCTGCCTCCTGGATGAACTTCGCACGGATCGCGCAGCCGCTTCCCTGTCCCGTGACAACGCCGGTGTCACCTCGTGGGCTGAGGACATCACGGCGCAACTCGAGGGAAGAGCCAGGGCGATCAACGTTCCCATCGACGTGTCCGGCACGCCATTTCAGCAGCGCGTCTGGACCGAACTGCGCCGCATTCCGTTCGGCGAGTTGCGCAGCTACCAGGAACTGGCGGTCATCATCGGCCAGCCGACCGCTGCCCGCGCCGTCGCCAGCGCCTGCGCCAGCAATCGGCTGGCCGTCGTCATCCCCTGCCATCGCGTGATTCGGGGCACGGGCAAGCTCGGTAGGTACCGCTGGGGGATCGAGCGAAAGCAGAAGCTTCTCGACGCAGAGCGCGGGGGAGCGTGATTTTGCGCTGGAGCGCACTGGGTGGATGAGGCAGATGGCGGGCCGCAACGGTAGTTTATCACCAGCCGCCAACCACCATCTGCCAGCCCCATGCTAGATCTGTCTCACCTCGAGCTTGGCGCTCGCGTCCAGCACGAACTGCTGGTTCTCGATCGAACGGACAAGGAGACACGCGACGGCAAGCCCTTCGCGCGGCTCACGCTGGGCAATGCCAGTGGCCGAGTGGAGACCGCGCCCATCTGGACCGAGCAGCTGTCGTGGGCGGCCGGTGCCGTAAAGGGCACGGTGGTGCAGGCCATTGGCACAATCGGTGAATACGCCGGCAAACGGCAGCTCTCGCTTACCGCACCGTTGCGCGTCCTCCCGCGCGACAGCGCGCATATCGAGTCATTCCTGCCGCACATCACCCGAAAGACTGAAGAGCTGTGGAACTGGGTAGACCAGCAGCGCGTCGCGATCACCTCTGCAAAATTGCGCGTCGCCCTGGATCTCTTCTTTGCCGATGATGCCTTCCGGCAGGACTTCGAGCGCGCGCCAGGCTCAACCACCGGGCACCACGCGCAGGTGGGCGGGCTGCTGCTGCACAGCATCGAAGTGGCGAACATCGCACAAGGAATTGCACGCACCATGCGCGCCAATGTCGAACTCGTCACGGTCGCCGCGCTGCTGCACGATATCGGCAAGGTGGAGAGCTACAGCGTCTCCGCTGCCGGCTTTGGGCACACTACGTCCGGCCACCTGCTCGGACACGTCGTGCTCGGCACGCTCATGCTCGACCGTCGCCTTCGCATGCTGCCAGCAGGAACATTCAGTGAAGCAGAGGAACTGGAACTTCAGCACTTTCTCCAGTCTCATCACGGGTCGCTCGAGTTCGGGGCCGCCGTGCCCCCGATGACGCTCGAGGCCGAAATCCTGCACTGGGCCGACCAGGCGTCGGCCAAGGCCGCCGACGTCACCGACACCCTCGCCAACGACGAGCACTTTGGCGACGACGCCTTCACGCAACGGCGGCCGTGGCCCGTACAGAAGCGCCTCTGGCGCCGTCCCCGCGGCTGGGAGTGAAAACCGGCGACGCTCATCTCAGCCGCTGGCGCATGCTGGCGTTGCTGGCCGTGGCCGAGTTGCTTGGCATGTCCCTGTGGTTCACGGGGAGCGCCGTGGCACCCATCCTCCAGGTGCGCTGGCAACTCACCGGTGAGCAGGTGGGGTGGCTCACGACCATGGTACAAATCGGATTCGTGGCTGGCACCGCCTTCTCGGCTGTGCTCAACCTCGCCGACATCGTGCCCGCCAAACGCCTGTTTGCCGCGTCGGCTATCCTGGGAGCGGCGGGCAGTGCCTGGCTCGCGGTTGCTTCAGGTTTCGGCCCAGCGCTCGCGTCCCGTTTTGCTGCGGGGTTCTTTCTCGCCGGGGTCTACCCGCCGGCCATGAAGATGGCCGCCACCTGGTTTCGGGCACGCCGCGGACTCGCCGTGGGCACCGTCGTCGGCGCCCTGACCATCGGCAAGGCCGGGCCGTATCTGGTACACGCGTTCCCTGGCGCCGGCGTCGTGCCGGTAGTGCTCACGGCGTCGGCGAGCGCCGTCCTTGCCGCGATCATTGTCCTGATCGGTTACCGCGACGGGCCATATCCCTTCGCCCCACGTCCGTTCTCCTGGGGCCTCGTCTCGTCAGTCGTAAGAAACAGAGAATGGCGGCTCGCGAGCGGCGGATATTTTGGTCATATGCTCGAGCTGTACAGTTTCTGGACGTGGATTCCCGCATTTGTCGCCGCCAGTCTCACCGCACAGACCGGCAGCATCATCGCGGCCACCTCACCTGAAGCGTCGCTGCTCGCCTTCGGCGTGATTGCGTTCGGCGGACTTGGCTGCGTGTGGGGTGGACTGGCCTCCGACCGTTTCGGCCGCGAACAGCTCGTGATGTGGGCGATGGCGGCCAGCGGAACGTGTGCGCTGATGATCGGCCTGACCTTCGGCCGCAGTCTCTGGTTGCTTGTGCCCGTCGCGCTCGCCTGGGGCTTCTTCGTGATCGCCGACTCGGCACAGTTCAGCGTGCTCGTCACCGAAAGCGTGCCGCCCCACGCCGTCGGCACTGCGCTGACCATGCAGACGTCGTTGGGTTTCCTGCTCACTACCTTCGCAATTCAGGCCGTCCCGCCGGTCGTGCGCGCGGTCGGGTGGGCGCTGGCGTTCCCGATGCTCGCGCTGGGACCGATGCTGGGCATCTGGAGTATTCGCACGCTGATGGGCGCGCGACAGCAGCGAAACGGCGGGGCGAACTAGACTTGGCGGTCGAATGATGTCGCTGCGTCAACGTCGCGGCGGCGTTGGCATGTTTCGGCGCTCGTATGACGACCATCGCCGACAGGTGTCGCTGCGTGTTCCCACCACACGCCGTAGGGATCATGCTGACGTTGCAGACGCCGGCCTTCGGTTCAATCCAGCGTCAGTAACACGCGCAACCACAATCATCGCCACCGATCCACACGGAAACGCATCGACGCCTCTGATGGCATCTTCTTCTGTGTTCGTCTGTGTTCATCTGTGGCGCCCTTGTTCGCTACATTCAGGCTGTAGCCAAAATGGCCACAACTCGACCTGAAGGAACCATGACTCTCATCAAGCAGGACGACTTCATCCAGAGCATCCAGGATGCTCTGCAGCACATTTCCTACTACCATCCCGTCGATTTCATCAAGGCGCTCGGTGAGGCCTACAACCGCGAGCAGGCGCCCGCGGCCAGGGATGCCATCGCGCAAATCCTCACCAACTCGCGCATGTGTGCCGAAGGGCACCGCCCCATCTGCCAGGACACTGGCATCGTGGTGGTCTTTCTCAAGGTCGGCATGAACGTGAAGTGGGACGCCACGATGAGCGTCACCGACATGGTCAACGAGGGCGTGCGTCGCGCCTACCTGCAGCCCGACAACGTGCTGCGTGCCTCCATCGTCGCCGACCCGGCGTTTTCACGAAAGAACACGCGCGACAACACGCCGGCCGTCGTGCACTTCGACATTGTCCCCGGTGATACCGTCGACGTGAAACTCGCCGCCAAGGGTGGAGGCTCCGAGAACAAGTCCAAGTTCGTGATGCTCAACCCGAGTGACTCCATCGTCGACTGGGTGCTCAAGACGGTACCGACGATGGGCTCTGGCTGGTGCCCGCCCGGGATACTCGGCATCGGCGTTGGCGGTACGGCCGAGAAGGCGATGCTTCTCGCCAAGGAATCGCTGATGGATCACATCGACATGTCGCAACTCAAGGCACGCGGCCCGCAGAACAAGCTCGAGGAACTGCGCATCGAGCTTTTCGACAAGGTCAACGCCCTCGGCATTGGCGCCCAGGGTCTGGGTGGCCTCACCACGGTGCTCGACGTCAAGATAGCCGACTACCCCACGCACGCCGCGTCCAAGCCCGTGGCCATGATTCCCAACTGCGCCGCCACGCGCCACGCGCATTTCACGCTCGACGGCTCGGGTGTCGCACAACTCCCGGTGCCGAAGCTCAGTGACTGGCCCGACGTCACCTGGGCACCGGACCTCAACGCCCGGTCCGTGAACCTCGACACGCTCACGCCGGCGGAAACGCGGACGTGGAAGGCCGGCGACTGCCTGCTCCTCAACGGCAAGCTCCTCACCGGACGAGACGCGGCGCACAAGAAGATCGCCGATCTCTTCGCCGCAGGTGAATCGCTGCCGGCTGGCGTCGACTTCACCAATCGCGTCATCTACTACGTCGGTCCCGTGGATCCCGTGCGCGATGAGGTGGTGGGTCCCGCCGGCCCAACGACGGCCTCCCGCATGGACAAGTTCACCGAGATGATGCTCGCCAGGACGGGATTGATCGGAATGGTCGGCAAGTCGGAGCGCGGCCCAGTGGGCCTCGAAGCCATCCGGAAGCACAAGGCCGTGTACCTGATGGCAGTCGGTGGCGCCGCATATCTGGTGGCCAAGGCCATTCGCCACTCGCGGGTCGTCGCCTTCGCGGAACTCGGCATGGAGGCCATCTACGAGTTCGATGTCAAGAACATGCCCGTAACGGTGGCGGTGGACAGTGAGGGCAACAACGTCCACGAAAGCGGGCCAAAGGAGTGGCAGGAGAAGATCCGCGCGCTCCCGGTACTCGCATAGCCATCAGAGTCGCCGGAGCGTCGGCCTGTGAAGGGACCGACGCTCCTTGTTTTCGGTCATCCTGTCCGACCCTTACCTCGTCGTGGTAACCGCAGTCTGCACATATCGTGCAACGGTTGATGGGGGTCAGCTTCGTGACATCCCCAGGCCGTCTCTCTGCCTGCGAATGGTGGAAGATGCGCTCTGGCAGTGGTTTACGTTGCGGCAAGAAGCTTCGTGGTTGCTGTGAGGTGGGGGGGCTTCCAGTGGTGATTACATTTGATCATGGGTTGCAGCTGCAGCCGTCGATCAAGCACCACGATGTTTTCACGGAGTCGTAATGCGAAAGCCCCGTCCCAACTCGTTCAACCCCGCCCAGGCGCTGAACCTTATCGCCAACGATCGCAACGGCCAGCCCCTCAGCTGCCCATCGTGCTCCGGTGACATCGAGCGCGATCCGCTGCAAGCGCCGCCGCCGCCGCGTTGTCACGTCACCCTCAAGTGCACCAACTGCGGGCGCTTCGCCCGTTACATCGCCGGCGCAGCCTGACCAAAGCTGGACTCTCCGAACCGAATCAGGACAAGCCCCGGCGGCCACCGCCGGGGCTTGTTTTTCTTCCTGCGGGACGCGCTCTTCCATTGCATGCGTTACCGCCTGCTGATACTCGCGGCCCTCGCCGCCACCCTCCCGCTCGCCGCGCAGACCGACACCACTGCGCATGCGACATTCCGCATCACACCGCGCCGGCTGGTCGAGTCCCTGCGCGTCGAGGCATTGTCGCTCTCTCCGCCGGCCGGTCTCACGGGATCTCGCGCCTCCGATCTGGTGGAGCTCGTCACGCTTGACTCGTCGATCAAGCTCGACATTCGTTATGCATCCACCAACAACTTCATGGGCGCGGCCCTCTATTCGCAGGCGCGTGCCTTCCTTCAGCGCCCGGCCGCCGCGGCATTGGTGCGTGCTCATCACGCACTTGCCCGCGAGGGTTACGGCCTGCTCATCCACGACGCATACCGTCCGTGGTATGTGACCTGGATGTTCTGGGAGGCGACTCCCGATTCGCAGCATACCTTCGTCGCCAACCCGGCCACAGGCTCCCGGCACAACCGCGGAGCTGCCGTGGACCTTACCCTGTATGACCTCAAGACGGGGCACGCGGTACGCATGCCCAGTGGCTACGACGAGTTCAGCGAACGTGCCTACCCATCCTATGCGGGGGGCACCGACGTCGAACGGGCACGGCGTGAGCTCTTGCGCCGGTACATGGAAGCCGAGGGCTTTTCGGTGAACGAGAGCGAATGGTGGCACTTCGACTACAGGGGATGGCGCGAATATCCCGTACAGAACATCCCGTTCGAACGGCTCGGTGCGCCACGCTGACGCAAGGCGGATCTCGGGTGACTGGTCCGGGACGTCTCGCACGGAGACCGGAGAGGCACGAAGCTCACGCCGAGAGGGGCAACTCCATCTGTCGGGTGCCGCGGCGCCCCTGGCGTGCCCGGCGGCTGACCAGCGCCGGCACATACTTCAGGGTGGCTGGCTCGGAGGGCGCCTGCTCCGTGCGCGGCAACTCACTGAGCAACCGCGCGGTCTGGTCGCGAAATCTCAGCATGGCCATCGGCACCGCATGCACGGTCGTCCTTCCCGCGAGGAACCGGCGCACCTCCGACATTGCATCCGATGGCAGCAGCCTTGCCAGCGGATGGTCATTGACGAGGTCGCGCATGCGCGTCAGGTCGCGCGCCACCATCGCGTCACAAAGAGAGTCCAGGTACGCGAGCATCGTTGCCTCCGTTTTGTATCTTAGACACACTCTGCAACTAATACGTTTACCCGCGCCAGAAGTTCCGTGTCACCGTTTCATTCCAGTTCGGCGCGGATTACCGCGTCCGCCCGTCCCTAGTGGCCGATCAGGTCGAAACGGACGCTGCGGTGGCCGCTGCGGCGCTTGCGAGGGGCAAACTTGAACAACTGGGCCGGGCGCCCCCGTCCTTCACTGCGCCATTCATCCGTGGGCTCCGCGAGGTAGGCGGCCTGCAGCGCTCGCCGAAAGCTGGCCTTGTGCAGGCGCCGGCCGAGCAGAAGCTCATATGCCTGTTGCAGTTCGCTCAACGTGAACGTCGGCGGGAGAAGCCGGAACGCCACGGGTGCCACGTCCATGTGGAGTCGCAACGTCTCCAGGGCTCCCTCGGCCATTACTCGCTGCCGGGACGCCAGCGCGGGAAGCGCGTCCACCGGATACCAGGCCGCCCCCGCGGGGGTGGGCGTCTTCGCGTTCATCACACCCACGAACGGCACCGACAGTGCCGACTCGGCGGGGTGTTTCTTGCTCGCCAGGGCTACACCAGGCGCCAGCCAGGAAATGCCGTGCCCCGTGATGTCTTTCGCGAGCTCCCGCACCGTCTGTTCGAGTGCCTCGCCATCGACGCTCCATACGAACGGGAGCACGTGCTTGCCGATTGCCGACTTCACCACGAGCACGTGCAGCCGCCCGGCGCGGACGGAACAGAGCACGAGGTCTATGGTGGCAGCGCCGTGGCGGCGCGATTTCGGGGAAGGCATCGCGCGCGCAATAAGTAACATGCAGCAACTAATGTCAAGCTGGTGTCACGATGGCGGGACGTCCTGCCGTTTTACCGGCCGGCCGTTCAGTACGTGATCTGCCCTTGCTTGGTCGTGTCGACGTCGTCCTGACGCCCGCCCTTGAACAGGAAGGCCTCCATATTGCGCGTGAGAAACTGCCGTGCCTGTGGATCCATGACGTTCAGCCCGTAATGGTTGATGAGCATGGTCTGTTGTTTCAGCCACAGCTGCCAGCAATCCTGACACGTTCCTTCGAGAATGCGCGCGCCCATGGCACCGGGAAACGGCGCCCGCTCGAACCCTTCCTTCTTCTCGCCACACCTGGCGCACGTAATCGTGGGCATCTGGCCTCTCTCTCCGTTTCGTTCATCACTATCAACTATCGTCTATCAACATCCAATCTATCTCGTCACCGGACCCGGCGGGGTCGCCCTCGGCGCGTCTCCCCAAGTGTCATTTGCCGCATTCCAGTCCGGCACGGTGCCGTCGGGCCAGAGCCGCGCGCCCACCACCTTGCCGCGCGCTGGCGCGGCCAGCGACACCGAGGCGCCACGGGCCCAGACGTCCACCGGGAACCGGAAGTCTTCGGTCGTGCTGTCCTCATACTTCACGCGCACCTCCGGTGGAAAGATCACCCTCGTCTTGCGCGCCACCTCCAGGTAGACCATGCGCGCGTCGCCGTCGCCGCGCGTTTCCACGTTGGTGATCGCCAGGTCGAGCTTGTCGGTGGTGTACCACCAGCTGCGCCAGAACCAGCTGAGGTCGGCTCCAGAAACGTTCTCGATGGTGCGGAAGAAATCCCCGGGTGTGGGATGCTTGAACGCCCAGCGCCGTGTGTACTCACGGAAGGCACGATCAAACACCTCCGCACCGAGCACATGGTTGCGAAGCGTCAGCAGCGTGATGGCTGGCTTGCGGTAGCCGATGGCGCCCAGCGCCGCAGGATCAATGTGGTCGGGCGCCGTCATCAGGGGTGATTCGATGCCCGCGGCAACGACGTGTTTCCAGTCGGCCAGCGAACCGGCGTACGCGCTCGTTCCCGCATAGCGGCGTTCGTTCGAGAAGGCGTTGATGTAGGTGTTGAACCCTTCGTCCTGCCACGCGTAGCGGCGCTCGTTGCTGCCCACAAGCATGGGAAACCACTCGTGTCCGTGTTCGTGGTCGATGGTGCCAAACACGCTGTTGGGGTCGCCGTTGTCTCCGTAGGTCACCATCACGAACATGGGGTATTCCATGCCACCCACTGGTCCGGCAACGCTCGTCGCCTGCGGGTACGGATACGGGTAGACGAGATCCGAGTACGTCTTGATGGTCCACTGCGTCATTTCGGCGCCCTTGTCCCACGCCCCCTTGGTGCGCTCCGGCTGGAAATAGGCCTGGCACAACACGCCATTCCAGCTGGTGGCATCCCACTGAAAGTCGGGCGCCCCGGCCCACGCCACATCGCGCACCCGTTCGGCGCGGAATCGCCACGTCTTGGTGCCGGCGGTTGGCGTGGCCCTCGCCTCCTCACGAGTGGTGATCGCCACCTGCTCGCTGCTTCTGGCCGCCGAGGCAAGGCGCGCACGCTGCGCACTCGACAGTACGTCGCCAGCATTCTGCAGCACGCCGCTGCCGGCAATCGTGTAGCCGGCAGGTGCAGTCACTTCATACTCGATGTCGCCGTACTCCAGGTAGAACTCGCCCTGGCCGAGGTAGGGGTCGGTGTTCCACCCGCGCACGTCGTCGTAGACGGCCATGCGCGGATACCACTGCGCAATTTCGTACAGATTGCCATCGCGCCCCATCCGGTCACTGCCGTGCTCCGGCACGTTGAAGGAAAACGACATCGCGATAAGCGCCTGCGCGCCGTGCGGTGCCAGTGGTGAAGGCAGGTCGAGGCGCATCATGGTGTCGTTCACGCGCGCCTCCACGCCGGAACCATCGACCATCACCCGGGTGAGATCGTAGCCGCCAAGGAATCCACGCACACCCCAGCGCGAGTCGGGAGGAAAGAGCGTGCTTCCCTTGCTCCCCGGGCGGTAGAGGTTCTGGTCCAGCTGAAGCCAGACCCAGCGCAGCGTGTCGGGTGAATTATTGGTGTAGGTGATGCTCACTGTTCCGCTGACGCGGCGCGTGCCGGTATCGAGCACCGCCGTGATGCGATAGTCGGCACGCTGCTGCCAGTAGAGCGGCCCGGGTTCGCCACTCGCCGAGCGATAGGCGTTGGGCCCCGGCCAGTCGATGTGATTGGTAGTGACAAATGGATCGTTGCGCCATGGGTCGCTCGCATCGGCGCTGTCGCGCGGAAGGGCAAGCATGAAGGTCACCGGCTCGGCCAGGCGAACCGGCGTCACTTCCTGGCTGGCGCGCGGCGGCATGCAGCCGGCGGCGAGGGCGAGCAAGGCTACTTGAATGCGTCGAATCACGATTGGTCCGGTGGGGACGGTCGCTGGAATCTCCGCGCGGTGCACACCTCATGCAATTGCTACGCCCAGTGGCACGCGGGCGTTTGCGCGTTGATCTTTCCCGGATGCCCCCTTCTCACCACACCGCGCGCGGCTTCCGCAATCCCTCGCCCACGGGCCAGCTGCGCGGGCTCACCGCGATGCTCAAGTGGGCTTGGCAGCGCTCGCGCCAGTACGGCGTCATGGGCCGGAGTAGCACGCCCCCTGCCCCGGTCGTCCCGCACATTCGCATGCCACGCACGGTACCCGGCGAATGCGCGATCACCTGGGTGGGACACTCGACATTTCTCATCCAGTGCGAAGGCCTGAACATTCTCACCGATCCCGTATGGAGCCAGCGGTGCGCTCCCGTGCAGTGGGCCGGCCCCCGGCGGTTCGTCCCGCCGGGCGTGCGTTTTGCTGACCTGCCGTCCATCGACATCGTACTGCAGTCGCACGACCACTACGATCATTTCGACGACTGGTCGGTGCGGGCCATCGCACGCGCGCATCCCAAGACCCGCTGGTTCACGTCGCTGGGCGTCGGCCGCCGGCTCAACTCGCGCGGAGTGAGGCACATCACCGAGCTCGATTGGTGGCAGTGCGCCGGCACCGACGACGTGCGAGTGACGTGCGTGCCGGCGCAGCATTTCTCCGGACGCACTCCGTTCGACCGCAACAGCACGCTCTGGTCGGGTTTCGTGCTGGAGGTTCACGACCGCGCCATCTACTTCGTGGGCGACACTGGGTACCACGACGGCTTTGGCGAGATCGGCGAGCGGTGTGGACCATTCGACATGGTGCTAATGCCCATTGGCGCCTACGATCCGCGCTGGATCATGGAGCCTGTGCACCTGAGCCCGGAAGAGGCAGTGCGCGCCTTTGGCGACCTCACGACACCGCATCCCGCGTCGGCACCGGCGATGGTCGCCATGCACTGGGGCACCTTCGCGCTCACGGACGAACCGGTGGACGAGCCTCCGGTGCGCGCCCGCGCCGCGTGGCGGATGGCACAGTTCCCCGACAATCGCTTGTGGGTGATGGCACCGGGGGAAACGCGCCTGGCGGTGCCCTAGCGCTTCGGCACGCGTAGTACGAGCCACCGCACGGCTTCGGCCGCCAGCTCTTCGTGCCCATAGTCCACCGTGATCACATGGCCGTTCCCCGTGGTCCAGTGCAGGTGCTTGTCGGTTGAGCCCAGCGCATTGAACGCGTCCTGCGCCTGCGAGGCCGAAATGCGATAGTCGTCTCCCGACTGCGCCACGAATACCGGCTGCTTCACGGCCGGCAGCGCCGCACGCGCCTGGCGTACCACCCGCTGGATTTCGCGCATCAGGCGTGGCGTCGAGCATCCATACGCAATGATCGCCTCGCGCGCCTTGGCATCGCGAATCGACCGGATCGCCTGTCCCCCCGTGAGGTACTTGGTCCAGAGATTCAGCAGCGGCCACGTGGTGGCAATGGCGCCGAGCCAGCGACTGTGCACCAGGAACGGGGCAAACAGCACCGCGCCCTGCACGGCTGGCTGCTCTGCCGCGACGATGGCCGCAATGGCGCCCCCCATCGACAGGCCTCCGACGGCCACGCGACGGTGACGCCGCAGGGCTTCATGAATCGCGCCGCGTCCGGCTTCGATCCAGTCGCCGGCCGTCGATGCCGCAAACGCCTGGAGCGACCGCCCGTGCCCGGGAAGGAGTGGGACGTGCACCGTCCACCCCGCCGCATGAAAAGCTGCCGCCGGCGATCGCAACGTCTGCGGCGAATCGTTGTATCCATGCAGCAACACGATGGCGCGGTCGTCTCTGCCCTCCAGCATGAAGCTCTCCGCGCCAGCTATAACCCCCTGCACGTTGCGCGTGCCGGCATAGCGCGCTTCAAAGGTGCTCTCCACCGAGCGTGCATGCAGGTTGCGGCGCACGAACATCGCCGTAGCCGTCACCACCGCGGCTTCGACTGCCCGCTTCCAGTGCTCCATCTAGTAGCGAGGCGTCTTGGGGTCGGCTGCGATACTCCAGCTGTCGATGCCACCCGACAGGTTGCGCACGTGCGCCCACCCGGCGTGTCGCAGCATCGACACCGCGCGTGCACTGCGCATGCCGTGGTGACAGTACACCAGCACGTCCGCCTCGCGCGGCACTTCGTCCACGCGCGCGGCCAGGTCGCCCAGCGGAATGAGCGTGGCACCCTCTATGCGCGCCGTCGAGTACTCCCACGCCTCGCGCACGTCGAGCAGCCAGAGCTTGTGACCCGCCTGCAGGCTCGCCTTGAGTTGCAACGCCGACATCTCCGTGCCATCGTCGTTCATGGTCCGTTCGGTGCTGTTTGGAGAAGTTCCACAAAAGGTCTCATAGTCTGAGAGCAGCCGCGGCATGGCACCGTCACCGCACATCGGGCACGCCGCATCACGATCAAACGACACTTCCCGCATGCGCATCGTGAGCACATCGAAGTACAACAGCCGGCCCGCCAGCGATGTGCCGATGCCCAGAGCCAGCTTGATGGCCTCGGCAGCCTGCAGTGAACCCACGATGCCGGGAAGTACGCCCAGCACGCCCCCTTCGGCGCACGACGGTATGGTCCCCACCGGCGGCGGTTCCGGAAAGAGGCACCGGTAGCAGGGGCCACGTTTGGTCGCGAACACCGACACCTGCCCCTCGAAACGGTGCACGCTGCCGTACACGTTCGGTCTGCGGGTAATCACGCAGGCGTCGTTCACCAGGTAGCGCGTGGCAAACTGGTCAGTGCCGTCCACGATCACGTCATACGAACCAATGAGCGCGAGCGCGTTGGTGGTGGTGAGCGGCTCATCGTGCGTTCGCAGCTCGACGTGCGGATTCAGGTCATGCAATCGCGCGCGTGCCGACTCGGTCTTTGCCACGCCGACGGACGACGTGCCGTGCATCACCTGGCGCTGGAGGTTGCTCTCGTCCACGCGGTCGAAGTCCACCAGCCCCAGTCGCCCCACGCCCGCCGCCGCTAGATACAGCGCCGCAGGCGAACCCAGTCCGCCGAGTCCCACGACCAGCACCGAGGACGCCTTGAGGCGCTCCTGCCCGGCGACGCCCACCTGCGGGAGTATCACGTGGCGCGCGTAACGTCGCAGTTCGGCGGACGACAAGGTCATGCGCATAATCTAGCTTCTACGGCCCACCGCGGAGGCGCGGAGCGCGGTAGTACCCTGCCCTACTTCGCCGTCAGCGCTGCCCGCGCCTTCTCGATTGCCGCCGTCGCCGCGCCAAACCGCGCCACCAGGTCATCCAGCTCCCGTTGCGCCAGTCCCTGGTCTCCAGCCCGAATCGCCTCGTTCACCGACGGAAATACCATGTTCGAGTATCCGTTGTTCTCATCCGCCACGTAGATCAGGTTGCGGTACCACGGCCGGGTGCGCAGGCCCTCGGGGCGTGTCAGCGAGCGCTCCACCTGCATCAGCGCCAGGTTGGTCTTGGCGGTCGCGCCCTTGGCCGGTGTCGCGGCCAGCACGCTGTCGCGCGTGGCGTTGAATGCCGCCCCTGCCGCTTCCATCGTCACGATCGCGGCGCTCAACGAGGTCGTGTTCAGCGCCCACCCCGCAGCCGCCGAAGCCTGGTCCACCGGTGTCACGTACTGCTTCATCGTCCGCCCAAACTCGGCGTAGTCGTACGGCAACACGTCGGCGTTGGCCATGCGCATCATCATCGCCGTCGCCACTCGTGCCTGCGCCGTGTGGTACTTGAACTGGGGATCAGCAAAGCGCGTCAGCCACTCGAACGAGTCATACAGCGAGTGGTACACGCCGCCGCCCGTGCCGCCCATCCCCCAGTCACTGTGCGGAATCCCAAGGTGATTGTAGAAACCGGCAAAATCGCTGCCGCCACCTGGATCGCCCATCGCTGGTTCCTTCCCTTCCGGCACCTTGGACTGATCGCGCCACATCTGGTACAGGCTCTTGGTGGGTGCGTCAGGATGCATGATCGTCTTCGTGACGTCACGCAGCAGTCCGCGCAGCGACGGCGAACCACCGCCGCCAAAGTTCGGGCCACCACCGGCGCCATCCTGGTTGAAGTACGCTACGCCCCCCTTCTGCAGGCGTAGCGAGTCGTCCTCGACGTACTCGGTCGACCCGATGAGCCCCCATTCCTCCGCATCCCAGGTGGCGAACAGCAGCGTGCGCTTGGGCTTCCAACCGGCTTTCATTTGCTCGGCCACCGCGCGCGCCGCCTCGAGTATGGTCACCGTGCCGCTCACGTTGTCGCCAGCCCCGGGGCCCCACGCATCGCGATGGCCGCCGATGACGACGATCTCTTTGGGGTACTCCGTCCCCTTCACCACGCCAAACGTGTCCCAGATCGCCTTCAGGGGCACCGTCGCCGTGTCAGTCGCCACGCGCACACGCGCGCGCGACGGACCAGGGCCCACGTGATATCGGAACGGCAGCCCGCCCTGCCGCCCGCGCGGAATCGCTGTCCCACGCACCGGCGCCAAGAGCTCCGCCGCGTTGCCGTAGCCGATGGGGACCACGGGAATGTGTGGCACTGGCATCTTGTCCAGCGCAATGCGCGGCACACCCGACTTGCTTGCGTACCCCGGCGTGCTTGGGTCGCCTGCACCGTTCATCACGCTGCCGCGCTGTATCCCCTGAGCCGGACGCCATGGACCTTCGGGATACACGTCACCCTGCACGAAACCGTCATCCTGGGGATCGCTGTAGATGAGCAGCGCCAACGCACCATGCTTCTCTGCCTCCCGCGCTTTGATGCCGCGGAAACTCCGCCCGTAGCGGGCCACCGCGATCTTGCCCTTCACGCTCACGCCAAGCGAGTCGAGGCTCGCGTAATCCTCCACCAGCCCATAGTTGACGAACACCACCTCACCTTCGGCGTCTCCGCTGCCCCCGTAACCGTTGATTGGCAGCGTCTCGGGGTACTTCGAGCTCGTGGTATCGCCAGCCACCGGCCCTTCACGCAGGTCCATTGCCCGTCCGTTGGACCACATCTCGATCTTGGTCGGGTGCGGCATCCAGACCTGGTACTCGCGCACTTCGGTCTCGAGGCCCATCGCCTTCATTTGCGCGATCACGTAGTCGCGCGTTCGGGCCTGAGCTGGCGTCCCTGACACGTGCGGACCGTCGGAAAGCGCCTTGGAGAACTCCATGGCGCGTGACGGGTCCGGGCGTGCAATTGCCGCCTGTTCGGCGGCGCGTTGCGCCGCCACGCTGGCGGCGGTGAATCCGGTGATCTGCTGCGCACCGAGCGGCGCGGCAACCAGGGCAAGCAGTCGGAGGGAGCGAAACATCAACGTTGGGTTGGAAAGGCAAACGATGCGCGACGCCTCTTGGTGCCGCGCATCGAGGACCCACGGGAGAACATCGGTGCCCGGACGTTACTTCTTGCTCTTTGTGATCGGCGTAAATCCATGCGCAGTCAGGCCGGCCGGCAAATCCTGGTCCTGGGTCGTCTTGTACCGTTCAGCCCGTCCATCGCCGGCCACCGTGCGCGCTTTTTGCCGTAGGGCGTCCATTTCGCCGGGATGAAACGACTTGAAGTCGGTCACGACCTTCAGGGTCTTCCGCAGTATCGCGGTCGAGTCCATGCCGGTGATCACCGAGCTTACCGGAAGAGACAGGCAGTAGCGGAGCGACTCCTCGGGTTTGATTCCCTTCAGCCCCGTCAGCGCGCCACTGGCCATCGGCTTGATGCCGATCACCGCGGCGCCACGGCGGATGGTCTCGGGAAGCACCTGCTTCTCAAACGATCGGAACGAGGCGTCCAGCGGGTTCAGCGGCATCAACACGGCATCCCAGTTGAAGCCTCGCTGCAGAAGCTTCAGGTGGATATGCGGCGACTTGTGCCCGCCGAACCCGATGAAGCGCACCTTGCCCTGCTCGCGCGCCTCCTGCATGGCATCCAGTCCGCCGTGGTCATAGATCCAGTCCGGGTCGTTGTCATATATGACCTCGTGAAACGTCCACAAGTCGATGCGGTCTGTCTTCAGGCGCGATAGCGTTTCGCCAAGCTGCAGCATCGCCGTCTTGTAGTCGCGCAGGTGTGCGCAGCATTGCGCCACGAGGTTCACGCGCTGGCGATATCCATCCGCCAGGGCAAGCCCCAGCCATTTTTCCGTCCGTCCTTCACCGTATTCATGCGTCGTCTCAATGACATTCACTCCCTTGTCGATCGCTTCGCGCACGACATGCACGAACTCCTTCTGGCTGCCTTCGCCAAGACGGCGAATGCCGAGTCCGAGTATTGAGGTCGGGTGGCCGCTGTGGCCCAGGGGGCGCTGCTCGAGGAAGATGGGCGTCTTGGTCATGCGTCCATTGGCGTGGGGAATCAGGTCTTTACTCGGCGTCGTCCAGTTCGTCCAAGGTCGCCTCAGCCGCGGCGCGCAAACGCGCGTCACGATCGGAGCCGGACGGAATGGACCTGCCGAGCGCTGAAAATTGGCGGAGCATCTCATCGTGCACGAATGGTTCAACTGCCGGGGCGCCCAACTGTTGCAGCGACCGAACGGCAAGTTGGTGCAATGCCATCCGTGTCCGGTCGGTCAGTCCGGCAAACGCCTTGTCATCCGCAACGACGGCTACCGCAAGGTCCCCGTGCCGACGAGGCACCTCGAACAACGCCTTGATCGGAGCGGGTGTAACCACGAAGGAACCGGGGGAATGTTCCTGCCACGATTCCACCACCCCGCACCGGCGCAGTTTGGCCAGCGCGCCGGCCACCGCCGGTCGTACCACAGGTATGCCATCGGTGCTCTGGTTGCCCCGACCCGTGATCACCAGCACTTCCACGGCACGGGCCATTTGCCGCTCCCGCAGGAATGCCTCGACCCGCCGGGTGGCTTCGAAGCCAGTAGGAAGGCTTGTCCGCAGGTCGAGTGTGTTTGCTCGCCCAAAACGCAGTGCATCGAATGCGGCGGCCACGGAGGGGACACGCCCCTCCGTACCACGCGGGGCGCCCCTATTTCGCTCCACGAACCGCCTTCGTCAGGATCACGCCGTCAAGCGCTTCAGTTGGCTTGATGCCAAGGATCGCCGCAAGCGTGGGCGCCATATCCACCGTCCTCACCACATCGGCGTACGCGCCCCTCCGGACCCCCGTCCCCCAGAAGACCACCGGCACGTTGGCATCCGAATCATGCGGCATGCCGTGGGTGGCATAGGTGGTGGACTCCCAGTAGCTGTACGGCGTAAGTGTCACCGCCATCTT
>Ga0209014_10000533_pt1 | contig 22306 bp, 17 predicted proteins | sample BarGraNGADG00212_FD_184491 | JGI IMG/M metagenome (GOLD analysis project Ga0209014, IMG submission 184491) | Arctic peat soil microbial communities from Barrow, Alaska - Barrow Graham LP Ref core NGADG0002-212 (SPAdes) (version 2) | ecosystem: Environmental > Terrestrial > Soil > Wetlands >...
ATAATTCCTATTGTTGTTCTGGAGGAGCTTGACAAATTCAAAAGAGGAAATGATCTTATCAACTTTCATGCTCGCGAGTTTACCCGTGAGCTCGACAAACTCTCAGGTGATCTGCTGCTTACTGCCAATATTCCACTAGGTGAAAACCTTGGAAATTTGCATATTGAAACAGGCAAAGACTTCTCGGAAAAGGTAAGTCAATCGTTTCCTGAAAGAACGGCTGATCACAGAATTTTAGCAATTGCCGAGTATGTCTCCAGCGCAAATAAGGATAAAACAGTTGTTCTGATTACAAAAGATATTAACCTTAGGATGAAAGCCAAATCGCTGGGTATAATTGCCCAGGATTATGAAAATGACAAGGTTGCCAATATTGACGATCTCTACAAGGGAATAAGGATTCTGGAGGGGGTTAATCAGGCATCAATAAGTAAACTCTACGAGCTTCCGGAAGGTGTAAGTTCAGGAGAATTCAATCTTGAACCAAATCTGAAGGGACATCAGTTTTTTATCATGAAAAACAACGGAGCAAGCGCTCTTGCACATTACAATCCCATTAATAAAACCCTTAGCAGGGTAATCAAGCAAACGACATACGGAATCGATCCAAGAAATGCCGAACAGACATTTGCAATTGAAGCTCTGTCGAATCCTGATATTCAGCTGGTATCCTTAACCGGTAAAGCCGGAACAGGAAAAACTCTTCTCGCACTCGCTGCAGCTTTACAGCAACACAAGAGATATAAACAGATTTTTCTTGCCCGGCCGATTGTTTCTCTGGCCAATCGTGATCTCGGATTTTTGCCCGGGGATGTTAAAGAAAAAATGGACCCGTATATGCAACCATTATACGATAATCTGACGGTTATCAAACATAAATTTAGTCATCAGAGCCCTGAATTTCTAAAAATAAATGATATGATGAAAGAGGATAAACTTGTAATTACACCACTCGCATATATAAGAGGCCGCAGCCTTTCAAGTATTTTCTTCATAGTTGATGAGGCACAGAATCTTACTCCCCACGAGATAAAAACTATTATTACAAGAGCCGGAGAGGGAACAAAAATGGTCTTTACAGGCGATATTGAACAGATAGATTCACCATATCTGGATATCGCATCAAACGGACTTAGTTATCTGTCTGATAAAATGAAGGACCAGGATATTTTTGCGCATGTTAATCTTATTAAGGGTGAGCGGAGTTTCCTGGCTGAACTTGCAAGCAAATTACTGTAAGACAAAAGTAAAAGTAAAAACATCAGGTTGTTTAACGGAAAGTGGTAAGAAATAAAATGGGCGTAATTAAGGAAAAAGTAGCTTTCCATACACTTGGCTGTAAACTCAACTTTGCAGAGACATCAACTATTTCAAGATCATTTCCTGAAGAGAAATTTGAAAGAGTCCCTTCAAACTCAAAAGCAGATATATATGTTATAAATACCTGTTCAGTAACCGATTCAGCTGACAAAAAATGCAGGCAGGCAATAAAAAAATTTATAAGTCTATCACCCGGGGCATTCATAGCTGTGGTTGGCTGTTATGCCCAGTTAAATCCCAAGGAAATATCTTCTATTCCTGGCGTGGATCTTGTACTTGGTTCAAATGAGAAGTTTAATATTTCAGATTATATAACAGGTATCAAAAAGAATCAAAAACCAGAAATACATTCCTGCGATCTTACCTCAACAGATAGTTTTAATCCCTCATATTCCCTGGGCGACAGAACGAGGTCATTCCTGAAAATTCAGGACGGATGTGATTACGGTTGTTCATATTGCACAATACCAATGGCGCGGGGGAAAAGCAGGAATCCTGAAATATCAACGATAATCCGTGAGGCCGGACTCATTGCCGAAACAGGTGTAAAAGAGATAGTAATAACAGGTGTCAATATTGGTGATTTTGGGAAATCAACCGGTGATTCATTTACAGCGCTACTCAGGGAGCTGGTTAAAGTTCCGGGTATTGAAAGATTCAGAATTTCTTCAATTGAACCAAACCTGTTAACGGATGAATTGATTGAGCTGACTGAAATAAATGAGAAGATCCTGCCTCATTTCCATATTCCTCTGCAAAGCGGAAGTGATAAAATTCTAGGACTGATGAGAAGAAGATATACCAGGGATATTTTTGCCTTAAGAATAAAAATGATTATGGATAAGCTGCCATTTCCAGGAATAGGAGCTGATGTAATAGTAGGTTTCCCCGGTGAATCCGATTCTGATTTTGAGGACACTTATTCATTCCTTGAGGAAATGCCTCTCTCCTATCTGCATGTCTTCACTTTTTCCGAAAGACCGGATACCTTAGCAGAAAAGTTGCCTGCAAAAGTGTTATTCAGGGATAAAGAAAAAAGGAGTAAACGGCTTATTGCGCTTTCTCAAAAGAAAAATATTATATTTAATAAATTGAATATTGGTCAGGTAACAAATGTTTTGTTTGAAAAAACCAATAATGAAGGATTAATAACCGGCTTTACATCCAATTATATCAGGGTGGAATATCCATGGGAATCCAAACTTGCGGGACAGATAAGAAAAGTAAGGCTTAATAATATTTCACCTTCAGGAAAAATGAGTATAGAACTAATCGGATAATCTATGATCGATCTTAAAGAAATTTGTGTGGAAATTGAAAAAGCCGCCCGCGAAGCAAGCGCTTTTATTCGCAAGGAATCTAATGGTTTCGATATCAAAAGGACAGAAAAAAAAGGATTGAATGATTTTGTCAGTTATGTTGATAAGGGCTCCGAAAAAATGCTTGTTGAAAAACTAAGCCTTCTTCTTCCTGAAGCCGGATTTATTACCGAAGAAGGAACATCTAAAAAAGTCGGTTTGAAATACTGCTGGGTAATTGATCCTCTCGATGGCACAACTAATTTTCTCCATGGCTTTCATCCTTATGCTATCAGTATCGCACTTATGGAATACGATGAGGTTATTGCAGGTGTGGTATATGAAGTCGGTGGGAATGAATCATTTACTGCCTGGAAAGATGGCGGAGCCTGGCTTAATGGTTCAAAGATTCATGTATCGAAAGCTGAAAAGCTGGCTGACTGTCTTGTAGCCACAGGATTTCCATACAACGATTTCGACAAGTTAGACTCATACATGAAATGTCTTACTCATCTCTGTAAACACACCCATGGTATCAGGAGAATCGGATCGGCTGCAATCGATCTGGCTTATGTTGCCTGTGGAAGATTTGACGTATTCTATGAGTATGGACTTCATCATTGGGATATTGCAGCGGGGATGCTTATAGTCAGAGAAGCCGGTGGCAGAGTCAGCGATTTCTCAGGAAATGAGAAAAACCTTAAAGGAGAAGAATTTATAGCTGCAAACAACAATGTTTTTTCTGAATTCCTGGAAATTGTAAGTAATTTTATGAAAAATTAAACCATTTTCAGTGATGGACGCAGTCGGATATTACATCTTTTATGGAATAAACTGGATTTTTACTCTTTTACCATTTAAGGTTCTATATTTCTTTTCTGACCTTCTTTATCTCGTACTTTACTATATCGTCTCATACCGCAGGGATGTAGTTGCAATCAATCTTAGAAACTCATTCCCTGAAAAAACTGAAGAGGAACTTAAAACCATAGAAAAAAAATTCTACCGGCACCTGGCAGATATTATTATTGAGACTTTCAAACTTACTCATATGAGTACGAGGGAGCAAAATAAACGCTTCACCTACACCAATCTGGCAATCATCGACAAGCTCAGGGATGAAAAAAGAGATATCATAGCGGTTCTCGGGCATTATAATAACTGGGAATGGCCTACATTGCTTCCATATTACCTGAAATACAAAATCATTATAATCTTTAAGCCGCTGCAAAACAAGCATTTCAATGATTTTATTAATAGGCAGAGATCAAAATTTGGTATAGTTCTGACTCCAACATCTCAGGTAATAAGGGAAATAATAAATTATAAAAAAAATAACGTAAATACACTTTCAGTTTTCCTTTCCGATCAGATTCCTGCCAGGGGAGATATTAAATACTGGACTACCTTTTTAAATCAGGATACTGCAGTATTTACAGGTGCTGGAAAGATAGCGTCAAAGTACGATATGGCAATAGTCTTTTTTCATATCCAGAAAGTAAAGCGGGGTCATTACAATCTTGACATAGAGCTTCTTCATGACCATACAGCCGGGCTTTCGGAAGTTGTGATTACAGAATCTCATGTAAGAAGGCTCGAAGAGATCATAAAAGAAAAACCTGAGTACTGGATTTGGAGTCATCGCCGCTGGAAGCATAAAAAGCCGGATGAAAATGCATAAAACTGCAATAGTAATATTAAACTGGAATGGTCTTGGCTTTCTGAAAATGTTCCTTGGAATCGTTATTAAAAATTCCATTAACGAAGAAACTGTAGTTTTTGTGGCAGATAATGGGTCAACAGATGGATCGCCGGAATGGGTTGCTGAAAACTTCAGGGAGGTAAAACTTATCAGGCTGGATAAAAACTATGGATTTGCCGGTGGATATAATATAGCAATCAATCAGATCGATGCCAAATACATAGTTTTGTTGAATTCTGATATTGAAGTTACCCAAAACTGGCTTCATCCTCTTGTCAGCTTTATGGATAATAATCCCGATGTTGCCTCCTGCCAGCCAAAAATACTTTCATATTATCAGAAAGATCATTTCGAACATGCAGGGGCAGCCGGATGTTTTATCGATAAGTATGGCTTTCCATTCTGCCGGGGAAGGATCATAAATAAAGTTGAAAAAGATACAGGACAGTATGATTCTCAGATAAACGTCTTCTGGTCGAGTGGGGCATGTATGATTGTAAGGAGTGAAGCATGGAAAAAATGTGGGGGTTTCGATGCGGATTTCTTTGCTCATATGGAAGAAATTGATTTGTGCTGGCGTTTTCAAAAAGCAGGATACCGTGTCTGCTTTCTGCCCGATTCAGTGATTTATCATGTGGGAGGTGGTACGCTTCCTTATAGTTCACCGTTAAAAACTTATCTGAACTTCAGAAATAGTTTGTTTCTTCTTTATAAAAACCTGCCCGACAATAAACTAAATACAGTATTGTTCATCAGAAGGATTTTAGACGGACTTGCCGCAATTCATTTTCTCATGCAAGGCAACATCAGAAGTGTCAGTGCAGTTTGGAAAGCTCATATTGATTATTACAAAGCAATAAATGAACTCAGAGAAAAGAGAAAGTCTGTTAAGAAATTAGAAATAAACAACACTTATGAATCTGTTTTGAACAAGAGTATTGTTTTTGAGTTTTATGTTAAAGGCAACAAAACTTATAAGAGCCTCATAACGTAAAACTGAACTAAAATGAAGAGATATCAAATGATAGTATTTTTTTCCATAGTACTCACAATCTATTCCCTTGTAAATATTTATCTCTATTACAAAGGGTATAAGGCAATCCCCGCGCTGCAAAATAACCGGCTCCTTTATACAATCACGTTCTTTTTACTTGCTGTGCTTTTTATTGTTGCAAAAATTCTTGAATCTAAACATTCATCAGTTATTACCGATATTTTCAATATTCTTGGTGGTTTCTGGCTTGCATTCATGCTTTACGGCTTTTTATTCTTCCTTCTCTCGGATATAATTTTGCTGATCCTGAGAATTCCAGGGATTATAAGGGCTGATAATATTTTGCATTACCGAAAATGGTCATTTATTATTATAGCATCAACCTCTTCATTACTAATAATAGGAGGTTTTATTAATGCAATAATACCGGTTGCCAGGGAATATAATATCACCATTAACAAACCGGCAGGATCAGTAAAAACATTACGTATTGCGGCTGTGTCCGACATTCATCTTGGCAGTATAATAAGAAAAAGAAGTTTAAAAAAAATGTCTGCTATGATAAAAGACATGAAACCGGATCTGGTACTGCTGCTTGGAGATATTGTTGATGGTGAACTTGGTCCGGCATTAAGAGGTGATCTCCTCCAGTATTTTACATGGCCAGAGTGTACTGATGGTCTTTATGCAATTACCGGCAACCACGAATTTATTGGAGGCGCTGACCGTACTATTCCATATATTGAAAGCAAAGGTATCCGATTTCTGAAAGATGAAATGGTAACTCTTGATGGCGGAATTCAACTTATCGGGAGAATTGACAGGGATTCGTATCGTTTTTACAGAAAAGAACGCATACCTCTGGGTGAACTTATGAAGCAGGCAGATACGACAAAACCCGTCATTCTGCTTGACCACCAACCGTTTCATCTTGATGAAACTGCGAAATATGGTATTGATCTTGAGCTTTCAGGTCATACCCATAACGGGCAGATGTGGCCCCTCAATTATGTCACTTCAATGATTTATGAATTAAGCTATGGGTACCTGAGAAAAGGGAACACACAATTTATAGTCTCCTCAGGTTATGGATTGTGGGGCCCCAGGGTCAGATCGGGCAGCAGATCTGAAGTACTTTTGATAAACATCAAATTTACAGGAACCGGCAACAAATTAAACTGATCCTCTAAAGAAACTCGTATATTTTTTCAAGACGGATGCCTCTGGAACCTTTTATAAGTATTGTTTTTCCGCTTAGTGATTCAACCTTAAGAAATTCGATAAGTTTATCCACATGATCAAATGCTTTGAAACCGGATTTTGAGGATAGCTTTTGAAATACCGGACCGACAAGAAGAACTGTTTCAGCAAAGTGAGATTGAAGCACCTTCAATACCTTAGAATGTTCTTCTTCGCTCTTATCTCCAAGTTCAAGCATATCGCCAAGGATAACAACTTTGGGATCAGCCTTTATTGCTGAAAATGATTCAAGGGCAACAAACATACTTGTTGGATTGGCATTATAAGAGTCACAGATAAGCGTATTGTTTTTTGTAGCTTTAATCTGCGATCTGTTGTTAGCTGGCTGATATTTTTCAACCGCATCAATAATATCCTCTATCTCAACCCCAAGGAAAAGACCGGTGGCTATCGCTGCTCTGACATTTTCAAGATTATAACTACCAAATAGATTTGTATTTAAATTGTAGGTATGGTGAAGGTAGGTTATTGATATCTTAAGATTAATATCAGATGGTAGCGGGTCAATTAACAGGTCAATGCCGGTAGGATCAGAAAACGGAACTGCCCTGTTTATAATTCTAAATATTTTTTCAGTCAACAATGGATCTTTGTCGTTATATAGCGCGATCCCATTTACCTTACGCAGATGCTCATAAAGTTCTGTTTTTGCCTTCATAACGCCATCAACAGATCCAAAACCCTCAATGTGTGCAGTACCTATGTTTGTAATTATTCCGTAATCAGGTTTTGCAATAAGACATAAAGTTCTGATCTCGCCGATATGGCTGGCTCCCATTTCAATAATTAACATTTCTGTATCAGAAGGTGCTGACAGAATTGTAAGTGGAACTCCGATATGATTATTCAGATTTCCTTTTGTAAAATGAACTTTAAACTTTTTTGACAGGATTGCGGCAAGAAGTTCCTTGGTGGTTGTCTTACCATTTGTTCCGGTGATAGCGAGTACCGGAACTTTCATATCTTTTCTGAAGTGTGCAGCAAGAGCCTGCAACTCAAACAGACAGTCATCTACAAGTATTGTGTTTTCAGTTTCAAAAAGAGGATCATCTATAATGGCACATGAAGCGCCTCTTGCCAGAGCTTCTGAAGCAAATTTATTCCCATTATAATTATCACCCCAGAGTGCAAAAAAGATCTGACCTTTCCCAACTGTACGGGAATCAGTTGATACCCCTGTAGATTCCTTTAAAAGGCTATATAATTGTTCAGTTTTCATAGTTGTAAAAAAATGCCTCATTATGAATGCATAATGAGGCTAATATTGTCAGAGAACCAGATTCTACAGACCGGAAGGACTTCCAACTCTTATCATCGCGCATCTGAAGCCGATATCGTCGCGGGAACTCTCCTGATCGAGGAATCTTCTTGTGGACGGATTAAGCCAATATGCTCTGTCCCTCCATGATCCACCTTTATACACTCGAGAATTATCATTAATCAGAGTAACAAAATCATTAACGTTCCCATTGTTATCCTGTGCATACATTCTTAGAGAACCTTTTTTCCCATCTTCTACTGTAAAATCGGTTCCTCCGCCGCCGGGAATTGCAGACTGAAGGTCGCCATCCCTGTAGTTTCTATAATCGCCTTTCTGATAATTATATCTGTTTGCAACATTAATGTCTTTTACAGTATCGATAATCAAACGTCCGAGTTTATCTTTAGCTACAACCGAACCATTTGCATCACGCTTCAAATCGGTATAAACGTTTCCTCTGAAAGGATTAAAACCATCTACATCTTCAGAAGTAAGCGGACGATATACATCCTGTACCCATTCGTTCACATTTCCTGCCATACAGTATAGGCCATAGTCGTTTGGCCAGTAAGATTTAACATCGACGGTGATACTTCCGTTATCGTTCAGGCTACCAGCTACTCCCATAAGGTCGCCTCTGCCACGAACAAAGTTTGCCATCATCTTACCTCTGTTTTTCGTCGATGAGTTTCTGACATTATGACCATCCCATGGATAAATCCTTCTTTCATAGATCCTCTCTTCAAACGTATTGCCTCTGAGTGCATAAGCAGCAAATTCCCATTCAGCCTCTGTAGGCAGTCTGTAACTTGGGAGCAGGACTCCGTCTTCAAAGTTTGTCCGGCGTTCTGTCTGATTTGGATTAAGACTTGGTCGTAACTGATTTACAACGCCTTCGTATTGACCTGCCAGATAAGCTTCTGTATTAAAGTTCTTTTCATTTGTCTGGTTCGGATCGGGGTTAAGCTCTCCTTCGTTAATAAGCAGCTGTTCATTGACTCTGTCTGTTCTCCACAGACAAAAATCGTTTGCTTTGACCCAGCTGACACCGACAACAGGGTAATTATTGTAAGAAGGGTGCCTGAAATAGTATTGAACATAAGGATCATTGAAACCCATCGGGCTTCTCCAGACTAATGTATCGGGTAATGCTCTTCTATATACTTCAGGATAATCTATGTATACCCTGCGCAACCAGAAAAGATATTCACGGTAGTCAATATTCTTAACCTCTGTTTCATCCAGATAAAAGGATGATACTGTAACTGTTCTTGGTTTATTATTCCAATCGAACATTACATCCTGCTGCACCTGTCCCATGGTAAAACGGCCTCCCTCAATCAGTACCAGGCCAGGACCTGTTTTCTGTGCAGCTCCAAGTGCTACTTCAAATCCGCCATTGTCAGGATTATTATACTCCCAGCCTGTGGAAGAGGAAACATTATCTTTCCCCTTTTTCTTAAATATACAGGATGTAAAAAGCAAGACAGTGATTAAAACAACCGGTAAGGCTCTGAATTTATACATAACTCCTTTAGTTTTATGGCTTTTAAGAATACTCAAAGATAACATATTTTACTAATTCACATTTTTACTCACCAAATATAACTACATTTTAGGAAAATTTATTGTTTTGATAGTATTTCTTTTTTCAACATTATTTAAACTGAATGCCAGTCCTGTCTGATGTAGAAGCGAAAAAGGCATGAATTTATTTCCCGCCAGTGCATTAAACCTGTAATTGTAATATACAGCGATTCTTCCGATATTGAAAGAAAATCCTGTCTGAATATTAAGGTTTTTCCCATTATCACCTAAAATTACAGCATTAATTGCCAGATATTTACTTTCAATTGCTGCCCCGGCCCCTGCATTAATAAATCCACTTTGTACTTCAATGCAGGTGAGAGGCCGGATATTAAGATTTTGCAATTTGCTTACACTAAAATCACCAGACAAATGGATGAGAAGCTTCCTCTTTAGTCTTTCGTTTGATGATCCTGTGGTTGATAAGTCAGGTTCGGCGAGGTGATTAATGGAAAATCCACCAGAATACTTTCCCGAGATAAAGAGAAATCCCGCACCTATATCAAATACGGTTTTTCCTGGAGAGGCCAATAATTCTGAGGAAGGAATTGTCACTCCACCCAATGGATCAATCTGGTCAGGCAATATTGCATTCGCAAAGTTAAAACCTCTGTGATAAATTGAAGCTGAAAGCCCGGCATGAATAAAAAGATCCTTCCCGGCCTGTAAAAAATATGCGTAAGATAATCCTCCTCTGAAATCGTTTATAATACCCCCGAGGTAATCATCAGCAAGATATATTCCTGCTCCTCCGTGCAATTTCGAAAAATATGAGTCGTAGGAAAAATAAACAGAATGCAGGTTATAATTATTGCCCGGGTAAAAGTTAAGATATGACAACCTCAATGCACCGTCTCCTTCGCTACCGGCAAGTGAAGGATTTTTTATCATTATCATCTGATAAGATGGCCCAGGATCTGTTTCCTGTCCAAAACAATATGCCGGAAGAAAAAAAGTGAATAAAAGAAATTTATTAAGTAGTCTCAACATGTTAAAAATTACTGCAATATCAACGAAATGATGTCGTTATTATTATATTAAACTTTCATTTACAAAAAAACAAAATAAGTTAGCAAACAATTAGCACATTTCTATCTTTGTCAGTGCCAATGAAAAGACTTTTTCAAATATCGGTATGTATGTTACTTTTATCCGCTAATCTGAATGCGCAGAATTTCAAAGATAGTTATTCTTCAACTTCTAAACTCTCAGCAGGTAAATGGTTCAGGATTGCAGTCACTTCAGACGGAATTTACAGAATCGACTATTCAAAACTCAGACAACTTGGATTGGAGAATCCCTCGAATCCAAGTATTTACGGTAACAACTTCGGCCCGCTGTCATATTATAATGATGCTCCAAAACCAGACGATCTCAAAGAGTTGTCCGTTTATATTAATTCTGGCAGCGATGGAATTTTTAATGAGGGTGATTATCTGCTTTTCTTCGCGAAAGGTACAGGAAGGTGGATCTATAACCCGGCAATCAATGCCTACGATTTCAATCATCACAATTATTCTGACACCGCATATTATTTTATCACATCAGGTAATACAGCCGGGAAAAAGATACTTTCTGCTATAGAACCTTCGCTACCTGCAAATTACTCCTCATCCGAGTCAGATGCTCTATTCATTCATGAACATGATGATGAGAACATTATTAAATCAGGCAGGGAATGGTTTCAGAAAGTTTCGGCAATTCATATTGACCCTGGATTTACAGAACTGCTGACTACCGAGAATGTAAAATACAACATCCGGGTTGCAGCCAGGGCATCAGATCCTACTATCTTCAGTCTATACGAAGGATCAACTATCAAAAAAAGTATCCAGATCCCGGGAGTCAATCTTTCAGATTTTACCGGCACCTATTTTGAGATTACGGATTCAACGGGTTCGATTCTACCATCTTCAAATTCTCCTGTTTATGATATCAAATTCAATAATAATGGTCAAACCGGAGCTTCCGGATGGCTTGACTGGATAACGCTGCAGGGAAGAAGGTCAAATACTTTTACCGGTCCGGTAATGCAATATAGTGATTCAAAATCTGTTGGACCAGGCAGGATTACAGATTTCACTATCCGGAGTATTATCAATGATGAGTTAATCTGGGATGTAACTGATCCTATTAATGTAAAAGATATTCCCTATACCCCAACCGGGGAAAATATTGGCTTTAAAAGTTTTACTGATACACTTAAGACATTTATTGTTTTTACCACCGCCAATGCAATTGTACCAGTAATAAAACCAACTGCTGTTCCGAATCAGGATCTGCATTCATCTTCATCAGCCGATATGATTATTATTACTCACCCACTATTCAGGGTTTATGCTGAAAAACTGGCAGATATTCATCTAAACATCGACGGACTGATTTCTCAGATTGTAACACCCGAACAGATATATAATGAGTTTTCAGGTGGAATACCTGACATTAGCGCGATCAGAAATTTTTTGAGAATGAAGTACCTGAAACAAAAGGAGAGCGCTCATCCTCTTAAATATCTTCTCCTCCTTGGGGATGGTTCTTATGAAAATAAAACAAAACCCCCTGATAATCCCAATTTCATTCCCACTTATCAGTCAGAGAATTCAAATGTAGTTGTTTCTTCATTTACATCTGACGATTTCTATGGGCTTCTCGATGATGGAGAGGGGGAAGCAGATGGTACTGAAGATATCGGTATTGGTCGTCTTCCTGTTTCAGATACAACTCAGGCGGGAATAGTCCTTTTAAAAATTAAGAGATACCTTGACCCTGCCAATATGGGTGACTGGAAAAATGTAATATGCCTTACCGCAGATGATGAAGACGGCAATACACATATATCTGATGCTGAGGGTCTTGCGGCCGTGATTAATGATAGTGTTCCAGCTTATAATATTGCCAAAATTTATCTCGATGCTTTCAAACAGACAACCACAGTAAACGGACAGTCCTATCCTGAAGTCACTAAAGCTATCAACGATCGTATCAATTCAGGATGCCTTATCTTCAATTACACAGGGCACGGAAACGAGAGTGGTCTTGCGGCTGAAAGAGTAGTTAAAACAGAAGATATTAAATCGTGGAGAAATGGCGGAAAACTTCCTCTGTTTATTACCGCTACTTGCGAATTCAGCAGATTCGATGATATTGAACTTAATGTGGCTACCAACCAGATGACAGGGAAGCCATCAGGTGGTGAAATGGTACTTCTGAACAAAGATGGTGGTGGAATTGCATTAATGTCCACTACCAGGGTTGTCTACTCCGCTCCAAATTACGATCTGAATAGAAACATTTTCGCCTGCGCCTTTAATCGTGACGCGAAGGGAAATTCCATGTCTTTTGGAGACATTATCAGGATTGCCAAAAACAATTCAGGAAATGGCCCGAATAAAAGGAACTTTACTCTGCTTGGAGATCCGGCATTAAAACTGGCATATCCTTATTATGGTAAGGTAATCACGGACTCTATAAATAATGTATCAGTTTATGATAATATTGATAGTCTGAAAGCACTTTCAATGATTTCAATCGCCGGACATATAGAAGATCCTAAAGGGAATCCGATGAACGCTTTCAATGGTATTGTCTCTCCACTGGTTTATGACAAAGCAAGCAAAATAAAGACTCTGGCAAATGATGGGGGGCAGAGTATGACTTTCAATCTAAGGAACAACATTCTTTTCAGTGGTAAAACAATGGCAAAAAATGGCAGATTCAGATTTAATTTTATTGTTCCGCGCGATATTGATTATTCATTCGGCTCAGGTAAAATAAGCTATTATGCCAGCGATGACAGAAAGGATATGAACGGGAGTTTCAGCAATATCATTGTAGGGGGATTCTCTAAAATACTCCTCACTGACAGTGATGGTCCTGAAATTCGTTTATTTATGAACGATACACTCTTCAGAAACGGCGGAATGACAGACAGCAATCCCCGGCTGCTGGCGATCATAACTGACCAGACCGGCATTAATACTACCGGATCAGGAATTGGACACGATCTGACAGGATACCTTGATAATGAACCTGACAGATCTTTCGTACTCAATAATTATTTTGAAAATGATTTTGATAACTATATGAGAGGAAGGATAAATTATAATCTGTCAGGATTAACCGAAGGCAGTCATTCTCTTACGGTAAAAGCATGGGACATTTTTAATAACTCATCTGAAAAAACGATTTTATTCCAGGTTGTTACCGGAGAAAAATTCCTGCTCAAAAACCTCCTGAATTATCCGAATCCATTTTTCAGGGAAACCAGCATCACTCTGGAACACAACAGACCCGATAATGTTCTAAATATTACGATAAATATCATTAATATTGACGGAAGGATAATCAGAATAATTAAGACAAGGGTCGAGCCATCGGGTTACACACTTCCACCTATAAACTGGGATGGCAATGATGAAGGTGGAGGACGGGTAGGAAAAGGAATTTACCCCTTTACTGTAACAATTGTCACTGGAAATGGTGATATGGCAAGGGCTACAGGCCGGATGATCATTTTGTGAGATTCATACAATATTACGGACAAAAAATAGTTCTATATTTGTAAATTCGTAGAAAGATAACAATCAGTATGAAGAAAGAGAAAGTTGCAATAGTCTTATTACTCATGGCCCTTTCGGGCAATACAATACTTTTTTCTCAGCAAAGTACAAGACAGCTTAACGCAATTCAGACCGTTGTTCCGTTCCTGACCATTGCTCCCGATTCAAGGGCAGGAGGAATGGGTGATGCCGGGGTTGCAACATCTCCTGATGTTTACAGTATGCACTGGAATCCTGCTAAATTTGCTTTCATTGATGGTAATGCCGGTTTAGGTATATCTTATGCCCCCTGGCTCCGAAATCTTGTTCCGGATATTAATATCGCTTACCTTACAGGATATAAAAGAATCGACACCAGGCAGGTTTTTGCAGCAAGTTTGATTTATTCTTCGCTTGGACGTGTTTCAATAACTGATGACTATGGAAATTGGCAACGTGACATTAATCCTAATGAGTTTGCTATCGATGCTGCTTATGCAAGGTTGTTTACTGAAAACTTATCCGGAGGGATCACATTCAGGTTCATATATTCAAACCTTACTAGCGGTTTCTCCTCAGGAAGTGAAGTTACAAAAGCCGGGATCTCATTTGCAGCTGATATTTCGGGATATTATCAGAAGAAGATAAGTATATTCAATAAAGACGGTCAGCTTGGACTAGGACTCAATTTCTCAAACATCGGATCAAAGATGAGTTATTCATCATCCCAACCGACTGATTTTATTCCGATGAATATGCGCCTGGGTGCTTCAGGAACAATTAACCTTGACCATTTTAATAAAATTACAGTCACTTTAGATCTTAATAAGCTCCTTGTACCCACGCCTCCTATATATTATAAGGTTGGGGAACTGAACGCAAAAGGAGATACGGTTCACACAGCCATGATACAAATCAAAGCAGGAAAAGATCCGAATGTCTCTGTACCTGTAGCCATATTTCAGTCATTTTTCGATGCTCCCGGCGGATTTATGGAAGAATTGCATGAAATAATCTATTCATTTGGAGTTGAATACTGGTATAATAACCAGTTTGCTCTCAGGGGTGGCTATTTTTATGAAGATCCATACAAGGGTAACCGGAAATATTTCACTGCAGGTGCAGGATTCAGACTGAAAGCATTTACTCTCGATTTCTCCTATCTTATGCCGGTTGCACAGAATAATCCTCTTGCGCACACTTTGCGGTTTTCGATCGCATTTGATATCAATGCATTAAGAAACGCCAGCAGATCAAAAGCATGAACATAAGGATTGGACAGGGAATTGACTTTCACCGGCTTGAAACAGGATTAAATTTATGGTTAGGAGGAGTAAAGATTCCTTCTGAAAAAGGCTGTGTGGCTCACTCAGACGGAGACGTTCTTCTTCACGCGATATGTGATGCTCTGCTTGGAGCAGCAGGATTAAGGGATATCGGATACTATTTTCCTGATACTGACAATAAATACAAAAACATCGACAGCAAGATTCTACTGAAAAATACCTTTGAGCTGATCAGGCAAAAAGGATACAGTGTGAATAATATAGATTGTACTATATGCCTGGAGAAACCTAAAATATCTTCTTTCGTTCAGGAAATGAAAAACACAATATCAGCCATTGTTGAAACTGAATCTGATAACGTTGCAGTCAAAGCTACCACCACAGAAAAGCTCGGATTCACCGGGAGAGAAGAGGGAATTGTCGCTATCGCGGTTGTTCTTCTTACCAAATAAAGTAATTTTTTACCACCTACCTCACACCCCTTTCAGAGCTTCGTCAATTATCTCATCATCTGCAATATATGGTATAGTCACATTTAGATCGGGTGTCCTTTCCATCTCTCTTTTCAGAGTAAACATGGCCGCTTTGTTACGCGCCCAGCTTCGGCGGGCAATTCCATTGTTGACATCCCAATGGAGCATTCTGCGAAGCTTGGTTTCAGTATCGGGAGTACCATCGAGCACCATACCAAATCCTCCATTTATAACTTCACCCCATCCTACCCCGCCTCCATTGTGCAATGATACCCAGGTAGCGCCACGGAAGGAGTCACCGATTACATTCTGAACTGCCATGTCTGCTGTGAACTTTGAGCCGTCATAAATATTTGAAGTCTCCCGGTAAGGTGAATCGGTACCTGACACATCGTGATGGTCTCTTCCAATTACCACGGGTGCAGAAATTTTGCCTTCTGATATGGCATTGTTGAATGCCGAAGCAATCTCAATTCTTCCTTCAGCATCAGCATAAAGAATACGTGCCTGGGAACCAACTACCAGCCTGTTTTTGCCTGCATCTTTAATCCAGTGAATATTATCATTCATCTGTTGTTTTATCTGATCCGGAGATTTTTTAATCAATTTCCTGAGTACATCAATGGCAATTTTATCTGTCACTTCCAGGTCTGAAGGTTCGTTTGAACAACAGACCCATCTGAATGGACCAAACCCGAAATCAAAACACACTGGACCCATAATATCCTGAACATAAGACGGATACTTAAATTCGCCATCAGGCTTCAAAATATCTCCCCCAGCCCTTGAAGCCTCCAGGAGGAAGGCATTACCATAATCAAAAAAGTATGTACCTCTTGCTGTATGCCTGTTTATAGCTTCCACTTGTCGTCTTAATGATTTGCGGACGGCATCCTTAAACTTTTCAGGATTTTCTGTTATCATCCTATTTGATTCTTCAAAACTTAACCCGGCAGGATAATAACCTCCTGACCATGGATTATGAAGTGAGGTCTGGTCAGAACCCAGATCAACATAAATGTTTTCATCAGCAAATTTTTCCCACACGTCAACTACATTTCCCTCATAAGCGATTGATATCGCCTTCTTTTCTGCAGTTGCCTTTCTCACTCTTTTGACAAGACTATTCAAATCTGAAAAGACTTCATCGACCCAACCCTGGGAATGTCTGGTTTTAAGAGCCTTTTGATTTACTTCAGCTATAACAGAAATTATTCCGGCAATACTTGCTGCTTTTGGTTGAGCCCCTGACATCCCTCCAAGTCCGGATGATACAAATAATTTACACTTTAACCCATTGTCAGATTTACCTGTCATTCTGGCTGCATTCAGAAGTGTAATAGTAGTCCCATGAACAATGCCCTGAGGTCCGATATACATGTAGGAACCTGCTGTCATCTGACTATATTGTGAAACTCCAAGGGCATTAAACTTCTCCCAGTGATCCTGTGAAGAATAATTTGGGATTACCATGCCATTTGTTACAACTAACCTCGGAGCATCTTTCGTTGAGGGAAAAAGGCCAAGCGGATGACCTGAATAGATAACGAGTGTCTGCTCTTCGGTCATCTCTGAAAGATATTTCATTGTTAACCGGTACTGTGCCCAGTTCTGAAAGACTGCACCATTACCACCATAAGTTATCAGTTCATGAGGATGCTGAGCGACGGTAATGTCGAGATTGTTCGAAATCATAAGCATAATTGCAGCTGCACTCCGCGTCCGGTAAGGAAAATCATCAATATGGCGTGCTTTAATCACATAATCTGGTCTGAACCTGTACATATAAATTCTTCCATAAGTAGCCAGCTCGTAAGCAAATTCTTTAGCAAGAAGAGGATGAAATCTTTCCGGAAAATATCTCAGGGCGTTCTTTATTGCAAGTCGCTTTTCTACGCTATTCAGTATATCTTTTCTTTTGGGTGCGTGATTAAGATTCTGATCGTATGATTTAAGCGCTGGCATTTCGTGAGGAATTCCCTCAGCCATCATTCTTTTGAAATCAGTGATTTTCATAACAATTGGATTCTGTATTGTTGTTGTAAAGTTAGTGAAAACAAAAAAGCCGACCCATACAGAGTCAGCTTTCTTTATTTCTTAATGGCTTTCTAAAGATGGCCTTCTTTTATAATTTCATCGTCAACGAGAATTCGTCCGCAATATTCACATACGATAATCTTCTTTCTCGATTTAATGTCGAGTTGTCTTTGCGGAGGTATCTGATTGAAACAACCTCCACATGCATCCCTCTGTACCGGTACCACAGCAAGCCCGTTTCTCGCATTGGAACGAATCCTTTTGTAGGCGGTAAGTAACCTGTCTTCAATAATTGCCTCAACTTTTTCAGATTTTTTATAGAGACCCTCTTCTTCTTTCTGAGTATCGGAAATAATCTCATCGAGTTCCGATTTTTTGTTTTCAAGGTCGGACTTGCGATCGTTAAGAGTTACTTCCGAATCATTAATAACCAATTTCTTTTCCTCAATTAGAAAATTGAACTCCTTAATTTTTTTATTGAATAGTTCAATCTCCAGGTTTTGATATTCAATCTCTTTCGAAAGCGAATCAAATTCCCTGTTATTTCTTACGTTTTTTTGCTGTTCTTCGTATTTTTTTATCAGAACTTCAGCATCGCTAATCTCATTATTCTTCTTTTCAACCGACTTTTCAAGGTTCGCTACTTCGTCTTTCAGATTTCCTAAACGTGTCTCCAGACCTGCTATCTCATCTTCAAGATCCTGTACTTCCAGCGGCAATTCACCTCTTAGTGTCTTTATCTTATCTATCTCTGAATCAACTAATTGTAAACCATATAATGCTCTTAATCTCTCTTCAACAGAAATTTCAGACTCATGTGATTTTGCTTTTTCCATCTTTAAAAATAATTTATCGGATTCGTATTTGTTTCTGAAAACCGGACTGCAAATTTAGGGAATTTTTTCATAATTAGGTCTTTTAAAATTTCTCTGGAGAATTTTTCACTTTCAAAATGTCCGGTATCAACCAGTAGAATCTTATTCTCCGTTTTAAAAAAATCATGATATTTAATGTCTGCTGTCAGAAATGCATCTGCTCCTGAACGAATTGCATCATTGAGCAAAGAGGCGCCTGAGCCTCCGCAGAGTGCAACTTTGCTGACTTGTTTACCTGTCGGATTCGAGTACCTTACCCCCCTGGCTTCAAATACCGAAGAAATAAGTTTCAGAAAATCATTTTCCGAAATCGGAGTATGAAATTTCCCGACACACCCTAAACCTATCTCAATATTATTATTTTCAAGTGCGTAAAGATCATAGGCAACTTCTTCATAAGGATGAGCATCAAGAAGAGCCTTTATCACTTTATCTTTAAGATGAGTAAACAATATAGTTTCAAAGCGGATCTCTTTTTCAAAATGGATCTTTTCTTTTTCACCCCGAAATGGGTTAGTCTTTTCGTTACCTCTGAAACTGCCTGTTCCTGAGATTGCGAATCCACAATGGTCATAATTGCCTATTATACCTGCTCCTGCTATAAAAAGTGCATTTTTCACTTCTTCAAAATGAGATTCAGGAATATAGGTAACAAGTTTTAATAATCTGTTCACTGAGGGTGATAACACACTTACCTCTTCCAGACCAATCTTTTCAGCCATCTTCCTGCTGACTCCATTGCTTAATAGATCAAGATTGGTGTGAGCGGAGTAAATAGCAATATCTTTCTTTACAGCTTCATAGAGAATCCTTTCGGTAAATGATTTACCGGTCAGGCTCTTTATTCCGTTAAATATGAGTGGATGATGTGAAATTATCAAATCGCATTTAGATGCTATAGCTTCCGAGATGACCTCTTCGGTAATATCGAGACAGATCATTGCTGAAGTGATCTCTTTTTGTGGAAGCCCGATCTGCAGTCCGGAATTATCATAACTTTCCTGGAATGCTAATGGAATTGCGGAATCGAGATATGAACAGAAATCCTTTAATTTCATATTTTATTGTCACTAAGGCTATTTTTGATGTTTTTTAACCTTTGCGGTTAACTCGATTTTATTAAATATTATCTCTGATATCGAGAAGCATAGATTTTATTTTCATAAGAGATTCGTTGACCTCATATTTATAATCGGTCTCTTCCCACTTTTCTGATAGTCGTTTTTTAGCTCCCGAAAGTGTCATCCCTTCATCTTTTACCAGGTGATGTATTATCCTCAGGTTTTTGATATCTGCAGGAGTAAACAGCCGGTTGCCTTTTTTATTTTTCATTGGTTTTAATACCTCGAATTCATTTTCCCAAAACCTTACTGTCGATATCGGCACTCCGAGCATTTCAGCAACTTCACCTATTGGATAGTAGAGTTTTTCGACTTTTTTTTCTTTATACGGCATAGTAAGAATATTGTACTAAGTAAGATTTCAATCAAAAGATTGTCCGGTTTTGGAAGAGATCTCGATCATCCTTTCATATTCTTCTGAATTGAGATCTTCAAAATAATAGTTGACAGGATCAACATTAACGCCATTCAGCTTTATCTCATAATGAAGATGATTTGCTACTGAAGTCCCTGTACTACCAACAAATCCAATAATATCGCCTCTCTGCACTTTCTGGCCAACCTTTACATTGAAATTGCTGAGATGTGCATAAATGCTTGAATAACCGAAACCGTGATCAATAATTACATGTTCCCCGGCCCCTCTTTGTGCTGATAATAGTGCAACAACAGTTCCATTCCCTGTTGCATAGACTTCAGTTCCAAAGGGAGCAGTGAAATCCATCCCGTAATGAAACTTACTTATCTTATAGATAGGATGAATCCTCCAACCGAATCCTGAAGCAGTTCTTGTAAGGTCCTTATTGGAAATTGGAAGAATTGCAGGAATTGATTTGAGCATATCTCCCTTGTTTATAGCTAGTTTAATAAGGTCGTCGAATGATTTCGACTGGACATAGACTTTCTTTCTGATCTTATCAAGCCGGTTTGCGGTTTCTATAACAAGGTTGGAATTATTATAACCCTCGAGAGCCTCATATCGGTTTACTCCTCCTATTCCCCCCTCTCTCTCAGTTACCGGTATAGGTTCCGCTTCAAAAATAGTTCTATAGAGATTATCATCGGTTTTCTGCAGGTCCTCAAGAACATTTTCAACAGTTCCCATCTCCCTGTGAATCAGATCGTACTGAATAGTAATCTGCTCAACTTCCCGTTTCAGGGCTTTCTCCTTGGGAGAATCGAAGAACGAAGCAAAAATACCCCAGTAAATAAGAGCAATAATTACTGACCCGGTAAAATAGGCCAGAAACCTTAGCAACAAAGTCCTTATCCCGAGTCTTATTCTATCAAAACTCAGAGAATCGGGATTAAACTTATATTTTATCGGTGGCATAATGTGCAAAGATAATCAATTCTGAAAAAAAAGAAACTCGCTATCCAATTTGGATATTAAGATGAATGGAATTGAAGCGTACAGGAGAGATTATCTTAATTTGGATTTTGATTCGAATGCCTGAATCATTTCATTATATTCCTCAGTGCTAACATCGTTATTAAAGAAATTAATAGGATTCTTATGTGCACCAAATTGTTCGATCTGATAATGAAGATGAGGGCCGGAAGACAAACCGGTACTTCCGCTTATACCTATAATATCACCTCGTTTAACATTCTGACCTTTAACAACTTTAATATCGCTTAGATGACCATAGACAGTCTGAAAGCCGTAGCCATGATCAATTACAATGCAATTTCCGAATCCCCCTGAATTATAGCCGGATTCAATTACTGAACCATTGCCTGTAGCATACACATCGGTACCATAAGGTACATCAAAATCCTGACCGTTATGCATACGTCCAATGCCTAATACCGGGTGAACAGTGCGCCATTTGAGTCCGTCACCAAGTCTGAACTTTACACTCACCGGACTTATTCCCGGGAAATGATCAATTTCCCTTTTCCATTCAACAGATCTTTCGGTTATAGACTTAAAAGATTCGTTCTGAACAGTCGCCATGCTCTTTATTTCATCAATTTTTGATTTATATGATATTAGCATATCTGAGTTCTGATAACCTGACAGATCGCGGTACCTGTCAACACCGCCATATCCGGCTTTTCTGTATGATTCAGGAACACTGTCCATGTCGAGTATAGGCCGGTAACGTTTGTCATCAGAGAGCCTGAGACTATTAAGAGATGCAACTGAATTGTCCAACTCTCTTCCGATAAGTGAATACTGAAGTTTCAGGTTTTCAATCTGCTGACTTAGTAACTTCTCTTTTGGTGAACCAAACACGTTTTCAAAGAAAGTACCATAAATGGTTGCAACAATAACTGATGCGGCAAACCATAAAATAACATGCATAAACTTCTTCTTCCAGGGCAACCTGATCTGCTTATATTGCAGATCGGAAAAATCTAGTACGTATTTCTTGTTTCGTAACAACAGAGAGAGGTTTTTTTTAATTTTATTTTTCAAGTTGACAAATCTAAATCAAATAAACTAATTTTACAAGCTAATTTTTAAGTATGAATATTTGACACACTGATAGGCATTTAACGAATATCAGATATAAATGTTACATTTTTTTTAAAATGATTTTTAAAA
>Ga0209014_10000535_pt1 | contig 22280 bp, 20 predicted proteins | sample BarGraNGADG00212_FD_184491 | JGI IMG/M metagenome (GOLD analysis project Ga0209014, IMG submission 184491) | Arctic peat soil microbial communities from Barrow, Alaska - Barrow Graham LP Ref core NGADG0002-212 (SPAdes) (version 2) | ecosystem: Environmental > Terrestrial > Soil > Wetlands >...
TGGTCACCTCCCGCGGGCGAATGATCCGCCTCCCAGCGCTCGACCTGCCCATCCTGCCGCCAACCAACGGCGCGCCTTCGCTGTCAGGGGGCGCTCCCCTCGGGGCATTCGTAGACCTTCCCAAGGACGAACTGCCCCTGACCCTGATGTCGCTCTCTGCGGACTCCCCCGGCCTCGTGGTCGGAACCGCCCAAGGCGTCGTCAAGCGCGTTGCGACGGACTACCCCGGAAACAAAGGCGATTGGGAGATCATCAGCCTCAAGGATCACGACGAGGTGGTGGGCGCGGTCGAGTTGCATACTGGCGATGAGGATCTCGTCTTCATCACTTCGGATGCTCAGCTCCTGCATTTCCCGTCGTCCTCGGTGCGCCCACAAGGTCGTGCTGCAGGTGGCATGACCGGCATCAGGTTGGCCAACGGCGCACGCGCCGTGTTCTTCGGCGCGCTCGATCCTGCTGTGTCGAACCTTGTGGTCACCTCAAGTGGCTCGTCGGGAGCCTTGCCGGGCACCGAGCCGGGCTCGCTCAAGGTCACACCGTATGCCGAGTACCCGGCCAAGGGCCGTGCCACCGGCGGTGTCCGTTGTCACCGTTTCCTGCGCGGCGAGGACACTCTGGTCCTGGCCTGGGCCGGCGGCAGCCCAGCACGGGCAGCTGCCGCCAACGGGGTTGCCCTGGAGCTACCCGAGGCCTCAGGAAGACGCGATGGGTCCGGTCTCCCGGCAGCCACCGCGATCGCGGCCATCGCCGGACCGCTGCCCGAGCCACAGGTCACCTCCTCGGTGCGGGCGCCCTCGGGACCCGCATCCTCAGGGCCCACTCCCGCGACCTCACCCGATGGCCCGGAAATGTTCCCGGAGTTCCCCGCGGGCCGCTCGTGACCGGTGCGGCTGTCGAGACCCACGCACGCAGCCAGCCCGATGCATGCTCGGTCATCTGGGACAGGGCACACGGCTCGGCCCTTGGCACCGCCGCTGCCGCGTGGTTCTGGATCGCTCTCGAACAGAGCGGTCCGTGGGGACGCGAGGCGGCGACGCAATCCCGCCTGGACCCTGAGCTTGGCTTGGCGCTGGATGGCCGGGCTCAGGAGGAGAAGGGCCGCCTGATTCTGATCCGGCGCCCTGGCAGCCACCCGACGGTGCACGAAGGGCCACATCGGGTCTATCTCGCCGGCGGGCTCGCCGATCGCCCTTGGCTGCTGCAAGCAGATCTCGATGACCCGGGCCAGCTTCTCCGGCTGCCGTGGGCTGCCCTGCGGGAGGGGGACATGGACACCGTCCGCGCCCGGCTGCCGGCGTTCAACGAGTCCGATGGTCCGGTTCTGATGATCTGCTCAAACTCCAAACGGGACATCTGTTGCGCGGTACGCGGCCGACCGGTGGCGCTTGAGTCCTCGTCCCAGCGTCCGGGCCGGGTTTGGGAGTGCTCACACACAGGCGGACACCGGTTCGCCCCGACCGGTATTCTTCTCCCCCACGGCCAGACTCTCGCCCGGCTTTCCTCGGCAACAGCAGTCGCCGTGGTCGATGCCGCAGCACGGGGCGAGCTGCCTGTGGAAATGCTGGGCGCGGCGTACGACCGAGGACGCAGTCATCTCACGCCACCGGAACAGGCGGCCGAATCGGTGGTGCGACAACAGATTCAGGAGCCAACCCTGCTCGCGCTCACGACGAAAGCTGTGCCTCATGCGAGCCGGACGAACGCCTGGTGCTGCCGGGTCAGCCACATCGATGGCCGACGCTGGGATGTCGTTGCCGTACGCAGCTCAGGCGGAGAGGACCGACCCGAGTCCTGCGGCGGGATGGCAGTTCCCACCTGGCAGTGGTCTGTCCTCAGCGGTGTCGGTCCATGAAGCCGAGCATCCTCACCCATGCGTCTTCACAGGCGGAGGTCCAGTCGGTGAAGGTACGGTCGAAGAAGGAGTGCGGGGCGCCGTCGTACATGACGTACTCGTGCTCTACGCCGGCCTCGATCAAGGCACCGTCGAACGCCTCGTTGTCCTGGGGTGAGGTCGCCTGGTCCGCGCCGGCTGCCAGCACGAGTAACGGTGCGGACATCCCCGCGATGTCGTGGAGGACCCCGGCCGGGATGCCATAGAAGCCCATGCATCCCGCGGCGCCTAGATCACTTGCCGCCAACCGCCAGGACTCAGCACCGAACTTGCAGAAGCCGAGAGTGAACACCGGGTCCTTGCTACGTTCCCGCAACCGCGCAGCAGCAGCATGGGCATCCGCCAGAACGTGAGCCGGCTCAAGGGCTTTCGCGTGAGGCATGTAGTCGAAGCCTTCATCCCTGGGACTGGTTCCCGCGGTGCGTCCATACGGGTCGAGCGCCACGACGTCCACGCCGGCGAGGGCGAAGCTGAGCGCAAGGTCGGTGTAGTACGGGTGCATCCCGCGGATGTCGGGAAGCAGGACCAGGCTGGTCCCTCGGCGCGTCACCGGCAGCGCGTCGTATGCCGCGAACCGGTTGCCATCTGAGGCGGTCAGCTCACAGCGCCCATGCTCACCCACCTCGCTGGATCTGGGAGGGTCGGGCGGACGCTGATCGTTGGTGAAACACATGCAGGCAGTCTGCGCCAGTCCCGTCGCGGCCACCAGATCTGAACCGACAAAACTGACCGAGAACCTGCGACGGCGCGGTCAGGCGTCGATGCGTTGGCGATCGAGCTCGGCTGCGGAGTCGATGATGAAGTCCTTGCGCGGGGCGACGTCGTTGCCCATCAGCAGGTCGAAGACCCGTTCGGCGACCTCGGCGTCCTTCAGAGTCACCCGGCGTAGCGTTCGGTGCCGGGGGTCCATGGTCGTCTCGGCCAGCTGGTCGGCGTCCATCTCACCAAGTCCCTTGTAACGCTGAAGCGGCTGCTTGACCTTGCGGCCCTTCTTCTCCAAGGAGGTCAATGTCTTGCGCATCTCAGCCTCGGTATAGGTGTAGACGAGGTCGTTCTTCTTGCCGCCCGGGTTGATCACCTCGATGCGGTGCAACGGGGGGACCGCGGCGAAGACCCTGCCGGCCTGGACCAACGGACGCATGTAGCGGAAGAACAAGGTCAACAGCAGCGTGCGGATGTGGGCGCCATCGACATCTGCATCGGTCATGATGATGACCTTGCCGTAGCGGGCGGCCTCGAGATCGAACGAGCGGCCCGAGCCCGCACCGATGACCTGAAGGATCGCCGCGCACTCGTTGTTCTTCAACATGTCGCCCACGGAGGCCTTCTGGACGTTGAGAATCTTGCCGCGGATCGGCAGCAGCGCCTGGTGGTCCGAGGACCGGGCAAGCTTGGCGGTTCCGAGCGCGCTGTCGCCCTCAACGATGAACAGCTCGGTCCGCTCGACGTCACTGCTGCGACAGTCGGCCAGCTTGGCCGGCAAGGACGACGTCTCCAGGGCGTTCTTTCGCCGCTGGGTCTCCTTGTGCAGTCGCGCGCTGATCCGCGACTTCATCTCGGCGACGACCTTTTCCAGAAGCAGCGCCGACTGGGCCTTCTCACCACGCTTGCTGGACGTCAGCTTTGCGGTGAGCTCCTTCTCGATGATTCTGGACACGATGGCACGGACCGCTGAGGTGCCCAGAACCTCTTTGGTCTGACCCTCGAACTGCGGCTCAGCCAGACGAACCGTCACGACAGCCGTGAGTCCGGCCAAGATGTCTTCCTTGTCGACCTTGTCCGACCCGACCTTGAGCCGGCGACCGTTGAGCTCCAGCTGCCTGCGAAACACCTTGAGCAACGACTGCTCGAAGCCCATCATGTGGGTCCCGCCCTTGGGCGTGGCGATGATGTTGACGAACGACAGGGCCTTGGTCTCGTAGCCGGTGCCCCACCGCAGCGCCACGTCGATGCCACACTCACGCTCGACCTCGGTGGGGTTCATGTGTCCGCGCCCGTCCAGCACCGGCACGGTCTCGCGGAACGTCCCGGACCCCTGCACGCGCCAGACCTCGGTCAGGGCCGGGTCGACCGCCAGAAACTCTGCGAACTCGCTGATCCCGCCGTGGTGCAGAAACGTCTCCTCGTGGGGACCGTGCTCGCCCGGCGTGCCCGGCACACCGCGCTCATCACGAATCACCAAGCTCAGACCAGGGACGAGATAGGACGTCTGACGGGCCCGCGAGACCAGCTCGTCATAGGTGACGGCCGCGTCCGTGATGAAGATCTGGTGGTCGGGCCAGTAGCGGACCCGGCTGCCTGTCCGACCGCGCGCCGCCTTGCCGACGATGCGCAGCTCGCTGTTGTCCACGTATGCCGTGAAGGGTGCGGCCGGCGTCTTGACGCCATTGGCATCGTGGAAGACGCCGGGCTCACCGCGGTGGAAGCTCATCGCGTAGGTCTTCATCCCACGGTCGACTTCCACGTCAAGGCGGGCGGACAGTGCGTTGACCACCGAGGCCCCCACGCCGTGCAGACCACCAGACGCGGTGTAAGAGCCGCCCCCGAACTTGCCACCGGCGTGCAGCTTGGTGAAGACCACCTCAACACCGGACAGACCCGTGCGTGGCTCCAGGTCGACAGGAATACCTCGCCCGTTGTCCCGGACCTCCACCGAACCGTCGGCCATCAACGCCACATCGATGCGGTCACACACGCCAGCCAGCGCCTCGTCGACCGCATTGTCGATGATCTCCCACACACAGTGCATCAGCCCGCGCGAGTCGGTGGAGCCGATATACATGCCCGGACGCTTGCGGACCGCCTCAAGACCCTCGAGAACCTGCAGGTGACGAGCCATGTAGTCAGAGGCACCGGCGTCAGATGTGCCAGCGTCAGACGCGCCGCCTGCCGTGACGGTCTTCTTGGTGCGGGTGGCGGTGGCCACGGACATCCTTTCGGTGCAACGGGAGGGGCCGGAAGGGGCCGACCACAGAACTCCCTCGCAGGTTATCTCTCGCGCCCGACACGACGTCGGCAGGCACGCTGCACACGGGCGTCAGGGGGATTGCGCGGAGAGCGAAACACGACGCGACTTTGTCCAGATGGCGTCGCAATGCACTTGGGGAAGCAATCCTCGTGTTTGACTGTTACAAACGGCGAATAGGTTTGCCGTCAACACAAACGATCAGAGAAGAGGGTGCAGACGTACGAGGACAGATGCCGGTGAGACGCGTTGACTGTAGGAGAATGACAGAACGCCCACTTCGACGAAATGGATGGCTGACGTGACAACTGCACTGGCACCGACCTTGACCGCAGCCGACCGCTGCGACCGCTGTGGCGCCCAGGCCTATGTGCTCGTCCGCCTCACTTCAGGGGGCGAGCTGCTGTTCTGTGCGCACCACGGCCGCGAGCACCTGCCCAAGCTCCAACACCTGGCAATCGAGATCCAGGACGAAACCGAACGCCTGCACGAGACTCCCGCCACGGCCGGCGTCGAGCAACGCTAGCGCGACAGACTGACTGCTTGGCTGTGAACGGGCTCACCCCGGAGGTGGGTCTGTGGTCGAGGCAGCGTTACTGCTGGTCGTGCCGCCGGCGATCCCAGCGGTCCTCGAGGCGGCGCATGAGCGTCTGCTTGTTCGACTTGGGACCCTTCTTGGCCGGGTGACGCGACTTGCCGGTCCTCCCCGCGGGCTCGCGCTCACGCACGGACCCGTCCTGACCGACAGCACCCAGCTTGACCTTTGGCGTCTTTGCCGGCGTGATCGCATAGACGACGCCGGCCACCATCAGCGCAAAACCCAGAGCGCCCCACCAGAGATTTACGGTCACGCCTGCGAAGACGAGCCCTAGTCCGACAATCACCAAGACAGCGCCGATGATGATGCGGCGACGAAGGCGGGCGCGCGCGGCTGATCCCTGCATCTGCGAGGCGAACTTCGGATCCTCGGCATACAGCGCTTGTTCCATCTGCTCCAGCAGGTGTTGCTCGTGCTCTGAAAGCGGCACCTTAGACCTCCCGTGTGCCCGGATCCGCCAACGACTAAGACAAGCCCGACGGCCCAGAGGTGTTGCCTGAACCGGCGATGCGCGGCACTCGGTCTCACCCTTGTACCGACGACCCCCTCAGGATATGTCGCCACGCATCGGAGCGGTAGCCGATCTCTCACCTTGGACCAAGCTGGCCGGGCCAACGGCGCCGGCACCGAACCGTGCACTGGCTCGATCCACCGCCCGATCGGCGTCGCGCCAGCCATGCTCCGGTTCGTCGAGCAGACCCTGGATGGGTGCCTGATCGGAGTCCATGAGGCCGGTCACGCGTACTCCGACCAGGCGCAGTCGGGCGCGCTGTAGACCCAGCCCGTCAAAGAGCGACAAGGCGGTGGCGAAGATGTCTCGGCTGACATCGGTCGGGTCACGCAATGTCCTGGACCGCGTGATCGTGGTGAAGTCGGAGAATCGCACCTTGACGGTGATCGTTCGTCCCACCATCCCCGCGGCGCGCACTCGGGCCGCGGTGCGGTCGCTGAGCTTGAGCAGCTCTCGGTGGATGTATGCGGGGTCGTCCACGTCGTAGGAGAACGTCTCGTCGGCGCCGATGCTGCGTTCACGACGGGTCGGCACCACCATGCGGGTGTCGCGACCCCAGGCCAGCTCGTGCAGAGCAGGACCAATATTGTCGCCAAGAGCTCGCCGTAACGTGTCCACCGGTGTGTGGGCGATGTCGGCCACGGTGCGTAGTCCCAGACGTTCCAGCGCCTCCTCGGTGCGGTCACCGACACCCCATAGCGCACCGACCGGGAGCTGGTGAAGGAAGCCGACCACCTCGGCCTCGGGCACGACGAGCAGGCCGTCGGGCTTGGCCAGGCCCGATGCGAGCTTCGCGATGAACTTGGTCGAAGCAACGCCGACCGAGCAGGTGATGCCCTGCTCGTCAGCGATCGTGTCGCGGATCTGCTGGGCGATCTGGCGCGGTGTGCCCAGCCGCCGGCGGGCGCCGGACACGTCAAGGAACGCCTCGTCGATCGACAGCGGCTCGACGATCGGGGTCACGCTGGCGAACACGGCCATCACGGCGTGGGAGATGCGCTCGTAGCGGGCGTAGTCAGGGGCGACAACGGCAGCCTGCGGGCACAGCCGACGAGCCCTGGCCATCGGCATCGCAGAAGCAACTCCGAACGCTCGGGCCTCGTAGGTCGCGGACAGCACGACCCCGCGGTTGCCTCCGCCGCCGATGATGACGGGTGTGCCCTTGAGCTCGGGACGGCTGAGCAGGGACGCCGATGCGTAGAACGCATCCATGTCCACGTGCAGGATCGGACAACCGTCGTCCTCAGGCTTGCGGTCGTCCGGCCGTTCGGGGACGGCGAACTGGCGCCGGCTCATCGTCCGGACAATCGCCGAGCGGCCGGCGACGAGCCATGAACCGGCGACGAGCCATGGAGCGGCGCCACAGGGGCGTAAGCCGCCCCTGCATAGGGCGGACAGAGCCGCAGATCAGCTGCGACGAGCCAGAACGTGCAGGGCTGCACCGATGTGTCCCAGGAACGCGTAGTGGGGATGGCGCGAAGCGGTTTGCTCAAGCTCGAGCAGCGCGGCCCGGTCTGCGTCGGAGTCGACATAGGACGGGGGCACCAGATCACTGAAGATGCGCACTCCATGTGAGTCGTGGACGGCCAGCCCGGCGCCCTCGACAAGGGCGGCGATGCCTGCCGCGTCGAAGCGCCGGGGCAAGGGGTCGGCCGGCCCCCAGCGGCCGTCGTCGCTGGTGAGGGCGTGCTGAGCCTGGGCGAACTGGCCGGCCAGGGCTCGGGCCAACACGGCGGAGATACGGGTGGCGACCACGAGGCTGACGAAGCCACCCTCGGCGAGCACAGCAGCAATCGATCGTAGGGTCGCCGCCGGATCATCGACGAACTCCAGCACGCCGTGACAGCACACAAGGTCAGCGTCGGCGTCGGGGTGGACGTCGAGCAGGTTGGCGGCGTCGCCCTGCACAGCCACGATCCGCTCGGCGACGCCTGAGTCGGCGGCCCGACGAGACAACGACGCCAGCGCGTCGAGGCTGGGGTCGATGACCGTGACGTGATGACCGAGCCGGGCCAGCGGAACGGCCAGACCGCCGGTGCCACCGCCCAGATCGACAACTCGCAGGCTGCGACCGAGCCGATGCTCGCGCTCGGCCACGACGGCCCGCACGGACTCCCAGACGGCCGAGGTGCGTAAGGAGGTCTCAACGCCGCCGCGACGGCTACGCAGGCCTTCATCAACCACGGCAAGACTCCTCTGGTGCTGGTGGCCGCCGACGAGCAAAGGCCTGAGACGGGGCAGGAGGCCTGACGGGACGACTCGGGTGACGGTCGGATCGGTTCCACCCTAGTGGCCTGAACTTCCGGGACTGGCATGCCACAGCTTGCGTGGCGGCGCACCGTGGTCGGGGACGGCGTGGCCTTCTTTGGGCAGCTTGCGGGAGTCTCGGGCATCCCCCCCAGCAGGCTTGATGTCCGTATAGGGCGACTGTTTGAACCCTGAGGCATGCACCAGCACCCGGCGGCGCGATCCGCCCATCCCACCAGCCGCGTCGCCCCCTGCCGTGGGTGCCATGACCGGCCGGCTCGATCGGGACTGCGCTGCCCCGGCACCGGCCGTCTCGTCGAAGGCGGCCCCGGCCGCCGCCAGGGAGTGCGCCCGCTCATCTGCCTCCGACAGCGCCTCGAGCACGGCCGCGAGCCCGCCTCGGCTCCAGGCCTCCCACAGCCCGGACAGCTCCCATGCCCCGGTTGCACGAAGGGAGAGGCCCTTGGGCCCGGTGCGCCGCAGGATCCCGCGGACCAGAAGCATCCAGGAGTGGAAGACCGTTGCCGCATAGGGACCCTGGACATCCTCGAAGAAGGTTGCGTCGACAGGGCCGGTCGAGTCGTCAAGGGTCAGGAACACCACGCGCCGTCCCGAGCGGATCGGCGGCGTCTGCGTGGCAACCTTGACCCCGGCAACCCACAGCTCGGAGCGACTGCGCGCTCCGAGCAGCTGGCCAGATCGGGTCACTCCGAGCGCCTGCAGCATCGGGGCGTAGAAGTCGATGATGTGAGCACTGGCGTCCAGCCCCAGGATGTCCAGCTCGGCCCTGACCCGCTCCGGCCCCGTCATCTCGGGCAGGCCCGTGGCCATGGCGAGCTCGGGAGTGTCCCCCAGATCCAGGGCGAGCTGCGTGGGCTGCGCCTGAGCCGGTATGACGGGGCGCCCCCCTTGGGACTGCGCCGCGGCCAGAAGCCGCACGTCACGCGTCTCTGCGCTGGTCGCCTGCGCCAGGGTCGCTTCGAGGGTCGCCGCGGCAGTCGCTGCCCGGGACGTGCGAGGTGCCACCCGACGGCTGGATCGGCGCACCGATCGGGACCACCGGTCGAGTTCGGCCACATGCAGCAATAGGTCGCGCCGGGTCACCCGGCCACGTCGCCCAGTCATCCCGCTGCCGCTGGAGACCGTCGTGCCGCTGAGTCCGTAGATCGAGTCGAATCCCCCGGCCATGACCAGCCGCTCGACCACCGGTCGACTGACCTGGGCGCGATGCCAGAAGTCGGCGAGGGTGAAGTACGGCTGGCCGGCCAGAATGCGCTGCACCTCGGCGTCGCTGATGCCCAGGACGTCGGCCAAGGACAGCCGGATGCCGTAGGCCCGCCCATCGGGCAGGTCGGCATCCGGCCGCTGCCCAACGGCAACGCGGTCGAAGTCACTGTCGCGATCTCGGTCACGTGGTGACCACGGCGCCACCGGTTCCACCCGGTAGCTCTCGCCCGAGGCGTTGACGTCCAGTCCCAGGATCGCGATGCCCAGGTTGCGGGCGTCGTCCAGGATCAGTCGTTTGGGGTACATGCCCGGGTCATGGGTGAGCACACCGGACAGGAAAGCGGCCGGGTGATGAGTCTTGAGCCATGCCGACTGGTAGGTGGGCAACGCGAACGCCGCCGCGTGGGCCTTGCAGAAGCCGAAAGACGCGAATGCCTTGAGCACCTCCCAGATCCGGTCGACCGCAGCCGGCTCGTAACCCCTGGCTGCCGCGGCCGGTCGCCACCATGCCTCGACGTCCAGCTGACCCTGAGGGGATCCGAGCGCCCTGCGCACCTCGTCGGCCTGGGCCAGGGTGACGCCAGTGGTCTCGGCAACGATCTTGAGCACCTGCTCGTGGAAGACCACGACGCCGTGGGTCTGCTTCAGCGCTGGTTCGAGGCTGGGGTGGAGGTACTCCGGCGAACGCCAGTGCTGACGGGCCAGCAGGAACGGGGTGACCATGTCGGACTTCACCGGGCCGGGGCGGAACAACGAGATGTCGATGATGAGGTCCTCGAAGGTCTCCGGCCCGAACTTGCCGATCAGCTCGCGCTGGCCGGGACTCTCGATCTGGAAGCACCCCAACGTGTGTGTGGAGCGGATCAGCCGGAACGTCCGGTCATCCTCGAGGCTGACCTGCGTCCGGTCGTCGAGGTCGATGTGGATGCCGTCGACCCGCTCCACCTCCTTGACAGCGTGTGCCATTGCCGACTGCATGCGGATGCCAAGGATGTCGAGCTTGAGCATGCCCAGGGTCTCGACGTCATCCTTGTCGAACTGGCTCATCGGGAACCCCAGCCAGCTGGCCTCGACCGGGGTGCGATCGAGCAGCTCTCTGTTGGACAGGATCACGCCACAGGGATGCACGGCGATGTGCCGAGGCAGGCCATCGAGGCGTTCCACGAGGTCGAAGAGCACTCGCAGGCGAGGAACATCCAGGCCACTGGCACGCAGCTCGGGCAGCTCGGCCATGGCGGACCGGACATCACGGGCCCGAATGTGCGGAAACGCCTTGGCGATGGCATCGATCTCGCCCACTGGCAGCCCGAGCGTGGCGCCGACATCCCTGATCGCGTGGCGCACGCGGTAGGTGTCCATCATCGACACACAGGTGACCCGGTCCCCGCCGAAACGTTCCAGGACGTGCTCGTAGATCTCGGTCCGTCGGGCGGACTCCACATCGATGTCGATGTCGGGCAGCTGGGCGCGAAGCGGTGAGCAGAACCGCTCCATGAGCAGGCCGTGACGCAACGGCTCCACCCCGCTGATGCCGAGCAGGTAGTTGACCAGGCTGCCGGCGCCCGAACCTCGTGCCGCCACCCGCACCCCGAGGTCACGGATCAGGTCACACACTGCCGCCACCGTCATGAAGTAGGTCGGGTAGCCGAGCCCCGCGATCACGCGAAGCTCGTCCTCCAGCCGCGAGGCCACCGCAGCCAGCTCGGCGTCGCCTGCTCCCCCGTATCTCGTGGCAATGGCACCCCGACAGCGGGCAGCCAGAACCTCCTGAGGGCTCTCATCAGGGGCAATACCAAGGGCCGAAGGCTCTGGCAGGTGCACCGAGCCGATGCCCAGATCGGTGCGCGAGTCCAGCGCGCAGGCCTGCGCCAGAGCCATGGTGTCGGCCATCAGCTGACGGGCCCGGTCACGTTCACCGCTGCCGCCACCACCGACCCCGGCACCCGAGGCCCGAGCGACGTCACGAGCCACGGCATACATCTGGGCCGACGAGGCGAGATGACCTGCCGTGGTCACCCGGTCGAGATGACGCGTGTCCAGTGGCACGAGGCGACGGGCAGCATCAAGGACGTCGACGGTCACTGCCCCGCCGGGATCGGCGTGGCGGACCGCAGCCGTGAGCACAACCGGCAGCTCGGACTCGGTGGCCAGACCCAGCAGCCGGGCAGCATGTCCGAGGCTGGCTGGCGTGCCCTCCGGCCCGCCATGGCACACCACCTCGATGACCACACCGCCACGCGGCAAAAGGTCGACCCACTGGCGCAGCAGCCAGCGTGCCCGGTCGGGGCGTCGCGCCAGCAAGGCCTGGCCCACGTCAGAGGCCGGCCCGAGCAGGACCAACAGCGCCAGCTGTCCTGTTCTCGGGTCGACGACATGCTCGGCGATGAGCTGGGCGCTGGTGACCGGGGCGCCGCGTTCACCACTCAGATGGGTCTGGGTCACCAGCCGGCACAACCTGCCCCAACCGATGCCGGGGTCGACCCCGGCGCCCTGCCCACGTGCCAACACCGTGACCCGCGGGTATCGGGGATCGACCTCAGCACCGCCCCGGGCAGGGCTGGCGCAACCAGTGCGTGCACGACCGGTGCCGGTGCGGCCAGTCTCGGCCGGAGCGGCCTGAACCCCTTGCCCTGTAACGGTATTGGATCGCTCGGGGCCCACCGCCAGATCCACGCCGAGCACCGGGGCGATGCCTGCTTCGTCGCAAGCCTGCACAAAGCGCACGGCACCGTAGAGTCCGTCGCGATCGGTCAGGGCGAGCGCGGGCTGGCCCAGTGAGGCGGCACGTTCCACCAACGCCGCGGGTGTCGATGCGCCGTAACGCAACGAGAAGCCGGACGCGACGTGCAGGTGGGCAAAAGCATCACTCACGGTTGTCCTGTCGCAGCCTGTTGCTCTGTCACTGTCGCCCGGTCACTGTCGACCAGTCACAGCCATGAACTCGGGCAACGGCCGGCTCATGGGCAGGCCAAGTGACCCCTGAACCAGCTCGAAGAAGATCTCGGACTGCCGGAGAAGGTCATCAGACTCGCGCGCAACCGCAGCGGCCGAACCTCGCTCGAGCGCGGCGCGACGTTTGGCCGAAGCAGCGAAGAACACCGCCCACTCGGTCAGCTCGGGAGCCACCTGCGGCAGCACCTCCCACACACTGCGTAGCTGCGAGCGCCGGCTTGGCCTGCTGCGGGCCGCCAACAACGCCGCTGCAGCCCGCAAGGCCGCCAGGTGAGCCTCGACGTAGCGCTCGGCGACGGAGTCGGCGTGACAGGCCGACAGCAAGCTGGCCCGGGATCGGTCGAGCAGGTCCAGCACCGTGCTGGCCAAGGGCGCCCGCGGCGCTGTCGCTGTCCGAGTCGTCATCACCACACCGCCTAGTCCGCCACGCGCAGGAGTCGCCAACCACGCATGGGGCCATCCACGCCCAGGTTGTTCATTCCCAGGTCGTACACCCCGGTGCCGGCCAGTCGACCGGGGCTGGCTTCCACTCGCCATACCTCTTGTTCGAGGCAGTCCAGCCCGTGCGCCGCGACCTCCTCATCGGGATCGAGGGCCTCACGCCACCACGCTCTGCGCTCTCGCCAATGCCCGATCACGTCACGCACGACGTAGAGCCGGCCGCGCCACAGGAAGGCCGAGGGTGTGGGGTCCGGGCAGTTGATGTCGCCAGCGCGGTTGGTGTCACTCGCTGGATCGGCGCCACCAACACCCGCCCGGACCTCGATGGGCTCTTCGTAACGACGCACCATGGCCAGCTCCTTAGGGACGTAGACAAGAGGTTGAAAGTCAGTCGAACGTCGGGGGTTCGTCCGGTTCTGCGACGGACGGGGTCGAGGCGCCCGCCGTAGAACCAGCCGTACCGAGTCACACGTTTTAGAACGTGTGTTCGACTAACCTGAATGTACACCGCGACTCCGACAGCCCGTCAACCCCGATGTCTGGGCGACCCTCTTCCGTGCGGGAGCCGAGCACGGCTACCGTGCCCATATGACCGATACGAGTGTCGAGAACGTTCTCGAACATCCCTCGGTGCGTCGCGTAGCCGCAGCCCTGACGTCCTTCGGTGTCCGCGGCCAGATCACGGTCCTCGACGATGCTGCCCGGACGGCGCGGCAGGCTGCCGACGCCCTGGGCATCGAGATCGCACAGATCGCCAACTCGCTGGTCTTCCGGGCTCACTGCAACAAGACGACCCGGCCCTTGCTGGTCCTCACCTCAGGGATCCACCGTGTCGACACCATCAAGGTCGCGGACCTGCTGGAGCTCACTGAGGTCTCCCTCGCCGACGCCGAGTTCGTCCGTGAGCACACCGGATTTGCGATCGGAGGCGTGGCGCCCGTCGCCCTTCTCCATCCCATCGAGACCGTCGTCGACATCTCCCTCAGCCGCTATGACCAGGTGTGGGCCGCCGCCGGTCACCCCCACACGGTATTCCCGACCTCGTACGACGAGCTGTTGCGCCTGACCGGGGGGCATCCTGCCGAAGTCGCCTGAGCGGACCGGCCAGCCCACGGCGCGCCCACAACCGAATGTCGGACCTGCAGGACTACGTTGTCAGGACCGCGAGGTGCCTCACAAGGTGCCAGAACCGAACCGATCCGAGGGGTAGCACGATGGACATCTCAAGCCTGAGGTTCACCCCGACGAAGTTCCGCACCGGCTACAACCAGCAAGAGGTCGACCGCTTCGTGGATCTCATCGCAGCCAACCTCGCGCTCCCGCTGGCCGAGCGCACGCTCCACGGCCAGCAGGTCACCGAAGTCAGCTTCACCTCGACGACATTCCGTGCGGGCTATGACGTGGACGAGGTGGACCACGTCCTGGCCACACTCGGAATCAGACTCGGCCTGCCGTCGCCATCTGAGCCCGACGGACACACGAACGAGTTCCGTTCCGAGCTCATGTGGAACAGACCGGACCCGACCGGCTGAAGTATCGACCGCCTGAAGTGTCGACCGCCTGAGGGACTCAGCCCCTCAGGTTGGTGAAGACCTCCAGCGTGGCCAGCGACTTGTTCATCGTGTAGAAGTGCAGGCCCGGCGCGCCCTCGGCCAGCAGACGCTGGGCCAGCTCGGTGGCGATCTGCACGCCCACCTCGTGGATGGCCGCGGGGTCATCGGCCACCGCCGCGAGTCGCGAGAACACGACAGCAGGCAGCGGCGTCCCGGACAGCTCGGCCATCCGGCGTACCTGCGCGAAGCTCGTCACCGGCATCAGCCCGGGGATGATCGGCAGGTCGCGCCCGCGGGCGACCACCCTGTCACGCAACCGCACATAGCTGTCGGGGTCGAACACGAACTGAGTGACCGCGAACTCGGCCCCCGCGTCGGCCTTTCGTACGAGCACGTCTGCGTCCTGGTCGAGGCTCGAGGACTCGGGATGCTGGTCAGGGAACGCTGCCACGCCGATGGTGAACGTGCCCAACGAACGAACCAGGGCGACGAGCTCGTCCGCGTGGTTGAGACCATCGCGTTGGGGCGTCCAGGGGGTCCCCGGGCCGCCGGGCGGGTCCCCGCGCAGCGCGAGCACGTTGCGCACACCTGTGCTGGCATACTCCCCCACGACCTGACGTAGCGCGGCCACGGTCGACCCCACACACGTCAGGTGAGCCATCGGTGTCAGGGTCGTCTCGCGCGCGATCCTGCCCGTCAGCCGCACGGTGCGGTCCCGGGTGGAGCCGCCGGCCCCATAGGTCACCGAGACGAACGTCGGGCGAATGCGCTCCAGGTGACGAATCGCCTCCCACAGGGTCCGCTCCCCCACATCGTCCTTGGGCGGAAAGAACTCGAAGCTGTACGACGTGCCCTCTTCGGCCAGCAGTCGCGGAATCGAGCGGCTGAGGTGCTCCGGTTGAGGGAGGATCGATGAAGTTCCGCGCGCCATGCCGGCCAGACTATGCGACCGACAGCACGTAGGCTCAGACCACTCAGCATCCGGGAGGGCCCTTGTCGAACCCATTGGACACCAGCGATCTGCGCGCACGCGTGCAGATCGCTGTCGACGCCGAGATCTCCAGCCAGTCAGGCGTCCTGTCCGAGATCGGCGACGACCTCACCCCCTTGGTCGAGGCGGTGAGCGCTTTGCTGCGAGGTGGCAAGCGGCTCCGGGCTGCCTTCCTCTACTGGGGTTATCGGGCCGGCGGTGGACCGGACAGCGAGGCCATCATCAGGGCGGCGACCGCCATGGAGTTCTTCCAGGCCGCGGCACTGCTGCATGACGACGTCATGGACGACAGCGACACCCGACGCGGTATGCCGACCGCACACAAGCGCCTGGCCAATGAGCATGCGGCCGCCAGCTGGGCTGGCAGCGGCGACCGGTTCGGCCTCGCTGGTGCCATCCTGGGCGGCGACCTGTGCCTGACCTGGAGCGACGAGCTGTTTGCAACGTCCGGGCTTCCCGTGGCCGAGCTGGCCCGGGCACGTCCCGTCTTCGACAGGATGCGCACGCAGCTGATGGGCGGTCAGTTCCTTGACGTGCTCGAGTCCGCCCGCGGCTGGGACGAGCTGACCACAGAAGAACGAATCACGTGCGCCCGCAGGGTGATTCGGTACAAGAGCGCAAAGTACACCATCGAGCACCCGCTGCTCATCGGGGCCACGGCGGCCGGTGTCAGCACTGCCGATCTCGACGCTCTCTCGACCTACGGGCTTGACCTCGGCGAAGCCTTCCAGCTGCGCGACGACGTGCTGGGTGTCTTCGGAGACCCTGCTGAGACGGGCAAACCTGCGGGCGACGACCTGCGCGAGGGCAAGCTCACGGTCCTGGTCGCTCTTGCGCTGGACCACGCCAGCCCGACCACCGTCGCGATGTTCGACAAGCTGCTCGGCCTGCCGGATCTGGACGAGGCTCGAGTGGACGAGCTTCGCGGCGCGATCACCGCCGGTGGCGCCCTGGACCGCGTCGAGCAGATGATCCAGGGGCTCAGCGCGTCAGCTCGCATGGCCCTTCACTCCACGACCACGCTGACCAACGAGGGCAGGGCGGCGCTGGACGCGCTCATCGACGTCTCGACCGCCCGCTCGGCGTGAGCGGTCGAGCGACCGCGCGGCGCCACGGCATCAGGCAAGCGCATCACGGTGCGACCCCTGACCACGTGGTTGTCGTCGGCGCCGGGCTGGCGGGCCTGTCAGCGGCCATGCATCTGTCTGGTGCCGGACGCCGTGTGACCGTCCTGGAGGCCGAGCCCGCTCCCGGCGGCAGGGCTGCGCGGGTGTCCCTGCCCGCGACGGGTGGAGGGACATATCACCTCGATACCGGCCCCACGGTCCTGACGATGCCCGACCTGTTTGCCGACTGCTTCGCCGCACTGGGTGAGCAGCTCTCCGACTGGGTCACGCTGCGACCGCTCAATCCTGCGTATTGCGCCCAGTTCGCTGACGGCACAGCACTTTCGGTCACCAACGACGTTACCGCGATGACCGAACGCATCCGGATCTTCAGCGGTTCCAACGGATCCCATGACGCCGACGGCTACCAACGCTACGTCGAGTTCGTCACCCGCCTGTATCGCCTGCAGATGCGCGACTTCATCGACCGGAACTTCGACTCCCCCATCGACCTGGTCGGCTCTTCGTTGGCCACCCTCGTTGCCCTGCGCGGGTTCTCGCGGCTTGCGCCCACGGTCGCCCGCTACTTTCGCGACGAGCGCCTCCAGCGCGTCTTCAGCTTCCAGGCCATGTATGCGGGGGTCTCACCCGCCCGCGCACTGGCCATCTACTCGGTGATCTCCTACATGGACCTGGTCGAGGGCGTCTTCTATCCCGTCGGCGGGATGAATGCCCTCCCCACCGCGATGGAAGCAGCGGCGCGCAAGGCAGGCGTTGAGTTCGTCTTCGACACCAAGGTCACTGCCGTGGCTTGGAGCGGCGACCGGGTCACCGGGCTACGGAGCCTCGACGGGCGCACCTGGTCCCCTGACGCCGTGGTGATGACGCCCGATCGGCCCGCCGCGCTCGAGCTCCTGGGCCGAACACCGCATCGGTCGCTGGTGGGTCGACGCTCTGTGACCGGCCGTCACTCGGCGGCGGGTGGCCCTGACAGGACGCAGTATTCGCCGTCGTGTGTTGTCCTTGCCGCCGGGGTGAAGAAGACCTGGCCCGGCGCAGCCCACCACACGATGAACTTCGGCCATGCCTGGTCGCAGGTCTTCGACGACCTCGACGCAGGGCGGTTGATGCGTGACCCGTCCTACCTGGTCTCGTTGCCGTCGATCACCGATCCGGGCCTGGCGCCGGCTGGGCACAGCTCGGCATACGTACTCTTTCCGGCCCCCAACCTTGACCACGCGCAGCCGGTCGACTGGGCCAAGGTGCGTGGTCCCTACCGCGAACACATGCTGAAAACCGTTGAGAACTCTGGGTACCAGGGCTTCGCCGACGCCATCGAGGCCGAGCTGCTGATCACCCCACACGACTGGGCCGACCGCGGCCTGGGCGCCGGCACGCCCTTCGCAGCCGCGCACACGTTCGGACAGACTGGCCCCTTTCGCTCGCCAAACGCCATGGGCGACAACGTGGTGTTCGCCGGGTCGAGCACGACACCCGGCGTCGGCGTTCCCATGGTGCTGATCAGCGGACGCCTTGCCGCAGAACGCCTCACCGGCCCCGATCCCCTCTATCGCTCGTTGGCTTGGCGTTGAGCAGCACCATGGCCTTCCACAAGCCAGCGCCACGAGCGACGGCATGACCACCAGCGACGTGGCGCCGGAGCTGGCCAACGCCTACGAGCACTGCCGCCGGATCCACGCGGCCCACGGGCGCACGTACTATCTCGCGACCCGGCTTCTGCCTCGCGCCCGACGCCGTGACGTATGGGCTCTCTATGCCTTCGCCCGGGTGGCTGACGAGCTTGTCGATACACCCCACAACTCAACCCCAGACCCTGAAGCCCTTCTGGCATGGCGCGAACTGGCAATGATGTCAATGCGATCCGCGTCCCCGCCGGACCTGGGAGAACAACCCGTTCTGGCCGCGACATGGCACACGATGCGCAGGTTCGGGCTTGATCCCGATCTGTTGGAGGAGTTCCTCGACTCGATGGCCATGGACCTGACGGTCACCCGATACGCCTCCTGGGAGGAGCTCCGCGGCTACATGCGGGGCAGCGCGGCGGTCATCGGCGAGCTGATGGCCCCGTTGCTGGGTGCGAGCGGTCCGGATGCGCTGGGCCGGGCGGCCGCGCTGGGCGAGGCCTTCCAGCTGACCAACTTCATCCGTGATGTCGGCGAGGACCACATTCGCGGACGGATCTATCTGCCACAAACCGACCTGGCGCGCTTCGGAGTCAGCGAGGACCTGCTCGCCCACGCTGTGCACACGGGCGTGCCGTCACCGCAGGTGCGGTCGCTGGTCGCCTTCGAGGTGCGTCGTGCCACCAGCCTCTACGCCTCCGCCCAACCCGGGCTGACGATGGTCGATGCCCGCAGTCAGCCGTGTGTGGAGGCGGCGTTCACCCTTTACAAGCGGATCCTGCATCGCGTCATTGCCAATGACTTCAACGTGTTCGAGCGGCGACTTGTCGTGCCGACCTGGCAGCTGCTGGCTACGGCTGGACATATGGGCACTCGCACCGCCGGCGCCACCCTCACCGAGGCGTTCGCGTCTTCGCGCCGGTCCATACCCACATGGCGCAGCCCATGAGCACCAACGCAAACCCGAAGGCCAGGTCCTCGACAGGCGCGTAGGCAATGCGGCCGTCGCCGATGAATACGATGCGCCCCGAACCCAGGATGGCCGCGTCGCTGTAGCGGACGATGCCGCGACCTGTCAGCCAGCCGTTGGTGAGCAGCTGGAAGCACACAACGATGCCGTATGCCGTCCACCAGGTTCGCGACCGGGTGAGCGCCGTCCGCAGCAGGATCAGGTCCGCAAGGATCGCGACCACCACGGCGACGGCGGCCGCGACGGCGTATGAGGTCATACTGCCCGGCGCCTCTCGCGGACGACCGTCACGGCTTCGAACGTGAGGATGCCGGCCAGCGGGATCACCAGGAAGAACGCGTACTCCTCCAGCGGCAGTCCCCACAGCCGCATGCCTAACGTCTGGGCCGGGTCGAACCGCCATTGGCCCGCGCTGGTGGCCAAGAGATCCCACGTGATGAAGACGACGGCGACCGGTGCGATCGCCATGAGCAGACGCATCGGCTGACGCAGCACACTCAGGCGGTAGTAGCGGTGCAGCGGCAGGGTCCCGATCAGGACAAAGGCCAGCATCGCGGCATACGAGGCGTGCCTCACGTTCGGTTGACCGCGGAAATCAGAAGGCGGCTTCCATGGCGCGGCGCCGGACTTCGGTCTTGAAACCTGCCAGAAGTGCGTCCATGGGGGCGCCCGGCACCGGGAGCGTGTCATCGGGGGTAAAGAGCCATCTCAGGATCTCGGTGTCGGTCATCCTGCTGTCGCGCAGCACCGTGAACGTACCGGGAAGCTCGGGCAGGAGCCCGTCCTCGTTGACGAACTTCGCCGGGATGGAGATGACGTGTCGAGGGCCGATCCGGAGGCTGAGGATCTGCCGATCCGTAATCAGCTGACGCACGTCGCTGAGTCGCAGGCCCAGACGCTCGGCGATGTCGGGGACGGTGAGCCAGTCACCCACCAGAGCCTCGAGCTCCGCGAGCTCGTCGGATCCTGCGAGCTCGTCATCGACAGGTGGGTCAGAAGGGTTGTCGTTGGCCACGGGTCAAGAGTGCCACTGTCCGGGCCCGGGGCACATCACCGCCACCCCGCAGGTTCGGGGGCCGAAACCTCGACACAAGTACCGTGCGGGTCGTCGGTTTCGTGTACGTTTACATGAGTCCCACAGGCACCGTACGCCACATCCGCACTGTTGACATATCGCCAGTCCCACGTTGACACATCGCCTATGGACCTTGAGGAAGGGAAGCCCAGCCATGAGTCCCGTCGCCGGCATCCCTCCAGCCACCGCACCGGTGCCGGCCCAGGCCACCCCCACCCTCATCCAGCGCAGCTCAAACCCCGCGCCATACGGCTGGCAGCTCCTGACGGTGCGAGCAGGTGACACCCTCAGCGATATCGCGACCACCCATCGCACAACGCTCGGCGTCCTGTTCACCCGTAACCGGTTCGCTGGCGACGGAAGCTTCCTGGCGGTCGGAAGGCAGTTGTGGGTCCCCCGCACCACACCAGCCCCACATCCGGCCCGTGCGAAGGCCACCGCAGCCGCACGGACGACCACCTATGTGGTTCGCTCCGGCGACACCCTCGGCGGCATCGCCATCAGCCACAACGTGAGCCTTGCGACGTTGTACTCCCTCAACAAGATCAGCCGGACGGCATACATCCAGCCTGGGCAACGGATCAGAGTGCCGGCGCCCGCTGCCAGGGCAAGGGCCAAGTCAGCCGCCTCTGCCGCCGTCACCACGACGATTGTCACGGTGCGTTCCGGAGACACCCTGAGCGACCTTGCCGTGCGCCACCAGGTGACAATGGCTTCGCTGCTGAAGGCCAACAACCTGTCACTGCGATCGATCCTGCAGATCGGGCAGAAGCTCAAGGTCGTGACCCCGACGAAGGCCACCAGCAGCAATACCTTTGCTGGTCGGACATACTCCGCCAAGATCGTGAATGCCGCAGCCGCCAATCGCGCCTATCTCGCGCACCACAACGTGCCGAGCCGCACGCAGATCAAGGCCATGATCGTCGCCACCGCGCGCCGCCAGGGGGTCGATCCCAACCTCGCGTTGGCCATCTCGTGGCAGGAGTCTGGTTGGAACCAACGCCAGGTCTCGGTCGCGAACGCCATCGGCGCGATGCAGGTGATCCCGAGCTCAGGCGTCTGGGCCTCACAGCTGGCCGGCCGCAAGCTCAACCTGCTCAACGCTGCGGACAACATCACCGCGGGCGTCATCATCCTGCGCGCCCTGTCCCGCAGCGCGACCACGCAGAGCCAGGCGATCGCGGGCTACTACCAGGGTCTGTATTCCGTCCAGAAGAGCGGGATGTACACGGACACCAAGCTCTACGTGGCCTCCGTCCTGGCCCTCACCATCAGGCTCTAGTCAGAGCCCTCGGGAGCCCGTGGCTGTTCCCGGGCTGTGCCTGCACAGAATGTTCTTCGGCGTTACATAGACTCTCCGCGTGTCTTCCGCTGGTCCCTCCTCCCTCATCGACCGTGTTCTCGATGGGCGTTATCGCGTCCTTTCGCACTTGGCCGATGGCGGGATGGCGACGGTCTACGTCGCCCTTGATCAGCGCCTCGACCGACAGGTCGCGCTCAAGGTCATGCGCCCGGACCTGGCCAGGGATGAGACGTTCGTCAGCCGGTTCCGCCGCGAGGCGCGCTCCGCGGCGAAGCTGAGCCACCCCAACGTCGTGGCGGTCTACGACCAGGGCGAGGACGACGGCCACATGTTTCTGGCCATGGAGCTGGTCAACGGGCTGACGCTGCGACAGGTCATGCAAGCCGAGGGACCTCTGACCCCTCGCGCCGCCCTGGACATCCTCGACCCGGTCCTCCAGGCTCTCGGGGCGGCGCACAGCGCTGGCCTGATCCACCGCGACGTCAAACCCGAGAACGTCATCCTGCGCGACGACGGCACCGTCAAGGTCGCCGACTTCGGCTTGGCACGGGCGATCGACACCGTCACCTCCACCGCCCAGACCGGCGTGCTCCTCGGCACGGTTGCCTACCTCTCACCCGAGCAGGTCGAACGGGGGGTCGCCGATGCGCGCAGCGACGTCTATGCCGCAGGGCTGTTGCTGTTCGAGATGCTCACCGGGACCAAGGCTTTCATTGGCGACTCACCCATCCACGTGGCCTACCAGCACGTCCACAGCAGCGTCCCTGCGCCCTCGAGCCGGGTCAACACGGTGCCTGTCGAGCTCGA
>Ga0209014_10000538_pt1 | contig 22212 bp, 17 predicted proteins | sample BarGraNGADG00212_FD_184491 | JGI IMG/M metagenome (GOLD analysis project Ga0209014, IMG submission 184491) | Arctic peat soil microbial communities from Barrow, Alaska - Barrow Graham LP Ref core NGADG0002-212 (SPAdes) (version 2) | ecosystem: Environmental > Terrestrial > Soil > Wetlands >...
CCTGCCACGATCCGGTCCATTGCGAACAACGCGGCGCCGACAGCGCCCATGTAGTGGGAGTCCTCGCTCACGTTCACCTCGAAGCCAAGCTCCTGGTTGAGCACGCTGACCATGCCGACGTTGCACGCCACACCTCCGGTGAAGGTGACCTCCCTCTCGATCCCGACCCGGCTCAGCAGGCCGATCGAACGGGAGACCACAGAGTGGTGGACCCCCAGAAGGACGTCTTCGACCTTCTTGCCCTTCCCGATCAGCGAGAGGATCTCACCATCTGCAAAGACCGTGCAGGTCGTGGTGATCTTCACCGGCCGGCTGGAAAGAAGGGCGGTGGGGCCGAGCTCGTCGAGCGGGATGTCGAGCGCCATGGCGGCGGCTCCGAGAAAGCGCCCCGTTCCTGCCGCGCACTTGTCGTTCATGAAGAAGTCAAGGATCTCTCCGGTCGGGCTCACCTTGATGGCCTTGGTGTCCTGGCCTCCCATGTCGACCACGGTGCGTGTCCCCGGGAACATGTGCACGGCGCCTCTGCCGTGACAGGAGATCTCGGTGGTCTGGGCGTCACCGAAGGTCACCTTGTACCGGCCATAGCCGGTCCCGACGATGAAGTCGACGCCCTCTTCTTCCTCGTGGATGTTGCCCTGCTTCAACGCCATCTCATAGGCGGTCTGGGCCGCAATGGTCACGTTCGATCCGGTGGAGACGAGGGCTCGACCCACGATCTGTAGGTCCTCGTCGATGATCACTGCCTTGGTCTGGGTCGAGCCAACGTCAACCCCTGCTGCATACGCCATGTCTCTGATCTCCTCTCTAGCCGTCAGGCTCTGGCCGCGGGCGCACCGGCGGGGGCGAGCCGCTGTCTGCGGGTCGCGAGCCCCTCGAAGAATGCGTCCACCCGGTTCTTCAGCTGCGCCTCCGAGACCACACGCGAGTCCATGTGGTCGGACTCGACGAACAGGGTCGCCACATCGGTGGCCTCCATCACGGCGCGGCGGTTGTCGGCCAGCCCCGTCGAAACCGTCCGGCACGACTTGATCGGGTGGTAGACGACGCCGTCGATCCCGAAGGGCTCGATCATGTCGATCAGGTTCTTGTCGGAGTAGAACATCGAGTCCATCGAGTCCCGGACCGTGATCAGGAGCCCCTCGGCCAAGCTCTCGAGGGGATGGTCGAGGTCGTACTCGTAACCCAGATTGGCTCCGCCGGAGGCGAACCAGAGATAGCTGGAGCCGACAAAGGAGCCGCCCCACTCGGTGAACATCTCGCTGAAGCGCCGGAAGATCGGGTAGCAGGGAACGCCGACGAAGGCCAGGCGGTACTTCTCCTCGAACGGCGTGCCGATGCCGTTGGCAGCCTTGTACTCCATCTCCTCCACGAGATCGGTGAAGTACTTCGCGCCCTCGGGACGTCCGCGGTAGCCGTTCATCATGCCGAGGAAGACGGTGCCGTCGGTCACCGCGTTGTAGACCGCCGGCGTGCTCTTGTTGAGCTCGATGAGGCGCTTCCACTTCCGGCTCATGGTGTTGGTGTGGGCCATGGTCTTGCGTAGCTTGTCGATGTCGAAGCGTTTGCCCGTCACTTGCTCACAGAGCTTGATCAGCTCATTGATCTGGCCCGCGACGTACTTGCGGTCGTTCTCGAAGTCAACGTGCCCCGGCCAGGTCAGCCGGCCAGCGGCGCGGCTCCCGGGGATGTCCATGGTGAACGTAGGGACGTGGTACATCCGCTCCCAGATCTCGGCCCACTTGACGTAGGTGTTGCAGGCGTTGGTGTACACGGCCAGCGACGGGGGCGGGATCTTGCCCATGGGGTGGTCGCCTCCGCGAAGCTGGAGCCCGACATCGGCCTTGACATAGCCGCAGACGTCAGCCGAGAAGCCATAGTCCTCGGCCTGCCCGATGTAGTCGTCGGCAACGTGCCGCACCGCCTGCTGGAGCCCGTTGATCTCCGGGAAGATCGTGTGAATGTCGAAGCTGCGAAGGATCTCGGCGAGACTGCCCATGACGAAGACATACGCGGAGTGCTCTTTGCGTTCGGGGGCGCTGGTGAGCTCGCCATACCACTCACGGAAGAGCCGGTTGCCTTCCTTGTTGCCGCGGCCGACGATCGAGGCCTCTTTCCTGTCGGCCGACGCACTCGGAATGAGCTGTGTGGTACTAGACATGGGTGGTCTCCGTTCCGGCAAAGAGCAGGTTCTCGATGAATGTCTCGAGCTGGATCTGAAGGCTGTCGAAGTTCGTCATCCGCTCTTCGAACTCACTGACGAAATAGGGGATCCCCTCGTCGTCCAGAGCCTTGGTGTAGGCGACTATCTCGTCCAGACCGGGCTCGCACATCTTCGCTGCGGTGATGATCGCCGCTCCGGCCTTCGCTTCCTTGACCTGTTCGAGGAGCATCTGCTCCTTCGGCTTGCGCAGGTCGTGCTGAACCGGGCTGTAGGAAGAGTTCTCCAGATAGGCCTCGGCCAGGTCGCCGAGCGGATCCTCGCCCACCGGTATGTCGTCCAGGATCCACCGCAGTCCGACCAGAAGGTCGTCATCCACGACGTAGGAGAACTGCGCGATGGTGTGCAGCAGGTCCAACGGCGGCTGCTCGCAGAAACCACCGGTGAAGACAAGACGCATCCGGTCCTGCGGCGTGGCCGAACCCTTGCGGATCTGGGGAATCACCCATGCCAGCAGCTGGTTGTGCTCCTCGCGCGGGATCATCCCGCCGACAGCCATCAGGCAGTAGGCCTTGTCCACGGACAGCAGCCAGGGTGTCTCGCGCTTGATCTCGTAGAGCTCTCGCAGCAGGCTCCGGTTCTCGTTGAAGACCCCCACGGAGGCCCGGAGCTGCTCCGGAGTGATCGAGCGTCCGGCAACCTTTTCTACCTCCCGGGTCAGCCGGGCGTACTCGCCGCGAAGGTAGGTCGACGCGTGGGCCGAGTTCGCATTCTGCGGCAGGTAGAGAATCTCGCAGGGGTACTCGAAGTTCCGGCCGAAGACCGCGGCGAGGTTTCGGGCCGAGTCGCAGATGGGATGCGAGACGAACATGTCCAGGACGACCTTGCCGCTGAGGGCGAGCTCCAGCGACGTCTTCAGGATCGAGCAGAGGTAGGAGCCGAAGTGGGACTCCCCCTGCCGGGCCTCGACCGGGGCCCCGCGCACCTTGAACGGCAGCATGCCCGCGGCATGCACGATCTCCTCGGGGAAGTAGACCTGGAAGTGGCCAACGACCTTGCCGCCGGCGTCCCGCCACCGCTGGACAGTCGGGAAGTCGGGATCCTCAACGAGGTCCCGGCACATCCCGATCGCCTCCTCCACGGACATGGACCGGTAATCATCGAGCAATGCGCCACCCAGCACAGCAGACTTGGTCACCCGCCATCACCTCTTCGCTCGCTCGTCGCCAGCGCTGTCGGCGAACGCTGACAGGTCCTGGTCCAGCGCCTTGCCACACTGACCGCAGTAGCCGAACTGCGAGGGGATGAAGCGTGCGCCGCACTCCGGGCAGCTCTTCGCATACGAACCCCACGGGAACTCCGAGGAGCCCTCAGCTGAGACCGCCTGCTCCCGCAGCATCGTGTAGGCGGGCGTGCGCTTCTCCACGAAGGCGTTCATGCCCTCGATCGGCTCGAAACTGGAGTAGTGGATGGAGAGCCAGTCACGGGCGTGGCCCACGGTCTGGTGCCAGGCCAGGTCCTTCCAGAAGTTCACCTGCTGCTTGGTGTAGCGGGTGCACTCGGCGAACTGCTCGACCAGGTCCTTGACCATGGAGTCGACGGCCTCGTCAAGCCTGGACAGGTCGATGGAGTACCCGTCCTGGTCCTTCTTGGCTTTGGCGATCTGCTCTGGGGTGGCGTGGACGATGAACTCCCCGTCCTTCACGACCGAAGGAACGACCTCGTTGACCAGACCCCAGTCGAGGGCCTGGTATGCCGGGATCTTGCGGTTCAGCATGAGCATTTCCCTGGCACGCCGGTCGCCGACGAAGATCGGGAGCCACTGTGTTGCGCCGCCGGCGGCCACGCTGCCCACCTTCGTGCCGACCTGGCCGACGTAGGCATGCTCGGCGATGACCGAGAGGTCGCAGGCCAGGTGGCTCTCGTTGCCGCCACCGACCGCCATACCGTTCAACCGGCCGATGACGGGCTTGCCACAGTTCAGGATGCTCTCGATGTAGGCGCTGAACAGCCCCATGTACTTCCAGTAGTCGTGAGGCGACTTGGTGTAGACCCGTTCGTACTCCTTGACGTCTCCACCCGTGCAGAACGCCTGCTTGCCGCTCCCGGTGAAGACGATGGCCGCGACCTCGTCGTCAAAGGACGCCTCCCGGAAGGCTGCAGCGAGCTCGATCAGGGTCCGCGTGCTGTAGCAGTTGTACGACTCCGGGCGGTCGATCGTGATCCGGGCCACCCAGTCCGCTTTCGTGTACCGGATCTCGGTGTACTCCACCGCGGGAAGTTGCTCAAAGGCCATCAGGGATTCTCCTAGCTTGCGCGGCACCTATGAAGTACTACATCTGCTTGACGGTTCGTTTGTAGAATGTAGTTAATCATTTCGTACCACGCCCGTCAAGCACCTCCCGGAAGATCCCCCGTCAGAGCCATGGCCAGGGCCAGAATGGGCAAGGTCGCCTGGAGGACCCGCGGATGCGAGGGCCACAAGTCACGTCAGGCGCACCGCCGGGAGGCGCCGTGACCAAGCCGCAAGGGACGCCCGCGCGCATACGGTCATGGTGCGGTTCTGCCCGGCTGAGGTCACAGCCCGCTGGAGTCTGGAGGGGCGTCTCGGGTCTCGAGGGGATCCGCGCCGGCGCCTGTCAGGGAAGGAGGCTGCGGCGTGTTCCGTCGGTGCGTCCGGCCGGGCGCGAAAGGACGGCGGCGCCCCCCGCAATCGCGACCCCGCTCTCAGCGACGATGACCGGGTTCAACTCCAGCTCGGCGACCTGCGGCAGATCGTCGGCCAGGCAGGAAAGCCGGGCGATGACGTCCTCAAGCCCGGCCACATCCAGCCGCGGAGCACCTCGGTACCCCGTCAGTCTCGGAGCGGCCCGGACCGAACCGATCAGGTCACCCACATCGACGTCGGTCAGCGGTGGGATGCGGTAGGCGACGTCCCCGAGCAGATCTGACGCGTCACCGGCAAGCCCGAACGAGAGCAGCGGCCCGAACATTGCATCCTCCATCGTCCGAAGCACGCATGATGCACCCTCGGGCGCCATGTGCTGGACCACGAACGAGGTCCCCTCACCGATCCGCTGCGCCATCGCCCGTAGATGGGCACGCAGGTCGTCCGGCTTCGCGATGTCGAGCACGACTCCGCCGAGCTCTCGGCGGTGACGCCGTTGATAGTCGGTGGTCTTCAGCACGACAGGCCACCCCAGCTCTTCTGCCGCCTCGACCGCATCGCGCTCACCGGACACGGTCGCCGTGGGCCAGACCGTCAGCCCGTAACAGGCCAGCAGGGTGCAGACATCGTCGGCCGCCATCTGCACGCGGGCGTCCTGGTCGGCCTCGGACAGCAGCTGCTCGATGAGCTCTCGTGCCTTCGCGCGGTCGACCCCGGTCGGGTCAACCCTGACCCCTGACTCACGCCGCCGCCACTGGGCGTAGCGGACGACCGACGCAAGTGCGAGGACGGCGTCCTCGGGCGTCGGGTATGCCGGAAGCGAGCGCGCCGGATCAGCGTTGGCGCGGGGTGATCCCTGGAACGCCGGGACACTCGTCACGCCGCGCACGCCCAGCAGGCAGGCCACGGTGGTCTTGTCGCTGGCGGCCGAGACCTCGGACAGCGCGGACAACACCTCGGGGCTGATGGCGCCCAGCGGCGGGATGAAGCAGGCCACCACCGCGTCGATACCGTCCTGCGCATAGCAGCGCTCGAGCGCCTCCCGGAACTCCTCGATGCTGGGCTCCGAGCCAACCGTCACAGGTTCGGCGCCCACAACCAGACCGCTGCCGATGGCGGCATCGGCAACCAGAACCGCCATGGCCTGGGAGTTTCCCACGATGCCGATGCGCGGGCCGGCCGGGAACGGCTGGTGCAGGACCAGCTGGGCCACGTCGAAGAGCTCGTGCATGGTGTTGACCCGGACCACCCCCGCCTGCCGCAGCAGGGAGTCAAGTGCCTCGCGCGGGGCGTGCGAGCTGCGGACAACATGACCCGGCGGAACGCCGTACCCGCTGGCACCGGACTTCACGACGATGACGGGCTTCTTACCCGACAACCGCCGGGCGATGCGCGAGAACTTGCGAGCATTGCCCATGCTCTCCAGGTACAGGCCCACCACAACCGTGCCGGGATCCTCCTCCCAGTACTGCATGCAGTCGTTGCCCGACACGTCCGCGCGGTTGCCGGCCGAGACGAAGCTGGATACTCCCAGCCCTCGCCGAGCGGCCGAGGCCAGCGCGGCCACCCCGAGCGCGCCAGACTGGCTGAACAGGCCCAGGCCGCCGACCGGGGGGAGTCGCGCCGCCAGGGAGGCGTTGAGACGAACCGTCGGGTTGGTGTTGAGCAGGCCCATCGAGTTGGGGCCGAGCAAGCGCATGCCATTCGCGCGGGCGATCCTGACGAGCTCACGCTGGCGGTCGAGTCCTTCCGCGCCCATCTCGGCGAAGCCTCCGGACATCACGATGAGACCGCGCACGCCGGCCTGACGGCAGTTGTTCACCACATCCAGGACCGCGCCGCCGGGGACGACCACCAGGGCCACGTCCACGGGGCCGGGCACCTCGCTAACATCCCGGTAGCAGCGCATCCCTTGGACCTCGGACGCCGCCGGGTTCACTGCGTAGACCTGGCCGGTGAAGTCTGCCTCGATGATGTGCTGAAGCACCCGAGCGCCGATCGACTCCGGGTCGCGGCTCGCTCCGATCACCACGATCGAGCGAGGCTGGAGAAGCGAGCTCAGGCTGGCGGCCTCGGATCCGTGTTCACGCGCCTCCATCACCGCCAGCGAACGGTCAGTTGGGTCAATGTCGAAGGCCAGAGCGAGCACTCCGTGGTCAAAGCGGTCGGTCACCCCGTAGCCCGCTTCCCGGAAGACAGCGAGCATCTTCGCGTTCTGAGGAAGGATGTCCGCGACGAACCGGTAGATGCCCCGCTCGCGCGCTGCAGCCGCGAGGTGCTCCAGAAGAACGGAGCCCAGCCCCCTGCCCTGATGCGCGTCGGAGACATTGAAGGCGACTTCCGCCTGCCGCTCATCGACGCGACTGTAGTTCGCCAAGCCGACGATCTCGCCGTCGATCAGGGCGACGATCGCGACCTGGTTGCTGTGGTCGACCTCGGTGAACTGCTGCAACAGCGTCTCGGTCAGGCGAGGCATGGGGGTGAAGAAGCGCAGGAAGGTGGATTCTGCCGACTGGGCAACGTGCATCCGCTGTAAGGCTTCGGCGTCCTGTGCGGTGATGGGCCTGAGGTGAGCTACTCCCCCGTCCCTCAGCACGACGTCCGCATCCCAGTGCTGTGGGTAGTCCCCGCTGGAGTCGACCGGCATGCGACCAGCCTAGTGGCGCGTCTCCCGGGTCGCCGGGCGTGGATGTGAGCTCTCAACGAGAACTGCTTGACGGGGCGGAAGTTGAGTGATTAACTACTCCGCACAAACGGTGGTCCACGAAAGTGTAGCACTTTTAAAGAGGTGCAGCACTTCTATCCGCCGCGCCATTTTCGGCGCGGCGAGCTATGTCTCAACAGAGGAGCACAGATGAGTGCCATCACCAGCAGAGACCTCTCAGGCCTGTCCGTCACGGGCCGGGACCGCACGTCATGACGGCCACGAACCCCAGCCAGACCGCAAGGATGGACCTGTCGGCGCAGAGGATCATGGCCCGACTCGAACGCATCGACGTGTGGTCCCTGGCCTCCGTCTTCATCGGGATCATCGGCCTGGGATTCCTTTTCATCTTCTACGACATCTTCGTCATCAACGTCTCGTTCATCCAGACCTGTGTGCAGATCAAGCCGGGCTGCACCCCTGAGACAGCCCTTGGCTCGCTGTCTCTGCCCGTGGTGCTGAACCTGCTCGGCTACGTCGTCGGCACGCTTCTGCTCAGTCCGCTGGCGGACCGGTTCGGGCGGCGCAACATGCTCCTGGTCACCATGCTGATCACCGGTCTGGGATCTTTCTACAACGCGTTTGCCCCGGACTACCTCAACTTCAACATCGCCCGGATCATCACCGGCATCGGCATCGGCGCCGTGCTGGCCATCGTCAACACCTACATCAACGAGGTGGCGCCGCGTCACTCCCGGGCCAAGTACACGACCGTCATCTTCGTGATGTCGGCACTCGGTGCGCTCATGGGCATCTGGCTTGGCCTCATCCTCACCACCCCAGCCACGCCGTGGCCGATGGGCCTGCCGTTCGCTCTGGCCGGCAAGACTTTCGAAGACGGCTGGCGATGGATGTACGGTCTCGGGGCGCTGCTCGCTTTCGTGTCGGTCGTGCTAATGTCCAAGCTGCCCGAGTCACCCCGCTGGCTGATCAGCCAGGGCCGGATGGCTGATGCCTCGGCCATCGTGTCCGACATGGAACGCCGAGCCGAACGCCACGGCCCGCTGCCAGAACCGAATCTGGCAGATGCCGAAATCGACGTGGCCCCGCCCTCGCGGGTGCCCTACCGGGACCTGTTCAGCTCCGTGCTCTACCGGCGGCGGATCCTGTTGCTGTTCCTGCTGTGGTTCATCGGCTACATCACCGTGTACTCCTATGCCGCGGGTTTCACCAGTGTGCTGGCATCGCTGGGCTATCCGCCCCCGGAGGCCGGGGTCATCACCTCTGTCGGCACCCTGGGATTCGTCGCCGAGGCGATCGTCATGTCGTTCCTGGTGGAACGTCTGGAACGTCGTCATTGGTTGCCGATCTCGGCCGCTCTGACCCTCGTCGGGGCACTGCTGGTCGCCGAGGCCGGGACGTCGATCGGCATCTCGTTCGCCGGTGCCATCTTGATCTTCGCCGGGTTCAATGTGTGGATCTCGCCGACGTACGCGTTGACGGCCGAGTCGTTCCCGACACGTGCGCGCACCACGGGCTTCGCGCTGGTCGACGGTGTCGGGCACATCGGCGGCGGGATCGGCGTCATCGTGATCGCACCGATCCTGCCGCACATGTCGGTGTTCGGGGCCCTGATGCTGATCTCCAGCTTCCTGGTGATCGCAGCGATCCTGGCCCAGCTCACCACCCATACCCGCGGTCGGCCGCTAGACCAGATCTCACCCTGACTTTGGCGCAGGTCTCACAGTGATAGTCCACGCGGGTCACCCGGTCGGGTGACCCGCGTGGACTATGCCATGCAGAGCGCCGGGAGAACGTGACTGCCGCCCACCACGCCCCCGTGGGCCGCCGCGAGAGCGGGTTTGCGCAGGTCAGACCATCCCGGCGGCCTCACGGATTGCTTCTTCGATGGCCTTGCTGGTGATCCGCTTGCGCCAGACATACGACAGGTCCGCGTTGTCGAGCGGCTTCGCCGGCTTGGCTGCCTTCGCGGCTACCTCTTGTATGACGCCGTCATCGAGCTCACAACCCAGCAGCGGCGCCGCGGCATCACTGACGTCGAGCGGCTGCGAGGCCACTGCCGTGAGCACGATCCGGCAGGCATCCACGACGGGACCGGTCATCTGAAGGGCAACGGCCACTCCCACCACGGGAAAGTCGATCGAGTCCCGGCTGCGCACCTTGACGTAGGAGGAGCGCCATCGGCCGGGCTCAGGCAGCCGAAGGGTGGTGAGCACCTCATCGTCGGACTTCGTCAGGTAGAGCTTGCCGTCGTCGCGGTACAGCGAGGCCACGGGCACCTCGCGCTGACCCTCGGGGCCGACCAGGACCACGGTGGCGCCGAGGGCAATGGCGACGGGCGCCGTATCCGAGGATGCGATCGCCCGGCAATGGGTGAAGGCAGGAGCAACACGGCATACCTCCCCGCCCTTCTTCATACAGAAGCCCACGGCCTGCCGCCACTCATAGCTCTGGTCGTAGTAGTTGCAGCGCGTGTCGACGCAGAGGTTGCCACCGACGGTGCCCGCGTTGCGCAGGGCCGGCGACGACACGAGAGCCGCCGCACGGACGTAGCCCGGATAGGAGGAACTCAGCTGCGGGTGGGCGATGACCTCGGAAAGCGTCACGCCGGCGCCGATGTCGAAGCCACCGTCTTGGGTGGCACGCACCTGGCGCAGCTCCTCCAGGTGGCCAAGGCCGACCAGGATCTCCGGCTCCATCTGGCCACGTTTCATCTTCGGGAGCAGATCCGTGCCCCCGGCGACGAGCCTGGCCCGGCTGCCGTGCTCAGCGAGCATCTGGGCCGCCTCTGTAGCGGATCCCGGTCGCAGATAGCTAAAGCTTGGTAGGCGCAGCATCGGGTAGAGCCACCTTGTACATAGTCGGGTACGGAACAACGGGGAAGCTCTTCGGACCGAAACGCCCCTGGCGACCCTTAGCCAGGTCATCGAGGGCACGCAAGATCTTGTCGGGGGTCACCGGGACCTCGTCCACCCAGACGCCCAGGGCGTCGTGCACCGCAGACGCGACGGCCGGGATGACGGGCAGCAGCGGACCCTGCCCCACCTCTTTGGCGCCGTACGGGCCCTCAGGATCGAGGGTCTCCACGAGGATGGTGTCCACTTCGGGCATCTCGAGAAAGGTGAGGGACCTGTAGTCCAGCATCGAAGGCCCCTTGTGCAGGCCGCCGCGGTAGGCCTGGGCCTCCCCCATGACCTCGCCCAAGCCCATGTAGACGCCTCCCTCGACCTGGCCCTTGACGGCCAGGCTGTTGATCGAGCGCCCGATGTCGTGCGCGAGCCAGACCTTGTTCAGATGAATCTCGCCGCTGCGCGGATCCACGTCGAGATCCACGACGGCCGCCGAGTAGCTGTAAGCCGGGCTCGGCCCGACCCCCGCACCCCGGAAGGACCCGCCCAGGTCCGATGGCGGCGTGTACGTGCCATGGGTGGACAGCACCCCGAAACGCTCCTGGGCCAGCACGGCAGCGTCTTCGAAGGCGAGCTCGCCTATCTTGCCGTCGCACACCTCGACCTCGGACGGGCTGCAGCCCATCTGCTCGGCCGCAACACCCACCAGGATCCCTCGCATCTTCCGGGCTGCCATGAGAGCCGCGTTGCCGGCCATGAAGGTGACGCGCGACGAGTAGGACCCCAGGTCGACCGGGGCGAACCCGGTATCCCCGGTCACCAGGCGGATGTCGGTGGGCCAGAGACCGAGCTCTTCGGCCGCCACCGTCGCCAGCACCGAGTCCGACCCCTGACCGATGTCGGTCGCACCGCAGAACAGCGTCACCCCGCCGCGGCTCACCTGCAGCACACACTCGCTGTGCGGCATCTTATTCCAGTAGATGGGCAGCCCCGCACCGCACATGTAGCTCGACACGGCGAAACCCATCCCGTGGCCCGGACGCCTGATCCGATCCGCGAAGCCCGATGCCTGCACGACCCGGTCGGTGACCTCCTCGATGCCGCACGAGGTGATCCGCAGCTGGTTGACGGTGCGCGTGTGCGGCTTGACGTAGTTTCGTCGGCGCAGCTCGACCGGGTCGAGCCCGATCTCCTGCGCGATCTTGTCCAGGTGCACCTCAAGCGCAAAGCGTGGCTGGGGGGTGCCATGGCCGCGCTTCGGGCCGCAGGGCGCCTTGTTGGTGAAGACGCGCACTCCCTCGAAGCGGTAGGCCGGGATGTTGTACGTCGTCGTCTGCAGGGCCCCGGTGTAGAGGGTCGAGGCCGGCCCGTACGAGCCGTAGGCGCCACCGTCGAGCGCGGTGCGGAAGTGCATGGCCAGGATCTTCCCGTCCTTGTCCACGCCGGTGCGCACCCACATCAGGACCGGGTGCCGGCCGCGGTGCGCGTAGAAGACCTCCTCGCGGGTCAGCGTGCACTTCACCGGACGCCCGGTGAGCATCGCCAGCCTGCACACGACCATCTCGTGAGAGAACGGGTCACACTTGCCGCCGAAGCCGCCCCCTATGGCCGCCGCGACCACCCTGATGTGGCCCATCGGCAGGTCCAGGACCTTCGACAGTGCACGGTGGACGTAGTGCGGGGTCTGGGTCGAGGACCACAAGGTGAGCTGATCACCGACGTAGGTTGCCGTCGCCGAGTGCTGCTCCATCGCAAGGTGGGTGTTGCCCTCGAAGAAGAAGACGTCCTCGCGGATGTGTTCGGCCTTGGTGAAGCCTTCGTCGACGTCGCCGAACTCGAGCGCGGCGAGCCGGTGGATGTTGCCCGGACCCGCGTAGTCATCATGGATCGGCTCGTCTGAGGGCATGAGGAGGGCCTGCTCGATCGACTCGATCGCTTCGAGCGGCTGGTACTCGACGCGGATCGCGCGGCAGGCTGCCAGCGCGGTCTCCTCGTCCACGGCCGCGACCGCCGCCACCGGGTCGCCAACGAAGCGGACCTTCTCGTTCTCGAGGGCCTGCTCGTCCTGGGTCGTCGGCATGATGCCGTACTTCGTCGGAAGATCACTGCCCGTGATAACTGCCGCCACGCCGGTCATGGACAATGCGCTGCTGGTGTCTATCGACAGCACGCGGGCATGCGGATGGGGGCTGCGCAAGATCTTGACGAAAAGTGTTCCGGGCAGCTCGATGTCATCCGCATAGGCAGTTGCGCCGGTGAGCTTGCCCACCGCGTCCACTCTCGGCAGGGGCTTCCCGACGATCCTCAGATCCCCGTCCGGTATCAGGCGCGGGTCTGGCTGCGTGGTCGTCATGGTCATGCCAGCGCCCGGCCGGCCTCAGCGGCATGCAAGACCGCCTCCACGATGCCGACGTAACCAGTGCAGCGGCAGAGATTACCGGCCAGTGCCTGCTTGATCTCGCCCTCGGACGGCGTCGGGTTGGTGTCAAGCAACGCCTTGGCGGTCAGCACCATCCCGGGCGTGCAGTAACCACACTGGACGGCACCGGCGTCCATGAACGCCTGCTGAACAGGATGCAGCGTGGAGCCGTTGGCAACTCCCTCGATCGTGGTGACCGTGGTCCCCTCTGCCTGGGCCGGCAGCACCAGACAGCTCACCTTCGGGACACCGTCGATCAGTACCGTGCACGCCCCGCACTCCCCCGCCTCGCACCCGTGCTTGGTCCCGGTGAGCCGCAGGTCCTCGCGGAGAACCTCCATGAGCGTGGTGTATGGCTTGACCAGCAGCTCGCGGTCCTGGCCGTTGACCGACAGCCGCAGGACCTCCCGGCTGCCGATGGCACTCGACTGTGCTTGGCTCATCTATGTTCCTCTGTTGAGACGTAGCCCGCCGCGCAAGACATCAGGCGCCGGTGAGACGTACTACATTCCGTCCGCCAATCGTTCCGAACGTGTAGTTAATCATTCTCTCCCACGTCGCGTCAATCCTCCAGCACGCCGCGAGCGGCCGGGAACAGGACTTGGTCCTCCCGCTCCATGTGGTCGGCCAGCAGATCACAGAGCTCGGCGCACCCGTCGAAGTCGGCTCCGCCCTGACCCATTCGCTCGTAGACTTGGTCCCGAAGTGCCCTGATCCGCACGTGCTCCTCGATGAAATGGCCCACCATCCCCTCACCGATCATCGCGGCGATCCGGGGAAACAGCTCCTCGTCCTCGACCTCGCTGTGTGTGGTCAGGGCCGCACCAAGGGCCTCCTCGCCGGCCGCGAGCGCACCCTTCAGAGCCACCTCATCATGAAGCTCGATAGCCGCGCGGACCATTGCGGCCGCATGAAGCACCTCGACGTGCTCGCTCTCCAGCCGGTCAATGAGCAGGAGCAGGTTGTCCGTCATCTCGCATCCTTCCTGGGGACCCCTGTTGTGTAGCGCGACATGCCGCCGGCAGGCGGCCATCGCCATCCCGGGGGGCGGTCCCCAGGATCAAACCATGCTCAGGCCACCGTTGACGCTCAGCGTCTGGCCGGTGATGTAGTCAGCATCGGAAGAGGCGAGGAAGAGCACGGCCTTGGCGACCTCCTGGGGAGTCCCAACCCTGCCGAGCGGAATCGACCTGATGATCGCCGCCATCAGCTTCTCGTTGCCCTCGCTGACGTTGGTGAGCATCGGGGTGTCGGTCAGCCCCGGTGCCACGCAGTTTACGTTGATCCCGGCCCGCGCGCTCTCGCGAGCAAGTGCCTTGGAGAAGGCGATCGCAGCGCCCTTGGCCCCGGAGTAGACCGCCTCGCCGCTCGATCCCACCCGTCCGGCGTCGGAGGCGAGCAGGACGATCTTGCCGGAACCGGCTTCGACCATGTGCGGAACCACTGCGTGCGTGCACGCGAGGTGGCCGCGGTAGTTGATGGCGATGACGCGGTCCCACAGGTCCTCGTCGGTGGCGACGAAGGGCATCACCTTGTCCCAGCCGGCGTTGGAGATGAGGATGTCGATCTGGCCGAACTCCTCCATCGTCACCGCCACCATCGCGCGGACCAGTTCAGCGTCGGCGACGTCCACCTGAACGGGCAGGGCGATGCCGTCAATGGCACTGATCTCCTTTGTCACCGCCTGGGCGCGCTCGAGCGAAAGATCCGCGATCACGACGTTCGCGCCGCCACGAGCCAGCCCGAGCGCAACTTCGCGGCCGATCCCGCTCCCGGCGCCGGTGACGATCGCCGTCTTCTGGTCGAACTTGCCGTTCAGTATCATGTTCTACGGTCCTTTCAGGAGGCCGTCGGTGTCGAGGTCGCGCATGATGGACAGCTGAGCAGAAGTCGGCGCCGAGGTGACCGGAACCGCATCCGGGATCAGGAGGTCGAAGCCGGTGGCATCACGCACCTCGTCGATCTCGACGCCGGGATGAAGTGAGACAAGGCGCATCCGCAGGCTTTCCGGATCAAAATCCATGGTGCACAGAGGCGTGACGACCAGCGCGGGACCGCCACCCGAGAGCCCGGCCGAGGCCCATTCGGCTGGCCCGCCCAAGAACCCTGGACCGCTCAGGAAGTCGACCCTCTCGACGAAGGTCCGCCGGTTGTGCGACTGGGTGTAGATGAGCACCCTGCCGACGCGGGACAGGAATGGCAGTCCGACCGTACCGGGCCCCCGCAAGGTCGGATGGGAGTACTCCCCCACCGCCACGAGGTTGCAGTTGCCATACGCATCGATCTGCAGTCCCCCGGCAAAGAACACCGTGAGCACGTCACCACGGCCCTCGAGAAGGACGACATCACTGAGCGGGAGGGCTGTGTCCGCCCGCAGCAGGTCAAAGTCACAGCATGATGCCACGACCGGGCTGAGATGGGGGTTGACCGAGCAGGTGCCGCCCGCGATGTACCACAGCCCGGGCGCGTGCGTGAGCTGAGCGAGCCGACAGGCCACCTGCGGAAGGGCGCTGGCGGTCCCCATCACGGCAACGTCGTCGTCCCTCAGGTGCGCGGCAAGCTCGATCGCCATCAGCTCACTACGAGAGAAGGCCAGATCAGGGGTCTGCGCGCCAACTGTCACTGAGCCTTCCGTCACTGAGCCTGCCGTCACAGCCATCTCAGTTCCCCTGTCCTGCAAGGGCGTCAGACATCAACCCATCGCCGTAACGCAACCCGGCCAGGCGTTGAGCTGCCTTTTCGCGGTACTCGTCTTCGGTAGCTCCGGTCACATACTGCCGGAGATACTGGCTGACGCCCTCCTCCTTGCCCACCATGCTCAGGTACACCTTTATCTGTTCTTCGTCGACGTTGTAGGAGCCATGGGAAGCGGTGGGATGGCAGCCGCCAGGGGCCTCGACCACCCCCTGGACGAGGAAGCCCGGGATCGTTGTTCCGACGGGGTGCCTGGCTATCTCCTCGGTGGAGACCACTCGCTCGACCTGGAGCAGGACGGTCTTGGCCGCCTGGACCATCAGCCGGTCGACAAAGTGCGCTCCGCCAAGGACGGCGTTGCCCCGCGCATCGGCGATGGAAGCATGGATGAGCGCGACGTCGGGGCGCAGTGGTGCACCGACAAGTACCTGACCACCAGTGAAGGGATCCGTGGTCATTGCGTAGCTCTCCTGGTTCACTTTCGGGACATCGGAGATCTCCAGACCTGCCGGCAGCGGGATGAAGGGCAACCCGCCCGCTCCTGCGTACAGGCCATGAGTGATGTAGCCCTCGTCGCACTCAAGGATCCGGATGGTCCCCGACTCGGCGGCGCGCCTGAAGCAGGGAGCCAGGCCGAGATGCTCGAAGCCGACGTAGGACGTCGCAATCTCCTGGACGAGCCCGGCTGCCAAGAGAAGATCCGCATTGAGGGCACCGCAGGGGCTCGTCAGCAGACGCCGGATGCTCCGCTGCTGGCGGACGACCTCTCTGACCAGCGCCATCGGGTTGTTGTGCAGGTGCATCCCTCCGACAGCAAGCAGCCCCACACCATCAGGGACATATCGCTCGATAGCTTCCGTGACTGAGAGGAGCTTGCTCATCGCGACCTCATCCTGTCCATGACGCCCTGCGAACGACGGGCCATCTCAATGATCTTTGATTGCCTACAAAATCCTGTGGCCGCGAGCATGAAATGTAGCCTATCATGTGAAGCCATCTCCGCATCGTCAGTCAAGTTCGACAGCAAGGGACGTCAGATGACCGAAACCGCCACGCGACCGCGCACACCCTTCGTGGCCGGAGGGCCGGAATCGCTATTTCGGGTGGGCCCGGTGACAAACGACCGCGATCTCACCCGGGGGTCCATGCGCACTGGGGACTGGATGCTCGGTCCGGGCAGGGAGCCGTGCCGTGGGTCCCTGGGAGTTCTGGCGGACGACATCCTCGGCTACGCCGTGGTAGCCGAGCGGCCAGACGGTCACTGGGCTGTCAGCACGGAGATCTCGGTCGACTTCTGCTCAGAGCTGCCGGTCGACGGGTCGACGCTCCACGGAGAGAGCCACGCGGTCGAGTTCGACCTGGTTGGCGGACTCTCCAGAGGTCGCATCGTGGACCGGCTCGGCCGCACGATCGCGCTCGGCAGCGAGCGCGTGCGCTTCGTTCCGGAAACGCCCTCCGCTCCCGCCTACAGCGGAAGGGCAGGCATCCTTCCCGGGCCGGGCTCACCCACCGGCTCCGACCGTCTTTCGACAGGCGACCTGCTGGGCGCCATCACCCGACAGACCGATGACGGCGCCACCCTTGAGCTCACGGCGGGTCTGTACCTGTCGAACCCGATGGGCAATCTGCACGGCGGCATCTCCTTGTGTGCCTCGGAGATCGCAGGACTCGCGGCTCTGCAGTCCAGCTCTCATCCGCTGGTCACAGCCTCAATCCACATCGCCTACCTGCGCCCTGTCCTGCTCGATGGACGGGTCAGCTTCAGCGCGAAGGCCCTCCACCGGGGGCGAACCCTGGGTGTCGCCCAGGTGACCGGCCACAACTCGGCCGGCCAGATGTGCACCATCGCGACCGTCACCTGTCACCAGCCTTGGTGAACACGGCCTGAGCGACCTCGCCATAATGATGGGCGACGCCTCGGCGCCCGAGATGTTCATCGCTATACATGAGGGAGCACCAAGACTGTGGACAAGAGCACGTATCTGGGGCCTTTCGCCACAAGCCTCGGCCTGGAGCTGGACAGCGCCAACGGCGACGAGGTCACGGCGCACTGGACGGTCACACCGCAGATGCACCAGCCCCACGGAATCCTGCACGGCGGGGTCCACTGCAGCGTGGTCGAGACTCTTGCCAGCGTCGGCGCCTCACTGTGGCTCGGTGAGCGAGGCAAGGTGGTCGGCGTCTCGAACACCACGGACTTCTACCGGGCGTCCACTGCGGGCAGACTCACCTCGAGCGCCCGGCCACTACACCGGGGAAGATCCCAGCAGGTCTGGCTGGTGGAGACCCTCGACGACCGGGATCGCACCGTGGCACGTGGTCAGGTCCGTCTGCAGAACCTCAACCCCTGACCACCATCCCGCCATCGACTTAGGGGCGCCCCAGTAGCATGGCAACGCCCTGGCCCACACCCACGCACAGTGTGGCGATCGCGTAGTCGAGACTCTCGTCGGCCAAGGTCTGAGCAGCGGTGAGCGCCAGCCGTGCCCCACTCATACCGAGTGGGTGACCCAGGGCAATGGCGCCTCCGTGCGGGTTAACATGCGGCGCGTCATCAGCGAGGCCGAACGCTCGAAGGACGGCAAGCGACTGGGCGGCGAATGCCTCGTTGAGCTCAATCGTCCCTATGTCGCTCAGCTGCACACCCGTGCGCTCGAGCAGCCGTCTCACTGCCGGGACGGGGCCAATGCCCATGACCCTGGGCTGGACTCCGGCGCTGGATGTGGCGATGATCCGCGCCATCGGTTGCAGACCGTAGCTCTGGACGACGTCCCCGGACGCGATCAGCAGTGCCGCGGCACCGTCATTGATACCTGAGGAGTTGCCCGCGGTGATCGACCCGCCCGCAAACAGCGGCCGCAGGCCGGCCAGGGTCTCTGCCGACGTCTGCCGTGGGTGCTCGTCGCACGTGACCACGACCGGCTCGCCCTTCCTCTGTGGCACCCGCACCGGCACTATCTCTCGCGCCAGACGCCCGTTCGCCTGTGCTTTCGCCGTTCGCTCCTGCGAGCGGAGGGCGAAAGCATCCTGGTCCTGGCGGCTGACGTCGCACTCAATGGCAACGTTCTGCGCGGTCTGCGGCATGCCGTCAGTGCCGTACTGCTCCTGCATCGCGGGGTTGACGAAACGCCACCCGATGGTCGTGTCGTGGATCTCCGCCGATCGGGCATAGGGTGCCTGCGCCTTGGGCAACACGAAGGGCGCCCGACTCATGCTCTCGACACCTCCGGCGATCACCAGATCGGCGTCCCCGGCAATAATCGAGCGGGCGGCGTAACCCACCGCATCGAGGCCGGAAGCGCAAAGACGGTTGACCGTGATCCCCGAGACCTCAGCCGGCAGTCCCGCCAGCAGTGCCGACATCCGGGCCACGTTGCGGTTGTCCTCACCGGCCTGATTGGCACAACCGAGGACGACGTCGTCGACTCTGGCCCAGTCAACCCCAGGGTGCCGCCCGGTCAGCTCGCGAATCACGTGAGCCGCCAGGTCGTCCGGCCGGACGCCGGCCAGCGCACCGCCGTACCGACCGATTGGAGTGCGTACCCCGGAGACCAGGTATGCCCTGCGGTCAACACTCATAGCGAGATACCTGCTAGCTCGTGGGCCGGCAGTCCCTGGACGTCGTTATCACTCGTCGGGGTTCCCCTTCTGATGCATCAGCGCGGGCGCTTCGGTCAGCACTGGTCGTTCGATCGGCCCGGGCTGGTCGATCCTGCGCAGGCCATGCCGGTAGCGCTTGGCGTTTTCGGCGTACAGACTCACGGCCAGGTCGATCCACTCTGTCTGCCTGTCGGGGTCGATGGGCTTGCACCGTGCAGGGATGCCGAGCGCCTGGTGGCTGGCCGGCACCTCGAAGTCCTCTGGCACCAAGGCCTTGGCGCCGACGACAGAGCCTGTCCGCACCACCGCACGGTTGAGAACGACGGAACCGGAACCCACGAGGCACCGGTCCTCGACGGTGCACCCCTCAAGGTGCGTATTGTGACCAACGACGCAGCCGTCCCCGATCACGGTGGGCCACTCCGGGGTGGCGTGGATGACAGTGCCGTCCTGGATCGACGTGCCCTCGCCGATGACGATCTGCCCGAAGTCCGCCCGAAGCACCGCGCCGGGCCAGATTGACGACCGTGCGCCGATCCGTACGGCGCCGATGACCACCGCGTCCGGGTGGACATAGGCATCGGGGTGGATCTGCGGCACGAGTGAGTCGAGGGCATAGATCGGCATGGCTCAGACCCCTTCCAACCCGCTCGTGACAGCACCCGCGGGGACACCGCCGGTTGCGCCAGCTGGCAACCGCGGCAGCCCGGCATACACACGCATCGCGTTCCCGCCCAGCACAGCGGCCGCGACATCTCGGTCCAGCAGGTCGCCCACCGCGATGGCATTCTGCGCGGTCCCGGGCACGCCGGGCCAGTCGGTGCCGAAGATCCACCGGCGGGCGAGTTCATCCAGGTCGAACCGGGCGTAATAGTGCGGCAGTCGCTTTGGTGGCAAGCCGGACAGCTCGATCCATACGGTCTCGTGAGACAGCGCCAGGGAGGCTGCAGTGTCGAACCACTGGGTCCTGCCGCCATGGGCCAGGACGATGTCGAGGCCCGGGAAGTCGCGGATGACCGGCAGGAGGATCTGCGGGTCGGCGTTCTCGTTGACCGAGCCCGGGAAGGAGCTCGTGCCGCAGTGGACCACCAGAGGCACCCGTCGCTCCTGCAATACTTGATAGGCGGGATAGAGCAGCTTGTCGTCGCACCGGAAAAGTCCATGCACAGGGTGCAGCTTCAGGGCGGCGGCACCGAGGTCGAGCTGACGCTTCACCTCGGCGGCGATCGGACTGTGCAGGTGCGGGTTGACATTGGCCACCGGACGGAACCTGCGCGGATTGTGCTCGACGATGGGCAGCAGGTCGTCGAAGGTCTGTATCCCGGTCGCCTTCGGGCTGTACTCGCAGAAGAGCAGCGCGACGTCGACACCCTGCTCAGCGAAGAGCTCGTCGAGCCGCTCGGGACGGGGCAGACCATCCGGGCCCCATCCGTCCTGCAGAATGCCTTCCGGCCCAAAGTCGCGAGCCCACTGGATCCAGGCCGGGCGCAGGGTCGCGAGCAGCGGCACATGGACGTGTGCGTCGACAAGAGGGACCCCGTTCAGCACCGTGGACGCCTAGCACTCAAAGACCTTTTGGGCTCCGTCATGAATGGAGTCTACAAAGGACTGCCTGGCACTCATCCGTCAATGCTCTGCACCTCCGTGGTCACGGACAGCGCGAGCGTGGTCCGGCTAGCGTTGTCGGCGACCAGCTCGCGGACCTTGAAGCGTTGCACCTTGCCGGTGGCCGTCCTGGGCAGCTCGTCGGCGAAGAGGACGGCTCGGGGGCACTTGAAGTGGGCCAGCTCCTGGCGGCACCAGTGGATGAGCTCCTCCTGGGTGACCGGGCCCTGCGTCACCACGCATGCCACCGGCTTGTCCAGCCCGTCCCCGTCCAGCAGCCCGACGACCGCGGCCTCTGTCACCAGCGGGTGCTCGAGCAGCCTGCTCTCGACCTCGCTGGGAGTCACCCAGATCCCGCCGGCCTTGATCAGGTCATTGCTTCGGCCCATACACGTGTAGTAGCCCTCGTCGTTCAACAAATACGTGTCGCCGGTGTTCAGCCACTCCCCCACGAAAACCTGCCGCGAGGCGGCGGCGCGCCGCCAGTAGCCCAGCGCGATCGACTCACCACGAACATGCAGGGTCCCCGGCTGTCCCTGGGGCACCAGCGCCCCGCTGCCGTCGCGCAGCTGCAGGTCATAGCCGGGCACCGCACGACCGGTCGTGCCGGGCTGGATGTCACCGGGCCGGTTGGACAAGAAGGTGTTCAGGGCTTCGGTGCAGCCGATGCCGTCAATGATCGGCACTCCGAAGCGCTCGGTGAACCGGCGATGCAGCGGAGCCGGCAGCGGCTCGCCCGCCGAGGTCGCCAGGCGCACCGATGCGAACACGTCATCCGGCAGGTCGCTTGCCACGAGATGGGCGAAGAAGGTCGGCACTCCGCAGAAGATCGTCGGCTTGTCCGCCCTCACCCGTTCGGCGATCACCTCGGCCGTCGGGCGGCGAGGCTCCAGAATCGTGGTCGCCCCGGCGGACAGGGGGAAGAAAGCAGAGTTACCCAGGCCGTAGGCGAAGAAGAGCTTAGCCACCGACAGGCACACGTCCTGGGGCCGGATGCCCAGAACCCGGTCGCCAAAGCACTGACAGACGTGGCGGATGTTGGCATGGCGGTGCATCGCGCCCTTGGGCGAACCCGTGGTGCCCGACGTGTACAACCACAAGGCCCAGGCATCCTCACCGGTGAGTGCCACGGCGCGGTCCTGTTCCGTGCCCTCGCTCCCGAGGGCGATGAAGTCCTCCCACGACCGCACGGATGCAGTCGCCAGAGCCGGTCGGTCCTTGGAGCCGGCCAGCACCAGGTGCTCGACCTCGGGGACCAGGTCGATGGCCGCAGCAACAGCCTCGACGTACTCATGGGTCGCACAGACCACCCGAGCCCCACAGTCGGCAAGGATCTTGGCGAGCTCGTGAGCGACGAGCATCGTGGAGACCGGCACCGCGACAACACCGGCGCGGAAGGCCCCCAGGACCCCGCCCAGCAGCTCAACGTCGTCGGACATCACGAAGACGACCCGTTCGTCGCGGCGCATCCCGAGGCCACGCAACGACGCGGCAACATCACCGCTCAGCTCTGACAGCTCGGCATACGTCAGGGTCCGGGTCCCCCGCACCGCG
>Ga0209014_10000540_pt1 | contig 22168 bp, 22 predicted proteins | sample BarGraNGADG00212_FD_184491 | JGI IMG/M metagenome (GOLD analysis project Ga0209014, IMG submission 184491) | Arctic peat soil microbial communities from Barrow, Alaska - Barrow Graham LP Ref core NGADG0002-212 (SPAdes) (version 2) | ecosystem: Environmental > Terrestrial > Soil > Wetlands >...
AAGAGAAACTTGTAAAGGAAATTAAGAGAGGTGATATGTCAAAGGCCGTCTTGGCTCTTATCCAGGATAGTCCAGAAGGAATCGCCATGACTGAGTTGAAGAAAAAGACAGGATTAACGGACAGACAGATCTGGCCGATCATTTCCGTCGCCAAGAAAAGGGGAAAGATCAAGCAGGTGAAACGGGGCGTGTATATAGGGGCATAATCGGAATTCACTGACATCGCCCTGTAAATCTTTTGATTTTCTATGTTCGCAATGGGATTGACTGTGTATGTACCCAGGATATCCGGATGAATACAAATAATCAATGAAAGGCAGGATAAAATGCTTCAGCATACGATCGATAAAATTGAAGAAAGGCTGCGGAAGACCGAATCGATCAACAAGGAAAACAAATCCGAGTTGCTCAACCTTGTATCTACACTGAAGGTTGAAATTGCCGATCTCTCTAAAACGCACAATGAACAAGCGGAGAGTATCGCCGGATTTGCTGCATTATCAACGCACGAGGCCACACGCCAGAAAAAGAACCCTGAACTACTCAAACTGTCTATTGAAGGTTTGAGCTCATCTGTTCGAGGCTTCGAATCATCTCATCCAGGACTGGTTAACGTCGTTAATGACATATGTTCTATGTTCTCTAATCTTGGGATATGATGTCTTGACGCCATATGAAAAGTCACAACCCAAGCCACAGCGTCCTGATGGGCTACATCCTATGATTACTGGATGTTGAACGATAAAATCACGGTCATCAATAATTCCCGAATATCAAGAAAGCGATGATCACCAAAACAGAAAAGGAGCATCAATATGGATTTCGAGACAATTTTGAAAAACAGGCGTTCCATCAGGGATTTTCTGAATAAGGACGTGCCTTTATCAATCCTGAAAGAAATCATTCGGGATACGTGCCTTGCCCCAACATCCAGTAACGGCCAGCCGTGCAGGTTTATCATCATCCGGAACCGTGATACCATCAAGAAGCTTTCCGATGAAAGTAAGAAGAATCTCCTTTCCGATCTTGAACAGAATCCTGAGTCCCCGCTTAAAAACTATGAACCCTATCTGCGTGATGAGCAGGCCAATGTTTTTTACAATGCACCGTGCCTGGTTTTCTTTATCGGTCCGAAAGAACTTCATTCGCTCGATGTAGACGGCGGTCTGACGGTTGCATATTTCATGTTTTCGGCAACATCAAGAGGACTTGGAACTTGCTGGATTGGATTGGGTGCTCATATCCGTAACCGCGAAATCCTGGCTGACATCGGAGTTCCCCGGGATTGCCGGATCGTGGCGCCTATTATTGTGGGTTACCCGACCAGTATTCCTCCTGCTTCTGAAAGACATTCCCCTGATATTCTGAAGGTTATATGATCGCCATTCAAGTCATCCCTGAATGGATTACCAGCGTTGTCAGATCGTAAACTGGATCAACTTTCCAAGGAGGATCATCAAATGAAGGTCGTTGCATTCAATGGGAGCCCCAGAAGGGACGGCAATACCGCCATCCTGATCAAATATGTTTTCAGCGAACTGGAAAAACATGGCATCGAAACCGAATTGGTGCAGCTTGCGGATAAGGTGATCCATGGCTGCATCGCCTGTGAAAAATGCAGCGAAAACAAGGATCAGCGGTGTGCCGTCAAAAATGACGCCGCCAACGAGTATATCGAGAAGATGCTCGGCGCCGATGGGATCATCCTGGGCTCGCCCGTCTATTTTCAGGATGTGACATCCGAGATGAAGGCCCTCATCGATCGCACCGGCTATGTCTCCAGATCCAACGGCAGAATGTTTAAAAAGAAAGTCGGCGCTTCGGTGGTTGCCGCGCGTCGATCAGGCGCGATTCACACATTGGACACCATGGACCATTTCTTCCTGAGCGGCGAGATCGTCATCATCGGTCGGGCGATTGGTGTCGGCAGGGAAAAGGGAGAAGTGGAAAAGGACGCCGAGGGCATTCAGCTCGTGAAATCGCTTGGGCAGAGGATGGCATGGGTGCTCGGAAAACTCCACGGGTAACCCCCTTTTTCTTGACAAAGCGGACGCCTTTTCCTATAGTTCTGCCGCCGTAAAGCCGCAGTCCCTTAGCATCCGCGCGAATGGCGGCGCGTCCGTAATGCTGGATCAACCCGGGGTCGGGGGAATCACAGTGCCTTTTCATGATACCCAATTGCTGTCTTAACGCCATCCAAGGAGGCCATTTATGGCAAAGATCGACGCCTTTTTCCAGTTGATGCATGACCAGGGTGCATCGGACCTGCATCTCGTCACCGGCCAGCAGCCGGCCCTCCGGATTCGGGGGGAAATAGAACGGATCAAATTCGACGTTCTCACCAATGACGGCCTCAAGGCCATGATCTACGAGATCACCCCCGAGCACAAGGTCAAACAGTTCGAGGAGACGGGGGATGTCGACTTCGCCTATGAGATCCCGGGGCTTGCCCGTTACCGCGCCAATTTTTTCCAGCAGCTGTTCGGCTGCGCGGCGGTCTTCCGTGAGATTCCAAGCAAGATCGTCACCGCCCAGGAATTGGGCCTGCCCTCGGTCATCTCCAAGCTGGCTTCGCTCCCCCGGGGATTGGTCCTCGTCACCGGACCGACGGGATGCGGCAAGTCGACGACGCTCGCGGCGATCATCAACGAGGCCAACATCACCCGGAAGGACCACATCATCACGATCGAGGACCCGGTCGAATTCGTCCACCAGAGCCAGAGTTGCATCGTGAACCACCGGGAGGTCGGGCGGCACACGAAGTCCTTCACGGCGGCCCTGCGCGGGGCGCTGCGCGAGGACCCGGATATCATCCTGGTCGGCGAACTCCGCGACCTGGAGACGATCTCGCTCGCCGTCGAGGCGGCCTCCACCGGCCATCTTGTCTTCGGCACCCTCCACACGACGAGCGCCGCCAAGACCGTCGACCGGATCATCGAGGTGTTCCCGGCGAGCGAGCAGATGCAGATCCGATCGACGCTGGCCGACGGCATCCGGGCGGTCATCGCCCAGGTCCTCTTCAAGCGGGTCGACAAGAAAGGGCGCTGCCCCGCCCTGGAGATCCTGATCGCCAACGCCGCGGTGCGGAACCTGATTCGCGAATCGAAGACCTTCCAGATCCCCTCCATGATCCAGACCGGGAAGAAGTACGGGATGCAGCTTTTGGACGACGCGATCATGGAGCTCCTGAACAAGGGGTGGATCAGCGGCGATGATGCGTACCTGAAGGCGAACGAAAAACAGCGGTTCCGGCCATTCCTGAAGAATCCGCCGACGGACTTCACCGAGGCGTAAGCGACCGGCGCCGGAGCCATTTTGAGGAGGCAAACCATGAGAAAACAGGAAATCGATTATATCCTGGGCAAGATGCTCGATTCCAACAATGATGTGTCGGATCTGAACATCACGGTCGGGAAGTCCTTTCAGGTCGAGAGCTCGGGACAACTGACCAGCGTCGAGATGGACCCGCCCTTTCGGAAGTTGACCCCTTTCCAGACGGAAATCTTCGCGCTCAACCTGATCAACCAGGACCGGCGGCTGACGGAGAACCTGCTTTCCCAAGGGTCGTGCGACTCCTCGTACGAGCTCCCGGGCAAGGCCCGCTTCCGCGTGAACATCTTCTCCCAGCGGGGGAACTACTCCATCATCCTGCGCAAACTGGAGGCCCGGATCCCTACCATCGTGGAGATGAATCTCCCGGATGCGGCGTTCCACAAGATGGCCGAGGAGAAGAACGGGATCATCCTGGTCACCGGCGCGACGGGAAGCGGTAAATCGACGTCACTTGCCGCGCTCCTCAACGAGATCAACGAACACAAATCGGTCCACGTCGTCACCCTCGAGGATCCGGTTGAGTTCTCCCATCCCCACAAGATGGCCACCTTCAACCAGCGGGAGATGGGGAACGACTTCGACACCTTCGCAAGCGGGCTCCGCGCCGCGCTCCGCCAGGCGCCGAAGGTGATCCTCGTCGGCGAGATGCGGGACCGGGAGACGGTCGAGATCGGCCTCTCCGCCGCGGAGACGGGGCATCTGGTCCTCAGCACCCTCCATACGGTTGACGCCGGACAGACGATCAACCGTGTCATCGGGATGTTCCCCTCCGAAGAGGAGACGCAGACCCGGATCCGGCTCGCCGACACGGTCCGCTGGATCGTCTGCCAGCGCCTCCTTCCCAAGGAGGGGGGTGGACGCGTCGCGGCCTTCGAAATCATGGGGTCCAACCTCCGGGTAAAGGACACGATCCTCCATGGCGAATCGGAGGGAAAAACCTACTACGAGATCATCCAGGCGGGGAAGGCCTTCGGGATGATCACCTTCGATGACTACATCGTCGAGCTTTTCAGCAAGGGGTTGATCAGTGAGGAGACCGGAAAGGCCTACGCGTCCAACAAAGGAATCGTCGGTCGCGGCATCGACACGGTGAAGAGCTCGCGGGGGCAATCCACGACGGACATCGGCAAGCTCGAGGTAGATAAAAGTTACGGAAACCCGGTGAGAAAATTCTAGTCGCGCGGCTTGCCTCCGGAGCTTTTTGCGAAGCCGTCCCGGATCAAAATGATAAGATGATTCAAAAACCTGAAGAATAAGGAGAGGGGACAGATCATGGAAGAGCAGAAGGCCCTTTTGAATGAGGTGGCGTCGGAGGGTTACGATGCCGCGGACCGGCCGTTCGACTTCGTCGGGGAGGGAGGCGCGACCGCCCTGGTCTGCGATCCCGATCCGGCCGCCTGGGAAAAGATCAGCAGCGGCATCAAGGCGCTGGGATACCAGGTGACGGCGCCGAAAACGGCTAAGGACGCCCTCAAAGTCATGCGGTTTCACATCTTCGACGTCGTTGTCGTAAACGAACTCTTTGACACGGCGAATCCGGAGGCGAATGATGTCCTTCAGTATCTGGAAAACCTGAACATGACGACGCGGCGGCGATTCTTCGTGGCATTGGTCAGCGAGAAATACCGGACGATGGACAACATGGCCGCCTTCAATCGGAGCGTCAATCTCGTCATCAATCTCAAGAGCATCGATGATGCGGGAAAGATCATCAAACAGGGCGTGGCCGACAACAAGGCCTTCAACCACATCTTTCATGAAACGCTGCTGAAGATGGGGAAGGCCTGAAAGGTTTTCCCATGGTAAGGTTCAGACTGCTCTCTGCCGCCATCATTCTGATATCATTCCTGTCATGCTTCGCCACTCCTTTGTCCGCCGCCGAACCGATCGAGGTCGTCGTGGAAGGCCTTGAGGGCGATGTCCTGAAGAATGTAAGGGACATGCTCGTGCTCCCCTATGGATTAATTCAGGAAGGAAAGGTGGATCGGTTGTGGCTCGAACGTTTCGGGCGGCAGGCGGATGAAAAGATCCTGACGGCGATGGAGCCCTACGGCTATTACAGCGCCCGGGTCACAACCACGATCGAGGAGGTAAGTGCAGGCGCCTATCGCCTGCGGGTCAACGTGATTCCAGGAGAGCCGGTCCGCGTCAAGGAGGTGACGCTCGCCCTGCATGGTCCCGGCGCAGATGAGGAGCCGCTGAAGAGACAGGCGACCGCCTTCCCCCTGAAAAAGGGCGACGTGCTCCTACAGCAGAGATATGAGGAAGCCAAGGGGGAGCTCATCTCCCGGGCTCAGGAGCTGGGATACCTGGATGCCGATTTTGCCGTGCACGAAATCCGCATCGCGAAGACGACCTCCACCGCAGATATCCGGTTGGAGCTGGAAACAGGCAGTCGGTATTTTTTCAATGGGGCGAGAATCGAGGGGGGGTCCGATTATCCCGAGGAATTCGTGCGGCGTTATCTGGCATTCAAGCCGGGAGAGGCCTTTTCTTATGCCCGGCTCGGGGAGACACAGCTCAACTTCACAAACTCCGAGCGCTTCCGGGAGGTCAATATCACGCCGGAAAAAGCGGAGGCACGGGACTTCCACGTTCCGGTCCTCGTGCAGTTGAAACCTGCTCCCAGCAGGAGTCTCCGCCAGGGAATCGGATACGGCACGGACACGGGGGGAAGATTCAATGTCCGTTACCGCGACCTCAATATGCTGCAGCGCGGCCATGAATTCTATTCGAATCTTTATATATCGGAGCGCCTCCAAGGGATAGCGGCCGGTTACATCCTGCCGGACCCAGTGGACATAAGGAGTTCCACCGTATTGCAGTTGAACCTCCAGCAGGAGGATGTTACCACGTACAAGAGCCGGCTGATCGCACTCGAGTTGGACAAAAACCAGAGCTTCGGCAAGAGGGAGCTGGGGACCGCGTACATCAGGCTGCAGCGGGAAGAGTATACCATCGGCGCCCAGGACTCGAGTGCGCGACTGGTATTGCCCGGGCTGCGCTTGTCCGGGGATCATTATGACAACCCGATCCGTCCCACCCGGGGATTCCGCTATGCCTTCGATCTGCGCGGAACGCACCAACTGTTCGGCTCGGACACCGAACTCCTCCAGCTCATCTCCGAGGGGAGTTGGCTTTTGTCGTTGCCGTGGCGGCTGTCCCTCCAAACGCGGGCCAAGGCGGGAATCACGCTCCTGAGCGATCCGTTGAGCGATCTGCCCCCTTCGCTCCGTTTCTTTGCCGGCGGGGATCAGAGCGTGCGCGGCTACTCCTACCAGTCGCTCGGCCCGAGCGATGCCGCCGGTCAGGTGGTGGGGGGGAAACATCTCTTCACCGGGAGCGTTGAGATCGAACGGGCTCTTTTCAGCGACTGGGGGGTCTCTGTGTTTTACGACGCGGGTAACGCCTTTGATTCCTTCACCGGGGTCCGCCTGTTCGAGGGTACGGGGGTCGGCGTGCACTACTACACGCCGGTGGGCGCCTTGAATCTCTCGGTGGCCCGACAAATCGGGGTAGACGACCCGGGATTTCGCATTCACTTCACGGTGGGGCTCGAGTTTTGAAACGCGCGGTAAAATACGGCCTGATCGCCGTTCTGGCGGCGGCTCTCATCGGTGCGGGGGGATGGGGCGCGGGCTGGCTCGCCGGTACGACGGACGGCGCCCGCTGGCTCATGGATGCGGTTTCCCGCCACACCCCGCTTACGATCTCCGCCCGGACGATCGAGGGGAGGCTGCTCGACCGTCTGCAACTGGGGGGCGTTCGCATGGCCCTGGCGCCGGTGGAGGTGGCAATCGAGAGCATCGACTTCCGCTGGCAGCCGCTCCGCCTCCTTTCGGGAAGGGTTGCCGCGAAAGAGCTGACCCTGACAGGCGTGCATATTCGCGACAACACCCCCAAGGAAACGCCGCCGGATTTCACCTGGCCCCGGGTCTCCGGATTGGCGGGGTTTTTCGACGGGAAGATCGAGCGACTGCAGGTGAACGGCCTGACCTACCGCCGTCTCGACGGGCAGTCGGTGAACGTGACCACCATCTCCTCCTCCGTGGCCTGGCGAAACGCACTCCTTTCTCTCTCCGATCTTGCCGCCGTTACACCAACCGGCCGCGTCGCGGGAAGCATCGCGGCCGGCTTCTCCCGACCGTCGCTCCGGTTTGACCTGGCCGTAACCCCCGCTGAGCCCATTGCTGGGATGGATGCCTTCTCCCTGCAGGGCCGGTTTCTTCCCGGACGGAGCCCCGAGCAGCTCGCGGGGGGCTTCACCGCAGCCGGCGCGTCAGGAAAAGTGAAGCGCATGGAGCTGGCGGGAGAGGCGGGGATGAGCCGGCAGTCCTTCAACCTGAGGCAGCTCCGTCTGACCAGGCCGGACCGGCGCGGTACGGTTACGGGAGGGGGAACCGTCACACTGACCGCACGGGAGCCGCTCGTGGAGATGCAGATAAAGGCCGCCGGCCTCGATCTGACCCCTGAAATCAAGGTGTCGACCGACCTCTCCGGAACCCTGACGCTCACGGGAACCCCGGAACGGTACCGGGGCGAGTTCGCGATTGTCAACACGGGAAAGGGGTGGCGAACGGCGCGTCTCTCCGGGGCGTATCAGGGGAACGGCACGGGGGTGAAGCTGGCCCCTTTGACCGGCGTACTGCTTGCCGGGTCTGTGCAGGGGAACCTCGATATCGGCTGGCGCGAGGAGTTTTCCCTGAACGGAACGATCCGCGGGCGGAATCTCAACCCGGCCGGGATTTCCCCCGACTGGGCGGGGGTGATCAATTTCGATCTGACGGGGAGCGGTGCGTGGCCGAAGCAGGCCCCGCCCCGGGGGGAGGTGAGCGGGAGTCTTCTGGAGAGCCGCCTGCACGGGCAGGCCCTTACCGGTGAACTTCGTGCGAACCTTGAGAGCGGCGAGCTCCATGTCGGCCGCCTGCTCCTGCAGGGAAAGGGATTCAACATCAGCGCGGCGGGGGACCTCAACAAACGGCTGGCGTTTGACGCACAGGTCGGCGATTTGGGTCGGCTGATCCCCCAAACGGCCGGTGAGCTTCGGGCCGATGGGTGGGTGCGCTGGTATGACGGGCGTCTGGACGGCTCCATGACCGGTCAGGGGAGGAATCTTGCCGTCGATGGGATGCGGGTCGCCGCCGCGAACCTGACCGCACGGCTCGGTGAAGGGAAGGGATACCCCCTGCACGTCACCGCCACCCTCCGCAAGGCGATGTATGAAGAATTTCAGGCCGAGTCGGTGACCCTGGAGGCGGACGGGACCGCCCTCCGGCATACGGTGAATGCGGTGCTCCGCTCGGCAGGCGCCGAGGCCCGAATCGCCCTCTCCGGGGCCTACAGCCCGGGAAGCTGGCAGGGCAAGATCGTCCGCTTCTCCGGCCGGGACCGTGTCGGGCCATGGAGCCTCGCCGCTCCCGCCGCGCTTACTATCGCTGCCGGGCGAATCACCCTTGCCCCTCTCGTCGTAACGGGCGCAGCGCCGGAGCGGATCGAAATCGCCGGCGAGCTGACCGGGGAGCCGCTGAGCGGTTCCATCCGGGCGGCGTGGAACGGGATGAATCTGGCCAGGGTGAATCCCTGGCTCACGGAGGTGCGCGTCACGGGAGCCAGCGCAGGAAACGTCCAATTGCGCCTTGCGGCAGGCGAGCGGCCTGCCTTCTCAGGGAGTATCGACGCGCTGGGAACGGTGACGGCGGAGAAGTACGGGATTAACGTACAGCAAGGTTCGCTCAGCCTCGACGGGGGGGACCAGGGGATGCGCGCCGGGCTGGAGTTCCACCTGGCCGGCGGGGGAGTGCTGAAAGGGGCCCTGTCGTCTCCTGCACTCGCCCGGCTGGCCATCCCGGAAACAGTGGAAATAACGGCTGAATGGACGGGGATCGACCTGGCGCTGCTCCGCCGCTGGCTGCCCGGCGATGTCAGCCTCGATGGGCGCCTCGCGGGGCGGGTCGCGGGGAAAATCCTCTCCGGGGAACGGTTCGACCTCACGGGCAGGATTTCTCTCCCCCGGGGGAGCATCCGCTGGAAAAAGGATCGCGAGGTGCTCGACGTCAACATCCTCACGGCGGAGCTCGCGTGGGGCTGGCAGGGGACACTACCCGCCTCGGCTACGGAAATCGGCGCCGGACGGCTGGTCGTGGCAGGGCGGGCCGGGGCGTCGGGCGTCCTGACCCTGGACGGGCGCCCCATCGGCGTGGAGCAGGGATCGCTCAGCCTTGAAGGAAACGAACGCGGCATGCACGCTAACATCGACATCTCCCTTGCCGGAGGGGGAAGCCTGAAGGGGCGCTTCTCCTCGGCAAAGCCCGCGGGACTGGCCATCCCCGGCGAGGGGGAAGTGAATCTGGAGTGGGCCGGCATCGACTTGTTGCTCTTCCGTCCCTGGCTGCCCCGTACCGTCAACCTGGAAGGGCGTCTCGCAGGGCGGGCGACGGGGAATCTTCTCCCGGAACAGCGGTTCGAAATGAAGGGCGACGCCGCTCTTTCCGAGGGGAAAGTCAGATGGCTGAGGCCCGAAGGGGAGATGAACGCCGGTCTGCGCTCCGCTTCCGTTTCATGGGAGTGGCGGGGAGAGGCGATTCGCGGCACCGCTGCCCTGGCGCTGGCGGAGTATGGACAGGCCCGGGGGAGTTTCCATCTGCCGATCCCGGCGCGCCTCCCTACCGCCCTCGACCGCAAAGGGTCTCTCCAGGCATCGCTGACCGGGCAGGTCCGGGAGAAGGGGCTTCTCACTTCGCTTTTCCCGGGATTCATCCGGGAGAGCCGCGGAGAACTCGACGCCGACCTGCAGGTCAACGGGACGTGGGAAGAGCCGAAGATCGAGGGGAGCCTGAAGTTGGCCGGGGCGGGGGCGTATCTGCCCACAGCGGGCATCCATGTCAAGGACATCCAGTTTGCGATGCGCCTGGAAAAGGACCTCATCCGCATCGATTCCTTCCGAGCCACGTCCGGCCCCGGCCATATCGCGGGGACGGCCCTCGTCCGGCTCAAGGGGTGGCAGGTGGCCAACTACCAGGGAAGCATCACCGGCGAGCGGTTCCAGACCGTCTACCTCCCCGAACTGCAGATCCTGAGCACGCCGAGCCTCACGTTCGAAGGCACGCCGGAAAAACTGGCCATCCGCGGCGAGGTGCGCCTGCCGGAACTGCTCATCTCCGGCCCACCGACCCGGGCGGTCGCCCTGCCCAGCAGGGATGTGATCCTGGAGAGAGTGCCGAAGCCCATCGAGAAGACTTTCCCCCTGGCCCTGGATGTCCAGGTCCGGATACTGCTTGGCGAGAGAGTCCTGGTCAAGGCGGAAGGGATCGACGCCCAATTGGGTGGGAACATCGACCTGATACTGCAAAGCCTCGACAGGATCACGAGCAAGGGCGAGATCAGGGTGGTCAAGGGGCGCTACCGGGCCTTCGGCGCGGACCTGGAGATCGTCCGCGGGCGCCTGTTTTACGCCGGAGGACCCATCAACCAGCCGACCCTGGATATCCTGGCGCTTCGCACCGTCGGCGACGTGCGGGCAGGCATCACTGCCGGGGGGCTCCTCCGGGCGCCGGTGATCAAGCTCTACTCCGAGCCCGCCATGCCGGATGTGAATATCCTGGCATACATCCTGTTCGGCCATCCGTTCGGCACGAGCAACAGCCTCGAACAGACGGCCATGATGGCGCAGGTGGCCAGTACGCTCCTCTCCCGGGGGCAATCGGTTGTTCTGCAGGAGCAGATCAAGGATCGCCTGGGGCTCAGCACCCTGGAGATTCAGTCGGGCGAAGTCCCGGGCCGTATGGGGTACAAGCCGATTCAGACAACGCCCCCCGGCATCGCCCCGGTAAAATCGGCGGGTGACGTCTCCCAGACGATGCTGACTGTAGGGAAATATCTGACGCCCCAGCTCTATTTCAGTTACGGGCGGTCGCTCTTCACCGGCGGCAACCTGTTTCGCCTCCGCTACGACATCTTCAAGCATTGGCAGATCGAAACGCAGACGGGGAGCGAGAGCGGCGTGGATCTCTATTACAAAATCGATTTTAATTGATGCTTATGCCGGCCGGAAAATGACGCAACGATCCCCAACTTGTGGCGCCTCCCCCAACGATGTCCTCTGCAATTTCAGTCTTGACGGCTTCGTAAAAAGTCCGGATGCTGCGTTGCGCTTCATCTCTCCCTTCGAAAAGCTAAGGGCAGGCTCAGTGCCTGTCACGGTGAGCCTGTCGAACCGCGCGCGCCTTGCCTGCGGCCTTTTTACGAAGCCGCCCCATTTTCACCACTTTTAAGACTTTTTACGAGGTCGTCAGTCTTGGTTAGTTTCTCCAACCGGCGGAGCGTTGCGCCGGCGAGGTCGATCAACCCCCGGGCGTCGTAGGACGCTGCCAGGCGCAGTAAATAGCGGGGGTTTTCCGGTTCGGCCGTTACGGCTTTTACGACTGCTTCCGTAGCCGGCGTGTGGAGACCTTTCTTTGCGAGAAGGTCGCCCAGACGGTACCAGCAGGCCCCTGCGGAAGCGGGATTGAGGAACGCCGCACGGGCGTAAGCGTCCGCCGCCGCATCCGGCTTTCCCCTGTGGATGAGGATATCGCCGAGATCCATGAGATAAAGCGGGTCGCTGGGTTTTAGCGCCAGGCACCGCTCAATGGCCGCCTGTGCATTTTCCGGATAACCCGCGCGGAGAAAATCATCGGCCAGACGGCTGAAAAAGACGGGTGCGTCCGAAGGGTCAATCTCAGCGGCCCTGATGTTAGCCGCTTCGGCCTCCTCGAGGTTGCCCATAGCGAGCCGGGCAGTGCCCAGAGCACACCAGTGCTCCGGGGCTTCCGGTTCGAGGGAGATCAGCGTTTCGTAGACGTGCAAGGCGTCGACGGCTCGATCCGCTATGAGATATGCGTCGCCGAGGGTTTTGAGCAGGCCGACATCCTCCGGCTGTGCGGCCGCAGCCTGCTCGCAGACCGAAACCAGGGCCTCCCCGTTCTTCCCCTCCCGGTATATCCGGACAAGCTCGTCATAGGCGAAGCCGGTGAAGAGTTTGCGTGAGAGCTCCTTCTGGAATAGCTGTTCGAAACAGACGGCGGCTTCCGCCGTTTTTCCGCTGTCATGGAGCGCCCAGGCCAGGGCGACGAGGAGCGAATCCTCATCCGGATGGCCTGCGACCAATTTGCGATAGATGGGAACCGCCTCTGCGGGACGTCCCGCAGACATGAGGCCGTCGGCGCGGTTCCGTTCTGGAGAAAGGGGATCTTCTTCTTTCATGGGGGGTATAAAGAAAAAGCCCCGGGGACAATCGGGTCCCCGGGGCGTCATCTCAGCAACTGCTGCAGGAGCCGCAGGCGCCTTCCTGACTCAGGCCGGAGGTCAGCTTGAACCCACCCCCCCGCGGTGTCGTGATGAATTCGACTGCAATGGGTTTGACCTTATCATAAAGGCCCTTCTCGACCAGATAGGTAACCCCCCGATCCTCGAATACCTCGTCGTTCGGTGTTGACTCATCCAGAGCCATGCCCAGAGAGGGCCCCGATCAGCCGCCCTCCTGCATAAGAACCCGGATGGAAGCGGCCTCCGAGCGACCCTTAAGGAATTCATTAATCATCTCACTCGCTTTTTCAGATACAGAAAACATGGTTATCTCCTTTTTACGGACCTTTTCCCGATCCGTCAGAATTTTGTTTAAGTTAACGATTATTCCCCTTTTGTCAAATGATATTTTTCCATCCATTTTCCGTGCGGCCGCCACCGGCGAATAATCACGGCTACGTAAAAAGTCCGGATGCTGCGTTGCGCTTCATCCTTCGTCATTGCGGCGTACGGAAAAGTACGCCTCTTTCCTCAGGATTCGCGCGCCTTGCCTGCGGCCTTTTTACGAAGCCGTCCCATTTTCACGACTTTTAAGACTTTTTTACCTGGCCGTCAATAATCGTTGACACAAATCCCGGCGTTCTTTATTATGATCTCGTGACCCATCCTTTTTTTGGAGGCCGGAAAAATGATATCATCCCCACCGTTTTCAGAGATTCCCTGTCGGTATTTCCCGAAGCCGGGTCCCGCCAATACGTTGGCCGTTCTGGAGGCCGTCGGAAGGCGGGCGAAGGAACTTTCGATTGACCGAATCATCGTGGCGACGTGCGGCGGACGGACGGCCTTCGAGGCGCGCAAGCGCCTCGACCCGTCCCTGCGGATCATCGCGGTGACGCATGTGACGGGATTCGCGGAGCCGGATGTCCAGGAGTTGCGTGAAGAAGACCGCCGGGCGCTCCAGGCGCAGGGCGTGGAGGTTCTTACCTGCGCCCACGCCTTCGGCAGCGTAGGCCGCGGCGTGCGAAACAAGATCGGCGCCTACCAGGTCGATGAGGTTATGGCCTATACCCTCCGGATCTTCGGTCAGGGAACGAAGGTGGCCGTTGAGATCGCACTGATGGCGGCGGATGCCGGTCTCGTCCGGACCGACGGTGATGTTATCTCCGTCGGCGGCTCGGGGAAAGGGGCGGATACGGCCCTCCTCCTCAAGCCCACGACCAGCGCCCATCTCTTCGATCTCCGGATCCGGGAGGTGATTTGCAAACCATCGAATCCGTGAGGAAAACCGTGGAGCATTCCGATACAGCCCTTGCACCCTTTCCGATCCGACGGAACGCCATTGATGTTGCACGCAAGAAAAGGAGACGGGAGATGAAAAATCGGCTCGGCGTGATTCTCAGTTTGATCCCCCTCACGACGGCTCCGGTCCAAGCGGAGAATTATGAATTCAATTATCGGATCGTCGGCCGGACGGTGAAATAGAATTACCCCCCTGCCTGTGGTTTTATCCGCCGGGAACCTGACAGCGTGTTGGTGGTTCCCGGCGGACGTTTTTCTGCGACAGATCAGAGAATCATTTCTTCGTCTTGGCCGGTTTCTTGGCTGCCGGTTTTGCTTTCGCCGGGGCCTTTGCCGCGGCCTTGGCCCGCGACTTCACCGGGGCCTTCGCCTTGGCTTTTGCCTTGGCTTTGGCCGGTTTCGCCTTCGCCGGCGCCTTTGGTTTGGCAAGGGCCTTCGCCGCCACTTTTGCCGGAGCCTTCACGGGGGTCTTTGTTTTGGCAGGGGCCTTCGCCGCGGCCTTCACCGGTTTTACCGGCGCCTTCATCGCTGTTGCCATACGCGCATCCTCCCTTTCAAATATGCGATTCCGCCTCACCGGGCCCCGGCCTGACCGTGCCCTCCAGCGTGCGAAATCGTTCGCTTCACCAAGGTGGTATCCCATCCATGAACGTTCTGTAAAGGGTCTCGTTTTGCATCCGGGCGACGTTCCCATCCCGGAGTTTTTCTCCCTGCCGATCCGTTTTCATTGCGCATCTTCGCTCATTTCTCCCTCGACCGCAGGGAAGCAAAGAACTCCCGGATGAGCCGGGTCACTTCCCTTGGCTGTTCCATCGGGATCAGGTGCCCGGCGCCGCCGACCAGATGATAAGCGCAGTCCGGGATAAGGCTCTGGACCCGGTCGAGGTCGATGAAGCGCCGGTTATCGCTCTTTTCTCCTTCCAGGATGAGAACGGGAGAGGAGATCCGGGAGAGGAGCGGCCACGGATCGTACTGCATCCCCCCCATGAAGAGGGCCGCCTCGCGTTGCGGGCTGCACGTCAGACGGAGTCCCCCCTCTTCTCCGGACATCCCATGGCGGAGGTAAAGTTCCCGCATCTCCTCATCCCAACTTTGGAACAGCGGGCGGGAGTGGAGATAAGTCATGGCCTCGTCCCGGTTCCGCCAGAAGTTCGTCCGCCGGATCGCCTTGGAGGCGAGCGGATGTTGCTCCACGCTGATGCGGGTCCGGTAGAGTTCCGGTGGAATGAAAATCGGTTCGATGAGAACCATGCCCGCCGCGGGGATTCCATAAAGGGCGTTGGCGATCACGGCCACCGTCGCACCCATGGAATGGCCGACCAGAAACGGCTTCTCCAGGTGGAGTCTTTCGCAGAAGAGAGCAAGATCCCCCGCGAGGGTTTCCCAGTTCACCCCCCCGTTCTCCGGATCGGCATTGCGGTGGGCACAGAAATAGGGGGCGAATATCCGATAGTCGCCGGCAAGTTCCCGGGCAACAGGATGCCATAGCCAGGGCATAAAGCCGGTGGCGTGGAGGAAGATCAGGGGCGGACCCTCTCCTTCGTACAGGAGAGAGGCGATTTCCGCATCTCCGATATTCTGCATGAACGTTTGTGGAATGAGACCGTTCGCCGCGTTCTCGTTCATTTGAACCAGAGGGTGAACGCGTCCAGATTCGCCCTTTCCCTTGTGAATTGGTTGACCGGCGTCTCCTTGTCGGGAAAGCCGAGCGCGACGCCGATGATAACGACCTTGGTCTTCGGAATCGGGATGATCTCCCGGATCAGTGTCGGATAGCGAACCGATGCGGCCAGGATGCAGCTCCCCAGCCCCCGGGCGTGGGCCAGCAGACAGACGGTCTGCATGATCGCCCCCGTGTCCAGCATCGCGTATTCCCGGGGGATGCCCCTGTCCACGCAGAACAGCAGAAGGGAGGGGGCGCTGAAGAGGGCGAACATGTCGCCGGCATAGCGGAGACGCGCCTCCTTGTCTTCACGGGGAATTGCCAGCGCGGTCAGAACCTGTTTACCCACATCCCCGTAGCGCTGCTTCAGAGATTCGGGCCAGACCTCGGGCATCGGGGTATCCGGGTCGGGGATGACGCCGTCCAGAAGATGCTGCCGGTTCGCCTTTTGGAAGCGGTCCAGGGCAGCCCCGGTGACGACCGAGATCTCCCACGGTTGGGTATTCCCCCAGGATGGCGACCAGCGGGCCGCTTCCAGGATCTCCCGGAGCAATGGTTCCGGAACAGGATCCGGTTTGAACCGCCGGATGCTCCTTCTCGTCGTAACGGCCTGAAAGATCTCCATCGTTCATCCTTTCTCCCCGAGGGGTCTGCGATCCTGTGCGTCGGTCAGAAAATAAAGACCGCCGCCGCGATCACCGTGGTATAGCCGCCGTTCTTCACGATGGTCGATTGGGTGACGTTTCGGGTTCTGACGATCTTCCCGCTGATCTTGAAGATCTCTTTCTTCTCGTCCCAGCTTTCATCGACGTTAAAATCGATACCCAGCGTCGATGCGAGCATGGCCGCGGCCATGTCTTCCGCGTAATCGCCCGCCTGCTTCTCCGTCTGACCGAAGGCATGGTGTTCGCTGATGTAGCCGTGGGATCGCTGATCGGCCGGGATGGCGCAGCCGACCGACGCTGCCAGAAGGCGCTTCGGTTCGTTGCTGCAGCAGCGACTCATCACGCAAAAGGTGATCCCCCCTGCGACCAACTCCTCGAGCCCCTGTTTTTTTGATATCATCTTGCAGTTGGGGGGAACGATGCTGGAGACCTGCACCAGGTTGCAACGTTCAATCCCCGCGTCGCGGAGCGCCCGCTCGAAGGAGTGGAGTTCATCCTTGTGGGTGCCGACGCCCTTGGTGAAAAAGATTCTCTTGGGAACGTGACCCTCCATCGGCCTTCTCTCCTCGCAATTGTGAATCGGGGGATGGCCCCCCATGCTTCTTGGGAAAACGGAGCACAGGCACCCTGTTTTCCCAGAATTTTTCGCAGCGGTGTGGAATATACCAAGCTTCCGGCGGGATTGCTATAAAAAATTTCTTCCCCTCTCCCTCCTTGACACGCATTCCCCCTTCCCCTATACTCCGCCCATCCCGCGGCAAAAAAACCGACAGCAACATGATCCCGGATTCCATCGTCGACCGGGTCTTCACCATGGAACAGCCGCCGCGTATTTCGATGGACTTCACTTGAAGGGAGATGGCTTGAGCAACCCTGTGGAACAATCTACCGGGCCGCTGCCGGCCTTTTTCGGCAACGGTCTTTCCTTTCTGAAACGGCAGCAGCGGGACTGGAAAATCACCGTTTTGCGCACATCCCTCGACAAACTGGCCTACCAGATGGTCTTTCCCTACCTCTCCATCTATATCGTGGCGCTGGGGGCGACGGGCACCCAACTGGGTATCGTCAATAGCATCGGCATGATCATAGCCGGTTTCTGCGGACCCTTTACCGGGTGGCTCATCGACCGAATCGGTCCCAAAAAAATCTACCTGATCGGCATTGGTTTCATGGCCGTCTCGTACCTGACCTACGGCCTGGCGAAAGACTGGGGGGTGACCATCATCGCCATGGTGGGCTACTGGCTGGGTTTCTCCACCAGCAGCCACAGTTGTGCGACCATCTGCGGCAACTGCCTGGTCAACCGGGACCGGGCCACCGGCATGCTGATCTGCGAGACGGTCGCCGCGGGTCTCCTGGGGATGGCCGGACCGATGCTGGCAACCTGGCTGGTCACGCTGTATGGCGGCGTCAATATCGATGGAATAAGACCCCTGTTCTTTTCAGGTTTGATCATTACGATCGGTACATTCGTCGTTGTGCTGACGCAGCTTTCGGACCGAACGTGGGTGAAAGCGGGCAGCCAAAGGCCGATCATGTTGAAAGATATCTCCGCAGTCCTTAAAGGCAGCGGGCATCTAAAAAAATGGCTGGTCGTTGCCTCCATTGCCCAACTGCCGCTGGGAATGGTTTTCCCCTTCACCCAGGTATTCGCCTACCAGATCAAAGGGGCGAATGAATTCGTCCTGGGCGCCATGGTCACCGGATCGGCGCTGGCATCCATCGCACTGGCCATTCCTCTGGGCAGACTGGCGGACCGGATCGGTAGAAAGAAAATACTGTATATCACGATTCCGCTTTTCTGGATTTCCAACCTGATGCTGATCCTGGCGCCCTCCCCGGCTTTTCTGGTCATCGCCGGCATCCTGCAGGGCTTTTACTTTATCGGCGCATCGATCGCCGCCGCCATAGAAAGAGAACTGGTGCCTCCCGAACAGATGGGAAGATGGATCGGCATCAACCGGTTTTTCAAGATGCTTCTGGGCGCCTTGCTGGCCCTGACGGCGGGGATCATCTGGGACAAGGTCGGACCGCAATACATCTTCATCCTCTTTGTGGGCATCGACCTTCTGATCCGAATGCCGCTGCTGATCAGCATTCCGGAAACCTTGCACAACCACTTCAAACCGAAGACGGACGGGGAGTAGGGATAGCCGGGGATCCTGCGCCGCCATCGGTGAACGCATGAAGAGGCTCGCTCTCGAATTCCCGCTCCTTTACACGCTCACGCACGCCTGTGCGACGGAGGTCCAGTAGGGGGACATGCCGCGCAACCGCTCGATGATGGGGGGCATCTTCTCGATCGTGAAATCGATCTCCTCCTCCGTATTGTAGATGCTCAGGCTGAACCGGATGGAGCCGTGGGCCATTGTGAAGGGGACGCCCATCGCGCGCAGCACATGGGAAGGTTGCAGGGAACCGGAGGTGCAGGCCGACCCGGAGGAGGCGCAGATGCCGTATTCGTTCATCAGCAGCAGGATCCCCTCCCCCTCGACGAACTCGAAGCTGATGTTCGTCGTGTTGGGAATTCGCTGCAGAATGTCCCCGTTGACCCGGCATTTCGGGATGCGGGTCAGCAGGGCTTCCTCCAGCCTATCGCGCAGCCGCCTCACGGCGCTGTTTTCCGTATCCAGGTGGCGGGCGGCCAGTTCGCAGGCCTTTCCCAGCCCGATGATGCTCGGGGTGTTCTCCGTGCCGCCCCGGCGTCCCTTCTCCTGATGCCCCCCGATCAGAAATGGGGAAAACCGCGTTCCCTTGCGAACGTATAGTACGCCGATCCCTTTGGGGGCGTGGAGCTTGTGACCGGAGAAGGAAAGCATGTCGATGGCGCTCTTCTTCAGGTCGATCGGGATCTTGCCGGTCGATTGCACCGCATCGGTGTGGAACGGGATGCCCCGTTCATGGGCCAGCTCCGCCGCCTTCTCCACCGGGAAGAGGACCCCCGTTTCGTTGTTGGCCCACATGAGGCTGACCACCGCCGTATCGGGGGTCAGGCTGCCGACGAACTGCTCCATGTCCAGCAGGCCGTTCTTCTCGACGGGCAGTTCCGTGATCCGGTAGCCCTGGCCGGCGAGATTGGCGCAGAGGGACTTGACGGCGGGGTGCTCAACCCGACTGGTTACGATGTGGCGCCTTTCCGGATAGGTCGCCAGGGCCGAGCGGATGGCGGCGTTGTCGCTCTCCGTGCCGCAGCTCGTGAAGATGATCTCGTCGGGCGTTGCGCCGATCAGCGCCGCGACCTGCTCGCGGGCCTCGCGGATCCTCCGGGCGACCTGGCCGCCGAAGGAGTGCATGCTGGAGGGGTTTCCGTAATATTCATGGAAATAGGGGAGCATCGCCTCCAGCACCTCGGAGGCCACCTGGGTCGTGGCATTGTTGTCCAGATAGACGGTTTTCATGGCGCCACCTCCTCGATGATCAGGTCGGGTGAAACCAGATCCCGGAGTTTCGCCTCGACGAAGTGCTTCAGCGTGATGTCGGACGCCTTGCAGGCGGCGCAGGCGCCCCGCACGGCGACGATGACGCGGTTGCCGACGACGTCGATCAGTTCGATGTCGCCGCCGTCATGCTTCAGGGAGGGGCGGATCTCCTTTTCGAGGGCCTCCTCGATCATTCGGATCTTCTGGATGTTGGTCAGTTTCGGCGTCGCCGCCGGTTTGGCCTCGGCCCGCACCCTCTCGATGATCTGCCGGATGGCGTCATGGCAGTTGCCGCAGCCGCCGCCCGCCTTGGTGTAATTCGTCACATCCTCGACCGTCGTGAGGTTGTTTTCCCGGACGGCCCGTTCGATCTCCCGGTCCGTCACGCCGAAGCACTCGCAGATGATCTGCGCACCCGGCTCCTTGGCCGGCGCCCCCTGGTAATTCTCGATCGCCTTTTCGAGGGCCTCCTTCCCCATGACGCTGCAGTGCATTTTTTCCTCAGGCAGACCGCCGAGGAAGGCGGCGATGTCCTGGTTGGTCACCTTCTGGGCCTCCTCCAGCGTCATCCCCTTGATCATCTCTGTGAGTGCCGAAGAGGAGGCAATGGCGCTGGCGCAGCCGAAGGTCTTGAATTTCGCCTCCTGGATCCGTTTGTTCTCATCGAGTTTAAAGGAAAGTTTGAGGGCGTCCCCGCAGGCGATGGAACCGACCTCCGCGACACCGTCCGGATGATCCACTTCCCCGACATTCCGGGGGTTGAGAAAATGCTCCCTGACCTTGTCTGTGTATTCCCACATAATGCGCTCCTTAAATTTTCTTGGGTAAATGGCCAATCTTCAATCGCCGGTGTTTTCGGCCGTTATTCTAAGTCCGGCTGACCGGATTGTCAACGGATCATTCCGGATTTCACGGGATTGAAAAATTTCACCGATTTCGAAAGAGTCCCCCGCCCGGAGTTCGAAGAGGCCGTGGTCCGGTTTTCCCCGAGCCGTTTCTCCGTAACGGGGATGGCCGTGGGGTGTCCGGACAAACAACGCCCTACGCTTCCGTTTTCGATTCCGCTGCATGCCGATGCCGATGGTGGATATCCGGCATGTGTTGATGCTCGTGTTCGACGGCGTCGTGGACATGGGCATGGCCATGCGAGAACGAAAGGTCATCCGGATCCGGATGATGCCCGTCATGATGTCGGTCGTCATGCGCATGCCGATGCTCGTGAACGATGGCGTCGTGCCGATGGAGATGGCCGTGTTGCTCGGTCACGAGAAATATCGCGCCGATGATCATGACGGGCAAGGCCGCCAGAAACGCGGCGTCGGGCGTTTCCCGAAACAGGATGACGGACAGGACGATTCCTGCGATCGGGGCCGTGCCGAACAGGGCGCTGGTCCGCCCGGCGCCGAGACCGCGCATCGCGTGGATGAACAGGACAATGCTCAACCCGTAGCTCATGCACCCCAGGAGCATGGCCCCAAGAACCGCATCGAAACGGGGCAGCGGGTTGCCGAGCAGGAATCCCGATCCCAGGGAGACCAAACCGGCGCCGAATCCTTTGACGGTGACGATCATCAGGGGGTCCTTCGCCGAGATGTTCCGCGTGAAATTGTTGTCCATTCCCCAGAACAGACACGCGATCAGGATCCCCAGGGCGCTGAAGGAAAACCCCCATGCGCCGCTGAGATCCGTTGAGAGCAGAACGCCGGCGAAGGTGATGCAAAGGATGGCCACCCAGGCGCGGCGGCTGATGGACTCTTTGAAGAGGATCGCGGCGATCAGCGTGGTTGCCGCGCATTCAAAGTTGAGCAGCAATGAAGCCGTGGCGGCCGGCGTGTTCCGCAGGCTGAACAGAAGGATGATGGGCGCCGCGACGCCGCCGGAAAGGATGGCGGCCGCGAGCCATGGGATATCGGAACGGGCGAGTTTCGCTTCCGTCTCCCCGGCGCCGTTGGTCGATTTCCGTATAATCATAAACAGCAGCAGGCCGACGCCGCTTCCGAGGTAGAGCAAACCGGCCAGCAGGGTCGGTTCGATGTCGCGCAGAAGCAGTTTGGAAACAGGGGCGCTCGCTCCGAACAGAAAGGCGGCAGCCAATGCCTGCAGTGCGGGATATGTGTTGCGACGCATCATTTCATCCATTTTGGAATGCCGGTCAGCAAAGCCATTCGATTTCTGAAGCCTATAAGGTGCAGGGCGCCAAACACGGTTTAAATGTATCACGTATTTTCTGAAAGTTCCATTTCGTCGTTGATTTGGATCAATGACAATCCCCCGAACCGGAGGTATGGTATAGCCGTAAACGGGATGATGGCAATACGCAAACAGCGGAATAACAAAATAAATACAACGAATGCGAATGGAGGAAAAGAAATGGAAACGAAAGAGTGGGTTGGGCATGCCGACGATGGAACCTTCGAGTCGGCCGTGTTGAAAACAGACAGGCCGGCGCTGGTGGATTTCTGGGCGCCTTGGTGCGGACCCTGCAGAACCCTTGCGCCGATCCTGGA
>Ga0209014_10000541_pt1 | contig 22139 bp, 23 predicted proteins | sample BarGraNGADG00212_FD_184491 | JGI IMG/M metagenome (GOLD analysis project Ga0209014, IMG submission 184491) | Arctic peat soil microbial communities from Barrow, Alaska - Barrow Graham LP Ref core NGADG0002-212 (SPAdes) (version 2) | ecosystem: Environmental > Terrestrial > Soil > Wetlands >...
CGGCTTTCCCGGGTGCCCGCACACTGCCCAGGGCAGCGCCTCCTGCAGGGCCGCCGTCCAGACCCAGAACGTGTGCCCGCCGGACCGCACCCGCCACTGGACGTCGAGGCCCCGCGACATGAGCACCGGCGCCAACTTGGACATCTCACGCATGACGGTCTTGTCGTCGGACCCGGTGTCGAGCCACACCCGCGTGCCCGGGCCGGCAGGCAGCTGACCGGCATACGAACGAGGCGAGTTGGCCGCCGCGGCGGCCCGGCCCCGCGGGGTGGCGCCGAACACCTTGGTCACGCCGCCGGCGTGCGTCGGCTCGGTAAAGCCGCTCATGTCTACGATCGTCGCGACCGCCCCGCGATTGCGCAGGCCGAGGTTCAACGCGCAGTACCCGCCGGCGGACATCCCGGCGAACACCCGAGAGTCGCGGTCGGCGCGCGTACGGAACGTCGCGTCGATCGTGGGGATGACGGTGTCCAGGACGTGCGACTCGACCTTCTCCTTGGCGCCGTCGACGCACTCCGGGTCGTCGGTCCAGTCGTGGCTGAGCTGCGGGGCAACGAGGATCGTGGGGTAGCCGCGGAGGGCAAGCTCGCGACCGACGGTGGCCGCCCCGCCGCCGTGGAACCAGTCGGCGGGCCGCCCAGGCGAGCCGTGGAACAGGTAGACGACCGGGAATCGGGCCGCGGGGTCGGCGAAGTACTGCGGCGGCAGGTACGCGATGGCCGTGCTGTGCGCGAACCCGTTGGCAGCGTCCGCAGGCATGGTCATGCGTAAGACGGCGCCGGCGCGAACGGCCCGTCGTTGCTGCACGATGGTGAGGTCAGACAGACGCTGGCTGTCGATCCACTCGCGATCGCCGGTCAGTGCCGAGCGGACGTCACCGGCGGTGGGCAGGAACGCGAAGTGGGCGTTCACGGTGTCGGCGGACGCGAGACCGATCACAGACAGGGCGCACAGAGCAGATGCGACGGAGCGTACGAACCGAGCCCGGTACGAGCGACGCAGCGCACGGGCGGCCAGCAACACCGACAACGCGGCGAACACCCACATCCCGGCCACGAACTGGGTCGAGATGATGTCGACATGGTCGAACACCACAACCCCCAACTCGGCCCTCGGCACCGTTGCCGTCGTGAGCCAAACCCCATAATGGTTTCACACGACCCGGCCCACGCAGCGGATTTCCACAGCTGAATACCAGTTGTCCTGGCGCGTACGACTTGCGGGAGTGGCTCGTGGGACTTACGTTTCGGCAACACGCGCCGATTCTTCGGCAGGGCGTGTCGGTAATCCGCGGGGGCGGCCGTCGGATGCTCGGAGGTCTGGCGTGCCTGACGCTTCACTCCGGTACGACTTCCCCACGTTGGGTGGGGTGGCGTGGCTGGACGTCTCGACGGAGGACTCGAACGGGAGTTCCGGTCGAACCCGGACCGGCCCGCTGGGTCTGCAGATATCGCCGCTACCCCAATCACGCGCGCCGTATTTCTTTCGCGGGGCCAGGCTGCGCGGCACGCGGTGCATGTGGTCGGCGTCGACTGTCAGTGGGGCAGAGCTGATCCGTCCCGCCCGGGCACTGGCGGCGGCACAGTCGGACGGCTCGGTTCACGTTCTTGCCCGGGTGGACGCGGCGGGTTCGGTCTTCGACCCGCTGCCCACGCCGACCCACGCCGTGCTGCGGGTCTTCGACGCGGTGGAGGCGGTCAATGAGCAGTTCATGGGCAACTCGCACCTGTACACGCTGAACGTTCCCCAGGCATCGATCGGGCTCGAACCCGGGATGCTGGCCGAGATGTTCGGCCAGACGTTCGAGCTGACCCCGTTCCAGCACCAACTGTTGCGCTCGGCTGCCGGCCTGCTGCTCGTCGGTGGAGATGAGCTCAGCACGCCACCGAGCCTGGTCGGGGTCGACCGCTACCTCGCCGCACTCACCGGGTTGCTGCTGCGCACCGCGGTGCGCAAGCCCACCGGTGAGCTGGAGCAGCTGGAGTCGGTCCGCGCGCGTACCGACACGATCATCTACGAGCAGGCCGCCGACCCCCTGCTGACCCCGGCGACGATCGCCGCCCAGCTGAACATCTCGCTGCGCCAGCTCTACCGCGCGTTCAACGGCACCGAGAGCCCTGCCGCTCGCATACGCCGGCGCCGTCTTGACCGTGCCGCGGAGTTGCTGTCGGCTCGTAGCCCGCAACCTCAGGTCGAGCGGGTCGCCCAGGAGTGCGGCTTCGCGTCAGCCGAGTACTTCTCGAGGGCATTTCGCCGCGAGTTCGGCATCAGCCCGCGGGCATATCGCTCCGCCCATCGCGACGTGTCGGTCGGCCTCTGATCCTGTCGCCGCGATCACGTGGCGGGCCTGCGCTGGTATCCCTTCCGGTACCAGCGACCACCCGATGTGAGCGCATGAGAACTCCTCGCCCTACAGAGTCGCGACGTTTCGAGCCGCCCTCAGGCGTTTCGACAGGCTGGCCGCGACCCATTGGGCCGCGTGCGGGTCGCTGATCACCGTGGCGAACTGGCCGGGATCCATGACCAGGATGCGCAGGCCGGTCGACGCGACCACCGTGGCCGATCGCGGTTGGTTGTCGAGCAGCGACATCTCGCCCACCAACGCGCCTGGTCCGGCGGTGGCGACGACGCTGCCGCGGACGAGGACGTCGGCTGTCCCCTCGGCGATGATGAAGGCCTCCCGGCCGGGCTCGTCCTCGACCATCAGCGTGGTGCCTGCGTCGACGAACATCTCCGACACGAGCGTGTCCACTTTCGCCAGGAGATCGTCAGGCAGGTCGGCGAACATCGGCACTCGCCGCAGCAGTTCGATGCGACTGAGCGGCACTCCTTGATGACGTTTCCAGAACATGCGGGCGCCTCCAATGCTGATCACGCGTCGAATGGTGGCCTCGCGTCGTTAACGGTGCGTAGCAGCCGCGTTTCTGGGGGCAATGTCGCCGGAAGTACACCTGATGGTCACTGTCTGTTCCGCGGCCACCTGGCTGTTCCGCGGCCACCTGGCCGCTCGACGTCAACAGGCCAGGTGTTCGCGGATCGCGCCGAGGCCGAGCGTCGTCGTCTCGGTCAGGTAGGTGTGCAGGTGTGGGGACCGCTGATCGAGCACTGCGTAGGTGCGGCCGACGTCGGTGAGAAGGGCTTGCGCGGGCAGCACCGACGGACCGGTGTACGCGATGAGTTCGGTGTAGCCGCACACGAAGGACGCGCCGGCCAGATGAGTGATCAGTTCGCGGCCGACGCCCCGACGCTGCCATTCGTCCTCGACGAGCAGCCCGACCTCGGCGGCGCTCGAGCCGTGCGTCGGATCTTCGGCCGCTACTGCCATCGCGATGACCTCACCCCGTGCGGTGCACGCGACGAACGCGAGTGTGCGGCGCAACGCGCGCTCGATGCCGACTGCTGACGGGGGCCGGCCGCCGGTCCGATAGCGGTCGAGCAGGCTGCGGGCCGAGCACCGCGAGTGCATGGCCGCAACCGCGCCGAAGTCGCGGGGGCTGGTGCCACGGATCAACACGTTCGCCGTGCCGACCCGCACCATCCATGGCTGGCGAACCCAGATTGCGAGGGAGGCGTGCCGGTCCGGAACGCGTGGCTCGGAGCCCCCGATGAGGGTGGTCGGATCGGCGCTCGCGCACGATGTTGTTTGCGTCATGTGGCAGACGTTGTCACCCGTCCGTTTCAGGTGAATGTCTTGAACGTGACGGTGTTGCTGCCACAGCAAGGATTCCGGGCGTCGAGGTGGCGACGTGCCGACCAGGCACGTGGTCGGCGTGCGCGTCGGCCCGGCTAGCCTGTAAGGCCCAGCACCGACTGGGGCGGTAGCTCAGCTGGTTAGAGCAGGGGACTCATAATCCCTGGGTCGCGGGTTCGAGTCCCGCCCGCCCCACAAGCCCCACAACACCAACAAGGCCAGTCTCTTTGTGGCGGTGTACGTCTACTGGCTTGTGAACAGGTCTTCGCCGGCGACGCAGAAGGCATGACAAACAAGGATCTCGGGGTATCCGCCGGGTCGTCGATGACCCATTCGGCCGAGGCTCGCCACGGGGGTAGCGCCGAAGCGGGACGTCGAGCCGGAGCAGCCGAATGGACCTACGAGGCGAGGTACCGTTCGAGCGCTTCGCGGGCAACCTCGGACACGCTGCGGTGCTCAGCGTCGGCACGCGCCTTGAGCCCGTCTCGCAGTTGTGCGGGCACGCTGAGTCGAAGCTGCGGTGACCGCTCACCGGGCGCGGTCAACGACGGCCGACCGCGGCTCGTAGCGTGCAGGACTTCCTCGGCAAGCGCTTTGGCGCGCGCTTCGGTCAGGCGCGAACCGTCAGCCAGCCGGACGTCCTCGGCATCCAGATCGATGTTGCCGGCGTCGATGATGTCGCGACCCTTGATCCGGATCGTCTTCTTGACCATGCTCGTCAACTCCTCAGCGCGGTCGGCATGACGTGAACGACCCGGTACAGATCCGGGAGGACGGCAGCGACGATCTCCAGCTCGACACCGCGGTCATCGAGGCCAACCGACTCCAGGGCTGGGTTGCCGCCAGCCGTCATCACTTCAATCGGTTCCACTGTCGACATCACGTGCCGGGCGTGCGCCCGGCCGATTCCGGTGCCGGCGGCTCGACTGCGTCCACCGCACCTCCACCCGACCCATTGTAGGACTGAAAAATAATAGAACGCAATCGACGGAGGAGCTGGCTCGATTGGTCGGCGCCGTGGTCCCAGGCCGTTGTGGTCGCGACCGGCGCCCGTCACTCCCTCGACGTTGCTCAGATGAGGCGTATGACGTAGTGTATGACACATGGCCGAACGTTCCACCGTGCTGATGCAAGCGCGCGTACCGCGCGAGACCGCCGTACATGTTGCGGCTGACGCCGAGGTCCTCGGCCTTGACGGAGTGTCCGACGTGATCCGCGAAGGCTTGCGATTGGTGCATCGTCGCGCCGCACTTGTCGGCCTGGCTCAGGAGTACGACGACTTCTACGGCGGAGAGCCGGCGCCGGTCTCGGACGCTACTGCCGCGCTCTACGCCGAGGAGTGAGTCCCGGTTCCCGACGCAGGACGACGGCCGCAGTTCGGGCTTGGCCACCGCTCCGTGGCGAAGTGTGGGACGTTGGCCTGCCTCGCGTCGGCGCGCATCCCTGTGTCGTGCTGACGGTCAATGCGCTCGCCGGCAGGGTTTCCGAGGTCACCGTCGCGATGACGACCGGGACGCTCGGCCCGCGAGTGACAAGGATCCCGGTCGGCGGTGATTCTGGGCTCACGCGGTACGCGGAGTCCTACATCGACGCGACGAACGTGCACACGGTGCCGCTGGCGCGATTTCGGCGACGCCGAGGTCGGTTGTCTATGGCGGAGATGGCCGGGCTTGAGGAGGCACTGCGCCTTGTTCTTGGGCTGTGACGCACCGTTCCCGACCATCTCGGGAAGGCTTGACCGTGGGCTCATTTGATGGCTTGACGCTCGACTTCACCGGGTCGGGGGCTTCGCCTGATCCTTGACACTCTCTGAGCGTCGACGGTCATGGGGTGCAGCAGGCGTCGCTGAGTTGATGCCGAGCGAAGTCGCGCGCCCGCGCAGTACTCAAGCGGGTCCGAGGGGAGAAGTAATGGCGGCGAAGACGAAGTTCGTGAAGTACGAGGACGTGAAGGCAACCCGTCTCGCCGCGATGACTCCGGAAGAGCGCGCTGTCTACGACGAGGCCTACGAGCAGGCCGGCGTCGCGCTGAGACTCGCTGAACTCTTCTATGAGACTCGCGCCGCGGCCGGGCTGAGCCAGACCGAACTCGCTCGGCGCATGGGCACGAGTCAGCCCGTGATCGCGCGTATCGAAGGCGGCGGTTCGACGCCGACCGTCGACATGCTCGACCGCCTGGCCCGGGCGACCGGCAAGCGGCTGGAGATCACGCTCGCCGAAGCAAGCTGACGCGGCTCGCCTCAACGCGGGGAGCAATCTGCGTTAAGCCGATGTCCATCTGACGTTCACCTGGCAGGACTTGGCAACACATCGACGGCTGTCAACATAGACAGATGCCGAAGTCCGAGGTACTGGAGTCGGCGAATGCGGCGGTGGCATGTTGCTCTCCACTGTCACGCGAGCCGATGTCCCAGCACCAGGCCGAGCATGTCGCGCCGCTGCTCAAGGCGCTCGCGGACCCGGTGCGCCTTCGGCTGATGTCGCTCGTTGCCTCCTATGAGGGCGGCGAGGCATGCGTCTGCGACCTGGGCGACGCCTTCGACCTGTCCCAGCCCACCATCAGCCATCATCTCAAAGTCCTGCACGAGGTCGGCTTGCTGGACCGGTCCAAGCGCGGCGTCTGGGTGTATTACCGTGCCCGCACCGATGCGCTCGCCAACCTCGGCACGCTCATCGGGAGCGCATCGGCATGACATCGCTACTCGTGCGCCGCGCACTCGCCGAGTTCGTCGGCACCGCATTCCTGGTCGCAGCCGTCGTTGGTTCCGGCATCGCCGCGGCGCGGCTGTCCGCGACCGACGTCGGGCTGCAACTGCTCGAGAACAGCGTCATCACCGGCGGGGCGCTGGTTGCCCTGATCCTGGCGCTGCAGCCGGTCTCGGCCGCGTTCAATCCGGTCGTCACCCTCGTCGAACGCGCATTGGGCGCCATCACCAGCGTCGAGGCCGGTGCGCTCATCGCTGCGCAGGTGGCGGGTGGCATCGTCGGTACCCTCGTCGCCAACCTCATGTTCGACCTCGACGCGATCAACGTCTCGACCCACCACCGCACCGGCGGCGGCCTGTGGCTCGGCGAGATCGTCGCCACCCTGGGCCTGCTCGTCATCATCTTCGGGACCGTCCGTTCCGGGCGCGCGGACAAGGTCGCCTATGCAGTCGGCGGCTACATCCTCGCCGCCTACTGGTTCACCAGCTCAACCAGCTTCGCCAACCCCGCCGTCACGATCGCGCGGATGTTCAGCAACACGTTCGCCGGCATCGCCCCGGCCAGCGTCGCGATGTTCGTGCTCATGCAGCTGGTCGGTGGCGTCCTCGGGTACGCGCTGATTCGCGGCCTCTACCCCGACGCCGCGGCGTTGGCCGCGGAGGTCGCCGACCACCAGCCCGACTACGCGACCCGCACCCAGGAGGCAGCAAGGTGAACGACGTCAAGACCGGCGCCGACGAAATCCTCACCCGCATCAGCAGCGCGCTGGCGGCCCGCTACACCGGCATCTTCAGCGCCGAGACGGTCGACCGCTACGTGCACGAGTCCTACGTCGCGCTGTACCGCACAGCGACGATCAAGACCTACGTGCCTACGTTGACCGAGCGCTTCGCCGCCGATCGCCTGACAGCTCTGGCTCAGTCCCGAGGCGCGGTGGCCAAACCGGTGCCCGAGGTGCTGTTCATCTGCGTCCACAACGCCGGCCGTTCCCAGATGGCCGCCGCGCTGCTGGACCGCGCAGCTGCCGGCCGCGTGCACGTCCGCTCCGCCGGCTCGATCCCGGCCGACCAGATAAACCCTGCTGTCATCGAGTCGATGACCGAGGTCGGCCTCGACCTGACGGCCGAGTTCCCCAAGCCTCTCACCGACGACGTCGTTCGGGCAGCGGATGTCGTGATCACGATGGGCTGCGGCGACGCCTGCCCTGTGTACCCCGGCAAGCGGTATCTCGACTGGGACCTCCCGGATCCAGCAGGCCAGGACCTCGAGACGGTCCGCGCGATCCGCGACCAGATCGACGCACACGTCCACGACCTGCTCGACGACATCCTCACCCCCGTCTAACCGACTTCACGACCCAGCAACCATCGACCCGAACGGACACCCGATGCCCGACAAGCCCAGCGTCCTCTTCGTCTGCGTCCACAACGCCGGCCGCTCCCAAATGGCGCAAGGCTGGCTGCGCCACCTTGCCGGCGACCAGATCGAGGTCCGTTCCGCCGGCTCCGCACCGGGTGACGCCATCAACCCCGTCGCGGTCCAGGCAATGGCCGAGGCCGGTATCGACATCACCGCCGAGCAACCGAAGATCCTCACCGTCGACGCCGTACGCGACAGCGACGTCGTCATCACCATGGGCTGCGGCGACACCTGCCCGATCTTTCCCGGCAAGCGCTACGAGGACTGGGACCTGACCGACCCTGCCGGTCAGGGCATCGACGTAGTGCGTGGCGTGCGCGACGAGATCCGCGACCGCATCGAGACTCTGCTCGCCGAGCTGCTGCCCGACTACTGCGCCAGTCGGCGCTGACGACCACCTGGGCCGGAGAAGGCGGGAAGACCTCGTCGATGGCCCTGCGGTGTCATCCACAGCGCTACCGTCGTACCCGACGTCGCTCGAGGACACCAAACGAAACGGGAGTCGACATGGCGCTGACCGTGGCTGAGGGGACTCGACTGCCTCCGGGTCTTCGCCTGCCCCGGGTCGTGCAGGGACTTGCGTTCATCTCCAACCGCCGGCGTACGCTGCATTTCCTGCGCCGGCGCTACGGGACCGCGTTCTCGGTGAACCTGCCGATCTTCGGGCGCGCTGTGGTGATCAGCGATCCGGCGATGGTGAAGCAGCTGTATCTGACCAGCACCGAACTCGTGACCAACATCGAACCGAACCTGGGTCGGGTACTCGGCCGTGGCTCGTTCTTCAACCTCGAGGGCGACGCTCATCGCAATCAACGCAAGCTGCTCGTGCCGCCGTTCCACGGCAGGCGCATGCACGCCTACGAGGTGATCATCGAGGAAGAGACCATGCGGGAGGCCGACAGCTGGCCCGAAGGAGCGGAGTTCGAAACGCTCGCCCCGATGATGCGCATCACGCTCAACGCGATCCTGCGTGCGGTCTTCGGCGCGGAGGGCGTCGAGTTCGAGCAGCTTCGCGAGCTGCTCCCACCGTTCGTCGAGTTCGCGTCGCGCTTGGTGACGATCCCGGTGCCGACCTGGAATCTCGGGCCCTGGGCGCCGTGGGGCCGATTCCACGCCTACCGCCGGCGATTCGACGCGACCGTCGGCCAACTAATCGCGAAGGCGAAGAACGACCCCGATCTTCAGGATCGCGATGACGTCCTCGCTCTGATGGTGCAGGCCCGCTACGACGACGGCTACGCGATGTCCGATCGCGAAATCGCAGATCAGCTGCTCACCCTTCTCGCGGCCGGACATGAGACCACAGCGACGACGTTGGCCTGGGCGATCGAACGGCTTCGACGTCACCCGGACGTTCTGTCGCGCCTCGTCGACGAGGTGGATGCAGGCGGTTCGGAGCTGCGTCAGGCGACCATCATCGAGGTCCAGCGGAGCCGACCCGTGATCGACATGGCCGGCCGCACCGTCAAGGCCGACAGCCTGCGACTCGGCGAGTGGGTGATCCCGAAGGGTCACAAGGTCATCGTCGGAATCGGGCTGGTGCACGCCGACGACGCCGTGTTCCCCGACGCTCAGCGGTTTGATCCTGATCGGTTCGTCGGGGTCAGTCCCGACCTCTACGCCTGGGTTCCATTCGGTGGCGGCACTCGGCGCTGCATCGGTGCCGCGTTCGCCAACATGGAGATGGACGTCGTGCTGCGCACGCTGCTTCGAACCTTCGATATCGGTACGACCTCGGCGCCCGACGAACCGTGGCATTCGCGCGGTGTCGCCTACGCCCCGGGCAGGCGGGGCCGTGCCGTGGTGTCGCGCCGCCAGTTGCTGTGATCGTGCCGCCGCATGCTCTCGTCGATCGGTTCGCCAGGGGTCACGAGGTGGGGACTGTCTGAAGGCTCCAGCCTGTTGCCATATAGGTCAGTCGGTGACCTTCACGGCTTCGGTATCAGGTGGTCCGGAACCGACCGGGACGGTGAGCAACCGTCACTAGTCGGCAACCGTTTCTTCAGTCCTCTGGCTGAGGCTTGTCGGCGTGGCTATCTCGCCATCGTGACGAAGTAGATCGCGGCAGTTGTTCCTACGATGGTCATCGCCGCCAAGGCGAACAGAACGGGAAGGTCGTTCGGGCCGTCGCCGTGCCGGACCCGTCTCACCTTGTGGCCGACCAGCTTTCGCCGCGCCGTCACATACTCGTCTTCGTTCAGCAGGCCCGACTGGAACAGTTCGCGCAGCTGCAAGAGGTCCTTGACCCTGCTCATCGCCGCCGCCACAGCATCGACGAAGCTTCCGTTATGTCCCACACAGGCCCATACGATGCCAGATGGTCGTCGGAGGAGCGCAGCGACTTCAGCCGGGCAGCGACTTGCTCATACCTTCGGTTGTCTCGATCCACTCCTGGACGATGTCCCAGACGACCTGGCGGGCCGGCTTCACGGAGTGGACGCTGCCGATGATCTGGCCGACGGGGTAACCGCCGAGCGCCTTGTTCTTCGCCCGCACGATCCGTTGGTAGGCAGGTCCGTGCAACAACCCCTGAAGCGGCATGGCCAGCGGGTCGGGCGTATCCTGCGCGTCCCACGCCTCGGTCCATGCGGTGCGAAGCTGCCGCGCCGGCTTGCCGGTCATCGATCGGGACCGCACCGTATCTGCGTGACCGGCTGCCAACAGGTTCTCCACGACGAACTCCGGCGTCGAAGCTTCGGCCACGGTCAACCAGATGGAGCCCGTCCACGCACCTTGAGCACCCAACGCCATGGCGGCCGCCATCTGCCGACCACGTCCGATACCCCCGGCGGCCAAGACCGGGATGTCGGGTCCGACGGCGTCGACGACTTCCGGCACCAGCACCATCGTCGAGATCTCGCCGGTGTGTCCGCCGGCCTCGGTGCCTTGGGCGATGATGATGTCGACACCCATGTGGACGCTCTTGAGAGCGTGTCGAGCGGTGCCGGCCAGGGCCCCGACCAGCACGCCCTTCTCGTGTGCTGCGGCGATCGCGTACTCGGGCGGTGGACCCAGGGCGTTGACGACCATGGACACCGGGTGCCGCAGGGCGACCTCGACCTGGCCCGGCCCCTCGGTGTCGACGGACAGCCCCGCGGCTTTGACGAGCGTTTCGACCTCCGTCGGGAGCGGAGGTACGCCGTGCTGCTCCAAGATCGCGTCGGCGAAATCCTGGTGCGTGCGGGGGATCAGGGCTCGGAGATCGTCGACGGTGAGGTTCTCGCCCTTGCCCACGAACTTCTGCGGCATGGCGAAGTCGACCCCGTACGGCCGTCCGCCCACGTTCTCGTCGATCCAGCTGAGCTCGACCTCGAGCTCTTCCGGGTTGTATGCCAGCGCGCCCAGCACACCGTAGCCACCCGCCTTGCTCACGGCGGCGACCACGTCGCGGCAGTGGGAGAACGCGAAGAGTGGAAACTCGATGTCGAGACGCTCGCAGATCCTGCTCGGCATCTCAGTGACCCGCTACCGGGCAGCCGCCGTAGTTGACCTGCATGGAGTTGATGCCGTTGACCCAGCCGGAGCGCAGTCGGTGCGGTTCACCGACCTTGGAGATGTCCGGCAGGTGGTCGGCGATCGCGTTGAACATGATGTTGATCTCCAGTCTGGCGAGGTTTGCGCCGAGGCAGTAGTGCGCGCCGGTGCCGCCGAATCCGACGTGCGGGTTCGGGTCGCGCAGGATGTCGAACTCGAGCGGCTTGTCGAACACCTCCTCGTCGAAGTTCGCCGACGCGTAGTACATCCCGATCCGGTCGCCTGCCTTGATCAGCTGACCGCCGAGCTCGCAGTCCCGCTTGGCGGTGCGCTGGAAGGCCACCACAGGCGTCGCCCAGCGCACGATCTCGTCGGCCGCCGTCTCGGGCCGCTCGCGCTTGTAGAGCTCCCACTGGTCGGGGTTCTCCAGGAACGCGATCATGCCGTGGCTGATCGCGTTGCGGGTGGTCTCGTTGCCTGCCACCGACAGCATGATGGTGAAGAAGCCGAACTCGTCGCTGGTGAGTTCGTTGCCATCGATGTCGGCGGTGACCAGCTTGGTGACGATGTCGTTCTTGGGCTCGGCCTTGCGATCCTCGGCCAGCTCCATGAAGTAGCTGAGCATCTCGACCATCGCGGTCTCGCCGACACCCGGTTCGTTGCTCGGATCGTCGTAGGCAACCATCTGGTTCGACCAGTCGAAGATCTTGCCGCGGTCCTCCTGCGGCACACCCAGCAACTCCACGATCGCCTGCAGCGGCAGCTCGCACGCAACGTTGCGGACGAAGTCACCCTCGCCCATGGCGAGCGCATCCTTGACGATTCGCTCGGCCCTGGCGGTGAGCGCATCCTTCAGGTTGTTGACTGCACGCGGGGTGAAGCCGCGGGAGACGATGGAGCGCATCCGGGTGTGCTGCGGCGCGTCCATGTTGAGCAACACGACTCGCTGCATCTCGATCGCGTCGCGTGTGATGTCCTCGTTGAAGCGGATGATCGCGGTGTTCTCGTACGTGGAGAAGGTCGCGTCGTCGCGGGAGATCTCTTTGACGTCGGCATGACGGGTGACCACCCAGTGGCCGTCGTCGTCGAAGCCGTCACGATGCCGGGGTTGCGACTGCCACCAGACAGGGGCCGTCCGGCGCAACTCGGCGAACACAGCCCGCGGCATTCCGGCGAGGATCAGGTCTGGATCGTTGATGTCGAAGCCCTCGGGGAGCTTGGGCTGTGCCATGCCTGTCCTCCTTGGTAGTGACGTGCGTTCTTCCCGGGCGCCCATGGTGAAGTCGTGACCCCACAGGCTCACCGCGGTGCTCTCTCGCGCGACCCAGGCGTCGTCTTCGATCCGCATGCCGTCGCAGCCGAACTCCATGTCGAATCCGCCGGGCGTCTTCAGGTAGAACGACAGCATCAAGTCGTTGACGTGGCGTCCGAGCGTCGCCGACATCGGCACCTTCCTGCGTGCCGCCCGGTCGATGCACAGGCCGACATCGTCGGAGTTCTCGACCTCGAGCATCATGTGGATCACCCCGGACGGCGTGGGCAACGGCGCCAGCGCGAGGCTGTGGTGGCGCGGGTTGCAGCCCAAGAACCGCAACCAGGCCGGCGCACCGTCGGAGGCTCGACCGACCACCTGCGGAGGCAACCGCATCGAGTCGCGGAGCTTGAAGCCGAGCACATCGCGATAGAAGCGCAGCGACGCCTCGTCGTCGTCCGCCGACAGCACGACGTGACCGAGTCCCTGCTCACCGGTGACGAACCGGTGTCCGTACGGGCTGACGATGCGGCGGTGCTCCAGAGCCGCGCCATGGAACACCTCCAGCGGGTTGCCGGATGGGTCGGCGAACATGATCAAGGCCTGGACCCGGCGCTCGGCGAGCTCGTCGGATGTGGCTTCCCGGTACGAAACACCGGCGGCGTCGAGACTCTGCCGTACCTGCTGCAGTCCGGCCGCGTCGGCCGCCTCCCACCCGCTGGCGACGATGCGGTCGTGCTCGCCCGGAACGATGACCAACCGAGCCGGGAAGTCGTCCATGCGCAGGTAGAGGGCATCCGGCGTTGCGGCGCCACTGGGAGCTTTGCCCTCCGCCATGCCGAGCACCTTGAGGCCGAACTCGCGCCAGGCCGGCACGTCGGTGGCCTCGAATCGCAGGTAGCCGAGTGAGCGGATTCCCGTCATGCCCTCACACCCACGCGTCCTGGACCTTGATGCCCAGCTCGAACTGGCCGAACAGCACCTGTGCCTTCTCGGGGTCGTTGATCGCATGCACCCGGCCGGCGTTCGCGTCGCGCCAGAACCGCTGGATCGGCGTGCCGGACTTGAGCGCCCGCCCGCCGGAGCTCACGAAGAGCCGGTCGATGGCGCTGACACCGGCCAACGTGGACCGGACCTGGTCGCGGCGCACCCGCAATCGCAGCGACATCGGGATCTTCTCACCCGCCTCGGCCAGCGCCAGCTCCTCGCCGAGGTTGCGCTCGATCTGCAGCGCAGCGGCGTCGATCATGCCGGCAGCTTCGGCGATGCGCAGCTGGTTGAACGAGTCCTCCGCGGCTTTGTTGCCGGAGATATGGACGCGTGCGCGGGTCCACTCGAGGTAGGCCTCGTACGCACCGGTGGCCATGCCGAGGATCGGGACGGTGATCCCGCACGAGAACACTGACGCGAACGGCAGCTTGTACAGCGGCGCGGTGTTGAGTTCCTGACCCGGCCCGTAGCACCGACCGGTGTCGGCGAAGCTGAGCGTGCGGTGCTCGGGGACGAACACGTCGTCCACGACGATGTCGTTGCTGCCCGTGCCGCGCAGGCCTACTGTGTCCCACACGTCGAGGATCTCGTAGTCATCCCGCGGCACCAGGAACGTGCGGAAGTCGGCCGGTGCGCCGTTCTCGCCCATCACCAGGCCGCCGAGGAAGACCCACTGGGCATGGTCGCAGCCGGACGAGAAGCTCCAGTGGCCGCTGAACATGAAGCCACCGTCCACCGGCTTGGCCCGGCCCATCGGCGCGTACGAGGACGAGATGAGCGTCGTGTTGTCCTCGCCCCAGACATCCCGCTGTGCCTGGTCCGCGAACAGGGCGAGCTGCCAAGGGTGCACGCCGACGACGGAGGTGATCCAGCCGGTCGAGGCGCAGGCACTCGAGACGAGCCGGACCCCTCTGTAGAAGTCGACCGGCGAGGCTTCCAGGCCGCCGTATCGGCGCGGCTGCAACATCGTGAACCAGCCCGCTTCCTGCAGTGACTTGATTGACGCGTCCGGGACGCGGCGCAAGTCCTCGGCCTCCTGCGCGCGCTCGCGCAGCGCGGGCAGGACCTCGCGGACCGCGTCGAGCACATCGGCAACTGAACGCTCGGTCATCGGTCTACTCCCGTTCGTCGAGTGGTATCGCCTCGCCGCTGTCCTCATGGCGTGCGGCCACGCATGAGATTAGAACAAGTTCTACAAGCTGTCGAGTAGGACTTTGGTCCCAAAAAGGCAATGACTATATGAAGATAAGGCTAACCTTGCTAGCGGAATCAGATTTTCTTTTATAACGTGTTCTCGTTCTGCCTATGCCCAGATCGGCCAGTTCTTGGGAGTTGACATGACGCACGCTGCCAACGCCGCCGTCGACCAGGTCCGCACGATCGACCCCGGCGCACTTCCGACCCGGTTCGCCCGCGGCTGGCATTGCCTCGGAGTGGCTGACACGTTCCGTGACGGAACGCCGCACGAGGTGCGCGCCTTCGGCCAGAAGTTGGTTGCTTTCGCCGGCGAGGAAGGTCAGATCAGCGTGCTCGACGCATTCTGTCGGCACCTGGGCGGTGACCTGTCGCAGGGCACCGTCAAGGGCAACGACGTGGCCTGCCCGTTCCACGACTGGCGCTGGTCCGGCGCGGGGCGATGCGTCGGCATCCCGTACGCGAAGCGGGTTCCGCCGAGAGCGCGTACGAGGGTGTGGACGACCATGGAGAAGAACGGCCAGTTGTTCGTCTGGAACGACCCTGAGGGCAACCCGCCATCGCCGGAGGTCGACATCCCGGAGATCCCCGGCGTCGGCACCGAGGTATATGGCGACTGGGTCTGGAACACGATTGTGATCGAGGGTTCCAACTGCCGCGAGATCGTCGACAACATCGTCGACATGGCCCACTTCTACTACATCCACTTCGCGTTTCCGACGTACTTCAAGAACGTCTTCGAAGGGCACATCGCCACGCAGTACCTCGACTCGCGTGGCCGCCCGGACTTCGGCAAGGGCGGCAGTTACGAGAGCATCCTTCGTTCGCAGGCGTCGTACTTCGGCCCGGCATACATGATCAACTACCTCACGAACGACTTCAAGGGTCTGTCCGTCGACTCCGTCCTGATCAACTGCCACTACCCGATCGACGAGAACAGCTTCGTGCTGCAGTACGCGGTGATGGTCAAGAGGATGCCTGGCGTCGACGACGCGATGGCGAACAAGATCGCCACCAAGTTCTCCGATGCGTTCAAGGTCGGTTTCCTGCAGGACGTTGCGATCTGGAAGAACAAGTCCCGTATCGAGAACCCGCTGCTGTGCGAGGAGGACGGGCCCGTCTACCAGCTGCGTCGGTGGTACGAGCAGTTCTACGTCGACCTCGCGGACGTCACCGAGGACATGACCCAGCGGTTCGAGTTCGAGGTCGACACCACGCGGGCGGTCGAGGTCTGGGAGCGGGAAGTGGCCGAGAACCTCGCGCGTCGTGCCGCGTCTGCGAATCACTGAGTGACCACGTCGTACGACTCCAGGCGTACGCGACGGGTCAAACGCTGGTCTCGAGGCTGATGCGGCGGAGGTGGGCGTGTCAATACGGTCATGAGAGAGAGCCCAATAGGAGGACTCATGATCGAAGTGACCGGATTGACGAAGCAGTACGGCGACAAGGTCGCCGTGAAGGACCTGACCTTCACCGTGAAACCCGGCGTCGTGACGGGCTTTCTCGGCCCGAACGGCGCAGGCAAGTCGACCACCATGCGGATGATCGCGGGCTTGGACGCCCCGACATCGGGATCGGTCCTGGTCAACGGACGCCCGTACGAGAACGCGGTAGCGCCGATGGCAGAACTCGGCACGTTGCTCGAGGCGAAGGCCGTGCATACGAGCCGGTCTGCGTTCAATCATCTGCTGGCGTTGGCGCAGACCAACGGTGTGCCCAAGTCGCGCGTCACGGAGGTGATCGATCTCGTCGGTCTCGCCGAGGTAGCCCGCAAACGCGTCGGTGGCTTCTCGCTCGGCATGGGCCAGCGGTTGGGAATCGCCTCGGCGCTGCTCGGCGATCCGCAGACGATCATCCTCGACGAGCCGATCAACGGTCTCGACCCGGAGGGCATCCTGTGGGTGCGCAACCTGCTCAAGGGGCTCGCCGCCGAAGGGCGGACGGTCTTCATCTCCTCGCACCTGATGAGCGAGATGTCTCTTACGGCCGAACACCTCATCGTCATCGGACGCGGTGAACTCATTGCCGATGTCGACGAGGCTGCCTTTGTCGCCATGGCGTCGACGAATGTCGTACTCGTCCGCACGCCACAGGCAAGCGAACTGCGCGAACTGCTGATCGGTCCGGACGTGAGCGTCAGCAGTCCCGAGGCCGGGCTACTCGAAGTCCATGGCCTCAACGCCGAGCAGATCGGTGACGTGGCGTTCGAACATCAACTTCGCCTGCACGGCTTGGCCGTTCAGGAAGCGTCTCTGGAGGAGGCGTTCATGGAGATGACCCGCGACACGGTCGAGTTCCATGCCCACACCACGGCAGAACCGGCCGTCGGCCGCCACCTCGCAGGAGCAGGAGAGACCCGATGACCGCGACGCTGAGCCGGGCGACCGGCGGACTCGATGTGACACCTCGCCTGGATGGGATGAAGGTGACCCAGTGGCGCGTGATCAAGTCCGAGTGGACGAAGTTCCGGTCACTGCGCTCCACGGTCATCACGCTGTTAGTCGGCGTGCTCCTCACGGTCGGACTCGGCGCATTGATCAGCGGCGTCGTGGCGGCGACGTGGCACAGCGCGAAGGCGGGGGAGCGCGCGAGCTTCCACGCGGTCGACGTCAGCCTGAGCGGTGTCGCCATCGCGCAGCTCGCGATCGGTGTGCTGGGCGTGCTTCTGCTGAGCGGCGAATACGCGACCGGCATGATCCGGGCCTCGCTCACCGCAGTGCCGAAGCGTCTCACCGTCCTGTGGGCGAAGATCTCGGTCTTCGCGGGAGTCGTCGGCAGCGTCTCGATCGTCTCGACGTTCGCGGCCTTCTTCGCCGGGCAGTCACTGCTGTCGAGCCAGCACATCCAGACCTCGATCACGAGTCCGGGTGTGCTGCGGATGGTGGTCGGCGCGGGGGTGTACATGACGCTGGTCGGCATCATCGGGATGGCGCTGGGTGGGGTGTTGCGAAACACCGCGGCGGGAATCTCGAGTCTCGTTGCGATCTTCTTCGTCATCCCGCCGGTGATGAACCTGCTCCCGAGCAGCTGGTCTGACCGCATCGGGCCGTACCTGCCCTCGAACGCCGGTCAGGCGATCTGGAGTCACCAGACCGGAGCCCACCTCAGTGCACTTGCCGGATTCGCGGTGCTCTGCACGTGGGCCGCTGTAGCCATCGCCGCCGCCGCGTTCAGGATGAAGCGGCGCGACGCCTAGGCCCACGTGATCGCGGCGAACTCGTGGTTGCCCCGGACCGTCGTCCGGGGCAACCACGCGCGCGGCGCAGATTCGGAGGATGGTGAGAAGGATGGCTACCGGGGAGGGGGGTGTTGGTGTGAGACGCGACAAGCGTGCCGCGCGCTGGGTCGAGATGCTCGAGCGCAGTCGCGCGGTTCTCATCGTCTGGTTCCCGCCGTCGGCGTTGATCGCGGCATCCATACCGCGATTCGTCCACGGCGGGCAGTCATTGACGCTGAGCCTCGTCCTCACGTTCTTCCTCACCGTGCCGCTGCTGTGGCGCCGCCGGTATCCGGTCGTGGTGTTCGCGATCGTCTTCGCGGTGTCGGTGGTTCAGTGGTCGGCGGGCCTGCGACTCGATGGTGACGTCGCCCTGCTCATAGCGTTGTACACGGTGGCGTCGCTGCGACCGCCCCGGACCGCCGCTGCCGCCGCAGCGGCCTTGGAGATCGGGCTTGCCGTCGCCGTCATGCGATTCTCGCCGGCGAAGGGCTGGTTGCTCGCCTTCGTCCTGCTGTCCGGGCTGGCGACCGCGGCGGGCGTGCTCGGCGTGTACACGCGGACCAGGGTGGCGTTCCTGGCGGAGGTGTCCGAACGGGCGGACCGTGTCGAACGCGAACGAGATCAGCAGATCGAACTCGCCGGAGCCGATGAACGCGCGCGCATCGCTCGTGAGCTCCACGACGTCGTCGCGCATCACCTGACCGTGATGATCGCGCTGGCGGACGGTGCCGCGGCCGTCGTGTCGACTTCACCAGCGCGGGCTGCTGAGGTCATGTCAACCGTGTCGGCGACGGGACGCGAGGCGCTCGCCGACACCCGTCGGCTGCTGGGCGTGCTGCGTGCCGATGACGCAGATGCCGCACGACAGCCGCAGCCGGACGTCAGCCGACTCGATGCGCTGCTCGAGCAGGTTCGAGCGGCGGGCCTGCCCGCGACGATCACCACCACGGGGCGGCACCGGGAGCTTTCGTCGGCGCTGCAACTGACCATCTATCGACTGGTACAGGAAGCGTTGACGAACACGCTGAAACATGCCGGTCCTGGAGCTCAGGCCTCGGTTCGGCTGACCTACCGCGACGACGGTGTGCAGGTTGATGTCCGTGACGACGGGCTCGGGTCGACGGCGATGCCGCGCGATGGGTCCGAGTCCGCGGGGCACGGGCTGACCGGGATGCGTGAGCGCGTCGCGGCCTGGGACGGCGAACTGCGCGCCGGCGCCGCGTCGCCGCGTGGCTGGGCAGTGAGCGCCCTGTTGCGAACCGAGCCGGGCACGGCCGCGGCCGAGCGTGTGGCGAGCATTCGATGATGGCCTTGGCGCCGCCGCCCGGCCCGGAGAACCCCATCCGGGTGCTCATCGTCGACGACCAGGAGCTGCTGCGTCTCGGGTTCCGGATGATCCTGGACGCCGAACCCGACATCGAGGTCGTCGGTGAGGCCGACGACGGCACGAGCGCGGTTCGCCGGGCCGGCGAGTTGCGGCCAGATGTCGTGCTGATGGACGTGCGCATGCCGGGGATGGACGGCATCGCGGCAACCGAAGCGATCGTCGCCTCGGGAGTGGCGTCGAAGGTGCTGATCCTCACCACGTTCGATCTCGACCAATACGTCTACGCGGGTCTGCGCGCGGGGGCCAGCGGCTTTCTGCTCAAAGACGTGCCACCGAGCGAACTGATCTCGGCCATCCGGTCAGTTGCCGCGGGGGACGCTGTGATCGCGCCGGGGGCGACCCGACGACTGCTCGATTCGGTCACCGCGCTGCTTCCCGACCCCGAGCAGACGCAACGTCAGGGCGAGCTGCTGTCTTCGCTGACCGAGCGCGAACGCGAGGTGTTCTTCCTGGTCGCGACTGGAGCATCGAACGCCGAAGTTGCCGCCGGGCTCCATCTGTCCGAGGGCACGGTGAAGGTGCACGTCGGACGGATACTCGCCAAGTTCGAGCTTCGCGACCGAGTCCAGATAGTCGTGCTCGGCTACGAAAGCGGCCTCATCACCCCTGGTGGCTGACGGACGGCGGTTTCGTCGATGCCCCAGGTCGATGCCCCAGTAGGGTTCCATCCAAGATGATCACCTTCGGCTGGGACACAGTGCGCCTGTTCCTCCACGTCACGGCGGCGACGATCTGGGTGGGTGGGCAGATCACCCTTGCCGCGCTGGTGCCGACCCTGCGCGTTGCCGGGCGTGACGTTCCGCGCGCCGCGGCCCGGCAGTTCAACCGGGTGGCGTGGCCGGCGTTCGGGGTGCTGATCGCCACCGGAGTGTGGAACATGATCGCTGAGCGGGACCGCTTGTCGGGCAGCTACCTCACGACCGCGATCGTGAAGATCGTGGTCGTCGCGATCTCCGGCGTAACCGCTGCGCTTCACATTCGGGCGCGCAGCCGCACCGGGCTGGCTGTGTTCGGCGCGCTCACCGGAGTCAGCGCGTTGGCCGCTCTGCTTCTCGGTGTGCTGCTCGCGGGTTGAGATGTTCCGAGCTGGGCGACAATGGTCGCGACACACTGACTGATGGGGTGGGCACCATGGGGCGGAGGGCTTCCAGCAGGGACTGCAGCACGAACCCGCGCCGGACACGACAAGCCCCGAGCCCGCAGGCCCCGAACCTGCGAAGGACGACGACGCCTCGACCGACGGGACCGACGCGGCCGACCCAGGTCGTCAGCGCGCCTAGGTCTCAGCCGCGTGTCACCCTGCGCACCGCCAGGCGCGGCCCGATGAACATCCGTGCGACGACGAGCAACGCCAAACCGTAAAGAGCGGTCTGGACGAGCGGCCCCCACACCTCGCCATGGCCGGTAACGCCGGCCTCGATCAATCGACGTGGCCCGTAGAACGGCAGCGTCTTGGCGACGACCGCGTTCGCCCGGACGGCCAGCTGTATACCCACCACGCCGATGAGCACCAGCGTTCCTTCTAGTTCTCGCGGCACGGCCGCGGCGACGGCCAGACCGAACGGGACGGCCTGCAGCGCCACCATCGTCACGCCGAGGAAGACCATCGAACCGTCGTGCGGATGGGAGATGCCCACCATCATCGCGGTGAACAGGCCGGCGATCACGACACCGAGCGGGCCCAGGAACAGCAGCCGCCCGAGCAGCAGTTCGAGAGGTCGGTAACCGACCATGACCAGGCGCTGGTCGACGTCGATGGCCGACAGCGCCGAGAACAACGTTGCCCCGCCGACGGCGAACGCCATCGACACGCCTCCGGTCGAGACCGCATCACGCGAGCTGCCGCCTGAGGTCAGGTAGAAGCTGGCCGGCAGGGCCACCAACAGCGCCAGCGCGATGTGCCGCCTCATCAGGTCGCGGCCGTGCATCTCGGCCATGATGAGGACACGCCCCGCCGTGCGCACGGCGGTTGCGCCGGCCTTCGTCGTCGAGCTCGCGGTGGTCATCGCAGGTGCGCCGGTCGTGCGTCGTGGGCCGTCAGTTCGACGACACGATCGACGCGTTCCAGTTCGGCGAGCATGTGCGTCACGACGACGATTGCCTTGCCCTGGTCGCGCCAGCGGTCACAGTGATCCCAGAAGTTCACGTACGTTCCGCGATCGAAGCCCTGATACGGCTCGTCCAGCAGCAACAGGCCGGGGTCGCAGAGCAGCGCCAGAGCGAGGTTGAGCTTCTGCCGAGTGCCACCGGACATGTCCGCGGTCACGATGTTGCGTCCGACGGGGAAGCTGAACTCCTCGAGCAGTCCCCGGCCGCGCTCCAGCGCGGCGGCGCGCGACAGGCCGACGCCGCGCCCGAACAGGATCAGGTGCTCGTCGGCGGTCAGCAGCTCGAACAGGCTTGGGCTCTGCGGGCAGTACCCGACACCGCCCGCGACCTTGACGTCTCCGGAATCGGCCCGGAGCAGGCCTGCGCAGATCCGGATGAGCGTCGACTTGCCGGCACCGTTCTCACCCGTCAGCGCCACGATCTCACCGGCCGTGACGGACAGATCGACGTGGTCGAGAACGCGCGTCCGTCCATAGCTCTTGCAGACTCCGGACACCACGAGCTGATCGCTGTCGACTACCAGCATGAAGCCACCATCGTCGGGTTCGCCTGCGAACGCCAGAGCCGAAAGTCCTCGCACGGTCGTCCAGGCAGACATTAGCGACTCAATCCGAACCGCATGCGGACCTTCGGCCCTGGGGCAAAGCCGCGCAGTCGAGCTTGCATGGACCTAGGCATTCTGATCGGAGGTAGGGCGG
>Ga0209014_10000542_pt1 | contig 22116 bp, 17 predicted proteins | sample BarGraNGADG00212_FD_184491 | JGI IMG/M metagenome (GOLD analysis project Ga0209014, IMG submission 184491) | Arctic peat soil microbial communities from Barrow, Alaska - Barrow Graham LP Ref core NGADG0002-212 (SPAdes) (version 2) | ecosystem: Environmental > Terrestrial > Soil > Wetlands >...
GAAAGCGGTCGGCATCGGGCTCATCAGGCTCTATCGCCGTCTGTTTGCCTGGCGACCGTCGGTCTGTCGCTTCGAGCCGACCTGTTCGGTCTATACCGAACAGGCTATCCGCAAGTACGGTCTGCTTCGAGGGAGTTGGATGGGAATGCGTCGAATCGCCCGCTGCCACCCGTGGAATCCGGGCGGCTACGACCCTGTTCGCTAGATGAACTTCCCCACCCACAGATCCACGACGCTCGCGCGCTGGGCCGCACTCGGGCTGCTGCTGGCGGTTGTCGCCATTGCTGCCATCGCGTGCGGTACTGCTCGAGGGGCAGACCCGAGCGTCAGCCCGGCCGTTGTCGCGGTCGCATCGACGTCCACCGGAGCCACCACGGCGGCGACCGACTCGCTTAACGCGAACGCCACGCCGACCGCGACGCCAAAGCCCACGCCAACACCCGAGCCGCAGCCGCTGCGGCCTGCCCAGGCCGGCGCCGATCCAGGCAGCCTGCTTGCCTGGCTGTTTACGCCCATCTTCCAGGGCCTTTTCCTGCTGCTCGCGGGCCTGTACTCGCTCACAGGGAATGTCGTGGTCGCGATAGTCATCATGACCTTGTTGATCCGACTCCTGACCATGCGGCTCTCGGCCAAGCAGATCGTGTCGCAGAAGCGCATGCAGATGCTCTCTCCCGAGCTCCGCGAGCTCACCAAGGAGCTGCAGCGCCGCTACAAGGGAGATCGTCAGGCCGTCTACGCCGCAACCCAGGCGTTCTACAAGGAACGCGGCGTCAGCCCGACCGCGGGTTGTCTGCCGTCGATCCTGCAGATGGGCCTGCTCTTCCCGATGTACTGGGTCATCCGCGACGGTCTCACCAACTTCGACCCCAGCGCGATGCTGACCGTCTTCGGCGCCAAGCTGCCCCTTACCTGCGGCAACGTCGTCAACGGCGTCGTCAACAAGTCGCTCCCGTGCATCAACACCAACGTTCTGGGCGTCGACATGGGCCAGCCGCAGAAGATCTTCGACCTGAACCTCGGCTTCTTCATCTTGGGCGTCAGCGCCATCGCCATCGTTTCGGCGTTGCTGCAGTTCGTTCAGAGTCGAATGCTCATGCCGCCTGCCGCCGAAAGCGATCCTTCGGCCAGCAGCCAGCGGACCATGATGATCTTCCTGCCGTTCATCTCCATCCTGTACGGCGGCTTCCTGCCCGCTGGCCTGTTCATCTACTGGATCACGACCTCGGTCTTCTCACTGGTGCAGCAGTTCCTTATTGTCGGGTGGGGCTCGATGTTCCCGCTTTTCGGCTGGACACCGTCCTTTGCCCATGGATATACCCCCAGATTCCCGGTCACGATGCCTCAGCCCACCGAAGCGGGCAAGTCGCTGGCGGCTTCCCGGCTCAAGCCGGTTGAGCGTGCGGCATCGGCGGCCTCAACGGTTCGACCCAACGCTCGCAGGCGTCAGGGACGACGAGGGAGACGACGCTGACATGACTGGCTTCCGCGATGCCTACCGTGAGTTCACCGGCAAGACGGTGGAAGAGGCCCTGCGCAACGCTCGAGAGGAATTCGGCGCTGGGCTGGACGAAATCGACTTTGAAATCCTGACGCCCGGCAGCCGTGGAGTGCTGGGCATGGGGGCCGAACCGGCCCGCGTGCTGGCAGCTCCCCGGTCAGCCCTCGGCGGCGCCGCTCCCAAGCGAGAGGCCGCCGCTCAGGTGCCGCTTCCCGCCCCAAGCCACGACCGAGAGCGCGACGATCGGCCGCGCCCGCCCGACCGAGACCGCGGTGGCGACCGCGGCAGTCGTCCCGCCTGGCGAGATGACCGGGGCCCGGATCGAGATCGCGGTCCGCGCCCACCGGACCGACGCCCCGAAGGCGGCCAGATGCACAGCCCCAGCCCACGCCCTGTGCAGGCCGGTCGCCCCGATCGCGTCCCGGGATCTCCATCGTTCGACCGCGACCGTGGCGGTGATCGCGATCGCCGTAGCGGCCCGCCGCGTAATACGCGCGACGATTCGGGTCGCCGCGGCCCCCAGCCGGGCCTGACGGCCAAGGAACTTGCAGAAGTCGCCGCCGCACGCGGCGCTACCCCCGTCGAACGTCACGAGTCGGCAGAGGTCACGCCTGAGGCTATGGCTGCCGCCAAGGCGATACTCGAGCAGCTCATGACCCGGCTCGACTTCAACGTGAAGGTCGAAGTCGAGGGCGGAGAGACGAATCGTCTCAACGTCGTCGGCGAGGGAGACGAGAAGGAAGCTCTCGGCGCCCTCATCGGCCGCAAGGGCGAGCGTCTGTCCGCCCTGCAGCACCTCGTGAACCTGCTCCTATCCAAACAAGTCGGCGAATGGACGCGGGTCCTGGTCGACGTCGAGGACTACCGTGGCCGGCGCGAGCGCCAGCTTCGCGACCTGGCCAACAGAGCCGCGGAGCGGGTCATGGAGACGGGCAAGATGCTCCAGCTCGAGCCGATGCCGGCACTCGAGCGGCGGTGGATTCACCTCGCTCTGCGTGAGCACGGCAAGGTGGCCACACAGTCGATTGGGGAAGAGCCCAACCGACGTGTCATCGTCCTGCCCCGAGAGTTGTAACAGGGAATCACAGCGGTACGACGTCCGACTCCCCAATTTGGGGGATTGGCAAACTGGTATCGACCCGCTCAAGATTTGCCAAAGATGGCGTCACCGGGAGGCACCGCTGCGCGTCTAGGCTTTGGACCGGACCAATGGCCCCGGCTCACTCTTTCAACGCGCTTCTCAGTTGACGCTACGATAGGTCGCTTGGTGCCGGAGAAGGAACGACGATGACCACGGAATCGCTCGATGGATCGGAGCTAACAGCACCCATAGAGCCCGCCGAATCGGATGAGCAGGTGGACCTCAAGATCGGTAGTGGCCTGCATCCGCTTCGGTTCGTCCTGGCGTTCCTGATCGCAGGGGTGGCGGTCCTTGTGCTCGGCACCGCCGTCGCAGTCGGCATGTCGCAGATGTACCAGGGACGCATCCTCCCGGGTGTCCACGTGGGCAGCACCGATCTATCCGGGTTGACTCGTGAGCAGGCCGTCGCCCGGCTTTCCACCGAGTACGCGTACCTCTCGAACGGGCAGGTGACGGTCGTCACGCCCGTCGGCACCGCAAAGATCACCTACCAGGAGATCGGTCGGGGACCGGATGCGGAGTCCATGGCCGATGCCGCTCTTGCCGTTGGGCGCCAGGGCGACCCGATATCGGGCACCGCGGCGGCTTTTCGTGCCGTCTCTACCGGCAATAACGTGCCGCTGACGGTCAAGCTTGACCCGACGGCCCTCGCCACACGCCTTCGTGCGCTCACCGGCAGCAACGCAGCCCACGCGACGGACGCGCAGGTCGTGGTCGACGGCACGGGCTACAAGGTGAGCCCGGGCGCAGCTGGGCATGGCATCGATGAATCGGCCATCGCCGCGTCGATCCTCGCGGAGCTGACCAAACCCGACGCCACCCAGAACTACCAGACCGGTGGCAACTTCGTGGATCTCCAGCCGCGAGTCACCGTAGCCCAGGCCCAGCAGGCCGTCACCCAAGCCGAGAAGATGACCGCGGACCTCCCGCTTGTGCTGGGCAGCCAGACCTGGACGATCCCTGCCGCAACGGTCAAGACGTGGATAGTCTTTGGGAATCGCAGTGATGGCACCTATGGGCCGGTCGCGGATCCGGCCCTCGTGCTGAGCGGCATCACTACCATTGCCGCCGCGCAGATCAACCAGACCCCCGTGGAACCCACGTTCCTGATGGATAAGAGCACGGGCAAGCCGGTCGGCGTCACGGGCGGCAAGGACGGCATCGTCGTCGATGTGAACGCCACAGCCGTTTCGATCGAGGCCTATCTCGACGCTCTGGCGAGCGGCGGGACCTCCTCAACGAGCGTCACGGTAGCCGCGGCCGTTACGCAGCCGCAGCTCACCGACGCACAAGCTTCCGCCGCCATGACCAAGATGGTGAGGATCGGCTGGGCGACGGTGGTCTTCTTCCCCGGAGAGTCGAACGGCTTCGGCGCCAATATCCGAGTTCCCGCCCAGATCCTCAACGGCCAGGTGGTCGCACCGGGGGAGACGTTCAGCTTCCTCAATCGGGTCGAACCGATCGACTTGGCCCATGGGTTCAAGATGGGCGGCGTCATCGTGAATGGCAAGAGCAATCACACCGGTGCCATCGGAGGCGGCATCTGCTCGGCCTCCACGACCATGTTCCACGCCGCCCTGTCGGCGGGGTTGCAGATCGTCGAGCGACACCCGCACGATTACTTCATTGACCGTTACGCGGACTCCCGCTTCCCGAAGGGCACCGACGCGACGGTCTTCGATACCGGCTCGTCCCGGGTCGACCTGAAATGGCTCAACGACACTCCCTATCCGATCGTCATCCGTGGGTCGTCGACCAAGGGATCGTCGAGCGCCACAATCACCTTCGAACTGTGGAGCGTTGCCACGGGAAGGACCGTGAGTTTCTCCAAGCCTGTGATCACTGACGTTGCGGTCGCAGTCGAGAACCCGCCCATCTACACCAACACGTTGGCGCCCGGCAAGACCTACCGGCTCGAGTACAGGACCAACGGCTTCAACGTTTTCGTGACCCGGACCGTGTTGGACGCGAACGGAAAGCAGATCCACTTCGACAAGTTCACCTCGCACTACATCAAGGTGAACGGCCAGCTTCAGATCGGCAGCTCGGGCCCGACCCAAGGGACCAAGACGCCGGGCCCGACCCAAGGGACCAAGACGCCGGGCCCGTCTCGGACGGGCGTGATTCCGCCCTCCGCCACTCCAGCCGCTAGCCCGAGGCGCAGGCAGGTCGTCCGCTAGCCCGCGCAACATCTGTCCACGCAAGAGCCGGCGTAACCCGCCGGCTCTTCTATTGTCCGGAGCTAGGCTGAGGAGTTGCCATTCCACCGGCCTCGGTTCCCGGTCCGCCGACGTCGCCGGGCATTTCGTACGCGAGCAGCTGCGGGAACTTCCGCAGTACCGCCAGGAGCCCCGCGAGACACAGAACACCGCCGGAGACAACCGAAAACTGCGGTCCCGCCATGGCCGCGACCGCTGCGGCTTCGGCGTCCCCGAGGCGCGGCCCGCTCGTGACCACCAGCGTATGTATCGACATCAGTCGGCCACGGAGCCGATCCGGGGTTTCGATCTGGACGATGGAACCGCGCAGGACGGCGCTCATGACGTCGGCGCCTCCGGCGATCGCCAGACAGGCCAGGGCCAGCGGGAAGCTGACGGTAAGGAGGCCGAACGCGACGATTGCCGCTCCCCACGCGGCTACGGCAACGACAATGCCGCGGCCGGGGTGGCGAACGCGGCTGGTCCACCCTGTCATGGTGGCACCCAGGAGGGCGCCGAGCGCGGGAGCCGCGGTGAGGAGCCCGTAGCCCGCGGCGCCGGCGTTGAAGACCGTGAGCGCGAGTTGCGGGAAGAGCGAACTCGGCATGCCAAAGACCATCGCGTCAAGGTCGATGACGAAGGTGGCCAGGACGATCCTTCGGGCCCGGGCAAAGCCCAAGCCTTCACCTATGGCACGCAATCCCGGCCTGGCGGCGCCCGAGCTGGGTGGAATCGGGGCGATGGCCAGCAGAGCGACCACCGCGGCGAGGAAGGTGACGACGTCGAAGGCGAAGGCGGCTGCAACGCCCGTGATCGCGATGAGAACGCCCGCGAGGGCAGGGCCGACGACGCCCACCGTCTGCGAGCTGAGCCAGTTGACGGCGATCGCCGCCCGAAGCCGCTCCCGTGGCACGAGCCGCGGAATAGCCGAGGACCGAGCCGGCATGTCCACGGCCCCGATGCCGGCCGCGAAGAAGGCCACTACGTACAGTGCCACGATCGGTGGGCTGGGCATGAGTACCAGCAGCGCCAGGCACAGGCTGCAAGCTGCGAGGGCGAGCTGGGTCACGAGCAAGAGCCGCCGCCTATCGACGGCGTCGGCCACCGCCCCGCCGCCGAGCGCGAAGATCAGGATCGGCACGAGCTGCACGATCGCGAGCAGGCCGATCGAGAGCGAGTTGTGGGTCAGCTGCCAGAGTTCGTACGGGAGAGCGACGACCGTGACCTGGCGGCCAAGCCCGTTGATCAGCTGGCCAAACCAGAGCATTCGGAAGTCGCGGTCTCGCCGGACGGGTTCCAGATCCACCAGGACGCTGCGGAGGCGCCCGCGGCGCTTGGCTGGGACGTGAGACATGGCAGGGAGAAGGATAGGCGAGGCCCGGCGGGGCGGCTGGCTGGACGAGGACCTGGCTTTCGACGTTTCGAAACGTTCCCCGTAGGCTGGGCGTCTCACACGCGCTTCCACGGAACGACCCGCGCCGACGACCCGGCTGTCCCGTGGCGCTGCCGGCGACCGAAGTGGTGGAGAGGGAGACCGGGGATGCGGAACCTCAAGACGAGCGAAGCCGCCTTGCGCCGAGAGCCACGCGACGCGAACCCGCTGTCGGATCCGTTTCCGCTTGTGCGGCTGGGAGCCCGCATCGAGGATATCTCGGGCTTCGAACCTGAGCCGCTGCGCCGTGCCGGCACGCGGTGTCTATTCTTCCGGCGGCCCGGATCGGGCGTGGCGATGCTCGCCGTGGCCGCGACGCTCTTCGCCGCCATTACCGGCGCGGCAATTCTCGGGCCCCGAGCCGTGGGCGAGACCCACGCCAGGCCAAGTCCCACGGCCTCGCCCACCGCTTCCCTCGCCGTCCTCGCGCAGGCAACTCTCTCGAATCGTCCCTCGGAATCGCTTGCGATTCCTTCCTCAACGCCGTACCTCGCCTTGGGCTGGCCGATCAGGCGGAGTGGCGGGGCCCCCGAGGTGCAGGCGGGTCCAAACGGCATCGTCTACGTTCGGGGCCAGCAGCCGGTCTCGTCGTCGGGGCTCGGTCTCGCCGGATGGCTCAAACTCCCCGAGGGGAGCTACGCGTGGCCGGTTCTATTCGCTTCCGACGGCACGATCTACGCAGAGGACACGACAGACCGCTCGCCCGCGACGCAGCTGATCTGGGCGTTCAATTCGGATGGCGTCGCGCTCGCCGGCTGGCCGGTCGGAGTGCCCCGTGACGGGCGCTTTGAGGAAGGCTTCAAGGGCAGGCTGTACGTCTTCAGCCCCTCGCAGGTGGACGTGATCGGACGCGACGCCCAGGAGATGCCGGGCTGGCCGGTCGAACGCGCGTCGGACGTGGCGGTCGTTCGTGCCGATGGCACGGTGTTCATGGGATTGCGAATCCCGGCCTCAGACGGATCCGCGACCGGCCGTCTCGACGTCACCGTGATCGACTGGCGGGGCAGCCAGATCGCCTGGTCGATGGGTGGCTGGTCAGGCATGTCCATCTCACCCGACGGGGGCACGGTCTACGCCTGGGCGTACGAGGGAGCCTCGAATTCCGAGAGCACGACGGTGGCGGCGTTGGCAGACGACGCAAATCCGGCCAAAGGCTGGCCCGTCGTGTTCGATGGCCCCGCATCGCCACCGGCGTTCTACGGCGATGGAACCGTCTTCATGACCCTCGGCGGCGACAGCCCCAGGATCATCGCACTCGATACGAACGGGCACACGAAGCTGGGTTGGCCCGTGTCGATGCCGCCCGGATCCGGTAGTCTGGCAACCGACGACCCGTCCTATCCCGACGTGCCCAAGCCTCCGGTAATCGGGTCCGATGGCACGGTCTACCTGGCCCAGGAATCTGGTCAGGGCGCATCGATCGCAGCGTACGACCAATCGAGTGACGCCGTCCCCGGCTGGGGCTACTCGCTGTATTCGGGCAGTTTCGCTCGGTTCGCAGGGAGCGATCTGGTCGAGGCAGACCGGTTCCAATCGCCAATTCTGGTCGAGCCGAAGGGCGGAGCGCTGTACGTCGCCCTCGAGCAGATGGCCGTCACGGTATCGCATGACGGTCTCGTGGTCGGGATGTCGCAGCTCGCAAGTGTGGATTGGCCTGCTCGACGGCGGCCTCATGGCGGAGGTCGAGTGGACCTACGCATCCGGCCATCGGTACGCGATTACGCCCGGGTCGTTGTGAGCCGTCAGGCTCCCGCCGGGCCGTCCCGGTCGGGCCTGCGTCGCATCAATTCGAACGACACGCAGCCGAACCAGAGAAGAAGGCCCAGCAGTGCCGCCCATTCGAGCAGTGGAACCGTCCAGATGGCCGGACGATCGACGATGTGGGCATCGGCCGGGAGCGGGCGGTAAGTCGTGTACACGGCCACGAATGAGAGGATCGCCGCCACGCCAAGCGTGCCCGGCGCCAGGAGCCAGCGCGCGAACCCAGGCCGACGTCCCGTCATCAGCCACAGGCTGAAGATCGCCATGACGATCCAGCCCGTGCAGAAGAACGCGGCCGCAACGAGCCCGTGCACCCCGTGGTAATTCATCGGGAAGACACCGACGAGCGTCCCGAAGACGTCCGTGACCACGCCGGCCAGGGCCAGAGCGAACCGGTAGCGTCCGGTCATGCGGCGAGACAGCAGCATCAGGAAGAGTCCGAGCCCCAGGCCGCCCAAGATCACGCCCATGTTGAACGCCATCGAGAGCGGGGATCGTCCCACCTCGCCCAGCTCCGAGATGAAATGGTTCAGCGGGGAGTAGCTCTCTCCGCCCCAGCCACGGTACGGAATGGCCGCAAGGAGGGAGCCTCCGAGGATCAGCGCGACGGCCAAGAACCCCAACAGGCCAGTCGAGCGGGAGTTCGGAAGCAAGCGTGCGGCCCCGCGCATTGATCCCCCCGATCCCCTCTCTGCGACCGCTGGGCTTGCGCCGTCAGGCGAAAACGTCGACCAGCTGCCCTTGAGTGCCGGCGCCGACCTGCATCGTCTCACGATAACGCGCGAGCTGGTCGACTCCGGCCGCGAACGCGTCGCGTTGGGGGACCATGAGGCCTAGCCGCGAGTCGGTCGCCGAACTCCGGCGAGCTCGGAGGTAGTCGAAGAGCGTGTTCGCCCGGGTCATCGCCTCGCCCGTCGCGGGATTGCCCGAGACATCGGGATTCAGCTTGCGGGCCAGGACCCGGTAGGCCCCGTGCAGCGCATCCAGAGGCGCGGATGCATCGAGACCGAGCATCCGGTAGTAGTCGTTTTGACCCGGGATCAGGGCGATCTCCATCTTCACCCAGTTGAGTTGTAAGTGGTCCAATCTCTGAACGATCAATCTATCAGCTTGTCGATTTGGGGCGCATAGGGATTTCGTCCAGATCGTTCGGATGAGGTGCGCGGGCGCACCGTGCACGCCGGGACCAGGCCGGCGAAGATGTTGCCGATGATGTCGAAAGAGGGATAGGAATGAGGCTCGACAAGGGGGACCACGGGGCATTGGAGCTCTGGGCCGCCGACTGCGCCGAGCACGTGCTCCCGTACTTCGAGGAGAAGTACCCGAGCGATGACCGACCTCGGAAAACCATCGAGGCAGCGAGAGCGTGGACGCGCGGCGAGATACAGGTAGGTGAGGCGCGCGCCGCCGCGGTCGCCGCCCACGCCGCTGCGGTCGCCGCCCACGCCGCCGCTCGCGACGCGGATGAAGGCGCTGCGCGAGCTGCCGCCCGTGCCGCCGGTCAAGCAGCAGGAACACCCACATGGCCGGCCACACCCGCCACGCCGCCGCCTACGCCGCCGCCCCCACCGACGCCACCGCTGCCGCCTCCATGGAACGTGACTGGCAATACCGACGCCTTCCGGAGCGCCTGCGGTCAGTGGCGTTCCCGCCCGGTGCGACAGCCCAGGACACGTTCGCTCGTTGACGCGGGGTTTGCCCGTATGGGATCGTGTCACCAAAGGGGTGCGACGATGGTGTTTCCCGGGAGTCTCCGAGCCAGCGGTCTCGGTAGGGATGCACTCGGCGTGGCCATCGCCGGATTGGGGACTTGCGCGCTCACGGGCTACACGTGGTGGAGCGCCCGAGGCGGCGTGCCCACTCCCGATGTGAGCGCGGCGGTCCTGATCGCCATCGGAGCGACTGCGGGTCTGATATCGGGTCGCTTCCGCGCTGCCCCCGCCTCGTGGGCCGCGGCCGTGATCGGCAGCATGCTGGCCTATTCGGCCACCGTCACGATCGACCCGGGCTTGCCTGCCCCGAATTCGGGCTTCTCAGGGAATGAGTTGCTGAACGCAGCCTTCCTGTTGCCCTTCATCGCAGGTGGCCACCTGCTCGGCGCATGGGCCAGGATTGCGCAATGGAGAGGCGCCTTCGGCGCGGCGGTAGCGGGATTGGCGACCTGCGCGCTCTGCCTCTATTCATTTTCTAGTGCCCCACACGGCGTGCCCTCTCCCGGTGCAAGTCCCGCCATCGGCATGTGGATGGCCATCGGCATCTGGATCGCCATCGGGGCGACCGCGGGTCTGGCCTCGGGTCGCTTCCGTGATGCCCCCTGCCTCGTGGGCAGCTGCCGTGATCGGCTCCACGGTGGCCTACGTGGCCCTCTACGCCATCGAGTTGGGAGGCTCGGCCCCGGTAGAACTTCTCTTGTATGGCCCAGTCACCCTATTGCTCTTCATCACAGGTGGCCACTTGCTCGGCGCATGGGCTTGGGGCGCGACCCGCACGCTGCGAAAGGCCGAGGTCCGAGGCTGAGAGCCTGATTCGATCGGCGGGGCGGCGGCGACAGCGGCGGCAGCGGCGTTGAGTGCAGGGCAAAGAAGTGGTGGAGATGGGGGAGAGTCGAACTCCCCGTCCAGAAACCTTCTCCGGAGACCACTACGAGCGTGTCCGATGATTTGTCGTCGATCGCTCGGACGGCCATCGGCAGTCTGCCGAGCGATCCAGTCACGTCCCCTTGCGGGCTTTGACTCCGACTACGCGACGCTACCCGGAATCGCACCTCCGCTTAATGACGCTTCCACAGCCCGCGGAGGCGAGGCTGCTTCCACGCTCACCTTACTGCCTAAGCAGCGAGGGCGAGAGCAGACTGGTTGTTGCCAGTTACTTCGTTTGGGCTCCTTTTTACGAGGCCTGGAGACCAACCTCGGCTCGCGTTCTCCGGTCACCGGCCCCTGTCGAAACCACGCATCCCCACGGAGCCTACGGCACCTGAGGGTGCCGCCGCGACCAACGGATGCGCATTCTACCCGCCCGCGGCCACCGCGCCAAGGAGATCACGTCGCGGTGCCATTGCCAGCGCCTCACCGGTCGCGGCGACTCAGCGGCTGCGGCCCCGACCAGCGTCGGCAATGGCACGATCCATCTCCCGTCGGGAGTCGCGCGCGGCGATGTCCTGCCGGCGATCGTGTTGCAGCTTGCCGCGGCCCAGGCCTATCTCCAGCTTGGCGCGGCTGCGCTCGGTGATGTACATCTTGAGCGGGACCAGAGTCAGACCCTTGGCCTTGGTCTTCGACAGGAGCGCCAGGATCTGGTCGCGGTGGAGCAGCAGCTTGCGCGGCCGCTTGGGTTCGTGGTTGTTGCGGTTGCCGCCCTCCCATGGCTGGATGGTCGCGCCTACCAGCCATGCCTCGCCTTTGTCGATGCGCGCGTAGGACTCGGCCAGGCTCACCTTGCCGGCGCGAATCGACTTGATCTCGGTCCCGGTCAGGACGATGCCCGCCTCGAAAGAATCCTCGATCGAGTATTCGTGGCGTGCTCTTCGGTTTTGGGCGACGGTCTTCTCTTCGCCCATGGTGGGCTCCTTGGCTTCCTGAGTGGCGCCGACCTCGGACGCGCGAATGCCGGCCCCGAGGGACCGGCATTCGCAAGCTGTTTCGATCACCACCCACAGGGCGGGCCGATCCTTAGAGAACGGTCACCTGCGAGGTGGTGCAGCGGTTGGCCAAATCTATCACTGCACATCACCTCCTTTCGCTTGCCGGCATGGTACGCCAACCCGATCGAAAGGCGCAACCACCCGCTCCCTCCCCAAAGCGGTGGCGAACCCGATCAGCTGGGCGTAGGCACGGCGGAAGGTGACGACGTGGCGGACGAGCTCGGGCCTGCCGAAGAGCTCGGGACGGCGCTCGGGCCGGCCGACGGTTGCGTCTCGATCGGATAGCCCAACTTCACAAGAGCCGCGTCGAGGACCGGATCCTGACCCGCCCGTGAGTTGGCCGAGCTCACCGCCAGATCGGGCTGCAAGCCCTTGCCCTGGATCCACACATGGTTCGGTGTCAGCCAGCGGCCAACGGTCAGATGGATGCCGCCGGCGTTGTTCGGCAGCGGCAGATACTCCTGGAAGATGCCCTTGCCGAAGGTGTGATCGCCGACGAGGAGCGCTCGGCCCCGGGCCTGGAGCGCGCCGGCGAGGATCTCAGAGGCCGAAGCCGTGTTCGGGTCGACCAGGACCAGCAAATTGATCGAGGGGTCGGTAGCGAGGCCACCGGGGTCGGCCGGAATTGCCGTCTCAGTCCCGCCGGCGTCGATCTGGTAGGCGATCGTGCCGGAGCCGATGAACTCGCTGGCGATGGCGGTCGCCCGATCAACGTAACCGCCTCGGTTGCCGCGCAGATCCAGAATGAACGAGTGGGCGCCGGCATTGAGCGCGACCTTCAGGGCGGCGTGGAACTGGCTGGCCGCGGCCGTGCCGAACCCGCTGAGGCTGATGTATTCGACCGCCCCATTGGCGAGGGACCTGGAGACGACCTCGGGAACGTCGAATACGTCTCGAGTGACGGTTATCGTGACCTCCTGACCGGAGCGGTCGAGCCGCAGCGTCGCCGGGGTGCCCTTGTCGCCTTTGATGAGGGTGCTCGCCTGGTCCACGGTGAGGCCGTCCAGTGGTGTCCCGTTTACGGCGACGATGACGTCACCCGGCTTGATGCCCGCCTTGTCGGCCGGGGAGCCGGCGATCGGCTGGACCACAGCCAGCTCGCATCCACCGCCGATCTTGGTGCATTCGACCGTGCTGTTCGCGTCGACGGGTTGGAGCGTGACCTGGACGCCGACGCCGACGGCCTGAGCGCCCACGGCTAACAGCGTGTTCTGGTAGTCGATCGGCTCCTGATAGTAGGAGTACGGATCGTTGAGGCTCTGCATCATGCCGTTGATTGCGGCCCGTACCAGGGCGTCGGGGCTGGGCTTGGCGGTACCCGAGAAACTGCCCTGGATCGCCGAGTAGACGTCCCAGAAGGGCGCGAACCGGTCTTCCTCACCGGTGGGCGTGCCGGGTGTCGTCGCGACGTGCGCTCCGAGCGTGTAGCCGCCGAGGAAGATGGCGCTGGCGGCCAGAATTGCCACCAGGATCGTGGCGAAGCGCGATGAGCCGGGCGTTACCCTCCGTTCCGATCGACCCGATAGTTCGACCTTTGCCAGGTCGGCAAGTTCGGTCTCGTCGGAGGAGGGCAAGCTGGAAACCGGTTCGTCGGGACCGACGGGGATCAGGGGCGCAGACATCGATCGAACCTCTGGGTCAGGCAGCAGCGGGGCGCAGCGGCCCCGGGAATTGGTTCAGCGGATCAGATAGCTTCGGACGGAGAGGAACGAGCCGAGGACGCCGAGACCGACCCCGGTCGCAAGGACGATGAGCGCAACGTCGCGACCGACAAGGATGCCTGCCTCAACCGGCAGGACGCTGAAGAAATCGGCCATGAAGCCCGTCAGGGGCGCCTGGACCAGCCAGAGCAACCCGATCGTGATCAGCGCGCCGAACAGGCCGACGAGCGCGCCTTCGAAAACGAAGGGCCAGCGAATGAAGGCGTCCGAGGCGCCGACCAGGCGCATGATCTCGATCTCCTCGGCCCGGGCCATCACGGCCAGCCTGATGGTGTTCATGATGATGAACAGGACCGTGAGGCAGACCACGATCAGGATCACGACTGCTCCCGTTCGCAGCACGTCGACCACCGTGATCATCTGGCCGACCGTCGCCTTGAGGTCCTGAACCTTCTCCACGGACGTGATCTGGGCCCGCAGGTAGTCGGCAACGGCGAGATAGTCGCTCGGGTCTCGCAGGTTGATCTCAAAGGAGGCCGGCAAGGGGTTGCCTGGTAGCGAATCGATCAGCCCCGCGCCGCTCGGCTGGGTCAGCTGGAAGGTAGCCAGAGCCTGGTCCTTGGAAATGAAGTCGACCCCGGTCACCTGCGGCATGTCCTGCAGTGCCAGCCGGATCCGATCGAGGTCGGACTGAGGCGCCGAATCCTTGAGGTACGCGACGACCTGGACCTCCCGGCCCACGTAGTTGATCGTGGCGTCCAATCCCGCCAGCACGAGGATCAGCCCCGAGAGGAGCACGAGCATGAGGACCATTGTGGCCGTGGCCGCGAGGCTCTGGAGGCCGTTGCGCCAGAATCCCTGCCAGGCACTCCGCAGACTGAAGGCGATAAAGGCGAACATCTCAGTCTTCCCGGTGGTAGGCGGCGCCGATCTCGTCGCGGGCGATCCGACCGTCCTCGAGCGCGACCACACGCTTGCGCAGGGCCGTCACGACTTCGGCGTTGTGGGTCGCCATCAGAACCGTCACGCCCATCTCGTTGATCCGCAGCAGGAGCTGGATGATCTCCCAGCTGATCAGCGGGTCGAGGTTGCCGGTCGGCTCGTCGGCGATGAACAGGCGAGGGTCGTGGACGAGGGCCCGGGCGATCGCCGTGCGCTGCTGCTCGCCCCCTGAGAGCTGGCTCGGGAACTGGTCCGCCTGATCGCGCAGGCCCACCACTCGCAGCACCCGGTCGACGGCGGGCCTGATCTGGCGTCCGGGCGTGCCGGTGACCTCGAGCGCGAAAGCTACGTTGTCACGCACCGACTTGTGGGACAGCAGCTTGAAGTCCTGGAAGACGGTCCCGATCTTGCGACGGATCCGGGGCACATCCCTCCGACGCAGCCGCGCGAGATCGCGGCCGTCGAGGAGAACACGGCCTTTGGTGGCCAATTCGTCGCGAATCAGGAGCTTGATGAGGGTGGATTTGCCCGCCCCGGACGGCCCCACCAGAAACACGAAATCGCGTTCGGGGACGACCAAATCCACGTCGCGGAGAGCGATCTTGCCGTTGGCGTAGGTCTTGGTGACGCCTTGCAGGGCGAAAACGACCCTTCCATCCGCGGACTTGCCGGTGGGGCGGCGGACAGGTGGATTGGGTACCCGCAGGGTGCCGGATGTAGAGCCGGGTGCGGCCGGGGTCACCATCGAGATGAGGCTACCACCGATCCATGGAGTCGACACCGCGCCCGGCGGCTCACAGCAGCGAAAGTCCGGCGGGCATGTACAGCTCGAAGGCGGCGAACGGCCTCGTCCAGCACAGCAATGCGGGGAAGCCCTCGATCCTGAGCCCCGCTCGCAGCATGGCCACCATCGCCCGGTCGTTCGCGCCGGGGACCCAGGCGCTGGTGGCTCCGCGAGGCTCGATGGCCGTGAGCAAGTGGGCCAGCACCGCCGCCGTGAGAGTCTCGTCGAGGAGCGCAACGGGGCCGAACCGCCCGGCCGGCGAACTGTAGCCGTAGCCGACAGCCTCGCCGCCCGTCGTCCGATAGACGAACCCGCTTCGGCCGCTGAATCGCAGGTACGTGTGGTCGGCAGGGTGGGCGTAACCGAGCACGGTACGGTCGATCGAATCGATCGCAGCCGAAGCCGAGGCTGACCCCGAGGCCGAAGGGACCGGGCGGCCCGCGAGACCGGCGGGGCGATCGAATGCCCCGAATGGGACGGCTTCGATGCCAGCCGGCAGCGCCGGGAGGGTCGAAGGGTCGGTCGGGCGCCCGACGAGATTGAAGACCGGCATGCGAGGCACTATGCCGTAGCGCCCGTACAGCCCGTTCGAAACCGGCTGCGCGGAGTCGGTGCAGGTCGCCAGGACGCCTGGCCGATCTGCGGCCGATGCCATCGCGTCTTCCGAACCGGCCATGCCCACGGCGCTGGCCAGTGGGGTGGATGGCAGGATGCGGGTCAACAGGGCGTGCCCAATCCCGCGCCGTTGTTCCTCAGGTAGCACGTACAGCTGGGACAGGAACCAGACGTGCTCGCGCTGGACGGCGATGCCGAAGCCTACGACCCGCTCGGACCGGGTCGGCGGACCGTCCGGCGCGGTCCGGGTCGCTCGACTGGGGGCTTGCGACGGCGTGCTCCGGGGTGAGGTTCGAACCGCGACCATGAACCGCTCGGGGTCGGTCGCGAGCAAGTGCTCGAGCAGCTCCAGGAGAGGATCGAGGTATGGAGGCGGCAGCGGTCGGGCAAGCCGCCGCATGTAGTCGTCCACGGCCGAGTGCCAGATGAGCGCGCATTCGGCCAGTTCGTCCGGCCGCGGCGCCCGGTACGCTACGGCATCCTTCATCCGGCCTGAGACCCGGAGTGGTCGCTCGAGAGGGCAGTGCCGGTCGCCTCGCGCTCGAGCTCGGCCTGCATGAAGACGTCCAGATCGCCGTCGAGCACTGCCGACGTGTTGCCGGTCTCGACATCGGTGCGGTGGTCTTTGACCATCTGGTAGGGATGAAGAACGTAGCTGCGGATCTGGTTGCCCCAGCCCGCTTCGACGTGCTCGCCGCGGAGCTTGCGGAGCTCGGCTTCGTGTTCTTCCACGGCGCGCTCGAGCAGGCGAGCCTGCAGGATCTTGGCCGCGGTCTCCTTGTTCTGCGTCTGGGACCGTTCGTTCTGGCTCTGAGACACGATGCCGGTTGGGATGTGCGTCAGCCGGACGGCGGAGTCGGTCTTGTTGACGTGCTGGCCGCCCGCTCCGGTGGCACGGAACGTGTCCATGCGGATCTCGTCCCAGTTGAGCTCGACCTCCAGGTCGCTCTCCACTTCGGGCAGGACCTCGACGAGGGCGAAGGTCGTGTGGCGGCGCTTCTGGGAGTCGAACGGGCTTATGCGAACGAGCCGGTGCACTCCCCGCTCGGCCTTGAGGAAGCCGTATGCAGCGCGGCCGTCAACGGCTACCGTGACGCTCTTGATCCCTGTTTCCTCGCCCTCGGTCTGGTCGAGGATTTCGGTTCCGAAGCGATGACGCTCCGCCCAGCGAAGGTACATGCGCAGGAGCATCTCGGCCCAATCCGTCGCTTCGGTGCCGCCGGCTCCGGCGCTTATCGTGAGCAGGGCGTTGCGCTGGTCGTACTGCCCGCCGAAAAGGAGCTGCCGCCGAGCTTGCTCGTAGTCGCGTTGCAGCTCGAGGGCCTCCCTGGAGACCTCTTCCTGGAGATCCTGGTCCGTCTCTTCCTGGGCGAGGTCGAGCAGGTCAGAGGTTGACTGGGCCCTTGATTCAAGGTGGCGCCACAGCGTCAGTTCCTCGCGCAGAGCCTCAGCCTCACGCAAGGTCTTCTGAGCGGACCGCTGGTCTTCCCAGAAGCCCGCATCGCCGGCGCGCGCGTCCAGACCTTCTAGTCGGGCTTCTTTCGCTCCGAGGTCAAAGACGCCCCGAGGTCGCCTGGATCCTTAGGGCCAGGTCGCGGATCTCGGCCGGTTCCACTAATTTCGGCCTCGGGCGTCCTGGAGAAGGATCGGACGGAGCTCGATAAGGCGCAGGGCGCTCTTGCTCCGGGCGACGACGGGGTTCACGCAGGGACAATATGCGTTGTGGGTACACACGCCACAGTTGCCATCGCAGTCGAGCGCAGCCGCATAGGAACAGTTCCGGCAATCACGCTCGCAGGCGATGAGATCAACGAAAGCCGCTTCCTCAGCCTGCTTCACAAGTCTCCTCAGTGTGACGGTATTCGACCCCTCGCCAGGCGCCGGCACCGGTAGACTGGGGCCCGGGCCCGCTTGCGATGGGCCGAGTATACGGTTTCAATTCGGGATAGCCAAGGGGTTAAATGAGTCGCGCCTTCGCATAATGCAGGCTCGGAGGCACTCACTTGTGGGATTGCAAGAGCGGTCTGAGGGTGGGCCCGAGGCTCGCCGGCGCGGCCGGGTAGCTCGCCGGCGCGGCCGGGTGGCGCGCCTGGGTGGCGCGGGCGGGTTGCGCGCCTGGGTGGCGCGGGCGGGTGGTGATCCGGCGCAGCGCGAGCCTCGGGGCGAGCCCCCATGCCGGCATATGCCGCGCCCGGGCTCGTTACCCGGCTGAGGATCCGGGGCTCGGCACCGTCCTCGCGCCAGTTGGCGTGGGGTTGGCCGATGAATGCGTTGCTGCCGTCGCGGATGGGTTTGGCGTCGTCGCCGATGTCGCCGTCGTCGCCTCTTCCTGGTCTACCAGCAGGTAGAGGCCCAGGGCACCCAGCTCGTGGAGGGTCGAATCCCAGCGCAGTTGGGGATCGGTGTCGTCGGGACTCGTGTCAGTCGGAGAGGCCCAGCCCTCGATTCCCGCGTCCTCGGCCAACAGCAGTACCCGCAGCATATGGCCGCGGTCCGAGACGAAGACGGCCGAGTGGAGGCCTCGGGCGTCGAATACCGTCTTCACGTTCCGTATGGATTCGAGAGTGGAACTGCCGGTGCTCTCGGAGAGGATCGCGGAGGCGGGAACGCCGCGCTTGATGGCGTAGGCTCGGCCAGTCGCGGCCTCGGTTGTCCTGTCGCCCTGCAGCTTCCCGCCCGTCACGAAGAGAAACGGCGCGTTCCCTGCCTTGTATAGATCGATAGCGTGATCGAGCCGCGCGGCCAGGACCGCCGATGGACGGCCGTTGTACTGGGCGGCGCCGAGGACCACAATCGCGTCTGCCTGGCGCGCGGTGTCGTGGCTGCCGACCTGCCAGATCCGGAACGTCGTGTAGCCCGACAGCGCGGCGGCACCGACCCCAAACGCGATGGCTACTACCGCCAGATCGCCCAGGCGGCGTTTCCAGGTTAGTCCTGCCCGGCCATCTAGCTGCCGTGGCACTTCTTGTACTTCTTGCCCGACCCGCAATAGCACTGATCGTTACGACCGATCCTGACGCCCGAGGGGGTGTACCCGGGCCTGACGGCTCCGTTGCCCCCGCCTCCTCCGGCTCCGTTGCCCGAGCCTGTCATCGGTCTTCCCGCGGGCAACGGGCGGGGCAGCGGTCGACCCGCCGTCGCGACGCCAGCCTGCCCTACCGAGCCACTTTGGCTTCCGGTGGCTTGAGGCGCCGCCGTGCCGCCCGCAGTTCCGTCCGTACCAGTTGCGCCATCGGTACCGGCGGCGCCCTCCGCACCTTCGGCCGGCGGGGCGGCCGGCTGCCGAACCAGCGAAACCCGGAAGATCGTGGTGGCGAGCTGGTGTCGGATGAGGGCGCTCATCTCCTCAAAGAGGGAGTAGGCCTCTTTCTTGAAGGCGTTGAGCGGTTCTTCCTGAGCGAAGCCGCGCAGGAAGATCCCCTGGCGCAATTCGTCGAGTTCGGTCAGATGCTCGACCCAGACGGAGTCGATCGTGCGGAGCAGCACCAGCCGCTCGATGAGCGACCAGTCGTCGCCCTGCTCCTGCTCTTTCTGTTCAAGCAGCTCGGCCGCGGTGTCCTTCAGGAGCAGGGCGATCGCATCGCGCCCGTACAGCTCCTCGAGCGCCTCCGCGGTCAGTTCGGGACCGGTCAAACCCAGCTTCAGGACCGCTGCCGCGAGACCCTCGAAGTCCCAATCGTCCATCGGCGCCGAGTGCGGCAGGTGGGAGTCGACCATGGCGTCGATCTCCCGGTCCACGAATGAGGAGACCGTGTCGCTCAGATCCTGGTTGTTGAGGACCTTGTCCCGCTCCTCGTATATGGTCTCGCGCTGCTTGTTGATCACGTCGTCGTATTCGACGACGTGCTTGCGCATGTCGAAGTTGTAGCCCTCGACGCGACTCTGGGCGCCCTCGATGGTCTTGGAGACGATGCGCGACTCGATCGCGTCGTCCTCCTCCATGCCCATCCGCTCCATGAGGCCGGCGACGCGATCCGAGGCGAACCGCTTCATAAGGTCGTCTTCGAGCGATAGGTAGAAGCGCGACGATCCCGGGTCGCCCTGGCGGCCGGCACGTCCGCGGAGCTGGTTGTCGATCCGGCGCGAGTCGTGGCGCTCGGTGCCGACGATGTGCAGGCCGCCCGCGGTGACGACCTTCTCGTGGTCCTCGTCGCAGATCTTCTTGGCTTCCGCCAGGGCCCCGGAGTAGGTCTCCTTGTCCACCTCGGCCGGGTTCAGCCCCTTGCGATGGAGCATCTCGGACGCGAGGCCGGAGGGGTTTCCTCCGAGCTGGATGTCGGTGCCGCGGCCGGCCATGTTGGTGGCGATCGTTACCGCCCCGGTTCGCCCGGCCTGGGCGATGATCGGGGCTTCCTTCTCGTGGAACTTGGCGTTGAGGACTTCGTGCTTGATGCCGCGGCGCTTGAGCATCTCCGACAGCCGCTCCGACTTCTCGACCGAGACGGTGCCGACGAGGACCGGCCTGCCCAGCTCGTTCATCTCGACTATCTCGTCGATCACGCCCTTGAACTTGCCGGTCTCGGTGCGGAAAACGAGGTCGGGGTCGTCGGCTCGGACCATCGGCCGGTGGGTCGGTACCTCTACCACCTCGAGCTTGTAGATCTTGTGGAACTCCTCAGCCTCGGTCATCGCCGTACCGGTCATGCCGGCGAGCTTGGCGTAGAGGCGGAAGTAGTTCTGGAAGGTGATCGTGGCCATGGTCACGCTCTCGCGCTGCACGCGCAGGCCCTCTTTTGCCTCGACGGCCTGGTGAAGGCCCTCGCTCCACCGCCGGCCTGGCATCTGGCGACCGGTGAACTCGTCGACGATGACGATCTCGCCGTCCTTGACGATGTAGTCGCGGTCACGCTTGAAAAGGGCGTGCGCCTTCAGCGCCGACTCGAAGTAGCGGGCCAGAATCGGGTCGTCGTAGATGTTCTCGACACCCAGCAGGCGCTCCATTTTGGCGAGGCCCTGCCCCGTCGAGGACACGGCCTTGTCCTTGAGGTCGATGAAGTAGTCGCCGCCTTCCTCGTCGCCCTCGGGGCGGGCGATCAGCCGTGGCACGAGACGGGCGAACAGGAAGTACTTGTCGGCGGACTCTTCGGCCTGACCGCTGATGATCAGCGGCGTCCGAGCCTCGTCGATCAGGATGTTGTCGACCTCATCGACGATGGCGAAGAAACGCCCGCGCTGGACCCGCTGGTCGAGCTCAGTGACCATGTTGTCGCGCAGGTAGTCGAAACCGAACTCGTTGTTCGTGCCGTAGGTGATGTCGGCGGCGTAGGCTTCGACCCGTGTGCACGGCCGTAGATTGAGCAGGCGCTCGTCGGTCGTGGGGTAGCCCGGCTCGAAGATGTACGACGTGTCGTGGGTGATGATCCCGACCGACAGGCCCAGGAAGCGATAGATCGGGCCCATCCATTGAGCGTCGCGGCGGGCCAGGTAGTCGTTGACCGTGACGACGTGGACGCCGCGGCCGGTGAGGCCGTTGAGGGCGGCGGCGAGTGGCGCAACCAGGGTCTTGCCTTCGCCAGTCCTCGCCTCGGCGATCCTGCCCTGGTGAAGCACGATGCCGCCCAGAAGCTGGACATCGAAATGCCGCATTGCGAGGGTGCGCTGCATGGCTTCGCGGGTGGCTGCGAAGACTTCCGGGAGGACTTTGTCCATGGCGGCCTGAAGGCGCGCGTGCTCGCGCTTGCCGCGTTCCTTCGCGATCTCCCGGCGGCGCTCGAGCTCGGGATGATTGAGTTCATCGTCGGAGGGCTCCTCGGGCTCGCCCGCCTCGAGGATCTCTTCGCGCAACTCATCGACGAAGGCACGTAGCTCTCCGTCGGAGCGCTCCTGCATCTCGGGCTCCAGCTCGTTGGTCCGGTCGACCAGGGGCTGGATCCGCCGGATCTCCCGGTCGTTCGAGTCGACGAATCGGCTCAGGAAGCCAAGCATCAGTGCCTACGATCATTGGTGGCCCGTGCGGCGGGCCTTTGGCCTGGGCATCGGCCAGGGGCGGCTCCGCCCCTCGGCGTCAGCCGACGACGGCCACTCGATGACATCGAGGGCCGGGGTGCAAGTATAGGCCAGGCAGCGTATGAGCCAGGGCCTCGAGCCAGGCCTCGACCACGAAGGGGAACCGCCCCTGCACGAGCCTCAGAGCGCGGCGGCGGGGAGCGTCCAGAAGTGGGTCCCATAGCCCAGCATCAGCAGAGCGAAGGTCAGGACCGCCAGAGCGACCCAGAACGCGACCGCGACCAGCGTGGGCGTCGGGTTCATCTCTGAGTTGCGAAGCGGCGCGACTCGCCAGCGACGGGCGTGAAGGCCGTCTCGCCAGTCCCCTTCAGTCTCGGCGCCGGGTCGGATGGTTCCGTCGGCGTCGGGACGGTGCAGCTGCAGAGTCATTGCCGTTCCGTCTCCTGTGCGCGCTGGGGGCTCTCGGCCGCCATCCTAGTGTGCCGGTTCAGCGAGCCA
>Ga0209014_10000543_pt1 | contig 22111 bp, 26 predicted proteins | sample BarGraNGADG00212_FD_184491 | JGI IMG/M metagenome (GOLD analysis project Ga0209014, IMG submission 184491) | Arctic peat soil microbial communities from Barrow, Alaska - Barrow Graham LP Ref core NGADG0002-212 (SPAdes) (version 2) | ecosystem: Environmental > Terrestrial > Soil > Wetlands >...
GGCGGCAGTGGCCTCTTTTCTCTTCGGGTAGCTCCCCGCCGGTGGTGTACCTTTGGGTCTGCGGTGGGCGAAACGCCCACCGCAACCGTCGTGGTGCCCCTACTGGCCCGGAGTCGGCGTTGCAGGGGCGGGTGTGGCATCCGTTGGTGCGGGCGTGGCATCCGCTGGTGCAAGCGTGGCCGTCGCTGGAGCAGGGGTCGCGGTCGCCGGAGCGGGGGTCGCGGTGAACTGCTGGGCCTGTCCGGCAGCTCCGCTGGGCTGACCCGTGGAGATCGCTGGGGGCGGCGTGGAGACTGGCACCGGCGGGGCGCCGCTGCCAATGATTGCCGCGCCACCGCCGAAGACCACCAGCAGGACGGCCGAAAGGGCGTAGAAAATCCTGTTGTTTCGCTTGTACTGACGCTTGGGCAGAGCTGTCTCTATCTGCCGCCTTCCCACCTGCTTCTTCTTCTTCCTGGGCTTTGCCATGATTCCTTTCTTCCTCCCCTATCCCGGTTGAGCATAGCCGGCGGCCGCCAGCTATCGGCCGTTAGCTGTGAGTTTTCTGCCATTTGAAGCGCGTCAGATTGCCGCCCCAAGGGCGACGCATGCGTCGCCACTACGGGACGGTGGCGGGCGAGACGCCCCTTCTGGAGTGCGGCGGCTGCGTCGCCGTCAGTAAACCTCCCACTATCAGCGCGCCCGACGCCTGGGCGCCGGTTACCAGCGCCAACCGTATTGCCGAATCGTACCAGAAACCCTGGGGAAACATCATTAACAGGTTGTCCTTGGTGGGGTCAAGGATCCAGAGATTGTTGTCGAAAGAGAGCAGATGAAACTCCAGGAACAGGTTATCGAAGTCTAGCATCGAGAGGACCCCGAATCCAGCAAAGAGACCCAGGGTGATCCCACCGCCCCAGCGCAGCATCCCTCCCAGGGAACGCCAGAATCGCCCACGCAGCCATATCGGACTCAGACCCAGGTACAGCAGGGCATACAGGGCTGAGATCCCCTGGAGAACGTAGAAATTATTGAGCAGGTTGCGGACATCGTTCATGTGCAGCAACTCCCTCTCCTTGAAAAGGGGTTGAGTAACCCCCGCTATCTGCACCGGAATGTCCAGGCTATCCTGCTTGAGCAGCAGGTAGCTGCTGATCTGGCCGGCCGACCTGGCCAGATCCTGGTCGGAGAGGCCGGTCCGCGCTGAGACCCCGTACTTGGCGAACCCGGCCTGATACCATCCGGCGTCCGACACCAGCCATCGCAGGGAGGTGGTGCAGAACAGCACCGGCAGTGACAGTACAAATAGCACTGCCGCCGCCCCTTTGAGGAAGTTGATCAGCTTCATTTTCCCCTGTCTCTATCCTCGAATCGCGTCTTGCCTGAGCCCTACTGCCTCTTCCAATACCTCGGCAGCGAAGCGCTCCAGGTGAGGGTAGGCCAGCCATACCGTTCCTATCGCGAACAGCGCCCCGGTCAGCAGCCGCAGTTCCCAGTTGCTTTCTCGCAGCCCAAACAGTTGGGTGGTCCCGTCCATGGCCATGGGCAGCAGCAGAGTGAAGTACCATCGCCAGGGCAGTGGTCGCCATCTTCCGCCGGTAAGCGCAAAGACGATGCCCGCCGCCGCCATGGTGCCGTAGATAGCCACGTCTCGCTGGCACATCGCCATGGGATGCCCCATTAGGAAGAAGGTGCGGTAGGGCAGTTGGTGGCAGATCAGGCGATAGGATGCGAAGAGCGGCTCCGCCACCGATTGGAGCCCCATGGCCATCATCACCGGTATCGCCACGGAACCCACCAAAGTGGCGAGAAACAGCCCGTTGGCCAGCACCAGCCAGTGGCGGGCCATCCAAAGCGCCGCGTCCCGGGCGGCCGTTGCCCCCCTCTGGGCTCGTGGACCCAGGGGGATTTCCCGGAAGTCAAGTAGGTCTCGCGTCAGGCCATCCTGACGGTCTTCGTCCACTATCGCGACCATGGCCATCGGCTCCTGCCCCCTTGCGTTCCGGCATCGAGGGCGCGGCGGAGGTAGTGCTCCGCGATTTTGTTTGGCTCGAACTCCCACTCCCCGTCGATTACTACCACCGGGATGGTGAACTGGTACCGCTCCAGCAACTGCGGATCACCGGCGATGTCCACCACCTGAACCCGCAGATTGTACTCCTGCTCGAGGCGGAGAAGCAGAGCCCTGGCCCTTTCGCAGAGGCAGCAGCCTTCCCTGGTGTACAGCAGCGCCGTGTGGGCAGCCTCGACCATGACCCCTCCCGAGTTGTCTCTACAGGCGATGCGCCTCCCGCGCGCATCCTCTCGTCGTCGGGGTGGGTCTCCGACCAGCCCACCATCGGCCGCCACGACCGGAGGGCGAGACGCCCCCGCTCCCAGGCGGCGTTTCCGCCACGACCGGAAGCAGCCATCAGACCCGCCCTACCGCACCTGCGGGATAGGCCTCCTCCGCAGGTAGAGCATCAGCGGTATCGCCAGCAGCAGGACGACCACGCTGATCAGTTGGGCCTCCTTCAGCCCCCATAGGAAGGGGGCGTCTTCCCGCACCGCCGAGATCCAGAAGCGGCCGAAGGCGTAGAGGGCCGCGTACAGCCCGAACAGCATGCCCTCCCTCTTCATATGCGGCCGCAACAGCAGCAGCAGCCCCAACACCGCCAGATCGAACAGCATTTCGTAGAGTTGGGCGGGGTGTCTGGGTAGGGAATCTGGTGCCAGCGACGCTGGATTGACGTAGGACGTGGCCCAGGGCAGGTTGGTTGGCGGACCCTGGTGGTCGCCGTTGATGAAGCAGCCGATGCGGCCTATGGCCTGGCCCAGGATCATGCTGGGGGCAACCATGTCCAGCAGTCCCCAGGAGAGGATCCCACGTTGTCTCGCCGCCAGGGCGCCTCCGGCTAGCCCTCCGGCCAGCCCGCCGTAGATGGCCAGCCCGCCCTCCTGGATGGCCAGGGCCTGCAGGGGGTTGTTGGCGTAGTATTGCCACGCGTCGATTACGTGAAATAGGCGGGCCCCAACCACGGCGGCCGGCACGGCCCACAGCGCCACGAAGAGAACGTCGTCCTCGCTGACTCCCCTCCTGGCGGCCTCGCGCATGGCCAGGATTATGCCCGCCAACAGCGCCACGGATATCATCAATCCGTACCAGCGTATCGTTACGGGGCCGGCAGCAAAGAGGACCGGGTCTATGTCTATGACTATTGCAGCAGGCAAGGGGCCGTTCCTATTCCAGGACCTCCAGGCATTTAAGGCCGATTAGTCCACCATGTAGTCGAACGCAGGATGTATTCATGCCTCGAGGATGGCTGTGAGGCCTAATCATTCCACAGAATTTGCCGATCCTTCTAATGATTATATAGCGCTGCCACTCTTGTCGCCAGGTCGGTTCGTGCTATGATGTAGCAGTCACCCCTTCTCGGCATGAAGATGTGCAGCTTCCCTTAACCGTTTGTCCGATTCCCATGCCCGCAAGCCCGGGCGAAAGGAGCGTAGTGTGGCCGCGATAACCGTAAGTGCCGACCGGCTTCCGACCGATGCAAGCGAATCCAGGAGGGACCTTCTGGTCTCTCTGTCTCGCATTATGGCGATCACCTACTGTGGCATTGGGGCGGCGAACGCCGTGCTGTGGCTGGCGCACCCTTCCTTCCAGGATGCAGTCAGCATCGTATCCTTGGCTATCCTGGTGGGGATCAGCCTGGCGAGCGTCGGCGTGGCAAGGTCCAACAGACTCGATTTGGCCGCCTACCTGCAAATCGGCGGGCTGATAGTGGTGGTTACCATCGCCAGCACTCTCGCCGGAAGGTCGATGGGATCCGCCGTGGATCCGGCAACCGCCGCGGCCGCGGGCATCACGGCCACGGTCAATTATGCGGTGGCAGTGGTGCTGGCCGGTCTGTTGCTGCGCCGGCGCGACGTGCTCTGGCTTACCGGCATAGTACTGGTACTCTACCTGCTGCACTCCGTGGCATCCTGGCGCCTGACAGACGCCTTCATCGGTGCGGCCGATACGGGTATCGCCCATGCCTCCATTGCGGTGCTGGGACTGATTGTGCTGCTCTCCGTGCTGGCTTCGGAGTACGCCTCCCGCATGCGGGCCACCCTGGCCCAGTTGGACTCGCGGGCAAAGGAGGTGGGGCAGCACGCCATGGAGCTGAAGAAGGTGAAGGCGGAGATCGAGCTGCGGGTTGCCGAATTGGAAGCCGCTCGGGAGGAGCTGGAGAGCCAGCGCGGGGTGAGCGTCGGAGTTGCCGTGGAGATCCGAGGAATGGCCCAAGAGCTGACATCCACCTCCAAGGAGCAGGCCGGTGGCTCGTCGGAGCAGGCCGCGGCCATGGGGGAGATCGTGGCGACCATGGAGGAGCTGAGCCGGGCGGCAAGCCAGATTGCCAGCAACAGCGCCCAGGTGTCACAGCTCTCGGTCAGCGCGCTGCAGGCGGCGGAGGCCGGCCGGGAGGCGGTGGAGGAGACCATCGCCGGACTGGACAGGATCCGCGGCGAGGTTCGAACCGTGGCGGAAAAGAACCTGACCCTGGGGCAGAAGACCCAGGCCATCGGCGAGATCATCGAGGTGATCTCCGAAATCGCGGATCGCACCCACCTGCTGGCGCTGAATGCGGCCATCGAGAGTGCGGCCGCAGGTGAGTATGGGCGGCGCTTCAGCGTGGTGGCCAGCCAGGTGAAGGAGCTGGCCAGTGAGTCGAAGAGCGCGGCGCACCAGGTGAGGGCGGCAGTTGGGGAGATCCAGCGGGCTGCCAGCTCCACCGTCCTCGCCGCCGAGAAGAGCGAGACGGATGTGAAGGTGGGCGCGGGATTGGGCCGCGGCGCTGGCGATGCCATCTCCACCATCGTGGAGACGGTGCATGAGGCGGCAGCCGCGGCGCGGGAGATGTTGCTGGCCACTCAGCAACAGCAGAGCGCCAGCGAGCAGGTGGTTAGCACCGTGCGCCAGATCGAGAAGGTCACCAGACAGTCGGCGGAGGGGAGCAGGCAGATCTCTCAGACCGTCGGCCACCTGATGAACGCGGCCGAGCGGCTGCAGTAGGGCAATCGGCCGGCTCGATCGACAGCGTCGGCCAGCTCTTCAGGCAGAGATATGATCAAGGCCTCCCCCGGGATCAAGCGGGGGAGGCCTTTGCACTCCGAGAGTCCCCTTCGTGCCTCCCCCATCCCTTCCGATCGGCGACCGGGAACGCTTTCTGCTATAATCCCCCATAGTTTACTTCGTGGTACTAATTTTTAGGGGTACACACCTTGGTCGATCTAGAAACAACCTCGGCGCAGGTCGCCAGGGTCGGGCTCGAAGTCCTTCCCAGGTTGATGAGACTCGTGGTTACCTCCTCGGTCCCCATGGAACCGGGAACCCCGCTCAGCGTCAGCCAGTTTCGCATATTGAAGCGGCTGGCCATACGTCCCTGGTTGGGCAGCGAGCTAGCACAGGAACTGAACGTTACACCACCCACGGTTAGTGCCGCCATCGACAGTCTGGTGCGCCGCGGGATGGTGGAGAGGGGCGAGGCCGTGGATGACCGGCGCGCGGTGCCGTTGAGGCTAACCGCCGCGGGCGTCCGCTGCTTCGAAACAACCCAGCAGCGCGCCTTGGCCGCCCTTGCTAGCATCGCCGACCAGATAGGGCCGGCAGAGCGGGCCGCATTGGCCCGAGGACTGCACGCAATCGCTGCTGTCCTGAACACTCAATCTCACACCTGCACCCGATCGATTGCTATTAAGGATGAAGCTTGATATGGAAGACCACACTCAAAACACCACCACAATGACTCGCCCTACTCCTGGGATTGATGGGAGCAGACACTATCCGGAGGAGGCCGCTCCACCTCCCAAGGCGAAGCAGGGCGGCAACCGCAAGTTGATCCTGATCCCGCTGCTGCTGGTCCTGCTCGTTGCCGGGGGCATTGTGGGCTACCGCTACTGGTGGAACGACGTTCACTTCGTCTCAACCGAGAACGCCCAGGTGGCCGGCTCTCTGGTGCAGGTCGGCGCCATGAACGCGGGGCGGGTGGATAGCCTGACGGTTGACGTGGGCGAGAGCGTCCAGGATGGGCAGGTTGTCGGCTCGGTGCTTCTCCCCACCACGCTCAACGTCAGCCAGAGTGGCACGCCCCGCCTGGGCTTCGTCGGCAGCGAGAACCAGAGAGCCGAGGTAAAGGCATCCTCCTCAGGCATCGTTGTCATGCGCCAGGCCAACCCGGGCGACACCGTTGCCGTGGGGCAATCGCTGGTGACCCTGGTAGACCCGAACAAGCTGTGGATCCAGGCGCAGATCGAAGAGACCAAGGTCGGCCGGGTCCAGATAGGCCAGCCGGCGGAGGTGAGCGTGGACAGCCTTGGCAAAACCCTGGAGGGCAGGGTAATCGCCATCAACCGGGCAAGCTCGGCCACCTTCTCCCTGCTACCATCTGGCAACTCATCCGGCAACTTCACCAAGGTGACCCAGCTGATACCGGTGAAGATCTCCCTGGATTACGGCGATCAGCCGCTGGTGCTGGGCAGCTCGGTCGAAGTCCACATCCGAGTACAGGACTGAGCCGATGGCCTCCATATCGATGCCTAAACCCCATCACCGTCTGCACGCCCTTCCATACCACTGGCAGGCGGTGATCGTCGTGATCATCGGATCCTTCATGGTGATGTTGGACACCACAGTGGTCAACATTGCCCTGCCCCGCATCATCATCGTCTTCGGGGCCGATGTTCAGTCGTCTCAATACGTGCTCACCGGTTACATGCTGGCGCTGGCCATCATCATGCCTGCCACCGGCTACCTGACCGACACTTTCGGGACCAAGCGAATCTACCTGCTCTCCATGTTGTTCTTCACCCTGGGCTCGTTTCTCTGCTCCGCCGCCTGGAATGTGCCCAGCCTGGTGCTGTTCCGCGTGATCCAGGGGCTTGGCGGCGGCATGCTGATGCCGCTCAGCATGACGATAATCTTCACGGCCGTGCCCGCTGAGCAGCGAGGCACCGTCATGGGGGTTTTCGGACTGCCCATGCTGTTGGGTCCGGTCATCGGGCCGACCCTGGGGGGATACCTCGTCGAGTACATCGACTGGCGGTTTATCTTCACCCTGAACATCCCTGTCGGCGTCCTGGGTCTGCTGTTGGGAGCAACCCTGCTCCGGGAGACGGAGACCCACAAGGACCTGCATCTCGACCTGAAAGGCTTTCTGTTCTCGGGAGTGGGGTTTGCCTCGCTGCTGTACGGCCTGTCCGAGGCCTCCAGCGACGGCTGGACCGATCCCCGCATCCTCATGCTACTGGTCATGGGCAGCATTTGCCTGCTGTTCTGGCTCTACACGGAGCTGACCGTGGATCAGCCGCTGGTGGAGTTGCGAGTCTTCCGCAGCACCACCTACTCCCTGGCCACCTTTGTGAACTTCATCCTCACCATGGGCATGTTCTCGTCCATGTTCCTGCTGCCCATATTCCTCCAGAACTTCCGTGGACTGGGGGCGATGGAGACGGGCATCCTGATGCTCCCCCAGGCGCTGGCCTCGACGATAACCATGCCGATATCCGGCAAGTTGTACGACCGCTTCGGGCCGCGCCCCGTCGTTATCACCGGTCTGCTGGTGCTGGGTTACTCCACCTGGGAGCTAAGTTTCCTCAACCTGTACACCTCCAACGCCGAGCTCACCAGGCTTCTCGTCGAGCGGGGACTCGGCATGGGGCTGTGCATGATGCCAATCATGACCGTGTTGATGAGCTCCATCCCGACACACCTGATTGCCCGATCCTCCTCCCTGACCAACGTACTGCGACAGGTCTTCGGCTCCTTCGGCACCGCAATCTTCGCCACCACGCTCTCGGGCCGGCAGACCTTCCACCTGGCGATGCTGACTCAAATGGTGACGCCGGACAGGCTGTCCGTCCAGACAACGCTGGCCGGGATGCAGCAGTACCTCCTTCACAACGGACTCAATGCGGTCCAGGCTAAGGGAGTGACCGTGATGGCGCTCTACAAACAGGTGGCGGTAAACGCCTCGGTGATGGCCTTCCAGGACTGCTTCTACATTGCGGGGATAATCTGCCTCATAGCCGTTCTCCCAACACTCCTACTGCGGGTTAAGAGAACGGCTCAGGCCGGTGGGCCGAGACCGAGGCCGGCTGCCATGGATTAGGGTAGTGCGGCCGGCGGGGCGACCGTCGGTCGCTCCGGCCGGGCTCGATCAACTTCGTCCCTGCGACCTTCCGATGCGCGCCGGGTAGCGGTCGCGGTCCGAAAAGAAATCCAGGGACCTGGCACCGGGGTGGAACGTCACCCCATGCGGGACTCCCGCGGGGATGTAGTAGCTGTCCCCCGCGTAGTAAGACTGTTTCTGGCCGCGGATGATGAAATCAACCCTTCCCTCCAGCACGACGCCCCACTGCTCGCCGTGGGAGTGCTCGACCACGTCCACCTCGGTATCCGCTTCGTTGAATACCATCTGGCCGCGATCCCCCTGGGCAAGCATCCCGCGTAACCCCGCATAGGGTATGTCCGCTTCAGGGAGCTTCCTTATAAAGTCCGGGAACTCGAAGCGCTCGATCTCTTCCGCCATTATGTCCACTCCTCAAGCAATCGGAGGTCTGGAACCAAGTAGCCGTTCCACCCACCAGATGATTTCGCACTCGCATGGAGCAAGGTCGACCAAACATACAATTGAGCAGCTACAAGCAAGTTGCGGGCCGCCGGAGGGGCGCGATGGTGAACTCCAACAAATGGGGAAAGGGCCGCAACCTAGACAGAAGGCGGCGGCCCCAAGGGGTATGTATGGGTTCCAGCGTGGCCGCTGGAACCTTTTCGCGCTAGGTCAGTTGTTCAAGAACGAGAGGGCAGCACTGACGTTGTCCAGATCGACCTCTCGGCGAACCCTGTTGATGCCCAATGGAAGCGACTCCTCCTCGACGCCATGGAGGAGGACGGTTGCACCCCTCTTCGGGAGGCAGGAGTAGATGATATCCATCTCCGATCGAAGGACCTGAGCCGTGGAAACCTGGAAGCTATCTACCTCGTGCCCACCATCGAGAACACGGACCGCGATGCACCGTTCGCGGCGGCGCAACCCCGCGAAGGGATGGCTTGCCCCCCTTCGATCGGGAAGCTGGGTTGTGCGAATCATGGTCACCACCTCCGTGTCGTCGTGGACACCGAACGCGATAGCTGCTTCGACATCAGGTCTGGACGATTCCCCGCATCTGCGTGCTCACCTCGTCCCGACACGTGCTATGATACACGTGGGTTTTCCTCGACCCAAGACAGAAACTAAGCTACTTCCACGGTCCTAGTTAATAGCCTAAGGTATTTCGGGGTGTTGGCTTTGGATTCTGAGAAGCTCCTCGACGACGTTGGCTGGCGCATCCTCCAGGAACTCCAGCAGGACGCAAGGCTGAGCTACGCCGAGCTCGGACGGCGAGTTGGGCTCACTCTGCCCGCGGTGGCGGAACGGGTTCGCAGGCTGGAAGAGGCGGGAGTCATAGTGGGCTACAGGGCGCGAGTCAACAGGGCAAAGCTCGGTCTGCCGATAACTGCCTTCATCCGGGTCGCAACCGCCAGCGAGAAGCAGGGGGCCTACCTGGTGGCCATGGCGAAGGAGCTATCCGAGGTGCTGGAGTGCCACAGGGTAACCGGCGACGATAGTTTCGTTCTGAAGGTGGCCGTGACCTCCGTCCTGCATTTGGAGAAGGTACTGTCCAAAGTACAGCAGTACGGACAACCGACGACGTCGATCATCCTCTCCTCTCCGGTATCCCACAAGGTAGTCGGGCCGCTCGGCCCTTCCCAAATCCCGGAAGCCCAGCTGCATCGGGAGGAATCGTCCTCCATCGGCTAGCCTCTAGCGTGAAGGAACTCGGGGGAACTCGAAGTCACTAATCCAGACGAACGGCGGACGGGGCGTCCGTCAGTATGCCCAATGCGCCCTCCTCCACCAACCAGCGAGCAGAGATCGCTATCGCTTCCTCCACCTCGGCCGGCGAAACGTCCACCCCCAGCGCCTTCAGGCTGGTGATGAAATCCCGATGGCCGCGGCGACCACGGTAGTCCGGCTCCCGCGGAGGATGGAGCAGACAGGTTTCAACCAGATCCAGGTCCAGGTCGCGCAGCAGGGTCCCGTGAAGCAGCAGCCCGCCCCATCGCTTTGCCATGGCGTTCCCCGAGATCTTCCTGTCGCCCACTGCCACGTCGGATATGCCCCGAGGCTCAGCCTGGATGCCCCAGCGAGCCACTGCGCCGATCAGCAGCCGCGCCCCAATGGAGAAGATGCCGCGGACGTCCAACAGGTTCGGGGCGGGGCCAGTGAGCGAGTAGTTGAAGACATCCGGGGTCTGGAGCACCGTGCCCCCGCCGGATGAGCGCTGCACAACCTCAATCCCCAGCCGACGGCATGCATCCAGGTCCGCCACCTGCTCGCCCTTCTCGGAGCGGCCCAGCACCACGGTGGGAGCGCCGCCCCACCACAACCTCAGCGTCCACCGCCGCGTTTCCGCTGCCTGCCGGGTGTTCTCCTCGTCCAGGGCCAGGTTCTCCAGCACTGAGCTGGGTCCGGAGATCACGATCCGAAGGGAGCTGCGACTATCGTCGTTATGGCTAATGGAGATTGGATAACCCCCTTGGCCCATGGGCAGTAACCGACTGAGTACACCGCCGGATCAGTTCCGCGGCCCTACACGTCGGCCAGCAGCAACCTCACTCGTGCTGCGATCTCGTCTCGGATCTCCCGGACCTTCTCCAACGGCTGGCCGGCAGGGTCCTCCAGCCCCCAATCCTCCACGTTCGGGATGAATAGGGCCGGGCAGGACTGCTCCACGGAGCAGCCCATGGTGATCACACGGTCGGCCCGGTCAACCATCTGCTGGGTCAGCAGCTTCGGCCTGGCGCCCATCAGGTCGATCCCGACCTCCGCCATGGCCTCCATCGCCACGGGGTTCAGCCCATCGCCCGGCTCGGTCCCTGCCGAACCGGCGATGGCAGTCCCTTCCGCCATGCTGTTGAAAAACGCTTCGGCCATCTGGCTGCGCCCCGAGTTGTGTACGCATACGAACAGCACCAGCTTCATCTATGCCTCCTGAGCGCCGAACATCCTCTGCCTGAAGGCCAGGGCCACGTACACCAGGCCGATCAGCACCGGCACCTCGATCAGGGGACCCACCACCGCGGCCAGCGCCTGCCCGGAGGCGATGCCAAAGACGCCCACGGCAACGGCAATTGCCAACTCGAAGTTGTTGGAGGCCGCCGTGAAGGAGAGGGTCGCCGACTTCGGGTAGTCGAGCCCGAGCTTCCAGGCGAGGAAGAAAGACACGAAGAACATCAGTCCGAAGTAGACCAGCAACGGGATGGCTATCCGCACCACATCCATCGGCAGCCGCAGGATCACGTCGCCCTTCATGGAGAACATCACAACGATGGTGAAGAGCAGCGCCAGCAGCGCGGTGGGGGCAATCTTCGGCATTGCCACCTTGTCGTACCACTCCTTGCCCCTCGTGTGAAGCCCCACGTAGCGGGTGATCATGCCGGCCACCAGCGGGATCCCAAGGAAGATCAGCACGCTCTTGGCGATATCCCAAAACTCGATGCGGATAGTCTGCCCCGCCCCGAGCCCCAGCCATCCCGGCAGCACCGTAATGTAGAAGTAAGCCAGCGCGGAGTAGGCGAGCAGCTGAAAGATGGAGTTCAGCGCCACCAGCACCGCGCAGTACTCGTTGTCGCCACCAGCCAGCGTGTTCCAGATCAGCACCATGGCTATGCAGCGAGCGAGGCCGATGATGATGAGGCCCGTTCGGTACTCTGGCATGTCTGGCAGAAATAGCCAGGCCAGGACGAACATGAGCAGTGGGCCGACGATCCAGTTCTCGATGAGGGAGAGGGTGAACATCTTCCCCGTCCCTTTGAGTTTGGAGAGCTCCTCGTACTTCACGCGGGCCAGCACGGGATACATCATCCAGAGGAGCCCGATGGCGATGGGGAAGGATACGGTGTCGATCCGGGCAGAATCCAGCAGGGTGGCGACGCCCGGATAGGCATACCCCAACCAAAGGCCCAGCCCCATGGCTGCAAATATCCAGAAGGGAAGAAAACGATCCAGGGTAGAAAGGCGACCGACGACGTTACTCGTCGCAGTGCGACTCTGGGCTACTTCCGACACGAAATGCACCCCCTCGTGCTAGCCACGGCGATATCTTGCCGGGCAGAATGGTCCGAGACCTGGTTCATCTATAGAAGGGAATGGGGTCCTCACCGATCAGTACAGTCGGCTGGGGTGAGATCCACCCGGGGGGCATCCAGCAGGTCGGCTATCCGCCGGCCGATCTCCTGGGCCGAGGGGACCATGGAGTAGTACACCCAACGACCATCGGCACTGTCGCGCCGGTCACGCACCAAGCCTGCCCTCTTCAGAACGGACATATGATGGGATACCGTGCCCTGGCTCAAGCTCAACGCCTCGGTGAGGTGGCAGACACACTGCTCCCGCTCCCGCAGCATCAGAACGATCCGCAGCCTGCTGGGATCGGCCAGCGCCTGCAGCACGGTCTGCAGCTCGCTAACCGAGTCATGAGTATCGGCTTCTAGCAATGCCTGGGTTCCAGAACATGACATGGCTAATAGCTACCTCCTTCAATTGATGCCGATCAATCTATACGATATCGCATGCCCAGATTTCGGTCAAGCACTGCAGTATCCTGATGCCGTGACGCTACAGCGCAGGTGATGCAGGCCAACCCCCGTGCACCAGAGAGCGTAGCCCTTGGGAGCCGACTGGAGACTTGGGCATCCATGGGATGAGGGCACACCTCTCCGCGTACCGATCTCGCACCTCGTCGATAAACAGCGCCTCTCGGGCGCCCCGTTGAATCAGGACGGGGTCGGACGACCCGCTGGACGCGAAGCTCTGGTTGATAACCCACGCGAATGGGGTTATGTCCGCCCGCAGCAAGTCCTCCTGCAGCCGCGCCGCCTCGTGCACGGGGGTCGCCTCGGGCAGCGTTACCAGCAGTACGCGGGTGAAGTCGGCGTCTCGTAGGCGAGGAAGCAGCTGCCGCACGTATTCGGGCATATCGCTCATGGTGCGCGATACCTCTCGGTGGTAGGCCTCGGCTGCATCCAGAAGCAGAAGGGTGTGGCCCGTCGGGGCCGTGTCGACGACCACAAAACCGTGCTCACCCCCGGCGACGACCTGTGCGAAGGCTCGAAACACCGCGATCTCCTCCGTGCAGGGCGAGCGCAGGTCCTCTTCCAGCAGCGCCAAGCCCTGGGGGTCGAGCCCGAGCCCGGCCGTGGCCAGCACCTCCTCGGTATACCTGCGGATCTCCGTCGCGGGATCGATTCGGCTGACCCTGAGTCCCTCTATCCCGTCCCCCACAGCCGCTTCCACATGCGCAGCCGGGTCAGTGGTAGTGAGGTGCACTCGATGTCCCCGCGATGCCAGCTCCCCCGCGATGGCAGCGGCGATGGTGGTCTTGCCCACTCCTCCCTTGCCCATGGTCATCACAACACCGTGTCCGGCCCGCGCGATCTCGTCCACGAGGCCCCCCAGCGGCATCTCGGCTGGGCGTGCCCCACCGTTCGGCGAGGGAGGGACAGAGACGTGCAGTCCGGCGCCCGCCGCGGCCAGGGCCCTCAAACCATCGACACCCATGGGTGCAAAGGAGAGTAGAGGTATGTCGGTGCGGGGAAGGGCCGCCAACCCATCGGGCATTCCCCGCAGCGCCTGGCTTCCCCGCTCCTCCAGGGCCCGCGCCAGCGGGTCGTCCCTCTCCGTCGCCTCGAACAGGCCGTTGACGACCAGGTGGTACCCAGCGCCGGCCTCCTCCGACAACTCCCGCCAGCTACGATCAGCCTCCGCCAGTGCCGAGGCGTCGGGACGGCTAACCAGGACAATCGTGGTGGCTGTCGGGTCGGAAAGGGTCCGGATGCTCGCCTCGTAGAGCGCCCGCTGGGAGCTGAGGCCCTCAAGCGGGCCAAGGCAGGAGGTGCCGGTGGTGTTGGTCGCAATGAAGCCGGTCCAGGCCGAGGGCAGCTTCAACAGCCGCAGGGTGTGGCCCGTTGGCGCCGTGTCGAACAGCACGTGATCGAAGTCACGGGTGGCCTCAGGGTCGCCCAGCAGTTCCGAGAATTTGTCAAAGGCGGCTATCTCCACCGTGCAGGCACCGGAGAACTGCTCCTCCATACTTGCCAAGGCGGCCTCCGGCAGCAGCCCTCGGTACGGCCCGACTACCCGATCCCGGTACTCCCTGGCCGCAGCCTCGGGGTCGATGTTCATCGCGAAGAGACCTGGGACCGATGGGACGGCCGTGGGCGCCGTAGCGAGCGACACGCCGAGCACCTCATCCAGATTGGAGGCAGGGTCGGTGCTCACCAGCAGCACTCGCCGCCCCACGTCCGCGAGCGCCACAGCCGCGGCGCAGGCAATCGATGTCTTGCCGACCCCTCCCTTCCCGGCGAAAAACAGCGTCCTCGTGGGATCCTTTAGAAAATCCATTCCCCTGCCATCTCCATCAAATCAAGAATCTGACTAGCCAGGGATTCGCGCCGTGGGTGTTCGAGGCCGCCCGCCCGCCTCAGCAACAGCCCGACCCCGGCGCACAGCCCGTCGCACCAGAGTCGCTGGCGCCAACCTCGGGCGCTCCCAGTATTCGCCTGGCCAGGTTCAGAACGGAACGAGCCGGGGCATCTTTCACACCCTGAGCGGTGTTGACCGCCAGCAGCATGTCCTCATGCGAGACGCCCAATTTCCTCGCCTTGTCGAAGTGGAACTTGAAACAGGGCTCACAGTTGGCGGCGATGGAGGCTCCGATCGCCACAAGCTCCGCCACGGCCTCGGTGTAGAGCGTCTTGGGGGCTTTCCCGTCGAGGCCGCTCCACTCAGCGAGCAGTTCGCGAGATGGGTACTCGCCGCGACTCATCACCCGGCCGTCAATCAGCACCAATGGTAGGGATTCCACACCCCTTTCGGCCAGCTCGCTCCTGACCACCTCATTGCCCGCGAAAGCGGCAGGTTGCTGGGCCAGGTTGTAGCGCTCAATATCAACGCCTCGCCCCTTCAGCCACTGCAGATCTGCGGCGAAGCGCGGAAGCACCGGGTCTACATTGGGTCCACAGACTCCCGACGAGCAGCACATGGGCGGATCGAACACCTGGACCTTTTTCGAGCTCCCCTCTTGAGAAGTCCCTTTAACCACAATCTTGGATATCTTCTCCATTTGGTCCTCCGTAACTGACTGTACTAATTGATTGTCAAGGCCGTGGACGAGTCGAGGAGGTTCACCAATGCCTTGAACCTCTCCAGCGCACGGCGGTTCAGGCAGTAGCAGACGCGTGGTCCATCCACATCCCCTCGCACCAGCCCTGCTTCCCGCAAGATCTTAAGGTGTTGGGAAACGGTGGACTGGGCCAGCGGCAATTTGTCGACGATCTCCTTCCATTCTGGAACTATGACCTCCTCGCCATCTCCGTATGGTCGGAGCCCTGAAGACTATCTCTCCGCCGGTTCCTCCAAGGGCACCATCCCCATCTTCTCCAACTCCTCGCTGATCATCTCCACCGAGATGCCGCCAGCGAACTTCGCTTCCCCATTGAAGCCGATGACCGGCAGTGGGACGTTCCCCCGGCTGACCACCCGCACCACCGAAGGAAACTCCTCCATCCGTCGCGAAAAGACGTCTACGTATTCCACCGACACGCCGCCACCATAGTAGCGGGCGAGCCTCTGGCCCAGATCCGCCGTCTGCTCCTCCATGGTGGGTGGGGAAGCCGCCACGACCTCGCCGTCTGGCCCACAACTTGGGCCGCACCCCGAGCCTCAACCACAGCCACCCTGTGGCATATCCGTCCCGAATACCTGCACCATCACCCTGGCGTTCTTGTCCCCTACCATTATGCTTGTCTCCCGCTTAACGTACTTTCTTTACCCATATGAGGTGGCGCAACGAGTCACCGACAGGCGATCCGTCAGTTCTTCTCTCCGACTGACCTGTGCTCCTTTCTCGCGCCAGGAGGCACGGCTTGGCTCCAGGTAGATGGCGGGTAAGCCCGTGTGTCTGCGTCCGCGCACAAGACAGCGACGCACTATTCATTGACAGAAATCGAATCGATGTGCATCAATATATTAGGAGGTGCCAGTGGGACTGTCAAGTCCATTGGGCGGTTCCCGGGCACAAGACCAACCGGTCTGGAAGCCGAAATGGCGACTTCGCCAAAGTGGGGACGTCTCGTGTGAGACGGGCAGCACATAACGCGATGACGATGCAATCGGCCTGGAGGCGCCGGTCGGTGGCCGAGTTCACTCACCCCGACCGTTGTCAGCCCTTGGCGTTCTCCAAGAGGTGGGCGAAATGGGCCGGAAGCCCGCTCGCGCGGACGGCTGCTGCTGCCGATACGTCGTAGGGAACCCTCCGGAACTCCACCTTTACCTCATCCCCAACGTCCAGGATGACGTAGCACGCCCTTGCGTCGCCATCCTTTGGCTTCCCGACGCTCCCGTCATTCACCAAGAGAACACCGGCCACCTTCTTGGAATAGGGAAGGTGGGTGTGGCCAAAGACGAGGACATCCGCCTCGGCGCTCTTGGCAATGTGCTCCAGACTTGCGGCAAGCCGATCCTCGTAGACGTACTCGTTGATCTTGCGAGGGCTGCCGTGAACCAGGAGGATCTCCTTACCCTCGACGTTGAACCGGATGTTGGGCAGGAGCGAGCGAAGGAACTCTTTGTTCTCAGGAGTAACGGCTTCCCGTGTCCAGATGAGGGACACGTTGCCCAGCCTCTTCATCTCGGGGTCGGTGTAGGCGCAGCCGCACTCGTCCTTGTCGAAGCCTACGCCGTCGTCGTAGTTGCCCATGATGGTTGGGATGGCACGATCCCGTATCCTCTCGATCACTTCGTTGGGAAAGGCACCGTAACCCACCAGGTCCCCAAGGCAGTAGACCCTGTCGGGAGCCTCCGAGTCGATGTCTGCAAGCACCGCTCCCAGAGCGTGGCGGTTTCCATGTATGTCGCTGAAGATGGCGATCCTCATGGCTCGTATTCCTCCTTAACTGGCCTCTTTCTGTTTCTGCCCCGCTCAATAATGATCAGCAGGTAGCGGATCATGGTCATGAGATCGTTCGCCGTTGCCTTGAATGCCCCATGCCGGGCCTGCTCGCTTCCTTCCACAGCGGCGGGATCGCCGAAGCTCCAGTGGATCCGCTCGGGATTCCCCGGAAAAGAAGGACAAGACTCCTTGACCCGGTCACAGACGGTTATGATGTAGTCGAAGGACTGACCAAGGAATTCCTCTAGAGACTTGGAGCGGTGGCCGCTGATGTCGATGCCGATCTCGGCGAGGACCTGAACTGCAAGCTGATGGACCTCGGTGGGTTTGGTGCCGGCGCTTGCAACCTCCACCTGGCCGCGGCTCATGTGCCGGAGGATCCCTTCGGCCATCTGGGAGCGGGCGCTGTTCTCCGTGCACAGGAAGAGCACTGCAGGCCTTTCCCGACTGCTGAGCGCCGTCTCTGCGGCGAGAGGCCCTGGCGCCACCAGCGCGGGATGAAGGGATTCCCCCGTGGACTGGTAGAGCAGTAGCAGGCGGTCCAGGTCCAGGCTGTAATAGACATCACGGGCGTCGGCATCGCTCCTGCGCTCTCGAACCAGCTTCACATCTCTCAGCTTCTTGAGGTGGTAGGAAACCTGGTTCATCGGCCTGCTCACTATTCTGGCTAGGTCTTGCACCCGGCGGTCACTGCCAGCCAGAGCCGAGAGGATCTGCCACCGGATGCCGTCAGACAGCAGGGAGAGGAACTCAACTGCATGAATGGTGGTGGCCGCCCTCACTGATAGCCTCCAAAGTCAATTGCATCCACTCGATTGCAATACTTCGATCTGCTTTGAAGTATTGCAGGAGTTGCGCCACCCGCGCCTCCGATGGCGTGTCGCCTGGCTCAAGACCTCCAGGCAACCCCCACCCGTCGGCTATTCGGTGCATCTCCTCCCCACCAGATGTGTCACCACGAAGTCGCGGCTCGACGTACGGTTTCCCGAATGCTACCATATTGATGTGCATCGATCTGGTGAGGAATGAACCGGCCAAGATGAGGGTCGAAGGATGCAGATAGGCGAAATCGAATGGACATCGCGCGGCGGAGCCAGGACGATAGATGACTGGCGGAGGCTGTTTCCAGTCTCACGGGTAGAGGAATCTACCTACTTCTCCGACGTAGTTGGGCTTCTCGATCGTTTTGATGAGCGTGACTGCCTGTTCGCGCGCCGCGACTTGCGACCGGGCAGCCAGGACTACCGGGACTACTACGGCCGTTATCCAGAACACCGCGCGTTCGACGATGAACTGCGCGCCCTACCCTACCTGGGACACACCGAAGGGCGAGAGAACGCGGCGATGCTGCAATCCCTCTTCGCCTCCGTGCTTTTGATGGGGGCGCCGGACGTCATCGAGGGACGGTTCGCACCCGGCGTGGCCGGCGTGTCTCGTGTCGCGCTGGCACCTGAAGTGGCAGCCGAAAAGGTGAAGGGGTTTGCCCATCTCCTTGGCGCTGACCTGGTCGGCATCGGGCCCCTGCGGCAGGAGTTCGTATACAGCAACGTCGGCCGCATCCTGTGCGGCCAGACCTATGGTGAGGCAATCGAGCTACACCACCCCTCCGCCATAAGCCTCGGCATACGTATGAACAGGGCGGGGCTCAGCCGCACCGCTCCCGATTTCCCGGAGGTACTCGAGAGCGCATGCGCCTATGCGCGGGGCGCCTTGATGGCGGTGCAGTTGGCCGCCTACATCCGGTCTCTGGGATACTCCGCGCGGGCCCACCACTTCCGCAACTACCAGGTCCTCTCGGTGCCGGTAGCCGTGGACGGCGGACTGGGCGAACTGGCGCGTTGCGGTTTTCTCGTCACGCACGAGTACGGCAACTGCCTTCGGCTGGCGACCGTGACCACCGATATGCCCATGGAGTTCGACAATCCCATCGACATCGGCGTTCAAGAGTTCTGCGAACGCTGCGTCACCTGCGCGAAAGCTTGCCCGGCGGGGGCCATAACGCAGGGCCCCAAGCAAATCGTGCGCGGCATCCGCAAGTGGGCACTGGACGCTGGGCGCTGCTATCGCTACTGGCATGAGGTTGGGAGCGACTGCGGCATCTGCATCGCCGTTTGCCCCTGGAGCAGGTGGACCGTGGGGCCACGGCCGGCTGAAGGAGAGCCCGTTGTGCCTGGGTCGTTCTACATACCCGCCAAGCGGCCAGCCTGGCTAGGGTAGTAGTGCCAAGTGGCATGCGACCAGCCATACCCTCCCATCGTTCCTTCGGCAGCCCGGAGGCGCTGGTGTGGTTGAGCAGTCCCCCGACGGCATCCACGACCTCTGGCTCAAGGTCCATCCTGGGCAAGAAGACCTCGGGGTTGCCGTTGGTTCGGATCCGTGGGTAAGAGGTGCCGGCAAACCGCCCGTAGAGCAGTTCGTCCTTCAACTCTCTCGTGTAGGGCAGCACGTTGGTCACCACTATGAAACTGGCCGCCATCTGTAGCGCCAGGCGTCGCGGCTCCGGCAGTTCGGCTATGTTGCGGCGCATGGCCACGAACTCCAGCCCGACCTCCGGGTGCTGGTTGGGGACGGTCCTGCGTATCGCGTTCAGCGCATCCAGATTCGCCTGCACTGATTGGAGGTCCGCCCCCGCCCGCACGTCGGCGTGGACCGAGGGGGACGCCCCATCCACCGACACCACTAGGCTGTCGAGCCCCGCCGCCACCAACCCTTCGGACTTCTCCCGGCTCAGCAGCAAGCCGTTGGTGATCATCTGGGTCCTGGCACCCAACTCCTTTGCCATGGCCACCATCTCCACGATGTCCGGATGCAGCAGCGGCTCGCCGAAGCCCCAGAAGCTCACCTAGCGCAGCGATGGTACGCGCTTGAGCCCTTCGATCAGCTTCCGATAGGTCGCCATCGGCATCAGACCCGTGGGCTCGCTCCAGGAGTTGCGGACGCAGGTGCGGCAGGAGAGGTTGCAGGCGTTGGTGGGTTCCACGTAGACCCTGGTGAGGGGAGGGTCCATACCTCGGAGGATCAACCCCTCGGGGCTTTCGCGGATCACGAATCGAGCCCCAGGGGCGAGTCCCCAGCGGAGCATCTGCTCGCGGGATATGTCGAGTCCTCCATCCTCAGTTACCCGTCCCTCCAGGAACATTACCGTCCACCTCCTCATGATGATCGAGCAGGCTGGCTCTGCCTCCCTGTCACCTTAATAGTCCCGCCACCATCAGTCAGACAGTGTATACCCCTTCTTGAATCGCCAGTTGGAGGGATAGCTGTCACTCGGGGGAAGCGTGACCTGCGGACGCCATCATGGACACTGGATCACCCCCTTGGCCCAGAGACAGTCCCCACAGGTCGGGAAGGGACTGCCGATGCAGTCCTCTTCGTTGGACTCGGCGAGTTGGCAGCCCCCACAGTCGGTGCAGGGAGGAAAGTCGAACTCGTCCACCCTTTGCCTGAAACGGCGGTACTCCTCCTTACCCCATATCTCCGACGGACTCTCCTGGGCTATGTCCCCAAGGCGGTATCTACGGATACTCTTGGGCCGGCGGTGGACAAAACAGGAGTAGGAGTGCATCAGGGCAACGCAGGGACTCGCCTGCCCGTCCCAGGCAACCGCCAAGGAGCCTTCTCCCACAAAGCGGCAGTAGCCCGAGACACCTTTTCTCCGTTCCCTCGGGATGCCATTGTCCTTCGTCCGCATAAACAGCTTCGCCAGTGGCTCGTGCAACTCCCTGCGCCAGTCCATCCGCGGCATGATCACCTCGGGTGCCCACTTCGACCGGTGGTCGAAGTAGCAAGTGCCCGCGTCCATGCCGTAGAGGATCTCGTCCTTCAACTCCTCGGTGTAGGGTAGGAGATGGGTCAACACGATGAAGCTGGCACCCATGGAAAGGGCCAGGTCCGGCAGAGCAGGGAGTTCGGCCACGTTGCGACGCATCATGACGAACTCGATGCCGATCTCCAGATCATGCCTGGCTCTGACGCGGGCGATCCGCAGGACCATGAGATTGCGGTGCACGGTCTCCAAGTCGGCTCCTGTGTGAACGTCGGCGTGGACCTTTGCCGATGCCCCGTCGACGGACACTACCAGGCTGTCCAGCCCTGCCGCTACCAGCCCCTCGGCCTTCTCCTCGTCCAGGAGGAGGGCGTTGGTGACGATCTGGGTCTGCGCTCCGATCCCCTTGGCCAAGGCAACCATCTCGACTATGTGGGGATGGAGCAGAGGCTCGCCGAAGCCCCAGAAACTCACCTTTCGCAGCGAGGGCACCTCTCGGAGCCCCTCGATGAGCCTCCGGTAAGTCTCCATACTCATGGTGCCCGTGGCCTCGCTCCACGAGTTGCGGATGCACGTGCGGCAGGAGAGGTTACAGGCGCTGGTGGGTTCCACGTAGACCCTGGTGAGGGGAGGGTCAACGGGGCGAAGAAGCAACCCTTCGGCAACGTCGTGGAGGGTGAAACTGGTCTCAGGTGAGAAGCCAAGGCGGAGAAGTGTATCGGCGGGAGGGCTGATCCTCCCATTCTCGGACTCCGTCCATCCGGTCGTCATTGCCCACCGGCCTCCAATACTCCCATCAATTCCCGCGGCTTTGCTGCCGCTTCGAGGGCAGGCCCAATGCCTTGCCGTCAACCACAAAGCCATGGCCCCGGGATCCTACACTCCGAGCCAAACAGCTATCTCTTCCTTCGACGGGATCCTGCCGTAGGAGACCACCTTGCCGTCCACCACCAGCCCCGGGGTCCTCATGACCCCGTAAGAGACGATCTCTCTTTCGTCCTGCACGTGCACCAAGTTGGCGTCCAGCCCCTTCTCCGCCACCACCTCGTGGACCATCGCCTCCAGCTTCATGCAATTGGCGCAGCCTCGGCCCAACACCTTGATCTCCATTTCCCTCTCCCCCTACACAATCAGGTTGAACAGGTATCCAGTGACGACGATGCCGGCACCCACCACTCCTACGAAGACGGCGATGAAGAGACCGAAGAGCATCACCACGGCAACCTCGTTGGATCATTGAGAGGCAACTGGGCATGAAAGAGTCACCCTCGGAGAGATACTTGATTCCACCAAGCCGTCTGTCCTCCATGATCACCGCCCGCTAGAGGGCGCCCGGGTCACACTTGGGGC
>Ga0209014_10000547_pt1 | contig 22035 bp, 19 predicted proteins | sample BarGraNGADG00212_FD_184491 | JGI IMG/M metagenome (GOLD analysis project Ga0209014, IMG submission 184491) | Arctic peat soil microbial communities from Barrow, Alaska - Barrow Graham LP Ref core NGADG0002-212 (SPAdes) (version 2) | ecosystem: Environmental > Terrestrial > Soil > Wetlands >...
TCGGCTCACTCCCCACCACCGGGACGGAATCGTCCCGGTGGTGCCCTTTTCGTTCCTTAGAAGCCCCTTTTCCTACCCTCTCTGGGTAGGTCCCAGCTCCTATCAGGACGCGGTCGCCTCCACGAGCAACCCTAGATCAATCGTTGTACGACGCCATACGCGGAACAGTGTCTTCAGGTTGAAGGCAGTCGCTAGAAGGAGCCACTCAGCGCGGACATTGGCCAGCCCCCTCAACAGGAAGCGTCTAGCACCATGCAACTCCTTCAGTATCCCAAAGGTCGGCTCAACCAACTCCTTCCGCCGACTGTAGGTGATCTTGGAGTCTGGTCGAGCCATCAAGTCACGGTGCTCCCGTAGTATCCCCTCATAGCGGCTGACCTCAATTTCTCGACCTCGACGATGATTCCCCTTGGTACACTGACCGAAGGCTGGACAGGCCCTGCATAGCGACCCCTTGCAACGATAGATCCTGGCTTCCGGCCGACCATTGCGCCGTTTGATGCCAACGTAGATGAGCTTCTGTCCCTGGGGGCAACTGTAGCTGTTACTCTCGGCATCGTACTGGAAGCGATCCTTGTGGTAGGGGCTCTGTCTCGCTCGGTCTTGGGCCTCGGGCATCAGAACCTTGTATCCTTCCTCTTTGCACGCCTCCAGGTTCGTCCCTGAGTGATAACCCCCGTCCAACAGGCTCACCCCGGCCTTCCGTCCTGTCATCTCCTCCGCTTCTCGCAGCATCGGCATCGCTTGAGCGTGGTCATCGGCTTCGTTCACTACCTCAGCAGCGGTAATTAGCAGCCCTGTCCCCTTGGCTGTATCGGTTGCCAGAGGCGATACCACCGCCTGGCCGTTGTATCCAGCCACCATCCCCTGGCGACCCTTCATCAGCCCCGCCTCGGCATCGGTTAGATTGATATGCCTTGGCCCCTCCTCAGCTCCAACCTGCTTCAGGGCCGCTTCCACCTGCTCTCGCAGCACCCTCGCCTGCTTCAATTCCCTTGGTAGACGAGCCGGTACCGGATCACCGCCGGTACGGTTCTGAGCTTCCAGGTCGGCAATCGCTTCATCGGTCCTCGCCAGCAGCTTCTTCAGTCCAGCCTCATCGAAGCTTCGTTCCTTGGCCGCATTCCCGGCGATCTTGCTCCCATCTAACGCTTGTACCGCCAAGTCTACCAGACCAAGCCGCACCGCTGTCTTGACCGTTCGCTTGAGCAATCCCTTCATCTGCGCCCTATGGCCCTCGTAGAAGCGCCACAGGGTGTTGTGGTCCGGCCGCTGACAGCCCGTCAGCCACAGGTAGGGCAGCTGTTCCCGACAGGCTGCCTCCAGCTTGCGGGAAGATCGTACCCCGCTGACGAACCCATATACCCACACGCTCAGTAGACATCTGGGATCGTAGGCAGGGGCTCCCATCGGATCCCCGACCACCTCGATCCCCAACTCTGCCCAGGCATGCAGATCGAGGGAATCCACAAATGCGGCCACGAACCGCGCCGAGTGATCATCAGGAACCATCTCGTCCAGGCTCGGGGGCAGCAACCAGGACTGCTCACGGGAAAAGGGGCGGAGCGGCATAAGATACCTCCCTATGCTTGCTTCGCCCCAGCCTAATCCATCCCGAAGCCCAAGGGAATCCCTTCCTACTCAACTGTTCCTAAAGTCTGACTAATGAGACAGGCTCCATGCCTCGCCCCAACTGGAGGATCCTGGCGCTGCTATCCGACCAACTGCGCGAAGTTCAGGCCAACGGAGGCGCCCAGCTTGGTCAGATCACCGACGACGGCGTCGCTCAGGGGCACACCATTCGCCCTGCGGTTCGCCTCGGTGTTGGCCTCGGGGTCGCCGGCGACCATGATCTTGTCGAAACCCTTGCCCAGCGGCTGGGCCTTGACCTCTCGAATCATGGCATCCATGTCGGCTTTGAACTCCTTGACAGACCGGAACTGGTCGATCTTGAAGGCACCGAAGAAGTGCCCAACCTTCTGCTGTTTGGTGGGGTTGTTGTACAGCTCCCCAATGTGAGGGCCGAAGGGGCCAGATGCCAAAATGCCCGCCATGATGTCGATGGCCATGGAAAGGCCGAAGCCCTTGTGGCCGCCGAGGGGCAGGACGGCACCCTTCAGGGCTTCCTTAGCGTCAGTCGTAGGCTCGCCTTCGCCGTTGAGCGACCATGTGATGGGGATAGTGTCGCCGCGCTTGGCTGCCAGGATCACTGCGCCTCGCGCGACGACGCTGGTGGCCATGTCGAAAATGAACGGTCGCTCCTCACCCGCGGGAACGGCGATGGCCAGGGGGTTGGTTCCAAGGAAGCCCTTCTTGCCACCCCAGGGGGCCATGATCGGGGGGGAGTTGGTGATGGAGAAGCCGATCATATCGCGCTCGAGGGCCATCATGGCGTAATAACCAGCGGTCCCGAAGTGGTTGGAGTTGCGAACGGTCGTGAATGCGACGCCGGACTTTCCCGCCTTGTCCAGGCAGAGCTGCATCGCCTTGGTGCCGACCACCTGGCCCATCCCGTTCTCGCCGTCGTATACCATAAAAGCAGGGCCCTCTGAGGCAACCTTGCCGGCGGCCTTGGGGTCCATCAGCCCGGCCTGGATTCGCTCAATGTAGATTGGCAGGCGAGTGACGCCGTGGGTGTCGACGCCTCGTAGGTTAGCGGCCAAAAGGGACTTAGCGACCATCTTAGCATGGTCGGCAGGCACTCCCACCTTCACCATAATGGCCTCGCAATAGGCCGAGATCTTCATGCCGCCAAAAAGTCGGCCGGTGTCTTCCATGAAACAGGTCTCCAATCAGAAACAAAATCGAGTGGTAGGGAACCGAGGATGGGGGACATGGTTCCCTGCCGCCTACGGCGGCCGGGGGGTATCATAGCAAAGACTCGCCACCAATGGCTAACCGCCGCCGTTCGGCGGCCATGATATACTGCGGAGACGTGCGGACTCCCGCCATCTCCATCTCCATTTCCGCGAGGTTCCTCTTGCAACTCGACAGTAACGCCGCGCACACCACCAGCCGTGGTGTGTCCTCCATCGACATTGAGACGCGACGAGGTCTCCGTGGGTCGTTGGACTGGGCACATCCTCACATGGCCGACCTCGTCGCCGTCCTGCTGCATGCCGCCGCCACAGTTCTATTCCTCTGGCCGGTGGCGGTTCAGGGGATGGTTCCCGCGGGCTACGACCTGGTTACATACTTCTATCCCTACAAAGCCTATCTCGGAGAGACGGTGAAGCAGGGGACGCTGCCGCTCTGGAACCCGTCCATTTTCATGGGAGCGCCCCTGCTGGCGAACATCCAGGCGGCTGTCTTCTACCCGCCAGACATCCTGTTCTATCTGCTCTCCACCACTGATGCCCTGCGCATCAGCATAGTGTTGCACCTGTTCCTGGCCGCGACCTTCTGCTACCTGTTTGCCAGGTGGTCGCTGTCGCTCTCCCCCGTGGGAGCGTGGGTCTGCGGGTCGATCTTCGCTTACGGTGGTTTCATTGGGGCCCAGGTAGGGCATCTGAACCAGCTTCACGCGGCTGTGTGGCTCCCGCTGCTGTTGCTGTGCCTCGAAAGAGCTGTATCCGCAAGAAGCGCGACCGCAGTCGTGTTTGGTGCCGTGGTGCTGGCAATCCAAATTCTGGCGGGCCACACCCAGGAGGTGTACTACTCCAGTGTCGCACTTGGGCTGTTTGCGCTCTATCTGGCGCTTTTTCGCCCAGTTGCAGCCCTGAAAGACCGCGTACTCCCTTTGGTCGCGACGCTGGCCGTGGTGGCCGTCGGGTCGGCCGTGGCTGGGTTACAACTGATTCCCAGCCTGGAACTGGCTGGGGAATCGTACCGATCCGGGGGTATACCCTTCGGTGAAGCCGTCGCCTACTCGGTTCGGCTCCCCGAATTGCTGGACAGCATCCTGCCCCTCTACACGATGCTTCCCTACCTTGAACTGACCGGCTACACCGGGGTGCTCTCCCTGGCCCTCCTGCCCGCCGCTCTTGCGGCGCGTCGCCGAGATCGACTCAACTGGTTCTTCCTTTGCCTGGCGCTGGCGGCGCTGTTGCTGAGCTTTGGCGATGGGACCCCCCTGTTCGGCGTTCTCTTCCGGCTGGTTCCGGGATTCGACCTGTTTCGTGCACCGGCACGCTGGCTCTTCCTGTACGGCTTCTCCGTTGCGGTCCTCGCCGGTATCGGTCTGGACTCCCTCGGGCGGCGCCGTCCCGCGGAGGAATGGAGGGAGTGGATAGCCCGCTACGGCTTCGCAATGGGAGTGGGGTTGGCGGCCGTTGCTGGTCTTAGGCTGTGGATGGGCTACCAGGGACAGGAGTTTGGGCTGCCCCCCGGGCGTGTGGTGATGACGTGGGCGCTTCTACTGGGAGCGGGGATGGCTCTCTCCCTGGCGGCCCTCGGCCGTCAGGCCCATCGGTACTCGCTTCTCCTGCTGGTGGTCCTTCTGATGGCAGATCTCTATCTAGCGCGGGGGCCCATGGAGTACAACCGACCCCTGGACGCAAGCCTATACTCGGGGCAGCGACCGACGCTGTCGGTCCTGGCCGGCCAGCCGCCGGCCCGCGTTCTCAGCCTCGCCGGCGACCGCTACCAACTGGTGGACGAGGTCAATCTGAGGGCCCATCTGGCACAGCAGACACCCTCTGTCGATATTGCCAGCTACCTCGGCTACACCCGCCTGAGGGAAATCCTGGCACCCAATACCGGTATGAGCTCCGGATTCTCCAGCCTCGACGGGTACGACGGAGGACTACTCCCCACCCGTCGATACGCGGAGTTGAAGCAAGCGCTTATGGGGTCCGCGGAATACAAGCCTGACCGGACAATGAGGGAGGAACAGGGCTCAATCCCGAACAGCCGAACGCTGGGAGCTTTCGGGGTAGGATACCTGCTGGTCGGAGCGGAAAAAGGAACCCCTGGTGAGGGCTGGGAAGACGTTATGCCAGGAAGGACCGGTCCGGTGCGTATCCTGAGGAACCTCAACCTCCTCCCGAGGGCGTTCGTGGTTCACCGGGCCCGGACGTTTGGCACTGATGGACAGCTTCTGGCCGCTTTGAATCAGGCAGATCTCAGTCGAGAGGTGCTGCTGTCGGACAACCTTCAGCCTACGAATGTGGAGTCGCTGGGAGAGGACCAGGTGAAGCTGGTGTCGGACGGCGCGAACGCCGTCGACCTTCAGGCAGTGTTGGAAAAGCCAGGGTTCCTGGTGCTGTCGGACTCCTACTACCCGGGCTGGAAGGTGTACGTGGATGGGAGCGAGGCCATGTTGCTCAGGGCGGACTATGCCATTCGCGCGGTGCAGCTGCCCGCGGGTAGCCACCACATCCGCTTCGTCTACGACCCGCTCTCCTTCAAGGTTGGCCTGGGTCTCTCCCTGGCCGGCATCTTGGCGCTGTTGACGATCCTGATGGTGGGCAGGAGAGGACGTCCCGCCCTGTTCTCGGCCCCCGGGTGATTCCGCGGCGCAAGTGTCCTAGAATCAGACTTAAGTTCTGCATGGCGCAGGGGTGAAGCTCACGGCTGGGGCAAAAAGCCGGCCTTCAAGGTAAGCCCTGAAGGCCGGGGTGTGCTTTGTATGGGCATCTGAGCGCGCGTGTCCGTCAGGCAGGAATGGGCAGGTCGATGGTAGCGGTGGCCAACACCTCATCCAACACCGCGGCGGACTTGGGATCGATCCAAACCAGAGGCAGCCGCAGCGGCCCGACGTCGAACCCAACCTTCCTGAGGGCATATTTCAGCGGGATCGGGCTGGTGATCACGAAGATGGCGTTGACCAGCGGCAGCATCTCCCGATGCAGCCTCGCCGCGGTGGCCACCTCACCGGCCAGGAACTGCGATATCATCCGCTGGATGTGCTTGCCGATCAGGTGGCTCGCGACACTGACGATGCCGTAACCGCCCAGCGACAAGATCGGCAGGGTACTGCCGTCGTCACCGCTCCAGACGAGGAAGCCCTCCTTCGACTGCTGAATGATCTTTGAGATCCCGTCGAAGTTCCCGCTGGCCTCTTTGATCCCGACGATGTTCTCGATCTGGCTCAGCCGGATCGAGGTTTCGGGTGCCATGTTGGTCACGGTGCGGGTGGGGACGTTGTACAGGATCATCGGCAGCGGCACCGATTCCGCGATGGTCTTGAAGTGCTGAAACAGCCCCTCCTGCGTCGGCTTGTTGTAGTAGGGCACCGTCCCAAGGATGGCATCGACGCCTGCCTTCTTCGCCTCCAGGCTCAGCTCGATGCTCTCAGCCGTGTTGTAGTTGCAGCTCCCCGCGATGACCGGGCCCCGGCTTCCAACCGCTGCCTTTACCTCGGCGTACAGTCGTAGCTTCTCCTCGCTGCTCAGGGTCGGGGATTCCCCGGTCGTCCCGGTAACCACCAGGCCATCGGTGCCGCTATCCAGAAGCGCCAGCGCCAATTGGCGGGCGCGCGGGTAGTCCACCCGGCCTGCATCGTCAAAAGGGGTCGCCATTGCCGTGAGAACGCGTCCAAAGGTCGCCATCTGTAGCCCCCCTTCAATCAGCCTCAGCTATCAGCCGCTCTAGTCTGTGACCAGGAGCCGGGGGCGTCCCGGACCCCGGCGGTCTGTGCGTGTAACTGTTTCCTGGGGCGAGTCGCCCGCGCTCCCAGGCTGTCACCTAGTGCTTGAGCCAGCCGTTCTTGATCAGTTCCTCGGCGATCTGCACGGCGTTCAGCGCAGCGCCCTTCCGGATGTTGTCGGAGACAACCCACATGGCCAAGCCGTTGGGGTGGGATATGTCCTTTCGGATGCGGCCGACGAAGGTCTCGTCCCGTCCGACGGCTTCGGTGGCCAGCGGATAGACGTTGTTGCTCGGATCGTCCTGAACTATGACACCGGGGGCCCTGCTCAGGATTTCCCTGGCCTCATCGGCGGTCATAGGCTCGGACAGCTCGATGTGGATAGCCTCGGAGTGGCCGATCGCCACCGGTACCCTCACGGTCGTGGCGGAGACCAGGATCTCAGGGGCGTGCATGATTTTACGGGTCTCGTAGAGCATCTTCAGCTCTTCCTGGCTGTAGCCATTCTCCATGAACGGCTCGATGTGAGGAAGGCAATTGAAGGCAATCTGGTGCGGATACACCTTCGGCTTGGCCTTGCCCCCATCCAGGACAACTCGAGACTGGTCGTTCAGTTCGTCCACTGCATTGGACCCGGTGCCGGAGACGGCCTGATAGGTGTCGACGATTACCCTGCGGATCGGATTGATCTTATGGATGGGGTACAGGGCCACCACCATCTGGATGGTGGAGCAGTTTGGGTTGGCGATAATGCCGTGATGCCCCTTCGCGTCCCCCATGTTCACTTCCGGGACGACCAAGGGGACGTCCGGCTCCATTCGGAAGGCACGGCTGTTGTCCACCACCACCGCACCCGCCTTCGCGGCGTAAGGTGAGAACTCCCGGCTGATCTCGGCTCCAGCCGACGCCAGCACGATGTCGACTCCATTGAAAGAGTCGGGCGTGGTCTCCTGCACGACGATCTGCTTAGCACCGTACGCCACGGACTTGCCGGCCGAGCGATCCGACGCCAGCAGTGCCAGATCGGACACCGGGAAGTCGCGCTGCTGCAGGATCTTGATGAACTCGCGACCCACCATACCGGTCGCACCCAGGATGGCCACACGATAACCCGACATCTTCATCACCTCACTGAAGGCCCATCAGGCGATCGAGGCCGTAGATCAAATCGCGCGTGCGGGGCGCCTCCTTGATAGCCATGAGGACGCCTGGCATGAAAGACTCTCGACTGATGGAGTCGTGTCTGACGAGGAGAGTCTCACCCTGCCCGCCGAAAAGCACCTCCTGGTGTGCAACCAGGCCGGGGAGGCGAACGCTGTGGATGTGGATCCCGTTCATCTCGCCGCCTCGCGCTCCCTCGACAGTGATGTTGGTGGTGTTGCCGTCCGCAAAGCGCTTCTCTCGCGCGGCTATCATCACCTCGGCGGTCTTGATCGCGGTGCCCGAGGGCGCGTCCGCCTTACCGTCGTGGTGAAGTTCCGTGATTTCGGCAGCAGAGAAGAAGCGCGCCGCGATGCGGGCGAAATGCATCATCAGGTTGGCGCCGACAGCAAAATTGGGGGCAACGATGGCGCCGGTGTCAAACTGCTTGCAAAGAGACTCGATCTCGCGCAGGTTCTGCTGCGATATGCCAGTAGTGCCCACAACCGGGACCACCCGATGGCGCAGCGCGCATCGGATGTTATCCATCACCGCCTCTGGGTGTGTGAAGTCGACCATTACGTGGGGCTTGACCCTCGTCAGCATGGGCTCGACCTCTTTGCTGATGGGGATAAGGCCGAGTCCGCCCGGAAGAGAGAGGTACTCCTCAGCGGCCTTCTTATCCACTGCGCCCGCCATGTCCAGTTCTGGGTCGGAGCAGACGGCAGAAACGACCTCTTTGCCCATCCTACCGAGCGCACCCGATACCACCACCTTGATGGGGGGATTGGCTGCCATGATATGGCCCTCCCTCACGATAGATGAACAGGATTCTGACAAAGACGGCTAAGCCGAGCTAGAAGAGAAGTTTACAGGATAGCCAAACGGGCTGGGCCACAGCAACCGAAAGCCATGGCCAAGCCCGCCTCAACTACTTATCTTTGTCGAAAGAGCGCCTGGGATCCTCGCCACCTTCGTGCCCCTCGCGTCTCGGCGTGTGAGGACGCTCGAAAGGCCTTGGCGCCGGACCTCCGGGTCCAACAGGACGGGGACCCGCTCCTCCAGGGGCAGCAGGCCGGCCCGTGGCGCCGGGCAGGGCGGCACGGCGGGACAGGTTTATCCTGCCCTGGCGGTCGAGCTCTGTGACGACAACCTTGACCTCGTCGCCGATATTGATGACATCCTCGACCCTGTTGACCCTGTGCTCCTCCAACTCGGAGATGTGAACCAGCCCTTCCTTGCCGGGGATGATCTCCACAAAGGCGCCGAACGGGAGGATGCGAGTAACCGTACCGGTGTAAGTGGCGCCCACCTGCACGTCACGAGTCAGCCCCTCGATGATCTTGATCGCCTTCTCGGCGTTCTCGGAGCTGCTGGAGCCGACGATGACCGAGCCATCATCCTCGACGTCGATGGTGCACTTGGTCTCCTCAATGATCTTGCGGATCATCTTGCCACCTGGGCCGATGATGTCGCGGATCTTGTCGGGGTTGATCTGGATCTTCACCATGCGAGGTGCATAGGGAGAGAGCTCAGTGCGGTGCTCCTTGATGCAATCCAGCATTACGCCAAGCACGGTGGCCCGGGCCACCTTGGCCTGTGCCAGGGCCTGCTCCATGATCTGGGGGGTGATCCCCTTGACCTTGATATCCATCTGGAGGGCGGTGATTCCCGCGGATGTGCCGGCAACCTTGAAGTCCATGTCGCCGAGTGCATCTTCCAAACCCTGGATGTCCGTGAGCACGGCAAACTTGCCGGCTCCGACCACGAGCCCCATGGCGATACCTGCAACCGGCGCCTTGATCGGAACACCCGCATCCATCAGGGCGAGGGTGCTGCCGCAAACACTGGCCATGGAGGTGGAGCCATTGGACGAAACGATTTCAGACACCACTCGAATGGTGTAGGGGAAATCCTCCTCGGTCGGCATTACAGCGGACAGAGCCCTCTCCGCAAGGTGTCCGTGGCCGATGTCGCGGCGGGAAGCCCCACGGAGCGGCCGTACCTCTCCAACCGAGTAGGGAGGGAAGTTGTAGTGGTGCATGTAGCGCTTGGAGACATCTATGCCGATGCCGTCTATGATCTGCTTCTCGCTCACGGAGCCCAAAGTGACCACAGAGAGCGCCTGAGTCTGGCCACGGGTAAACAGGCCCGAACCATGGGTTCGTGGCAGCAGCCCTACCTCAGCAGCGAGAGACCTGATCTGAGCGAGGGACCGACCATCGGGACGAACGCCGCGCTGGAGTATGGCGTTCCGCACCTCGGTCTTGTGCATCTCGTCGAACACCTTCGCAACGATGACAGGGTTGTGGTTCTCCTGGAGCGCTTCCAGGGTCTCCCTCTTGAGTTGGCCGGTGGCCTGTTCCCTCGTGGCCTTATCCGAGTTGTTCACTGCGGCCGCGAGCCTGTCCTTGATGATGGCAGAAACGGCGGTGCGAGTCTCCTCGGGCACGTCGACCTCGGAGTACTCCCTTTTCGGCTTGCCTATGGCCGCCATCATCTTCTTCTGCAGCTCGATAATCGGCTGCATGCCGCGGTGGGCGAACTGAATCGCCTCAAGCACCACGTCCTCGGGCAGTTCCTTCGCTCCCGCCTCGACCATCATGACTGCGTCGGCGGTACCTGACACGGTCAGATCGAGCTTACTCTGGGCCAATTGCGGCATGGTGGGGTTCAGGATGAACTCTCCGTCTATGTATCCCACCTTCACGGCCGCAACCGGGCCAAAGAAGGGGATGTCAGAGATGGAAAGTGCTGCGGAGCCAGCAATGGTGCCCAGGATGGAAGGATCATTCTCCTGGTCGGTGGAGAGAACTGTCAAGATCACCTGGACGTCGTTCCGATATGCTTTCGGGAAAAGCGGGCGAATAGGCCTGTCGGTGAGCCGAGCAGCGAGAATCGCCTGCTCGCTGGGACGGCTTTCCCGCTTGATGAAACCGCCGGGGATCTTCCCGGCGGCGTACATTTTCTCTTCGTAGTCGACAGTTAGTGGAAAGAAATCAACCCCCTCGCGGGGTTGGTGGGAACTGACCGCGGCGCCCAATACAATGGTGTCACCGTATCGCACAAGTGCGGACCCATCGGCAAGCTGCGCAATCCTACCGGTCTCAATGACCAGTCGCCTGCCACCGAGCTCGGTCTCAAAGTACTCCGTCATTCCATCTCCTCGTAGTCGAGCCCAGAGCTATCCCCTCATCCGAAATAGCAAGGTGCCTGCCAAGCTACTTGCGCAGGCCGAGTTGCGCGATCAGCGCCTGGTACTTGGAGTTGTCCCTCTTGCTGAGGTAGGCGAGATGCCGGCGTCGCTGGCCGATAAGCATGAGCAAGCCGCGCCTGGAGTGGTGATCGTGCTTGTGCGACTTAAGATGCTCTACCAACTGCTCGATCCGTCGGCTAAGGAGGGCAACCTGCACTACAGACGAACCGGTATCGCCTTCGTGGATCTTGAACTTCTCTAGAATAACCGTCTTGTCTTCTTTAGCTAGCGGCACCCTGTCAAACCTCCCGGGGATTCTGGGTCTCTATCTCTCATAATCCTCTCGATTAGGGCGGATTATAGCACAGCCCTTCCGGGCTTGACAAACGATGAAGATTTCTACAAAGAAGCTGATGCACTCTCGGCTTCGACGAGTCTTCAACTCCCCCTGTCCTTGACAACCACCCAGCGCGTGGTGTATTGGATACTGGTTGATATTAAAGTACGCGTCTTGGGCCGAGTTCCTGAGTCAGGGAGCGGGGGAACCAAAGCAGTGGGGCGAATCGCGCGGGCGCGCGTAGGGCTACTCTTTCTGCCCGAGCCCGTCAGCTAACCTCGTAGGCGCTAGGAAAGAGGGCGAGTGAAGGTATTGCCCTTCTGCAGCGGCGTTTGCGCGCCATGCGATGTCGTCCGAATCCTCGTTACCCTCTTTCCGTTCTCCCTCTGCCTTTTCCTGGGGCCTCGGCCGTACTACGACTCCGCAATTGGCTAGGAGGTGCTCGGCTTCATGCTCCGCCTCAAGCTGGACCCCGAATTGGAAAGGGTGCTGGACCACGATGTGGACGACTTGGCGCGATACAACATCTTGCGCTACCTCCACGATCGTCCGCAGGTACGAGGAGACGTCGACTTCTTCTCTGAGGAGTTGGGCCTCCGCTCCCGGGAGCGAGTGGAGGAGGCGTTAGACGGGCTGACTCAGGCAGGGTTTCTGAACAGGGTGTGGGCCGATGAGGGTGGCGAGAGCTATCGCTACGGGTTGTGTGGGGATCCGCAGCATCGGGACCTGGTGGACAGGCTGTACCGGTTGAGCGGGACTGGATTGTACGGGGAGATAGTGGAAAGGCTGGCCGCCCGCTCCCTCAGGAGGGCGCGGAAGGCACAGTTGGCCACCCGCGCCGCCCGTCGTATAGGGGGCGATGCCGCTTAGGCATATCGGCTGCCTGTACCCGGAACAGCAAATCGCCTAACCCCGAAGGGAACCCGAGGCAATCTCGACTTCCCTTCGGGGTTTCTCGTTAGAAAGCCCTTTTGGCAGCGGCATATAATCGCTCCAGAGTGTTGAGATGGCATTACCGTGGCGATTGAGGAGCAGATCGGATGGCTCAGAGCATAGATACAATGCTGCAACTACTGGTGGGTACTGGCGTGTACCTGGTTACCGAGGATGCGACCCCCGCCGCACTCAGGCTGCAGGGCGTGCAGCAGGCGCTGGAGTCGGGAGCCAGGGTTGTGCAGCTTCGAGACAAGCGCACCCCCAGGCGGCTCTTGCTGGATGAGGCTCGCACCATGGGCACCCTTTGCCGAGAGTATGGCGCTGTCTTCATCGTGAACGACGACGTCGCCCTGGCGTGGTGTGCCGATGCTGATGGGGTGCACGTGGGCCAGGACGACCTGCCGGCTCCCGAGGTAAGAAGATTGATGGGGCCGCACAAGTTGGTCGGTCTTTCGGTGTCCTACCTGGAAGAGGCTCTGGAGGCGGAGCGCGGCGGGGTGGACTACCTTGGGGTGGGAGCCATCTACGCCACCCCCACCAAGCCGGACGTGGAGATGGCCGGGCTGGGGCTGTTGCGAGAAGTGAGGTCCAGAGTTTCCCTGCCACTGGTCGCAATTGGCGGGATCGATGCCACCAACGCCAGGTCCGTATTCGAGGCCGGGGCGGATTCCGTGGCGGTGGTGCGGGCGGTGTTCGCTCAGCCGAGTGTGGGTGCGGCCACCAGAGAGCTGCTGCAGATCGCGAGATCGACGAGGAGTGAAGGGGGCAAGGGCTGATGGCCAAGCGGATCTATGTGGTCGGCCACAAGTTCCCAGACACGGACGCCATTTGTGCATCCGTTTCCTACGCCCACTTCTTGCGGGCGACGGGTTTCGAAGAGGCGGTGCCAGCCCGCCAGGGTGAGCTTCGCAAGGAGACAGAGTACCTGCTGAACCGGTTCTCGGTTCCGGTGCCCATCTACGTCAGGGATGTGAAGGTGCGAGTTGACGACGTGATGACTGCGCCTGCCCTGACGGTGAACCTCGAGGACTCTCTGTACGACGTTGGTCGGGCCATGCAGGAGAGGGAACTCCCGGCCGTCCCTGTCGTAGACAACGACGGCCGCCTGTGCGGGCTGATCCAGATCGAGAGCTTCGCCACGCTATTTATGGGAGGAGTGGGGCTCTCAGTGAGTGAGGAGATACCCCTCAATCTGGAGAACGTGGTGAGGGCGCTGAGTGGCCAGGTGCTTGTGGAGGGGAACGGGAGACGGCTTTGGGATAGGGTGTTCGTCGGGGCGATGAGCGTGGAGTCCATTGCCCTGCGGATAGATCCCGACTCCCTGATGGTGATCGGCGACCGCGCCGACGCCCAGAAGATGGCGATAGAGCGGGGCATTAGCGCCATCGTCGTCACCGGTGACTTCGAGGTTAGCCCGGAAGTTCTGGAGCTGGCTCGGCAACACCAGGTGTCGATTATTGCCTCCCGACACCACACCTTCAAGACGGTACAGCTGCTCAACCTGAGCATACCGGTGCGCCACGTGATGACGAAGGACGTGCTTACGGCGGAGGAAGACGATCTGCTGGACGATGCGAGGCCGCTGCTCACCAGGCAGCCTGTGCTGCCGGTGGTGGACCTCGAGGGGAAGGTGGTCGGGGTGGTCTCTCGCAGCGGCATCCTCCGACCCGCCAGGCAACAGGTGGCCCTTGTGGATCACAACGAGCGCAGCCAATCGGTGGAGGGGCTTGAGGAGGCGGAGATCATTGCCATCATCGACCACCACAGGATCTACGACATCCGCACCGATGCCCCTATCTACGTTCGGTTTGAGCCGTTGGGCTCCAGCAACACCATCATCTACAAGATTTGCCGCGAGAACATGGTGCAAATCCCGAAACCGATAGCCGGCATCATGTGTGGGGCGATCCTAGCCGACACCGTCATGTTCAAGTCGCCCACCTGCACGCAGGAGGACCGGCGCGCCGCGGAAGTGCTGGCAGAGCGGGCGGGGGTGGACCTGAACGAGCTGGGGAAGTCGGTGCTGTCTGCGGCCTCCGACGTGGCCGGCAGGCCTCCACGGGAGCTTCTTCTGGCCGATTTCAAGGAGTTCGCCTTGGGCAACCTGAGGTTCGGCGTATCCAGCATCGAGACAGTCAACGCCTCCGCAGTCGCCGCGATGAGGCCGGATCTACTGGAGCACATGAGGACACTTCGGGAAGAGCGTCGGTACGCCAGCGTCATATTGATGGTGATGGACATCGCCCACGAGCGGACCGAAATGCTGGTCGACGGGCACGAGCGGGAGGTTGCTGATACGCTGGGCCGGACGCTGGAAGACGGCCACAGGATCGAGTTTGCCGGGATCCTCTCTCGCAAGAAGCAGATCGTGCCCATACTCCCGGCCATCCGCGATGCGATCGCCGCGAGGGGCTGATCTCTAGGTGCGACGCATGCGTCGCACCTACATGTGGGGCGCCGATCACACGTAGGGGTTGTCCCGCTTCTCGACCCCGATGGTTGTGGACGGGCCGTGGCCCGGATGGACCACGCAGTCGTCCGGAAGGGTGAACAGGGATCGAAGGCTCTCCATCAGACTCTCCATGCTGCCGCCGGGAAAGTCCACTCTCCCGACCCCTTGAGCAAACAGGGTGTCTCCGGTGAACAGCAGCTTGCCCACCTGGAGAGTCACACCGCCGGGAGTGTGCCCAGGGGTGTGTATGATGTTGCCGGTGAGATGCCCTATGGTCAGTTCTTCACCGCCCTCGAGCGGTTGGTCCGGTGTTAACCGCGGCAGATCGGCGGTCCGGAGAGCGAAGAATTGCCCGCTATCCCGCAGGAACTGGATGTCGAGTCGGTGGGCCAGCACGCTGGCGCCGGTTGACTCCCGCAGCCCGATCAGGCCGCCGATGTGATCCGGATGGACGTGGGTGAGGAGGATCTGGCGGATGGTGCCGCCCGAGGACTCCACGGCGGTCGCTATGCGCTCCGGCTCGTCGGCCGGGTCGATCACCAGGGTTTCGCGCGTCTCCGGGCAGCTGATGATGTAGCAGTTGGTCTGTAGCGGGCCCAAGACTAGCCTGGAAACCGAAGGATGGAGCTCAGCCATCTCTTCCTGACCTCCAAATGAAGCCGGATTGATCTTCCCTCATATTCTACCGACCTGCCTATCCGAGTCAAGGTTATTTAGCCGATGAAGCTGGAAGAGGCCCTGCGCGAGTGTACGCTGCCGCTGCTGCGGAGGATCGCGGCCAGCCACGCGCTCCCTGCCGAGGAAGATGCCCTCCGGATGGAGCTGGCAGTACAGTTGACTGCGAGCTTCCTGGACCCCAGCTACCTCGAGCGTTACCTGGGGACTTTGGAGGAGGGGGAGCTGCAGATCCTTCATGCGGTGAGGCAGTACGGGTGGGCTGCCAAGGCTTTTGTGGTGGACAGGCTGTGCCCCAGGAGGCCCGCGCCGACTGCCGGCTTGGCCAGGCAAGAGCCCGCCAGTCCATGTCTGGCGCTTCTTCAGAAGGGGCTTCTCTTTCGTGGATTTGGCCCTATAGGAGACTGGAGAGGCGAGCTGTACTACGTGCCGGATGAGATGCAGCGGGCAATAGCCCAACTTCCTACACCGGCCACATCCGGGGGCGGACGAGACGTACGGGCGTCCATCACCCCCTCGTCGACCGTCGAGTGCCGCGGAGAGTTCGATCTCTTCTGTCTCCTATCCTATGTGCGCAGGGGGTATCGACGCCTCAGCGGCGAAAGACTGTCGCGGAGCGACTCGGAGCAGTTGGAAGTGGAGGCCGGCCGAGCAGTCTCCCTATGGAGCGGCGGCAGGGCAGAGGACCGGTGGACGCTGTTGCTTCACATCTGCCTCGCACGAGGGTGGGTGCGCAGGGAAGGACGCGGCTTGCGACCAGGCCACGGAGCGCTCCGAGCGCTCGCCGGAAGCCCGACGGAGCAGCGCGGTCGGTTGCTTGACGGCTACCTCCGCGACCGGGGATGGAGCGACCTGGAGGCTGCCGGTCGGGTTCGCCAACTGCTCGGGAATCAGCGCATTGATGAGCCCTCGGCAAGAAAGGTGGTGATCCACTACCTGGAGGAGATCGGTGGGGACGGCTGGTGCGACGAGGCCGCCTTTTGTGACTCGCTCCGCACCATCAGCCCGGACTTCCTTCGGGAGGACTACGCCTCACCTGGTTGGGCGGTGGTCGAGATCGCTTCCGGCGCCGAGCTGTACGGTCCCGGTAGTTGGGAGTCCGTGGAGAGGGAGTGGCTGCGCTATCTGCTTCGAGGGCCCCTCTACTGGCTCGGGGTCGTCCGGTGGGGGCGGTCGCAGGATGGCCGCCCGATTGCATTCCAGTTGGTGAAAGGGGAGAAAACCGCCGCGACTGTTGTGTTGAAAATCGCGGAGGTCGGCGACGAGCTGAGGGTGGCGGCTCCGCCTCAGTGCAATCTCGCGCAGCTCTACCAGTTTGAGCCCTATATGGAGCTGTTGAAGAGGGCAAGCGCGGGCAGCTATCGCCTTGGCAGGGATACGGTGCTCGCCGCGATGGAGGCCGGGGGATCACACGATGAGCTGGTCGGGCTTCTGGGCGTGTTGGGGGGTGAGTCCCTCCCCAATGCATTGAAGCAGAGGGCAGCCGGTTGGGCAGCGGACTACGGACGGTTCACGCTGGAAGCTGCCACACTGCTTACGGCAGAATCGGAGGAGGACTCCGGCTGGGTAGGGAGCCAACCGGGCGTTGCCCCCTGCCTGGGCGAACAGCTCGGAGTGTCGAGCCATAGGGTCGTTCCGGAACGGCTGTGGGAGTTGGTGGAGGCATTGAAGCGGGCGGGACAGTTGCCCCGAGTGGATCCCACCCTCCGCCGGCAGGGGGCACGGCGAATTGCCGCCGATTCGGAGCTGCTGCGAGAGTCGCTCTTCGCCCTCCTGGTGCTGCGAGCAATCCAGCCCAGCGCACGGTGGGCGGATGGAGCAAATGCCGCTCGAAAGCTGGAGGCGGCGCTGGGGACTGACGAGGTTGAGAAGGTACGGGCGCGGGCGGACGAGGCGATCAAGCGGGCCAGAAGCGCGCCGGGCCAGCGGGGGGAAGAGCCGTAATCGATGTTGTTAGGCCCGCTACTGCCGTGATATAATCCCACCGGTTCCGTGACAAGTTGACTTGGCCAGGGGGTAGGCAGTGATCAATCCCATTGAAGCACTGAATGTTGAGCGAAATCCCAACATACCGGACTTCGGACCCGGGGATACGGTAAAGGTTGGGGTCAAGGTGGTCGAGGGCGGCCGCGAGCGTCTGCAAAACTTCGAAGGCGTGGTCATATGCATATCGAAGCCGAAGCAGCCAGACGGTATGTTTACGGTCAGGCGAGTCAGCCATGGCGTAGGGGTTGAGCGCAAGTTTCCGTTTGCCTCGCCTCGAGTCGATAGGGTGGATGTTATGCGTCGTGGCGATGTCCGGCGGGCCCGCCTCTATTACCTCAGGGACCTGGTGGGTAAGGCCGCGCGTATCAAGGAGAAGCGCCCTCCCATGGTGACACGTCTTTCGTCCTCCGAGGGCGAAAAGGCTTAGGGTGCGGGGTGCATGTGCGTCCCCGCACCTCTCCCCGTTTCTCACCCCCGGATTCCCCCACACTCGTGGAAGAGTATTCCCTGGTGGCTCAGGGGTTCGTTAGAATAGCTGGTCTCGACGAAGCAGGCAGAGGGTCTTGGGCCGGCCCAATGGTGGCGGCCGCCGTCCGCCTGCCTTTGCATGAAGAGGGGCTCTTGGAGTCGCTGGATGGTGTGCGCGACTCCAAGCAGCTCACCCCCGCGGCCCGCGGCCGGATGTTTCGCCGCGTGATCGAGCATGCGCTGGACGTGGGGGTCGGCGTGGTATCCGCGTGGACTATCGACCGGGTGGGGCTCAGCCGTGCCTGGCAGATGGCAATGATCTGGGCCCTGGACGATATGGCCGTGCGGCCTGACGGTCTGCTGATCGACGCCTTTCCCATCCGAGGCTGCCCGTTGCCCCAGCGTCCAATCGTCCATGGCGATACACTCAGCCTTTCCATCGCGGCTGCTTCCATAGTTGCCAAGGTGAGCAGGGATCACATGATGATTGCCGCCGACCGAGTCTTCCCCAGCTACGGCTTTGCTCTGCACAAGGGCTACGGCACCAGCGCTCATAGGCAGGCGCTGGAGCGTGAGGGGCCCTGCACGTTCCACCGCTTTTCCTTCTCTCCACTGAGGGACGACTGGAGGCTGCCGCTGTGAGTGCACGGCACGAGGTTGGACGAAGGGGGGAACAGCTGGTCGCGGAGCAGCTGACGAAGGCAGGCTACAAGGTCCTGGAGCGAAACTACCGCTGCGCCCTCGGGGAGTTGGACCTGGTGGCGGAGAAGGAGGGGGAGGTAGTCTTCGTCGAGGTGAGGACGAAGCGGCAACCCTGCATGTTCCGCCCCGAGGAGTCGATAACCCGGGAAAAGGCGTTGCGACTGGCAAGGCTTGCCGAATACTACATGGCGAGGACCGACCGGGGGGACTGCCCCTGGCGAATCGATGTGGTTGCAGTAGAGCTGGCTTCCGACGGCAGCATGGCGAGACTGGAGCATTTCGCCGACGCTACGTCCGGAGTGGAGATGGAATGAGTCACCGCCTCCTTCGACTTCTCTTCGCGCTTCTGGTCGCCATAGGAGGCCTAGCAACGTCTGGCTTCGGGCCACCCACCCTCACTGAATCGGACAGCGCCTCGACGCCGGTCAGTTCCACCGTACTCAAGCAGATGAGGGCCGATCGCCAGCCCCAGGTCTCGGCAGCGGCTGCCGTCGTCATGGATGCGGACTCCGGCCAGGTGGTCTTCGAAAAGGACTCCCACGCCCATCGTGCACCCGCCAGTACCACTAAGATGACCACCGCGCTGGTTACGCTGGAGAACGCACATCTCACAGATATCGTGACCGCGGGTCCCAATGTGAAGAATGTAGAGCCCACCATTATCGGATTGGATCCCGGCGACACGCTGACCGTGGAGCAGCTACTGTACGGCCTCCTGCTCCCCTCAGGGAACGACGCGGCCGTCGCACTGGCGGAGCACGTCGGCGGAACAGAAGCAGGTTTCGCGACGATGATGAACGCCAAGGTGGCTCAGCTGGGGCTCAAAGACACCCACTACGTAACCCCCCACGGGCTGGACAGCCCTGGACACTACTCCTCGGCCTACGATCTGGCGCTCACCGCCCGTGCAGCGTTCAAGAACCCCATCTTCGAGAAGATCGTTGCCACGAAGGAGTACCGGATAGAGGGTCCGGTGAAGTGGTACTTCAAGAACGGCAACCGGCTGTTGGACACCTTTTCGGGTGCGGATGGCGTAAAGACGGGGTATACTGACGATGCGGGCGCGTGCCTCGTCGCCTCTGCCACGCGAAATGGGCATAGAGCAATAGCCGTGGTCCTGAACAGCCAGGATACTACTGGCGATTCGGCAGCTCTACTGGACTACTTCTTTTCCCGCTACAGCTGGGAGCCGGTGAGAGCCGGCAATAGCCAATTGAGTGTGTACGCCCAGGGAGACGAGACGAGGCGACTGACCATCGCCCCGCAGCCCGACATGGTAGTTCAGAACTGGCAGAAGCCTTATCTTCGCTGGTTCTTCTCCGTGCCGGCTGCCCCGGCACAAGGAGACGGAAGCTCCGGCACGGTCACCTACTATCTCTTCGGCCGAAAGGTCGCGGAGCTCGAGTTGCGCGCCGACGGAGGGTGAGTCGGACTACCGCCGACGATCAATAGATACATACCGCGCCTAGGAGATTATGGCTGAGGGATCATTACCGCCAGACACACCCAAATCGGACGAAGGGGATGGCGAGAACAGGAAGCTGGACCGGCTGCAGAAGGTGCTCGCCCACGCCGGGGTGGAATCTCGCCGCGCCGCCGAGGAGATGATCGTCGCGGGGCGGGTCGCCGTCAACGGTGAGGTGGTGACCACCCTGGGGACCAAGGTGGACCCCGAGCGCGACGCCATCGCCGTGGACGGGAAGCCGATCGCCCGTCGGGTGAAGAGGGTCTACCTGATGCTGAATAAACCACCCGGCTACATCACCACGGTAAGCGACCCCGAGCATCGACCCACCGTGATGGAACTGGTGCCTCACAGCGCTCGCATCTACCCCGTTGGACGGCTGGATGCGAACAGCGAGGGGCTGCTCTTGATGACCAACGACGGCGAGCTTGCCAACCTGCTGGCCCATCCCAGATACGCCTATGAGAAGGAGTACCACGTCGCGGTTCTCGGCACTGTGAGAGAGGATGGCTTGCGAGCGCTCCGCGAAGGGGTCGAAATCGAGGGCGGCCGGACCGCTCCAGCGCAGGTGAGAGTGCTCAGTTCCGACGGCAAGCTAACCTGGCTGAGCATGACCATCCACGAGGGGCGGAGCCGGCAGATTCGCCGAATGCTCGACGCCCTGGGGTATCGGGCAGAGCGCCTGACGCGAATGAGGGTTGGGCCGTTGTGGCTCGGGTCGCTGCCAAGCGGGGCGTACAGGTTTCTGACGCCGACCGAGGTAGGAAGTCTCAGGAGGAGAGGGGCGTGAAGGCTCCCGTAACATGCATGGATGGCCCTGCGGCCTCCGGCAAGACCACCATCGCCAAGATACTGGCGGAGCGGCTGGGATATTTCTACCTGGATACCGGCGTCCTCTACCGGGCGGTTACCTGGGTAGCGCTTCAGAAGGGCGTCTCACCATCAGACGGCGACGGGCTGGCCGAGGTGGCGGCGCAGACTGAGATCGAGGTGAAGCCCGCACCGCCGGAAGATCTCCGACAGACGATAGTGCTCGCCAACAGCGAGGATGTGTCGCTAGCTATCCGAACCGCCCCAGTTGATGCACACGTGTCGGAGGTGTCCGCTCACCCCGCGGTTCGAGCCGCGCTCATTGGGATGCAACGGTCGGTGGCAGAGAAAGGCGGGGTGATCCTGGCTGGGCGGGATGCGGGTACCGTGGTGTGGCCGGAGGCAGAGGTGAAGCTGTTCCTCACCGCCACCGAGGAGGAGCGGGCCAGAAGGCGCCTCGAGCAGGCCAGGAGTCAGGGGATCGAAGCGGACTTCGACACGGTCTTGGCCGAGTTGCGCCGCAGGGATCTCTACGACAGCAGCAGGGCCGTCGCTCCGCTGAAAGCCGCCACGGATGCGGTGGTCATCGACACAACCAATCTGAGCGTCGAGCTGGTGGTGGGTGAGGTGCTGCGCATCGTGCGAGAGAAGTGCGGCGCCGGTCCCAGCCAGCATGGCACCTACTAGATCGGGCCTCTTTCTATGTTTTATCGGTTCGCATGCCTTGTTGTCCTGGTCATTCTGCGGCTCTTCACCCGATGTAAGGTGGAGGGGCTGGAAAACGTCCCCGTAAGCGGCCCGTTCCTTCTGGTCTCCAATCACCTCAACATGGCCGACGCTCCGATCTTCGGCACCCTGATTCCCCGCCACATCGTCTTCATGGCGAAGGAGGAGTCTTTCCGCCACCCGTTGATGGGGCCGTTGGTCAGGTGGTATGGCGCCTTTCCGGTGCGAAGGGGGCAGGCGGACAGGCAGGCCCTGCGGAGCGCGGAGTCAGTGCTCCGAATGGGCGGGGTGTTGGGGATGTTTCCCGAGGGGACCAGGAGTACTACCGGCCATGTGGCCAAGGCGTTTCCGGGAGCTGCGATGGTGGCGGTGATGGCATCCGCACCAGTCCTCCCGGTGGCTATCACGGGGACCGAGCTGTTGAAGTCACCCCTGTCGCTTCTCTCCAGACCCGAGATTACCCTGCGTGTCGGAAAGCCGTTCACGCTGCAGCGACGGCAAGGAGAAAAGACCGACCTGGCGACGCTGACCGACCGGATGATGGCCAGGGTCGCGGTGATGCTACCGGAGGAGCGGCGAGGCTACTACGCCGCAATGGCTTCCGGCGAGCCGG
>Ga0209014_10000549_pt1 | contig 22016 bp, 22 predicted proteins | sample BarGraNGADG00212_FD_184491 | JGI IMG/M metagenome (GOLD analysis project Ga0209014, IMG submission 184491) | Arctic peat soil microbial communities from Barrow, Alaska - Barrow Graham LP Ref core NGADG0002-212 (SPAdes) (version 2) | ecosystem: Environmental > Terrestrial > Soil > Wetlands >...
GCCCGCAACCTTGCCCAGCACGTCGCCTTCCCCAGCCCACTTGGCCGGCTAAGGGATGTCTCCAACACCACGGGCGACCTTCGGCGGCTCTTCGACGACCTCGGCTACGACTGGGTCACCTCGCACACATTCCGCAAGACCGTAGCCACCCGCCTGGACGAAGCCGGGCTCACTGCACGCCAGATCGCCGACCACCTCGGCCACGCCAACCCGTCGATCACCCAAGACGTCTATATGGGACGCCAGGTAGCCACCGTCGACGCAGCGCGAGCCCTCGAAAGCGGGCACTAAACGGGCACTGAGACCGCTGATCTTGCTAGGGGGCAGCATTTGTGGGCCCCGCGGGGCTCGAACCCGCAACCTACGGATTAAAAGTCCGCAGCTCTGCCAATTGAGCTAGAGGCCCGGCGTATGAGAAGAACCCTGGGAAGAACGCTGGAACAACCCGGGGAACGACTCGTTCGCCTTCTGAAGGGTAGTCGGGTCCGGTCCCATGCCACCAAACCGTCCCGGCCCGAGCCGGGCGCGTACGAATCCTGACGTGCGTCGAACCACTCACCGGCCTTCGAACGCCGCGCGCAACAGCTGCTCGATCTCGGTCAGCATCGGCATGCGTGGGTTGGTTCGCATGGTGACGTCGGCGAAGGCGGCCATCGTCACCTCGGGCAGCGCGGCGAGGAAGTCGGTCTCGAGCACCCCGGCATCCTTGAGCGAGCGTGGCATGCCGACCTGGTCGGCCAGCCGATCCACGGCCTCGAACAGGCGCGTGCGCTGCTCTGCCTCGCCGTGGCCGCCGAACAGGATGCGTCCCATCTGCGCGTACTTCTCCGGCGCCACGTAGGTGGTGTACCCCGGGGCCGGCATGAACTTGGACGGGATCTGGGCGTTGTAGCGCAGCACGTGCGGCAGCAGGATCGCGTTCGCCCGCCCGTGCGGGATGTGGAAGCGCGCCCCGATCGCGTGCGCCATCGCGTGGTTGACGCCGAGGAAGGCGTTGCTGAACGCGAACCCCGCCATCGTCGCCGCGTTGGACATCGCCGCCCGAGCGGCGATGTCGCTGCCGTCGGCCACCACCGTAGGCAGGTTCTCGAAGATCATCCGAGCGGCCTGGACGCAGAACGCCTCGGTGTAGGGCGAGGAGAAGATGCTCACCGCTGCTTCGAGCGCATGGGTCAGCGCATCGAAGCCGGTGTCAGCCGTCGCCCCGGGCGGCAGGGAGAGCGTCAGCGTCGGATCGACGATCGCCACGTCCGGCACCATGCTGTAGTCCACGAGGCTGGCCTTGTAGCCGTTCACCATGATCACGGCAGCGGGTGAGACCTCCGAGCCGGTGCCCGCGGTCGTCGGGATCGCCACCAGCTTCACCCGATGCGCGTCGGTCGGGTAGCGCGCCACGCGCTTGCGCGGATCGAGGAACGGCACGGTCAGCTCGTCCAGCGCGAGCTCCGGGTGCTCGTGGAACAGGCGGATCACCTTCGCCGCGTCGAGCACCGAGCCGCCGCCGACGGCGACGATCAGGTCGGGGTCCAGGTCGGCGGCCAGCCGTAGCCCGGCCTCGATCACTGACCAGTCCGGCTCAGGGGTGACGTCGGTGAACACCCGCACGTATGGATCGCCGGACAGATGCGCTCGCACCTGCTCGACGATGCCCGCCTCCGCCAGCACGCCGTCGCTCACGATCAGGACGTGCCTCGCCTCGATCGTGCGCAGGTTCTCCAACGCGCCGACGTTGAAGTAGGTGTCACTGGGCAGCCGGAACCACTGCGGCGGACTCTTGCGCCGCGCAACCGTCTTGATGTTGAGCAGGTTCTGGTAGTTGACGTTCTCGGTGGTCGACGAGCCGCCCCACGTGCCGCAGCCCAGGCTGAACGTCGGCGTCAACGCGTTGTACACACCGCCCAGAGCACCGACCGCGGTCGGAGCATTGACCAGGATGCGTCCCGTGCGAACCTGGTCGGCGAACGCGTCGATCACCGCCTGATCCGTGGCGTAGACGCTGGACGTGTGCCCCAACCCGCCGTGCTCGGTGACCAGCACAGCGGCCGCCACGCCGTGCTCGACCGAAGGCGACCGGACGACGGCGAGCACCGGCATCAGCTTCTCGCGCACGAGCGGGTGAGCAGCCAGGTCGTCGAGGTCCGAAGGCAGCGGCGCCAACAGCACCTTGGTGTCCGGCGGCACGGTGAAGCCTGCCTGTGCCGCGAGCACGGCGGCGGGCCTCCCGACGGCCGCGAAGTTCACCGCGCCGTCAGCGAACGCGAACGCGGCCACCTGCTCGGTCTCCTCGGCCGACATCACGTAACCGCCGAGCCTGGTGAACTCCGCCAGCATGTCGTCGTAGACCGGGTCGTCGATGATGACGGTCTGCTCGGCGGGGCAGATCACCGAGGCGTCGAAGGTCTTGGAGATCAGCACGTCCACGACCGCCCCTTTGATGTCGGCGCTCGCGTGGACGTAGCACGGAGCGTTGCCCGGCCCGACCGAGATGCTGGGCTTGCCCGAGGCGTTGGTCAGTTCGACGATGCGCGGGCCGCCGGTCGTCCAGATGAAGTCGACGTCCGGATGTTTGAACAGGTAGTGGGTGATGGCATGCTCGGGATCTGGCAGCAAGGTGATCGCGCCCTTCGGCAGGCCGGCTTCCTCGCCCGCGGCTACGAGCAGGTCCACGACGGCCTTGGCCGACTTGGTCGCCCGGGGATGTGCCCGGAACACGATCGCGTTGCGGGTCTTGGCCGCGACGATCGCCTTGAACAGCACGGTGGAGGTCGGGTTCGTGACGGGCACGATCGCCATCACCACGCCGATCGGCTCGGCGACGTAAGCGATGTCGTTCTCGACGTCCTCCTCGATCACGCCGACCGTCTTCTTGTCCCGCAGGTAGTCGAACAGGAACTCGGTCGCCACGAAGTTCTTGATCACCTTGTCCTCGAAGACACCGAAGCCGGTCTCGGCGACCGCCGCCTGAGCGAGCGGGATCGCCCCCAACAGGCCGGCCCGCACCATCCTCGCAACGATGGCGTCGACCTTCTGCTGGTCGAAGGTGCGGAACTCGTCGGCCGCCTTGCGCGAGCAGGCCACATGGGCGTCCACGGCGGCGAGGCGATCTGCATCGAGAGCGGGTGTCATCGGAGGTGCGGTCATACTCGGACGCTCGTCCGGTCGAGCCTCTCGCGTCAGGACCGGATCGCCCCTCTCCTCGGGACCAAGTGCCCGGGATGCTTCTAGGACAACTCCGACGAACCGCCCGTCACCGACTTCTGGGCGTCAGCGAACGGACCGGCCCTTGTACCAGGCCGGCGGAGTGCGCCCGGCGCGCACGCCGAGCGGCTGGTTGCTTGCGTTCGTGCGGACGGACGGAAGGAACACGGGGTTGATCTGCCCAGGACCACCGACTGCGAACGCGGTGATGTCCAGCAGCACGTGGCTGGTGGCCCCGCTGAAGATCAAGACCGTGTCGGTCGCGCTGGTGCCCGTAACGGCGAAGTTGGCCACGATCGACTTCGCCGGGAAGTTGACGGAGGACGTGGCCGGACGCGGCCCGCTGGGCCACAGCGACATGAAGCTCCCGCCGAGCGGAGTGACGGCCGTGATGTTGCAGTACACGCCCATGGAGGCAAAGACGAGTGAACTGAGGTTGATCTCGATCGTCTTGCCGCCGATCAATCGGCCGCTCGAGTCGAGCTTGCCCGCGGGACTGATGATGTTTGCCCGCCCGAGCGTGGTGCGGGTGTCGAGCACACGCTGCGGCTTGATCGGGATGAGCTGCGAGGCGACCCAGTCCGTGTAGACGAATCCGACGAACGGACCGCCCGTGCCACCGGCCGTGTAGTAGAGGTCGCCGCCGAAGTTGCCCAGGTCGCCGCTCGTCAGAGGCGCCGACCGGAAGTCGCTGGGAACCGTGTCTTCGACCAGCTTCAGAGGCGCGACGCCGGCATTCGCGGTGTTCGCCAACAGCAGCGTGGGCACGTTCATCGACGCGCCCGTGAGTCCCGTCCCTGAGGTCTGGGCGTCGTTGGCTGCGCCCATCACGACCGGGCCGCCGACGGCCGCATCAGCCGCCGGGGCGCCAATCGTTTCGCCGACGGCCAGTCCCACCGCACCGGCGACGATCGCGGCGCCGCCTCTGCGCAGCAACGCCCTTCGGTCCGGGCCTTCGGTCGGCGTTTCGTCGGAGTCCGTGTGACGAGGCATGAGCAGCTTCCTTCTAAGGAAGATCGCCGCTGCAGATCGCGCGCGACGGATCGGCGTCAGGGTCTGTGATCAACTCCCGGTCGCATAATCCTCCGCGGGCCAACCCGGTGCAAACCGGGGCACGAGTCGCACGCGCCGTGGTCGTGGCCGCGGTCACGGCCGCCGCGGGCCCGGTTCCGGCGCATCGCCCACGCCGGGTCAGGGTAGCGTCGGGAGGCGTGCCCGCACTGCTGTCCGACCTGACGACGCTGCGGCTGGGCGGAGCGGCAGGCCGGGTGGCCACCGCGTCCTCGGCGGACGATCTGGTGTCGATCGTGCGTGCGGCCGATGCGGCCGCAGAGCCCGCGCTCATCGTCGGCGGGGGCAGCAACATCGTGGTCGCCGACGACGGCTGGCCAGGGGTGGTCGTGCTCGTCCGATCACAGGGGATCGCGGTCGAGAGGGTCGATCCGAACACCGTGTCCGTCGTCGTCCAGGCCGGCGTGCCGTGGGATTCCTTCGTCGCGATGAGCGTCCGTGAGGGATGGTCCGGGCTCGCGGCCATGTCCGGCATTCCCGGTATGACCGGGGCGACACCGATTCAGAACGTGGGGGCGTACGGCACCGAGGTCGCCGATGTCATCACCGGCCTGACGGTGCTCGATCGCAGCACGGACGCCGTCGAGTCGTGGTCGCCTGACCGGTGTGGCTTCGGGTTTCGCACCAGCGCGTTCAAGTACACCGACAGGTACGTCGTCATCGACGTGATGTTCTCGCTGCGCGTCTCACCGGACGGCGTCCCGGTGCGGTACCTCGAAGTCGCCCGACGACTCGGTATCGAAGCCGGTGAGACCGCGCCCTCGGACAAGGTCCGTGACGTCGTCCTGGAGCTGCGCCGCAGCAAGGGAATGCTGCTCGACGCCGACGATCACGACACGTGGAGCGTCGGCTCGTTCTTCGTCAACCCGTTCGTCGCAGCCGGCGAGGTGCCGGACGGGTGTCCGTTCTGGACGGTCGACGGCCGCACCAAACTGTCAGCGGCCTGGCTCATCGAGAACGCCGGGTTCGGCAGGGGATACGGCCTCGACCGGCGCGGCGGCGCGGTGTCGGTGTCGACCAAGCACACGCTGGCGCTCACCAACCGGGGTGGGGCCACTACCGCCGATCTCCTCGATCTCGCTCGCGAGATCCGGGCTGGGGTCAAGGCGAAGTACGGCGTGGTCCTGCGCCCCGAAGCCCAGCTGGTCGGCGTCGAGCTCTAGTTCGGAGTGCTCGTACGGGCGATCTTGTGCGGTGCCGCCTGGGCGAGTGGCTTGACGACCAGCAGGTCGATGTTCACATGTGGCGGTCGGGTCACCGCGAACGCGATGCAGTCGGCAATGTCGTCTGCTGTAAGAGGATTCTCGACGCCGGCGTACACGCGATCCGCTGCCGCCGAGTCGCCGCGCATGCGCACCAGCGAGAACTCCTCGGTGTGCACCAGGCCGGGCGCCACCTCGGTGACGCGCAACGGACGCCCGTTCAGTTCGAGGCGGAGCGTCTCGACGACGGCCGCCGCGGCGTGCTTGGCGGCCGTGTACCCGCCGCCGCCTTCGTAGACGAGGTGCCCGGCGATCGAGCCTGTGACCACGATGTGCCCGCCGTCGCCGCGCTCGAGAGCAGGCAGCAACGCCTTCGTGACCCGCAGCAGGCCCAGCACGTTCGTGTCGTACATCGCCTGCCAGTCGTCCGGGTCGGCGCGTTCGACCGGCTCGGTGCCGATCGCCCCGCCCGCGTTGTTGACCAGCACCGCGACGTCGTCCAGCGACGCGGCCAGCTCGGCAACCGATCCCGGCGACGTGACGTCGAGTTCGACCGCACGAACGCCCGGTGTCGCCGCGGCCAGTGCCGCCAACCGGTCCACCCGGCGGGCAGCTGCGACCACTTCGTAGCCCTCCACCGCCAGCCGCCGCGCCGTCGCGGCGCCGATTCCGCTGCTCGCCCCGGTCACGACCGCAACTCCACGTCTCATGCCCGTCGATTCTGCTGTGCGGCTCGGTCGGGCATGATCGGGGGTGGTCGGTTGTTGAGAGGAAAACGGCCGGACGAGGAAGGGGTGCACGTGCAGCGCGTCCTTCCCGGGCACCCTCCGCGGCGCATCGCGATGTTGAGCGTGCACACCTCGCCACTCGACGCGCCCGGAGGCGGCGACGCCGGTGGCATGAACGTCTACATCGTCGAGACCGCCAAGCGCCTGGCCGACGCAGGTGTCGCTGTCGAGATCTTCACGCGCGCGACTGCGAGCGATCAGCCGCCGACCATCGAGATGCATCCGGGTGTGCTCGTTCGGCACGTCACCGCGGGGCCCTTCGAAGGCCTCGCCAAGGCCGATCTGCCCGCCCAGCTGTGTGCGTTCACAGCGGGCGTAATGCGCACCGAGGCCTATCACGATCCCGGGTGGTACGACCTCGTTCATTCGCACTACTGGCTGTCCGGTCAGGTGGGATGGCTCGCGCGCGAACGCTGGGGAGTCCCGCTCGTCCACTCGGCGCACACGCTCGCAAAAGTCAAGAACGCGCTCCTGGCCGAAGGCGACGTGCCAGAGCCGATGGCCCGGCTGATCGGCGAAGAGCAGGTCGTCGACGTCGCTGACCGGCTCGTCGCATCGACGCACGAGGAAGCCGCCGAGCTGATCGATCTCTACGCCGCCGCCCCCTCCAAGGTGACCACGATCGCGCCGGGTGTCGACCTCGGCACGTTCTCGCCGGGCTCCAGAGTTGCTGCGCGGCGCCTGCTCGGCCTTCGCGAGGACGCCCTCACCCTGCTCTTCGTCGGGCGGATCCAGCCGTTGAAGGCGCCCGATCTGCTGCTTCGCGCCGCTGCCCTGCTGCGGCGCGACCCGTCGATGTCCGAACGACTGCAAGTAGTCGTGCTCGGAGCGCCGAGCGGATCCGTCCTCGCCGAACCGCACTGGCTGAGTGCCCTGGCCACCTCGCTCGGACTGGACGCCACAGTCCGATTCGTCCCGCCCGCCTCGCGGTCGACGGTCGCCGACTTCTACCGCGCGGCGGACATCACCGTCGTGCCCAGCTACAACGAGTCGTTCGGGCTGGTCGCGCTCGAATCGCAGGCGTGCGGCACGCCGGTAGTCGCCGCCGCGGTCGGCGGTCTCACCACAGCGGTGCAGGACGGGGTTTCGGGCGTCCTGGTCGACGGGCACGATCCGGAACTCTGGGCGAAGGTGCTGGGCGACCTGCTCAGCACACCTCGCGCGTTGGCAGCGTTGGCCGACGGCTCCCGCGCGCACGCCGAGCGCTTCTCGTGGGACCACACCACCGGGGCTCTGCTCGACTCCTATCGCGAAGCCATCGGGGACCTCTACCGGCTCACCGCAGAGGCCACCCGATCCGCGCAGGGCGTGCTGCAGGCACCGGCGGTCGTGCGGTGACGACCGCCGAGACGATCGACGCCGCGCTGCGCGACCAGGGGATCGAGTTCGAGCGAGTCTCTCCGGAGGCGTTCGTCGTAGCCCTGCCGGGAGAGCAACGGCTGAAGACGGCGTGCTGGTTGACCGTCGGAGCGCATGCGCTCGAGATCGAGGCGTTCGTCATGCGCAAGCCCGACGAGAACCACGAGCAGGTCTACGCCTTCCTGCTTCAGCGCAACGTACGCACCTACGCGGTGTCATGGGCGATGGACGCGGCCGGCGACATCTATCTCACCGGCCGGGTGCCACTGTCGTCGGTCACCGCGGACGAGATCGATCGCATTCTCGGCAGCGTTCTCGAGTACGCCGACAGCACGTTCAATCAGCTGCTCGAACTCGGTTTCGGCTCCTCGATCAGGCGCGAGTGGGCCTGGCGTGTGAAGCGTGGCGAGTCGTTGGCGAACCTTCAGGCGTTCGCCGACTTCGCCCAGCGCCCGGTCGGCTGATCCCGGTCAGGCAAGATGGGTCACGTGCCGACCTTGATCCTGCTCCGCCACGGTGAGAGCGAGTGGAACCAGAAGAACCTGTTCACCGGGTGGGTCGACGTCGACCTCACCCCCAATGGGGAGGCCGAAGGCAGCCGCGCCGGTGAACTGCTGCTGCAGAGCGAGCTGTTGCCCGACGTCGTCCACACCTCCGTACTGCGCCGCGCGATACGTACCGCCAACATCGCGCTCGACGTCGCCGATCGCCAATGGATTCCGGTACGTCGGTCGTGGCGGCTGAACGAGCGGCACTATGGCGCCTTGCAGGGCAAGGACAAGGCCGCGGTGCGTGCCGAGTTCGGTGACGAGCAGTTCATGCTGTGGCGCAGGTCGTACGACGTGCCGCCGCCGCCACTTGCCGACGACGACACCCACAGTCAGGTGGGCGATCCGCGTTACGGCGCGCTGCTGGAGATCGTTCCGCGAACCGAATGCCTGGCCGACGTCGTGCTGCGCATGCTGCCGTATTGGTACGACGCGGTCGTACCTGATCTGCGCAACGGGCAGACCGTGCTCGTGGTGGCTCACGGCAACTCGCTGCGTGCTCTGATCAAGCACCTCGACGGGATGTCCGGAGAAGACGTGGTCAACCTCAACGTGCCGACCGGAATACCGCTGCACTACGACCTCGACCCGGTCACGCTGATGCCCACTCGTCCCAGCGTCTATCTGGATCCTGATGCGGCGGCATCGGCCATCACCGCCGTGGCGAATCAGGGCAAAGCCTGAGGTTTCGCCGCCGCCGGCAGTTCATCGCGCGCCGGTACCATCGGCGGCGTGCTCGGCGCAGCGATAGTCGCCGGGGTGCTTGCGTTCGCGCTCGGCGCCCTCGGTGGGTTCGCGATAGCCCGACGGCGCGTCCGGCCGGCCACCGAACCTCCAGTCGCCGCGACTTCGAAACCGAACGAGCGCGGCGACCAGCCGTTGGCCTCGCTCGTCGTCGAAGCACTAGACCATGGCGTGGTCGTACTCGACCGCGAAGACCGCGCGATCCTGGTCAATCCGGCCGCCCGGGCAATGGGTGTGCTGGACGTCGACAGGCTGGCGTTCCCGGATCTCGCGCGCCTGGCGGCTGCCGCTCGTGACCGCGCGACGGTGGCCACCAACTTCGTCGACCTGCCGATCGGGCGGCTCGGACGGGAGCCGATCGCGCTGGGCGTCACCGCCGTCCCGCTCGCGCCCGAAGGCAGCGAACAGCGCGTCCAGTCGGTGGCCCTGCTGCTTGCGGATGTCAGCGAGCAGCGACGTCTCGAGGCGGTGCGACGCGACTTTGTGGCGAACGTCTCACACGAGCTGAAGACGCCGGTAGGCGCCCTGACCCTGCTCGCCGAGGCCGTTCAAGACGCCTCGGACGATCCGTCGACCGTCGCACGTTTCGCGAGTCGCATGCAGCACGAGGGGGCCAGGCTCGCGCGTCTGGTCGGCGAGCTGATGGAGCTTTCGCGCGTCCAGGGCATGGATCCGATGCCGGGCGCCGCGAGCGTCGACGTGCGCGCGCTCGTCGACGAGTCCACCGATCGTGCGGGCCTCGCAGCCGAGCAAGCCGGTATCGAGATCGTCGTCCGGTGCGAGGACGGCCTTGTCGTGCGTGGTAACGAGGCGCAACTGGTGACGGCGGTGGCCAACCTGGTCGACAACGCGATCGCCTACAGCGGCAACGGCACGCGGGTCGTCGTCGTCGCCAGCGCCAGCAGCGACCATCAAGCCCGGCCGACGGTCGACATCGCGGTCACGGACCAGGGCCTCGGCATATCCGACGCCGACATCGATCGCATCTTCGAGCGCTTCTACCGCGTCGACCCGGCTCGCTCCCGCGCCACCGGCGGCACCGGCCTCGGACTGGCGATCGTCAAGAACATCGTCACCAACCACTTGGGCACCGTCTCGGTGTCGAGCATCGTCGGGCATGGCTCGACATTCACCATCCGGTTACCGCGTGTTCACTCGGATGCGCGAGCGTCCTCACCGCAAGCACAACCAGCACCGATACAGGCCAGGGGGTCCGCATGACGCGTGTGTTGGTAGTCGAGGACGAGGAGTCGTTCTCGGATGCGTTGTCCTACATGCTTCGGCGCGAGGGATACGAGGTCGATGTCGCCACCACCGGTCCTGACGCGCTGACGTCGTTCGAGCGGACAGGTGCCGACCTGGTGCTCCTCGACCTGATGCTGCCGGGACTCTCTGGCACCGAGGTCTGCCGTGAGCTGCGCTCGCGCTCCCACGTCCCGATCATCATGGTCACTGCCCGCGACACCGAGGTCGACAAGGTCGTCGGACTGGAGTTGGGCGCCGACGACTACGTCACCAAGCCGTTCTCGTCCCGTGAGCTGCTTGCTCGCATCCGAGCGGTGCTGCGCCGAGGTGCCGAGCCCGAGGAGCTGCTGACCACAACCGTCGAGGCCGGTCGGGTGCGGATGGACGTCGAGCGGCACGTGGTGTCCGTCGACGGTGAGCAGGTGCCGATGCCGCTCAAGGAGTTCGACCTGCTCGAGCTGCTCCTGCGCAACGCCGGCCGGGTGCTCACCCGTGGCCAGCTCATCGACCGGGTGTGGGGCGCCGACTACGTCGGCGACACCAAGACGCTCGACGTCCACGTCAAACGACTCAGGTCGAAGATCGAGCCTGACCCGGCCAACCCGAAGTACCTGGTCACCGTGCGTGGCCTCGGCTACAAGTTCGACGTCTGAGGCGCCCCACCCCGGGTGACGGCGCCCCACCCGCGTGAACGACGCCCCACCCCGGGTGACGGCGCCCCACCCCGGGTGACGGCGCCCCACCCCGGGTGACGGCGCCCCACCCCGGGTGATCAACAGCGGTTACTGGTTGCCCTGGTCGCCAATTTCTGCTGTTGATCACGGGAATCGGGCGGGGGAATGGCGGGGGATCGGTCGGTTCCTTGACATGCCGCTGACATTGTCGTGACCACGCGGACCGTAGTAGCTCAGTAGTCTCGCCAGGTGCCCCTTGACGCGAGCGCACGCGGGCTGATCCTCGTGGTCGAGGATGACCCCGCGATCGCCGACGTCATCGCGATGAACCTCGCCAGCGCCGGCTACGGCGCGCACGTCGAACGTGACGGCGTGAGCGCGCTCGACGCCGTGCACCGCCTACGGCCCGCCGCGGTGATTCTCGACATCGGGCTCCCGGGGATGGACGGCGTCGAGGTGTGCCGCCGCATGCGTTCGGAGCACGACTGGACGCCCGTCCTGTTCGTCACCGCCCGTGACGACGAGGTCGACCGCGTCGTGGGGCTCGAACTCGGTGCCGACGACTACGTCACCAAACCGTTCTCGCCGCGTGAGCTGGTCGCCCGCGTGACGAGCGTGCTCCGGCGCAGCCAGGGGATCGCCGACGGGCCACCGGCACTCGTAGTCGGTGCCGTCCGCGTCGAGCTGGGTGAGCACCGCGTGCTGGTGCACGACGCGGAGGTCGCCCTCACGGCGACCGAGTTCGAACTGCTCGCGTTTCTCATGCGCCGGCCGGGTCGGGTCTTCAGCCGCGAGCAGCTGATCAGCGAAGTGTGGGGATACCAGGCCATGGAGAGCAACCGCACCGTCGACGTGCACGTGGCCCAGCTCCGATCGAAGCTCGGGCCGGACAACCCCATCCGGACGGTGCGCCGCGTCGGGTACTCGGTCGATCCGCGAGCGAGCTCGGGATGAGATCACGCGGCACGCTCGGTCAGCGCATCTCGTTTCTCGCGATCGCGATCGCGGTGATCACCGCGATCGTGGCGGGCGGTCTGTCGATCGGCCTGATCGTGTCGGCGGAGGCGTCGTCGGCGCGTCGAACGCTGGTGAGGTTCGCCGACGTGAGCAGGGCGGCGTCGAACGTGGGCGCGGCCGCGGCCGGTGAGCTTCGGGTGCGCCGGACGTTGCAGGTGGTCGGCGTGGAGTACGCCACCATCAGCCTGACCGGACAGACCACGTCGTACACCAGCGCGCTCGCTCGCGATGCGGTCACGCCGGCAGAAGTCAGCGCGATGCTGACCGGTCACGCCGTATCGGCGACCCGGAACGTGGACGGTGACGCCACGCTCATCGAGGGTCGCCCCACGCGCACCGGGGCGATCGTGCTCGTGCAGCGACGCGCTGACGCGCTGGCGGTCGTGGGCCGCGTCGTGCGTCGTGTGCTGCTGGCCCTGCTGATCGCCGTCGCGATCGCCGCGCTGCTGGGACTTCTGGTCGCGCGGCGCCTTGCGCGTCCCCTGCGGCGCACCGCCGAGGCGGCGGACGCGCTCGCTTCCGGACGTCGTGACGTCGTCGTGCAGCCGGAGGGTCCGGCCGAGGTCGCCGAGGTCGGCGCGGCCGTTAACACCCTTGCCGCACATCTCGCGTACTCGGAGTCGAGGCAGCGCGAGTTCCTCATGTCGGTCTCGCACGAACTGCGCACACCGCTCACGGCGATCACCGGCTACGCCGAGTCGCTGGCCGGGGGCGTGGTGCCGGCGTCCGACTCCGCGCGCGTAGGTCACGTGATGCTCGGTGAGGCGCGCCGGCTGGATCGGCTCGTGGCCGATCTGCTGGATCTGGCGAGGCTGGACGCCGCCGACTTCCGCGTGGATCTCGTGGCGGCCGACCTGGGCGAGCTCGCCAGAGCCGCCGCGGACGTGTGGAACGGGCGATGCGCAGCCGCGGGCGTGCGCTTCGTCCTGGACGTGCCGTCGGGTGTGCGGGTGGTCAGCTGGACGGACCCGACCCGGCTGCGCCAGGCCTTGGACGGTCTGCTCGAGAATGCCCTGCGGGTCACTCCCGCGGGGGCGCCGATCGTGTTGTCGATCCGCGTCGAGCCCGGCCCCCTTCCCGTCGTCGCCGAGGTACGCGACGGCGGGCCCGGCCTGGACGACGCCGATCTTGCCGTGGCCTTCGATCGTTCCGCGCTCTACGAGCGCTACCGCGGGGTTCGCCAGGTCGGCACCGGCCTGGGGCTCGCGATCGTTCGTGGTCTGGTCCTGCGCCTGGGCGGAGCGGTCGAAGCGGGCCACGCCCCGGAGGGCGGAGCCCGCTTCACGGTCAGACTGCCGATGGCGTCGCAGCTGCCTACTTCGGCACGTCGATGATCGCGGTGGCGGTCAGCGTCGTGGTGCCGGTGCCCGCGACCAACGCGGAGTCGCCGACCTTCACCGCGCCGATCGTGCTCGGTGCGCCCTTGCCGTTGGTGCGTTGCCGCACCTTGGTGGCGGTGTTGACGACGTAGGTCTGGCTGGTGCCGTCGGCGGCCTTGACGGTGATGGCCGACGTCGAAACCGCGGTGACCTGGCCACGGATCGCGTCATGGGTCACGAACGTGCCGTCGCCGGTCCTGTTGCGGGTGACCCAGGTTCCGTGCAGCGCGCGCCGCGCTGCCTGGGGCAACGGCCTGGTCGCGTTCGCAGCTGTCGCTGAGGTAAAGGTCGGTGTGCCTGAGGTCGTCGAGTCCGACACTGCCAGCGCAGCGGTTCCGGACCCCACCGCCGCGGCGGCGATAGCGCCTCCAATGGCGATCTTCTTCCACATGTCTGTGCTCCTGTCGCTACGTGTACTGCTCGTTGTCCGTCCAGCATCACGCGCGCAGGTTCGGCGCCGGCAAAGGAAATGTCAGGATCGTGTTCGGGCCGCTTCGGCGTCCCGCGCTGCCTGGGTGGCGGGGTGGACGGCGACGAGTCCGAGTTCCAGACGGTGGGCGCATATCTGTGCCAGCTGGTCATAGGCGGGCTGGCCGATCAGCGCGATCAGCTCAGGGCCGTAGGACACGTAGAGGGCCTCGCCGCCGATGTGCGCCTCAGGTGAGGACGTGCAGTACCAGTTGAGGTCATGCCCGCCCTCGCCCCATCCGCGCCGGTCGAACTCGCCGACCGTCGAGACGAGGATCCGGGTGCCGTCCGGTCGGTCGACCCAGTCCTGCTCGCGACGCACGGGCAGTTGCCAGCACACCTCGGGCTTGGTCTCGAGTGGATGGCGTCCGGTGGAAAGCGCCAACGCGTGCAAGGAGCATCCTTCGCCGCCCGGGAACCCTGGGCGATTCAAGAAGATGCAGGCACCGTCGATCGTGCGGGTGCGCCGCCGGTTCAGCTCCTCGCCGACGTTGTCCTTCTCGACGACGTTCAGCTTCCCGTTCTTGCCTTTGGCTTGAGCCGCGTACTGCCAGGACTGCGCTGTCAGCTCGGTGGCGAACTGCCGTACCCGCTTCTCGTCCTCCTTGTCGGAGAAGAACGCGCCGTGCGAGCAGCAACCGTCGTCCGGACGGCCCGGGACGACGCCGTGGCAGCCGCGGCCGAAGATGCACGTCCAACGCGAGCACAGCCAGGTCAGGTCGGCCCGGATGAGGTGCCCCGCATCGGCCGGGTCGGGGAACTCGATCCACTCACGCGCAAAGTCGAGAGACACTTCAGGAACGATCTGATCACGGTTCGGCACCCGTCGAGGGTACGCAAGCATCGCTAGGGTCAGGGGCATGCGGCTCGGTGTTCTCGACGTGGGCTCCAACACCGTTCACCTGTTGGTCGTCGATGCGCATCGTGGTGCGCAGCCGACTCCGCAGCTCTCGCGCAAGAGCGAACTTCGCCTCGCCGAGCATCTGCGCGCCAACGGTGATCTCGGTGACGCCGGATCCGACGCACTGGTCGCGGCCACCATCGCGGCACGCAAGCAGGCCAAGGACCTCGGTTGCGACGAGATGCTGGCCTTCGCCACCTCCGCTGTGCGTGACGCCGGGAACTCGGCGCAGGTTCTCAAGCGGGTCGCCACCGAGGCAGGCGTCGAACTCACGGTGCTCTCGGGTGAGGACGAGGCGCGGCTGACGTTCCTCGCGGTCCGTCGATGGCTGGGGTGGAGTGCCGGAAACCTGATCTGCCTCGACATCGGAGGCGGGTCGCTCGAGCTCGGAGCAGGTACTGACGAGGACCCGGCCGTCGCGGTCTCGCTGCCCCTCGGCGCTGCTCGGCTGACTCGGGACTGGTTCGACACCGACCCGCCCGCCAGGGCCGATCTCGCCAGGCTGCACATCTACGTCGCCCATCAGCTCGCCGATCCCGCTCAGAAGTTGCTGGCAGCCGGGCGACCTGACCGGGTCGTTGCCACGAGCAAGACGTTCCGCACGCTCGCCCGCCTGTCCGGAGCGGCGCCCAGTTCGGCCGGCCCGTACGCACGGCGTGCGTTGACCCGCACCGGCCTGACCCAGGCGAGCGCGTTCATCGCCCGCATGGCCTCGTCGGACCTCGCCGAGCTCGACGGCGTGAGTCAAGGGCGCGCCCATCAGACGCTGGCCGGCGCCGTCGTCGCGGCCGAGGCGATGGACGCGCTGGGTGTCACCGAACTCGAGTTGTGCCCGTGGGCGCTGCGCGAAGGTGTGATTCTTCGCAGATTGGACTGGCTGACCGGAGCCTGATCCGTGGCTACGGCTACCCTCGCGGGCTATGGAGCCCGATGCCGCGACCGAGCGCAGAGGTCTGCAGGCGTCGCGGGCGAAGGTCGGGCTCTCGACGGCGTCGGTCTATCCCGAGAACACGGCGGCGGCGTTCGAACTTGCGGCGAAGCTGGGCTACGACGGGGTGGAGGTCATGGTCTGGACCGACCCCACCAGCCAGGACCCGTACGCGCTGATGAGGCTCTCGCAGCACTACCAGGTGCCGATCCTCGCCATCCACGCGCCGTGCCTGATCATCACCCAACGAGTCTGGACCACGGACCCGTGGACGAAGCTGCAGAAGGCACAGTTCGCCGCGGAGTTGCTGGGTGCGCAGACCGTCGTCGTGCACCCGCCGTTCAGGTGGCAGCGCGACTACGCGCGCAGCTTCCGGCGCGGCATCCAACAGCTCGCCGGCGAGACCGACATCCGGTTCGCGGTCGAGAACATGTTCCCGCTTCGGGTTCGGGGTCGTGAGGTGTCGGCCTACCAGCCGACCTGGGACGTCGCCTTCGACGACGAGGCCTACGGCGCCTACACGCTGGACCTGTCGCACGCGGCGGTGTCGCAGTCGGACGCGCTGGCGATGCTCGATGCGATGGGTGACCGGTTGAGCCACCTCCACGTCGCGGACGGCACGGGCCTGGCGCGGGACGAGCACCTGATTCCGGGCCGCGGCAGTCAGCCCTGCGTCGAGGTGCTCGAGCGGGTCGCGGCCCAGGGTTTCGACGGCCACGTCATCGTCGAGGTCAACACCCGCCGCGCCCTCGACCGGGCCGAGCGCGAAGCCGATCTGGCGGAGGCGCTCGCCTTCTGCAGGCTGCATCTCGTCGCTGCTCCCACCCCGCCGCCGGCATCGGCGCCGGCGTCACCGGGCGCCAGCAGCGACACGGCCTAACCTGGCGTGATGCTGCGTTCGACGATCCTCGCCGCCTCACGCAACCACCGCGTAGAGCGGCTCGTCACGAACGCGCCGGTGTCTCGCGGCGTCGTGCGCCGCTTCGTCGGCGGCGTCGACACCGCGTCGGCGGTGGACACGGCTCGATCGCTGGTCGGCCAGGGCATGACCGTGACGCTCGATCACCTCGGCGAGGACACGACCGACGTCGAGCGTGCGCGTGGCGTCGTGGACGCTTACGTCCGACTGCTCGTCGCGCTGGAGCGTGGCGGGCTCACCGACCGCATGGGACCGCTGACGGCGCGCAGCGAGGTCAGCGTGAAGCTGAGTGCCATCGGCCAGGCGTTGCCCGGCGACGGGGAGAAGATCGCGCTGGATCATGCCCGCCGGATCTGTGCCGAGGCGGTCCGGGTCGGGGCCACGGTCACCCTCGACATGGAGGACCACACCACCACCGACTCGACGCTGATGATCCTCTCCGAGCTGCGCGCGGACTTCCCCGACACCGGCGCGGTGCTGCAGGCGTACCTGCGGCGTTCCCGCGGCGACTGTCTCGACCTGTCCGGCGAAGGCAGCCGGGTCCGGCTGTGCAAGGGTGCCTACCAGGAGCCGTCGTCGGTCGCCTTCCAGAAACGTGAAGACGTCGACCTGTCCTACGTACGATGCATGAACGTGCTGCTGGCCGGCCGGGGATACCCGATGTTCGCCACCCACGACCCGCGGCTGATAGCGATCGGCGTCGAGCGGGCGAGGTTCCACGGCAAGGCTCTGACCGAACACGAGTTCCAGATGCTCTACGGCATCCGGCCAGATGAACAGCGCCGACTGGCGGCTGACGGGCACACCGTCCGCGTCTACATCCCCTACGGTGCGCAGTGGTACGGGTATTTGATGCGACGTCTGGCCGAGCGACCTGCCAACCTGACCTTCTTCGGACGGGCACTCTTCTCGAAAGGCTGATCCCGATGGATCGACTGGCCATACTCGGCGGCGGCAAGATCGGCGAGGCACTGCTGTCCGGGTTGCTGCGCGGCGGGCGCAGCACCGCGGACATCGTCGTCGCCGAGAAGCACGCCGAACGTGCGGCCTACCTGGCCGCCACGTACGGCGTGAAGACGCTCGACCCCGCGGCGGCGGTAGCCGTGTCGCGCACCCTCATCCTCGCCGTCAAGCCACAGGATCTGGACGTGCTGCTGGCCGAGCTTCGCCCTGTGGTCGGCCCCGAGCACGTCGTCGTGTCGGTGGCAGCCGGCGTGACGACCGCACACATGGAGGCCGCGCTCGCCGACGGCGTCCCGGTGGTGCGGTGCATGCCCAACACCCCGGCTCTCGTCGACGAGGCGATGACGGCAATATCGCCCGGCGCGCATGCCAGCGAGGAGCATCTGGCGATCGCGGAGTCCCTCATGGCCGCGGTGGGGCGTGTCGTGCGGGTGCCCGAGTCGCAGCTGGACGCGGTGACAGCGCTGTCCGGATCAGGGCCTGCGTACTTCTTCTACCTCGTCGAGGCCATGATCGACGCCGGCATCCTGCTCGGTCTGCCCCGCACGCTCGCGGCCGAGCTGATCGTGCAGACCGCCATCGGCTCGGCGGTGATGCTGCGCGACTCCGGAGAGCACCCGGTGCAGCTTCGCGAGGCGGTCACGAGCCCCGGCGGGACGACGATCGCCGCGATCCGGGAACTCGAGGTGCACGGTGTCCGGGCGGCCATGTTGGCGGCTGTCGAGGCGGCCTGCCTGCGCAGCCGTGAGCTCGGTGCTAGCAATTGATGGGAACAAGGCGGCGAAACCGACATACAACCCGGCAATCTGTGTCACGAGGTGGGGTATGACTATCGCTTCTGCCCCACCTGTACCGCTACTCTCACCACAGCACGTGCGTGTCCCGTTCGTCGGTGGGGAAGCCGACGCACCGACACGTGCCGAAGGTGTCGGTGAAAAATGAGCACGTCTGCACAACGCGGACCTGGCAAGCCCACGGAACCGACCGGGGTCCGCCCGGTCGATCCCGCCCTTTCCGAGGTGAATTTCCTGACCGTCGCCGAGGTGGCGTCGGTGATGCGTGTATCCAAGATGACCGTCTATCGCATGGTGCACTCCGGTGACCTTCCGGCGATTCGCGTCGGACGTTCGTTCCGGGTACCCGAGAAGGCCGTTCACGACTACCTGCGCGCAGCCTTCATCGAGGCGGGCTGACTCCAAGTCCATCCCGCCCACCAAGTAGGCTCCTCGCAAGCGTCCGTGCTAACGCCGGACGGCAACCAGCCAACTGAGTCCGGGTTTCCGGGCATCGATGAGGTTTCGCCATGGGTTCAGTAATCAAGAAGCGGCGCAAGCGGATGGCCAAGAAGAAGCACCGCAAGCTGCTGAAGAAGACGCGCGTCCAGCGTCGCAACAAGAAGTAGCGCGCCTCGACGCGAGCCCACGGGGGAGCCGCAGTGTCTGCGATGCCCAAGGTCGTCCTGGTCACAGGGGTGAGCCGGTTCGTCGGCGCCCACTTGGCCGGCCAGCTGGCCGCTGATCCGTCGATCGAGCGCGTCATCGGCATCGACTCGGATCGGCCGCGCAGATCCGACCTCGAGCGCCTGGGGCGCACCGAGTTCGTGCGCGCCGACATCCGCAACCCGCTCATCGCCAAGGTGATCACGCAGGCTCACGTCGACACCGTCGTCCATACGCCGGTGCTCCGATCGGCGCGTGGCGTCGGCGGCAAGCTCGCCGCCAAGGATCTGACGGTCATCGGCACGATGCAGCTGCTGGCGGCCTGCCAGAAGTCCGACATGGTCAGCCGAGTCGTGGTGCGCTCGACCACCGCCGTCTACGGCTGCGGACCGCGTGATCCGGCCGTGTTCACCGAGGACATGCACGCCATCGGTTACGCGGGCAACGGGTACGCCAAGGAGGCCGTCGAGGTCGAGGGCTACGTGCGCGGATTCATGCGGCGCCGGCCTGACATCACCGTCTCGATCCTGCGCCTGACCAGTCTCATCGGCCCGACCATCGACACCCCGCTCGGGCGCTACTTCGCGATGCCCGTGGTCCCCACGTCTCTCGGCTTCGACCCACGACTGCAGATGCTCCACGAGTCCGATGCGATCGAAGTGCTCAAGCGCGCGACGATCGCCGATCACCCCGGTGTGTTCAACGTCGCGGCCGACGGCGTGGTGCTCCTGTCACAAGCCGTCCGCCGTGCCGGGCGGTTGCGGCTTCCCGTGCCGAGCCCCGCCGCGTCGCTGGTCGGCGGCATGGTGCGCAACACCGGTGCTCTCGAGATCTCGGCAGAGAACGCGAGCTTTCTGCACTACGGGCGCGTCGTCGACACCACCCGGCTGCGGAACCGCTTCGGGTACGTACCTCGCTACACCACCGAACAGGCGCTCGACGACTATCTCGACGGACGCCCCGCGTTGCCGCGACTGAGCACCGCGGCGCTACGCGTTGCCGAGAGCCTGATGTCGCGAACCCGTCCTCCGGCGCTCGCTCGATCGGGGGGCTGACCGTGGACGAGGCGCGCATCATCCAGCTGCACAGTGCCCAGCAGTTGTCGCGGCGGCGCTCAGCCGGCGGGCGAGCAGGCGCAGCCGACCCGGGCTCGGATGCGTCGGTCTATCAGTTCGGTGCCGAGCCGCCCGGGCCGGAGTCGTCGCTGCCCGTTCAGGCGACTGGCGAGGCGCCGACGTGGGAGCGTCGCATTGCCGGCGGCCTGTCGTTCCTGCGCCGGCGAGTGGCCGGCGCGTACGGCGTCGACGACTTCGGGTTCGACCCGGACCTCACCTCGAACGTCCTCATCCCACTGCTCAAGCCCTTGTACGACCGCTGGTTCCGGGTCGAGGTCAACGGCGTCGACAACATCCCCGCCACCGGTGGCGCGCTGCTGGTGGCAAACCACGCGGGCGGGCTGTGGGCGATCGACTCGGCGATGACGGCTGTCGCGGTGCATGAACACGCGGTCGCGACGGGGGACCGCAACCGCTACCTGAGGATGCTCGGCGCCGACATCATGTTCAGCACGCCCGGTGTGGGCGCGCTGGCGCGCAAAGCGGGCGCCACCCTGGCGTGCAACCCCGACGCCGAGCGGTTGCTCGCTGCCGGCGAGCTCGTCGGTGTGTGGCCCGAGGGCTTCAAGGGGATCGGCAAGCCGTTCAGCCAGCGTTACACCCTTCAGCGGTTCGGCCGCGGCGGATTCGTCCATGCCGCGCTCAAGACCGGGGCTCCGATCATCCCCGTGTCGATCGTCGGGTCCGAAGAGATCCATCCGGTTCTGGCCAACGCGAAGACGCTGGCCCGGATACTCGACCTTCCGTACTTTCCCATCACCCCGACGTTTCCGTGGCTGGGCCCGCTCGGGCTCGTTCCGCTGCCCAGCAAGTGGTACATCGAGTTCGGGGCGCCGATCGAGACGGCTTCGCACGGCGCCGAGGCGGCCGAGGATCCGGTCGTGCTGTTCGAACTCACCGACCGCGTCCGAGAGACCATCCAGAGCACGCTGTACCGCCTGCTGATACAGCGTCGCTCCGTCTGGCGTTGAGGTGTCCCGGTGCCGAGGCCGATCAGCGCAGGCGTAGCCGGCTGCTGAGCCGGCCCGCGCGCGCGGCTGCCGCCGCGGCCGCAGCGGCGGCGACAGCGGTGGCATGCGCCTGACGCTCGCGGCGGATCGCCAGACCGACCGCGATGCCACCAGCCGCGGCGCCAGCTCCTAGGGCCGCCGGAATCCCGATCCTTGCGGCCTTGCGTCCGGTCCGGAAGTCACGGATCTCCCAGCCTCGCGCCCTGGCCTCGGCGCGAAGAGCGGAGTCGGGGTTGACGGCGACCGCACGGCCGACCAGCGAGAGCATCGGTAGATCGTTGATCGAGTCGGAGTACGCGCTGCACGCCGCCAGATCCAGGCCCTCGCGGACGGCGAGCTTGCGTACCGCGGCGGCCTTTGCCTCGCCGTGCAGGACGTCGCCGGCGAGGCGACCGGTGTAGATGCCATCGACCGACTCGGCGACGGTGCCGAGAGCGCCGGTCAGGTGAAGCCGCCGCGCGATGATCGTGGCCAGCTCGACGGGCGTGGCCGTGACCAGCCACACGCGCTCGCCGGCCTCGAGGTGCTGCCGCGCCAATGCGTGGGTGCCCGACCAGATTCGGTCGGCCATCTCTTCGTCGTAGATCTCCTCGCCCAGGGCGATGATCTCGTCGACCTTCTTGCCCGCGACGAAAGCCAGCGCCGAGTCGCGGGTGCTGTGCATGTCGTGGTGGCTCTCGCCGCGCACCCGGAGCCGGGCCTGACGTGCCGTGAAGGTGGCGATGTCCCGCCACGAGAAGAACTTGCGGGTTGCCATCCCCTTGGCGAAGTGAAAGATGGACGCGCCCACCATCATCGTGTTGTCGACGTCGAAGAACGCAGCACCGATGGCTCCGCTCGACGACGGGCGGCCGGTCTCAGGCTCGTCGACGGGTTCGGTTGAGGATCCGTGGAACGTCGACTCGTTCACATCGCCAGCCTAGCGACGTCACGCGGCGCGTCTGCGACGGCAGCGTTTCGACGGTGCGACCACTTGCTGACCGGTCACAGATGTACGCAGAGGCCCAACAGGTTGAGGACGCACGTCTGGGTGGGCGACGAGCCGGGC
>Ga0209014_10000550_pt1 | contig 22008 bp, 17 predicted proteins | sample BarGraNGADG00212_FD_184491 | JGI IMG/M metagenome (GOLD analysis project Ga0209014, IMG submission 184491) | Arctic peat soil microbial communities from Barrow, Alaska - Barrow Graham LP Ref core NGADG0002-212 (SPAdes) (version 2) | ecosystem: Environmental > Terrestrial > Soil > Wetlands >...
GGAAGGGCTGAAGCGACGCCAGGCCAGCCTGAAGGCTCTTTCCCGGGAGCAGCGCGCGGACGCAGGGGACTGAACTTCACCCGAGCCCCCAAGTTTGGGGAGTTGCAACCGCGTCGCATTCGGCGCACGGTAGTCCCGGAGTCAATCAGGAGGTCGGTCTGGGACGCTGCGCTGCCCGGAGACACACCGCCGATTGTTGATACGGTCCCCGCGTGAAGGATCGTGACGGACGTCGAACGCTGCGATGAATCTGACACCTGCGCCTGGGTGCGCCGGTCTGCGAGCGGCCTGCGAAGTCCTGCTACCTCGAGCGAGCAATGCTGCTATGGCCGCGCCTGGACCGCGCCAAGCTTCGGAGAATCGCGGACAACCCCGCCAGGATCGCGGAGATGATCGAGCGTCGGACTTCCCAGCCGTACGAAGTCATCCTGGCGATGCTCACCCGGTAGACGCAGACGCTTGCCTCGGCGACCGAGGAATCGGCCGGGTTCGACTCGGGTCGTCCGGATACGCCCAGGGTCACCCTCAGGATCGTTCGCACCGAGTCCGGCTCAAACATCGAGATTCGGGACCTACTTCACGCATAGCGGGGCTCTCGGCAGGATTGCGGCCCCGAGCGAGAGGTCCGGCTCTGAGCGTCTCGATGCGTCCCCTACTACCCGGGGTTGATCGGCGCGCTGCTCCGCGGGCCACCGGACACGGAGAGAGCCGGGTTGCCAGAACCACGTACGGGAGTTCATCTCGGGTGGATCCGCGTGGTTCGCTGGCTGCCCGGCTCTACGTTGGAGGCTTCGGGGGAGTCGGATTCGTACTTGAGCGGCCCCGGGAAGGTTGCGGTGCGTCAGGGCTCCAACTCGAATGCGCGCAGGTGGCGGGGCCGAAAGATGGCGATCGGTCTGCGATCGAAGGCGACCACGCGCGTGATGCGGAGGCGCTCGGCAGTGGCCACGAGCACGGCATCGGTGAGCCGCGGTCGATATTCCGTGGCTTCGCGCAGCAGCTCCGCGGCTCGCGCGAAATCGGCCTGCGTCGGCGCCACGACGCGGATGGCCCCGCTGGCGATGGCCTCGAGTATCGACAGCGTCGCTCGCAGGCTTAGCTCGCGCTGCAAGAGCAGGTCTACCTCGCACAGGGTCAGAGCGCCGATCAGCATTGGCTCGTCCACACGACCGAACCACGCCAGGGCGGCGCGATGATTCAGGTCCGATTGGTCGGCGGCAGCAAGGATGGCGCTCGAGTCGAGGAGAATGGCCACGCTCAGCGCTCGTTCGGACGAGGACGCCGGCCGGCTTCGCGTCGCGCGATCGACCTACCGTCCAGGGAGAGCCGCCCGTGGTCGCTTCGCCCAACTGCCAGGAAGGGCAGGTCCGGGGCGGTGTCGTGTGACTCGAGGTAGCTTTCAAGCGCGGCTGTGATCACGGAAGTCTTTGTGGCCCCGCCACGGGCCGCGAAGCGATCAAGTCGTTCGAGCAGGTCTGTATCCAGTAGGATCGTCGTACGCTTGAGCATATGCCAGCATATATACCACAGTGGCGCAAGGTGGCACCAGTTCCGTAGCATGCCCGGCATACCCCTCCCGTACCGAGGATGCCACCGTGAATCGCTTTGAGGCCAACCTGCGAATCCCAGGGCCCACCTCGCTACCGGATGCGGTCCGTGAGGCCGGCGCCCGTCAGATGGTCAACCACCGGGGCCCGGAATTCGCCGTCCTTCAAAACAGCATCATCGCCCGGCTGAAGAACTTCTACCGGACCGAGAACGATGTTCTGATCGTCACCGCTGCCGGCACGGGTGGCCTCGAATCGGCGATCGTCAGCTTCCTCTCTCCCGGCGACAAAGTCCTGGCCATAACCATCGGCGCCTTCGGGGATCGCTTTGCCAAGATTGCCACCGTGTACGGCGCGGATGTGACCAAGGTCGCCTTTGAATGGGGCAAGGCCGCCGAGATCGCGAAAGTCCGTGAGGCTCTACAGGCTGGTGGCCCCTGGAAAGCCGTTCTCATGACCCAGAACGAGACTTCCACAGCCGTCACGAATCCCATCGAGGCGCTGGCGGCCACAGTCAAGGAAGTCGCTCCCGACGCGCTGCTCCTCGTCGACGCCATAAGCGGGCTGGGCGCGGTTCCCTTCGAGACCGACGCCTGGGGCCTCGATGTCGTCGTCAGCGGCTCTCAAAAGGCCTGGATGGTGGCCCCTGGGTTGGCCTTCGTGTCCGTCTCGCCGCGGGCGTGGGAAGCGGCGGCCACGGCCAAGATGCCCAAGTTCTATTTCGATCTGGCTGCCCATAAGACCAGCGCCGAGGCCGGCCAGACCCCCTGGACACCGGCCGTGGCCGTCATGTTCCAGCTCGACGCCGCCCTCAATCTGATGGAGCAGGAGGGCCTCGAGGGGATCTGGAAGCGCCACGCGGCCGTCGGCGCGGCCGTTCGAGCCGGCCTGACAACCCTCGGCTTCAAGCTATTGGGGGATCCGGCCTTCGCGTCGGACACCGTAACGGGTGCGTGGATCCCCGAAGACCTCGACTGGAAGACCTTCAACGGCAAGCTCCGCAAGTATGGTCTCGCCGTTGCCGGCGGCCAGGGCGCCCTCAAGGGCAAGATCTTCAGGATCGGTCATCTGGGTCATGTCACCGTCCCGAACATCCTCAACGCCATGGCTGTCCTCGAATTGGCCATGATCGAGATGAATCGCCCAGTCACACCTGGTGCTGCCGTTGCCGCCGCCCAGGTTGCCGCCCTCGAGTCCATGGGCGTCGTAGTTGCGGAAGGAATTGCGCGATGAAGATCCTCGTTGCAGAGCCCCTCGCCAAGCAGGGCATCGAGATCCTCCGCGCTCACCACGAGGTCGACGAGAAGATCGGGCTGACCCCGGAGGAGCTCGCTTCGATCATCGGGGAGTACGACGCTCTCCTGGTTCGAAGCCAGGTCAAGGTGACGGCCGAAATCCTCGCTCATGCCAGTCGCCTGGTCGTCATCGGCCGAGCCGGCGTGGGCGTCGACAATGTCGACCTCGAGGCGGCTACCAAGGCCGGCGTAGTTGTGGTCAACGCTCCCACCGGCAACACCGTTTCTGCGGCGGAGCAGACGATCGCCCTGATGCTGGCCCTTGCCCGCAAGACTGCCGCCGCCGACGCCTCGATGCGCAAGGGTGAGTGGAAGCGCAGCGCCTTCACCGGCGTCGAGTTGCGCGGCCGAACCCTGGGCATTTTCGGCCTCGGCAAGATCGGCCAGGCAGTGGCCGACCGAGCCCGTGGGCTCGAGATGAACATCATCGGCTACGACCCGTTTGTGACCGCCGAACAAGCCTTGCTTCACGGCGTAACCCTGGTCGACATAGACGCGATCATCGAGAAGTCGGACGTGATTACCGTCCACGTGCCGCTCAACAAGACGACGCGCGGTTTCATCGGGCCCGAGCAGATCGGCAGGCTCAAGACCGGCGTGATGCTCGTCAACGTCGCCCGTGGCGGCGTCTACGACGAAGCCGCCGTGGCCCAGGCCCTCACTGAGGGCAAGATCGCCGGCGCCGCCTTCGACGTCTACGAGAAGGAACCGCCGGTCGATTCGCCTTTGCTAACCGCTCCCAACACCGTGCTGACGCCGCACCTCGGCGCCTCCACGGCCGAGGCGCAGGTCCGTGTGGCCGAGGAAGCCTGCGAGCAGGTCATCGATGTGTTGGCGGGTCGGTCCGCCCGATACGCAGTCAATGCGCCATTGCTCACCCCGGAGACGGCGCGGGCGATCGCCCCGTACTTGCCGCTGACCGAGACGCTGGGACGCTTCGCCGCTCAGTACCTGCGGAGCGGGGTCAAGACGCTGACAGTGGAGGTCGCAGGCGATCTGGCGGAATACGACGCCTCGCAGCTCACGGCCGCTGCCCTGCGCGGCATCCTCGACAACGCCACCTCAGAGCGCGTCAACCTGATCAACGCTGGCTTCCTGGCCAAGAACCGCGGCCTCGCGGTGAATGAGCGCAAGACCTCCGACGCGGGCACGTTTGCGTCCCTCGTCACGCTCACGGTGGAGGGCGACGCGTGCCAGGCAGTCGTGGCCGGCACGATCGCCAACGGCGAGCCTCGCCTCGTGCGCATCGACGACAACTTCCTCGATATGGCGCCCGTGCCCGTGATGGTGATGACGCGCCATCAAGACAAGCCGGGCACCATGGGGCGCATCGGCATCCTGCTCGGTGAGGCCGACGTGAACATCAGCGCCATGTCGCTTGCTCGTGTCGCGCCTCGGGAGGACGCGCTGATGCTCCTCGCCGTCGACAACGACGTTTCCGATGCCGTGGCAGCTCAGCTCCTGAGCCACCCCTCCGTCCTCGACGTGTGGGTGATTCGCGCCGTAACCGAACGTTGAACTCGCCTCTGCAAGATGCGGAGCGGTCCCCAGCTGGGGAACCCCCGGCTTCCGGGGCCGCTCCGCTTATCCCTGACGGCCTCGACGCCGTCATTGTCCTAGTCCGCCACGGCCAGACGGAGTTCATCGTTCAGGGGCGCTTCCAGGGGCAGATGGAGACGCCACTGACACCGCGCGGCGAGCGGCAGATCAGCCGGGCCGGGCTCAGGCTGGCTCATCCGCACGGCGACCCACCCCTGCCGATACCCGAGACCGCTCCTTTCATCATCGCCCACTCGCCGTTGGGGCGGACGCGCCGAAGCGCGGAGTTGCTGGTGGAGGCCTTCGCGGCTGCGGGACGAGCCACTCCCCCACTCCGCCCCGAGCCGGGACTCAAGGAGATAGCGCAGGGCGATTGGGAGGGTCTGACCGACACGGAGATCTCGGCTCGCTTCGGCGACTCACTGGGGGCGTGGCGCCGGTGGCCGGAGCTAACGTATGCACCCGGCGGTGAGAGTCTCGAGGAGGTCCTGCGGCGCGTCGAGTCGACCCTGACGAAGCTGCTCACCGAGCTAGCCGATGGCGCCAGGCCCGGGACCATGGATCGGCATCAGGTCCTCGGCTACGCGGACCATTCGGCCGAGCCAAAACGCTGGGCCCTGCTCGTGGGCCATGGCGGGGTCTTCCGCGTAGTCGTCTGCGCGCTCCTCGGGCTTTCGCTGGACCATTTCTGGAACTTCGACTTCGGCCTGGCGGCGGTTAGCGTGATCGAGATCAGGGCGGGGCGCGCCGTGATACGGGGCTTGAACTTCGATGCGGGCGAGGAGGGGCGGATCGAAACGGATGACACAGGGCGCGACGCGAAGGGTGCCCTGTAGCGTAAGCGCGTCTAGTGCTTGCGGCGCGCGCGTGGACCCTTCTTGCTCCGCGGCGGCAACCTCAACGCGAGCCTTAGGAGTGCCCGGCGAACCAGAGCATATGCCGCCGAGAGCGATTGCAGCCGATCCGTGTCGAGGTTGCGTCTGCCGTACGTGACTTCCACCGTGGCCGTGGCTACGATCGCTAGCGACTCCCGGGCTTTCGGCACGCGGTCGGCCAGCATGCCCGTGTACTCGTAGACCGTTTGCGTTGGTCCGGGACGGTAGCCCACCCGGCTTGCCAGGCGAACGATCCTGCGGTAGACGGCGTCCGGTCCGTCGAGTCTGTGCGGCCGGCGCCGCCAGAGCACGAAGAGCGCCACCAGCAGGACCACCGCCAGGAGGGCGCTGATCAACAATGCCGCGCCACGGTTGTCGTCACCAGGCACGGTCGTCGCCACGCCGCCGCCTAGGGACGGTCTGGGCGTGATCCTCGAGGAGCTCGTGCGCGGCGTCACGGAAGGCAGCGGCGTCTGGCTCCCAGCGGCGCCTTCGGGGAGAACCGTCGGCACTCCCACCGCGCCGCCCGTTGGGTCGAATGGAACCCATCCGTAGTTGGGGAAGTAGACCTCGACCCAGGCGTGCTGCTGCTGCCGCGTCACCTGCTCGATCAATGAGTGCGGGTCGGGTCGCGTCGGCAGATAGCCGAGGACGTAGCGCGCCGGCAAGTGGGCCAGCCGCATCAGCATCGTCATCGTGGTGGCGTACTGCTGGCAGAAGCCTTCGCGGTACCTGGCGAAGCAATCGACGGTAGAAAGGCCGGTGCATTGGGCCACGATGTCCGAGATGTTGGCGTTGTATACGAACCCGCCGTCGGGCCCGCTCAAGTAGGTCTGGATTTGCTTGGCGATGTCGTACTCGGACGTGAAGGGCAGACCGTTGGCACTGGCCCAGGCTCGGATCTCGTCGAGCAGTCTGTTGGCGTCGTCGCCTACGAGATCGGTGCCCTGCGTGTACCTGGCAAGCAACCCCGTCGGGAAATTCGTGCCGGCGTGCTGAAGCTGCCATTCGGTCAGGCTGCCGGACGCCTCCAGATCGGGCACATTCGCGGTCACGAGGTACGTCTTGGCGCTCGTCGATAGGGACGCAACGTTGCGTTCGTCTCCTCCCACGACGAGGGTTCTGGATGCGGATGCGTCCACCGACTCGGGTTCGCTGGCCACGATCATGTGGTTGATCGAGTCATCCTGAATCGTAATCCTGAACTGGACGCGGAGGCGCCCTGGAGCACTCTGACCGACGTCGTCGAGGGTCCCTGCTTGGAGCGACTGGCCGGCGTCGACGGTGTCATCCTGGGTCTGGCTCTCGGTCCAGCTCAAGGTCTGGAACTTGTCGTAGGAGATCATCCGCCAGTGGAACGAGAGGCTCGCAGTCGGGACCTGGACAGTGAAGACCTTGCCTGACGGTGCCCCGAAGGCCGAACTGATGGGAGATGTGCCCTGGAAGTCCGCGCTGCCCTGGAAACGGGTGTGGCCGTTGTTGGGCAGGTAGCCGCTGAGCGCTACGCCGATATCGCGGAAGTTGTTGCTGAGATCATCGATCGGGCCGGCGAGCGGCGCAGAGCTGGCCACCGTGGTCAGGATCAGGGCTCCGCAGATCGCCAGCGACGCAAACGCAATCCCGCCCTTCATGTGTGGCATCTCGAGATCCCTGCCGCGCCAGATGCGATGCCTCAGCCAATTGGAGCGTTCATCCGCGGCATGGGCTTGGACGAGCAGAAGCAGGGCCGCGGCACTGAACAGGACAAGTGCCGGGTACTGACCCAAGTAGTCGACAGGGAGAATGGCCATGTTCGTGACCAGCACAATGGCCATGAGGAGGACCCCGTTCACAGCCCTGTGGTAGCCGAAGATGTCGTACGACGCGGCCTGCGCCGTGCCCCAGACCAGGATGCCCAACACGAGTCCGTAGTGGCCGAATTGCGTCGTCGTGATCTGGTGCCGCCAGGTGAGGTCGAGATATGCCTGTGCCACCGACGTGGCCGTGGCGTTGAACCAGCCCACGGGTCCCGGCTCAGCCCCCGGTAGTGCCGAACCGACGAACTCGATGATCACGAAGGCGCCGATTGCTGCGCCCATCGTGTGCGCCAGCCACGGCGAAACGTCCAGCCGGGAGCTCAGATAGCCCCACAGCGTCGCTGCCAGAGCAAGCCAGATGAGGTAGCTCGAGAGTTCGTCGCGGCCGAGGATCCAACGGGCATCGGCCATGGACCAGGCCATCGTGAAGGCAAGCGCCAGGACGAGCGGAATGCTCGTCCAACCCTCTTCCGGGCGCAGCATGGCGAGACGGCCGGCCATCGGGCTCGGCTCTGTAGGCGCGCGTCCTTGCCCGCCGCGATCGTGAGCTTGGCTCTGCGGAAGCCACGTAGAGGCGGCCACGCTCAGTTCCTGCCTTTCGGTTGCATGGGATCGGCGCGCCCCGTCTTCATGCGAGCACTGCCCCCAGGTCGTCGCCGGCTCTGACTTCGCAAACTTTGAGATCGTACTCAGCCAGCGCGAATCGAAGCGCCCGCTGTTCCTGCGCAGCGTGCTCTGCGCCGGGTGCGTTTCCGTCCCGGCCGTCAGGGGATACGTCCGCGTAGCTCTCTCCGTCGAGAGCGACGATCACGGCGGCCACGCCGCGGGCGCGAAGGCCGGTCAGTGTGCGGACCCAATGGCGCTCCCTCGACGGCGTGATGATCACGGCGGTCATGCCTCGCCGAAGAAGCGGCAGGCCATTGAGCAACTGCTCGGCCAGCGTCGCGCTCCCGTCGCCCTCCACGGCGGCGAGGAGTTGCATGATCTTCTGGCGCTGACGCGGGCCGCGATCGGCCGGAATCGACACGATGCGATGGCCGCTGGTCGTGAGTCCCACGGCTCTGTTCTCGACGATGGCGTCGTGAGCGACTGACGCCGCGACCCGGAGGGATTCCTCGACCGTTGAGATGTCCCCTTCTCCGGATTGAACCGAACTGTCCAGATCCACGAAGAGCCACACGTCGGCGGTCTGCTCCAGGTCGAATTCCTTGACCTGGATCTCCCCGAGCCGTGCTGTGCTGCGCCAGTGGATGCGGTTGAAGCTGTCGCCCGGCGCGTAGGGGCGGACGGTCGTCGCCAGTGGTGTCGTCTGTAGAGTTCGTTCCGGGGCGGAATGAGTTCCTTCCAGGTTCGCGTTGGGGAGCCGCCAATGAGGCAGCGCCAAGACCCGGGGGAAAACCGTGACCACCGTTGGACGTCCGACGGTAGCCGCCGCCTCGAAGAAGCCGAATGGATCGCCCGTGCGAACGACCATCGGCTCGATGCGGTACGTGCCCCGTCGGGTGAGGGGCACGATCGCGATCCAGGAGCGCTGGGCCCAGGAGCGCAGGCTGAGGGCGCGGCCGGGCAGCGGAACCGGCAGGTCGGTCGGGTTGTAGACCTCCAGCCATGGCTTCGGGAGGCTACTGGCATTGGAGATGCTGTACGTGGTCCGCAGGTCGTCTCCGACGTGGCCCTGGCGGTGGTCGACCCGATACCCAGCCTCGAGGTCGGCTAGGCCGAATCGGGTCAGCACATAGCTACCTCCGACGGCGAGAAGTCCGAGATACACAATGTAGAAGAGGAACGCCTGTCCGGTTGAGAAGGCGGCGACAACAAGTACCGCCGCGACCATCAGGAACTGAAGACGCCGGATCACGGTAAGAGGCTCGTCCGATAGATCAGTGAGCTGTGCTGCCGGATGTGTCGCGCTTCAATACCGCAACCCCGGCCGGCTGCGGTGCTCCAACCGGTCTTCCGGTTCCGACTCCGCGGCCGCCTTCAAGCGGAACCGCGTTGAGCAACTCGGCCACGACCCGGCGCGGGTCGATGTCGTGCATGGAAGAGCTGGTCTTGATGATCAGTCTGTGAGCCAGCGCGCTTTCGGCGAGGGCCTTGATGTCGTCGGGGATGACGTAATCGCGGCCGGACAGGGCCGCCAGGGCCTGGCCCGTGCGATACAGCGCCAGCGACCCGCGCGGCGAAGCGCCGAGATAGACGTCGGGGTGGGTTCTCGTGGCGTTGACCAGGCGAACTATGTACTCGGCCACCACCGGATCCACGTACACCTCGCGGACTACCTTCTGCATCTCGCGCAGCTCGTCGAGGCTCAGGACTTCCTTGAGGTCCTCCAGCGGGTGAGTGATCTTCTGCTGGTCGAGGATCGTCACCTCGTCGGCCGGGCTCGGGTATCCGAGGCGAATCCGGAGCATGAATCGGTCGAGCTGGGCTTCGGGGAGGGCGAACGTTCCTTCGTACTCGATCGGGTTCTGCGTGGCGATTACCAGGAATGGCTCGGGCATCTCATAGGTCGTGCCGTCGATCGTGGCCTGGTGCTCTTCCATGCACTCCAGCAGCGAGGATTGCGTCTTGGGCGTAGCGCGGTTGATCTCGTCGGCAAGGACAACCTGAGCCATGATCGGGCCAGGGCGGAACTCGAATTCCTGGGTCTTCTGGTTGTAGATCGATAGCCCAGTTACGTCCGACGGCAGCAGGTCCGGCGTGAACTGGATGCGGCGGAAGCTGCACCCCAGGCTCCTGGCGACGGCTTTGGCCAGCATCGTCTTGCCGGTCCCGGGAACGTCTTCTATGAGGAGGTGGCCGCGGCACAGCAAGGCAACCAGCGTCAGCCGGACTTCCTGTCGCTTGCCGATGATCACGCGTTCGACGTTTGCCGCAACCCTCTCGCCGGTCTCATTGATCGTGGTCATTTGTCTCTCTTATGGACTCGGAGGCGGGGATATGGTCCGCGATCGGGTCGCAGAGCCTGTCAATCATTCGGCCCCTCTGCCGCGATTCGGCGACCGAGGACCCTGCGTAGACATACTACGCCGAGACGGGTTAGTGGTTCTGCGTGTGACCCTCGAGGTCCCGATCCCGAGAGAACCATCCGCTGGACTCTGAGATCGTCTCGCCTTGCTGGACGAGATTCCGGGCCGGAATGTTCGATCGTCGGGGGCGGTCGGTCCAGCCTTGCGAGGAACCTTGCAGGAATCGGGACCTTCGGCTTTGTGTGACAGGTACGAGCAGGCCTGCATACCTTCGCTCTGAGCCGCGGTACGCTGCGCAGGCGGGCACGTGCACGCCCGTCCCCATCCGGCCCTAAGGACCTCGGAGCAACAATGGCCGATCTAGCCGCCTCGTACTGCGAGCGGTGCGGGACCCGCTACAGCTTCGCGCCGTCACCGTCTGGCGGGTCGTCGCTGAGAGATGCCAAAGTCGTGGCGAAGGGTCTCAAGTACTTCGTCATGAACAACTCCGCCTCTATCGGGGAGGCGATGGAGATCGCACGCAACGACATCCATAGCGATGAGTCGTCGCGCGCTGCCGAGCAATTTCACAAGACCTTCAACTTCTGCATGACGTGCCGCCAGTACGCCTGCGACAGCTGCTGGAACACGAAGCAGGGCGCGTGCCTGACCTGCGCACCGGAGGCCGCTTTCGAGGCCGTGGAGCCGGCAGACCGGCTGATCGTTCGCACGCCGGTCTCCAGGCTGGAGCCAGCGGCGACCGCACCCACGCTCAGGGAAAGCCTCGGCGCCCCACGGCCTGAGACGATGCCCTGGCCGGCACAGGACTTGCCCGTAGCCACGGCATCGGCAGACACCGATGCTGCGACCCGCAGCGCCGTTGCGGCCGCTGCCGCGGTGCGCCAGGCCGGTTGGAGTCTGTGGCCGGCGCAGGACGACCACGACCCGTCGCTTACGCTCACCGCCGAGGAGCTGGCCCTGGTTGAGGGCGGCCTGGACCGGATGACTCGATGTTTGCCCGCCGAGGTAGTCGAAGTCGCCGAAGTCGCCGAAGTCGCCGAAACTAGCTCTCCGGTCGACGATCTCCCAACAAACACGGTCCCCGCCCAGGACGGTCAGCACATACAAGCGGACTTCGGCACAAGGGACGCGAACCTAACGGTGCCGTGGCCGTACGCCACCCCGTGGTCGGTGCGCCCGATCCAGTCACCTGCCCTGCAGGCGGACTCGATCGTGAATGAGCCTTCGAGTTCCGTCGATCCGGAGACTCAGCTCTCCGCCGCCGCCTATCGTGCCGAGTGGTCGGTCCCGGCGGAACGGCAAGCGCTGCCCTCCAGTCAGACTGAGCCGTCGCCCAGTACCGATGGACCGGGGCGGTCCGAGTCGCAAGACGAGACCTCCTGGCCAATCGCCGCCGACCTCGCGGCGGATCGCAACTGGGCCGCCGAGGCCGCAACTTTGGCCGATGCCGAGGCGGCGGCAGTACAGCAGCCGCTCTTCGGCGCGCTGCCGGCAAGCACCGGCCGCTGGGCTGCTGCTCCCAACGGGTCTGAGATCGACTCCCGACGCCCCAAAGGCGACATGCCGGCATCCTGGCAGCCGCTGGGCGCCAGCTGGCCGACGCCCGAAGCTGCCGGAGGCCCGTGGCCTGGACCCGACGCAAGCGACGTTCCGGCCGCCATCGTGGCTGCTCAGCAGGCGGCCCGAGGTAACGGGACGGCCATCTGGGCCGACTCGGCGCAGGCGGTCCTCAGCCGCGGAAACGTTCGCGCCTGCCACCACTGCGCGCTCCCGGTCTCAACCCACGCGCGATTCTGCCGTCGCTGCGGGACGCAGCAGGCCTGAGACGCTGGTTCGCGCGCCGAGCACGGCTGTGCGAGCGTTCCCGGTCCTAGAAGTCCAGGTCCTCGAACAGACCCGGCTGGGGCTCGGCGGCCTGGTTTGAGCCTTCTGGGCGCAAGAGCGAGCGGATCTGAGCCCGGCGAACGTATCGCCGATGGCCCACTTTCACGGTCTGAAGGCGTCCCTTTCGGGCCCACTGGCCTATCGTTCCTGGGGCGAATCTCACGTTTGACGCCGCGAGCACCTCAGCCGCATCCGAGAGGGAGATCCAGTCGGAAGGCGGTTTCGACATCGGTCAGTCCGAATCCTTCGGGGATGACGCGCCCGAGGTTTCGCCCGAAGAGCCGCCGGGCGTACCGGTCGATGTTCCGCCCGCAGTTCGGCCCGACTCCGTCGCGGCGACCAGGGCATCCCCGGGCGTCGAACTCGTTTCCGGGGACGCAGGCTTGGAGGGTCTCGCAGCTGCGCGGTCTTTACGGGCCCAACCCGATCCCTTGAAGTGGACGGCCGCAGACACAATGGCCTTGCGCATGTGGCCGCCGCATTTAGGGCAGGCAGCCGGGCCGTGACCGACGACGGAGTGGATTACCTCCACCTCGTGGCCACAGTTCGTGCAGACGTAGTCGTAGATGGGCACGGCCTCTCCGGGACGACGGCTATTCGCGCAACATGCGCATGCCGCACTTGGGGCAGTAGAAGGAGCGTTCGTGGCCCGAGCTGAAGCCACAATGAGGGCAGATGACGCCACCCTGGCCAATGGCCGCGACGGGCCTCTCGACGCTAACTACGCCCACGGCTTGCGAATCGGCCTGGATGTTGTTGAAGAGCCCGGCAAGCAGGCGCGCGGCAGTCCGATCCGTGCCGCCGCGAACTCCCTTTCCGCCCCAGCCAACGATGGCCCGAACGATCATGTCGCCGGTGGTCTCATCCCAGTGGGAGGCCACGCCGCCGACGATCGTGTTGAATTCCGGGTAGCCCGCGGTATCCAGCTCGCCGTCCAGGAGCCCCAGCGCCATGGTTTCGAAGACCGGATCGATGGCATCGACCAACTCGAGCACCATGAGCGCCTGACGCGTCACCGGCAAGTGCGTGCGGTGGTAGGTCAGCCACTCAGCGGAGTCGGGCAGTCGGGCGATGAGCGGGGCGGCGCCGCTGAGCTCCACGGGCAGAGGCTCGACAAGCTCGGAATGGCCCTGGACGTAGCCGTCTAGCATGCGGATCAGCCTGGCCATGGCCCCAGGGGCCGCCTTGAGGCGCACCAGTTCGCTGCTCTTCGCGGCGTACGTGAGTTTCAGCGAGAACTCCTGGGAACTGACTTCTTGAAGTCCGGGTTGCGGCGTCGGCTTGTCAGCCGGCTTGCGTGTCTTGCCGAAGAGCGGCACGGGCTCTCCTTGGGTTCGGTGGATGGCCTGTACGTATCCTAGCAGCGCGCCGGTCGAGTCTGCCCCGCCGCGAGTGCACGTCAGACTCCGAGGCGCTCCGACAATCGAGCGACCAGCTCCTCCAACTCCCCCGCCCGCGTCTTTGCGCCATCCACGACCGCGGCCGGAGCCCTGGAGGTGAAGGAATCATTTGCGAGTCTGGCGCGGGCCGCGGCAAGCATGGCCTGCGCGTCGGTCAGCTCTCGCTGCAGGCGGGCACGGTCGCGCTCGCCCTGGGCCTCGTCACTGGCCGCAGGCCGAATGACGGCCTCGATCTCGCCGGCGATGATCGACAGGCCGCCGTCCACTCCCCGGCGAATCGATTCGGAACTCAGCTCGCGATTGAGCGGCCGGGCACGAGCCAATCGCTCGATTGCGGGATGGAGCGCTTCGAAGGTATGCCCCAGCGCCTCGGGCACGTAGACGTCCACCGGCACCCACGCCGCCGGCTCGATGCGTGCTTCCGCACGGGCATTGCGCACGGCGCGCACCAGATCGATCAGGGCCGCGACTTCGACCTCCGTGGCGACGTCCCTCGTCTCGGTCGAGGCGGTGGGCCAGTCGGCCACGATCAGAAGTGCCGGGTCGGCCGGCCTGTGCGGGAGCTTCTTCCATATGGTCTCGGTAACGAAGGGCATCGTCGGGTGAAGCAGGCGCAAGTATGTGTCGAGAACCTCGACGAGCGTCCACCACGTGGCCTCGCGATCGGCTTCGGGGAGACTGTCGTCGGCCAGCCGGATCTTGGCCAGTTCAACGCCCCAGTCGCAGTATTCGTTCCAGATTGCCTCGTATAGGGTCTGGCTCACGTCGCCGAAGGCGTACTGGCGCATTGCTTCGTCTACGGCAGCTACCGTCGCGGAGGCCCGTGACAGGATCCAGCGATCTCCGGGGCCGACGTGGTTGCGGTCCGGCAGTTGGCGCGGCGCTTCGGCTGGGATCGACGCCGGTCGCGAGCCGAGGACGAATCGGGACACGTTCCACAGCTTGTTGGTGAAGTTGCGGGCGTTCTCCAGCTTCTCGGCGCCTAGGCGGGCGTCGTTGCCCGGAGCCGTGCCGTTGACCAGGGCGAACCGCAGGGCGTCCGCCCCGACTTCCTCGATCGTCTCCAGCGGATCGACCGAGTTGCCCTTTGTCTTCGACATCTTCGCGCCGTACGGGTCGCGGATGAGTCCGGACAGATAGACCGTGTGGAAGGGCGCCTGGCCTGTCATGTGGATGCCGAGCATCATCATTCGGGCGACCCAGAAGAAGATGATGTCGTAGGCAGTCTCCATGACCGAGCCCGGGTAGAAGCGCTCGAAGTCGTGCGTCTTCTCCGGCCAGCCCAGGGTCGAGAAGGGCCAAAGCCCCGAGCTGAACCAGGTGTCGAAGATGTCCTCGTCCTGGCGCAACTCGGCAACAGGGCGGCCGCACACGTCGCAGGCGGTCGGACCGGCGGAATCCGCGGTCACGGTCGTGTGGCCGTCCGGGCAGTACCAGGCCGGGATTCGGTGTCCCCACCAAAGCTGGCGACTGACATTCCAGTCGCGCATCTCCGTCATCCAGTGTTCCCAGACCTTGACGAACCGCTCGGGCAGGATCAGCGTGCGGCCGGAGCGCGTTGCCTCCAGAGCCGCAGCGGCAAGAGGCGCCACGCGCACGAACCACTGTGTCTTGAGGCGCGGCTCAACGACGTCGTCGGAGCGCTGGCAGCGCCCCAGCAGCATCTCGTGGGGCTTGATCGAGTCCAGGTCGCCACGGGCCTGGAGGGCTTCCACGATCTGTCGGCGAGCCTCGAAGCGGTCCAGGCCCGCGAACCGCGCGCCGTTCTCGTTGATGCGGGCCGCGTCGTCGAGGACGGTGATCATCGGCAGGCCGTGGCGCTTGCCGGTCTCGTAGTCGTCCTGGTCGTGGGCGGGTGTGATCTTGACGGCGCCGGTCCCAAAGGCTCGGTCGACCACCGCGTCGGCGATGATCGGCACCGCGCGATCGACGAATGGGATCATCGCTCGGCGGCCGACGAAGGCGGCATAGCGTGGGTCTTCGGGGTTCACTGCCACGGCCGTGTCGCCGAGCAGGGTCTCGGGGCGCGTGGTCGCGACCGAGATCCAAGCGGTCGGGTCGGGAGCGCCCGTCTTCTCGTCGATCAGGTGGTAGCGCATCGTCCAGAGGCTGCCCGTCGTTTCGGTCGGGATGACCTCCAGGTCCGAGACGCTGGTGCGGCAACCGGGGCACCAGTGGATGAGAGCCTCGGTCCGATACGCCAGACCCTCGTTGTAGAGCCGGAAGAAGGCCTCGCGGACGGCGCGAGCCGAGACCTCGTCCATCGTGAAGCGCAGGCGCGTCATGTCGAGCGAGGCGCCGACGCGGCGCTGCTGGGAAAGGATCGTCTCGCGGGTCTCGAGCACGAATTCCCACATCGCCTCGAGGTACTTCTCGCGGCCGAGGGTTGTGCGGGTTTCACCTTTGGCCAGCAGCAGCTTGTCGAGCACATATTGCGCGGCGATGGAGGCGTGGTCGAGCCCGGGCAGGAAGAGCGCGGGCCGGCGCTGCATTCGGGCGTGGCGGGTCATCAGGTCTTCGACAGTCGAGCGTTGAGCGTGGCCGAGATGCAGCGAGCCTGTCACGTTGGGCGGTGGCTGAATGATGACGAAGGGCTCCTTGGACCAGTCGGCGCGCGAGCCCTTGCCGTCGGGGTTGAAGACGTCGGCGTCGAGCCATTCCTCGAAGACGGCATGCTCGACATCGCTGGGACGGTAAGCCTTAGCCAGTTCCGTCTTCGGGGGCCCTCCCTCCGCCGGGGTGTTCGCTCTGTCGGCCATTTCTCGCTCCAATGAAAAGCCCGCTCGCCCAGCGGACGAACGGGTCGTGGTACCACCTGCTGGTTCGGCGTCGCCCGGCTGCCGGTCATCCCGGCCCCCGTTCGTGGCGTCGCCCTCTCGGCGCGCTAACGGGCGCCTCCCGCACTGCTCGCGAGCTACGTTCGCGCCGTTCCGACTGCGGGGCTTGCAGCCACGCGCCCTCATGCGCGGGCCCCGCTCTCTGCTCGCCGGCTGGCGGCGTTACTCCTCTCGGTCATCGCAGTGAAGGCCGCGATCGTAGCACAGACCACAGAGGCAGCCAGCGAAATTGGGCTCCCAAAAAAGCAAGGGGCGACCCCGAAGGATCGCCCCTTGCGTATTGCCGCCGCCGGCAGGCTTCCGACCGAAATCGGGCGCCTGGGGAAGTCGGGTCAGTGAGTCGAAGGAGTGGGAGTCGCAACCGGAGGGGGCGAGACGCCGGCGCCGGCGGTGGTGCACAGGCTGACCGTGGCCGTGAGCTGCGCAGCCAGGGTGGTGGCCTGCGAGTCGTTCGAGTTCATGTCGTCGCCGAACGAGGTGATCATCGAGTCCAAGGTGGCCTTGAGGGTTTCCGCGTTCTGCATCTCGGACTGGCCTCGCTGCAGGACGACCACAGCTGCGTTGTAGGCGGCGGTTGTCGCGGAATGGTTCAACGCGAGGGAGCCGTTTAGCAGGTCGGTCGCCGCAGTGAGGAGCTCATCCTCGTACGCCACACGTGCGGCGCCCACATCACCCGAGGTCCCGACTCGGGACTGTGTCGACGAGAGGGCAATCTGCAGAGCCTTGAGGCTAGCTTCGTCCTTCTTCATCGCGGCGATGCAGCCGTTGAGGGAATTGATCTGCGTGTTTGCAACCTGGTGAGCCGCCTGCTCGCTCGAGAGGAAGGCCTTCGTATCTTCCAGGTCCTTGTTCGTCTTGGAGATCGTGACGAAGGAGAACCCGGCCGTGGCGACCAGGGCGATGACAAGGAGGACACAGATAATGGGCAGAACGAGGCGGCGCTTGCTGGCCTTCGGAGCCTGCGGCTGTCCGTAGGGATAGGAAGGCGTCTGAGGAGCCCAGGGCTGCGACGGGTCGGCGCCTGGCTGAGCCGGGAACTGAGGAGCCCAGGGCTGCGACGGGTCGGCGCCTGGCTGAGCCGGGAACTGAGGAGCCCAGGGCTGCGACGGGTCGGCGGGCTGAGTGGGCGCCTGAGGAGCCCACGGCTGCTGCTGATAGGCAGGCGCGGCCGGTGCCGGTGCCTGAGGCGTCCAACTCTGCGGCTGATAGGCGGGCGCGGCCGGTGCCTGAGGAGCCCAGTCCTGAGGAGCAGGCGCGGCCGGTGCCTGAGGCGCCCAATTCTGCGACTGATAGGCGGGCGCGACCGGGGCCGGTGCCTGAGGCGCCCAGTCCTGAGGAGCGGGCGCGGCTGGGGCCGGTGCCTGAGGCGCCCACTTCGGCTGATAGGCAGGCGCGACCGGGGCCGCTGGCTCCCCGCCTACCGGACTGGCCTGCTCCGGATACGAAGGATCTATGGGATCGGGCTGATCTCCGTTGTTGCCCGGCGTGTCGACCATATCTCGTTTTCCCTCCAACGGTGACGGCGTTGACTCCCGGTCTCGCTGCCCGGGCCCATCTATGCGCTCTGGCCGCGCTCCGCGATGAATTCCCCGTAGTTGGTCTCATCGACGCCTTCGTCGACCTGGCTCTTGGTCAGGAGGAGCGGCGGGCGGCCGGCCCTGATCGTCTCCTCGGTGATGATGCATTTCCGAATCTCGGCGTGATCCGGAATGTCGTACATCACATCGAGGAGCGACTCCTCCACGATCGAGCGCAGGGCGCGGGCCCCGGTCTTGCGAGTGATCGCGACCTCGGCCGCCGCTTCAAGTGCGGTCAGAGTGAAGACCAACTCCACTTTGTCGAGGGAGAGGAACTTCTGGAATTGCCGCGTGATGGCGTTCTTGGGCTCCGTGAGAACGCGCACCAGGTCCTCAGCAGTGAGGTGCGACAGCGTGACCTCGACGGGTAGCCGGCCGACGAACTCGGGAATGAGACCGTACTTGAGCAGGTCCTCGGGCATGAGCCTCTCGAGGATCTTCTCGCGGTCTATGACCGGCATATGGTTCTCCGCCCCGAATCCCATCGACCGCTTGCCGACGCGCTCCTCGACGATCTTCTCCAGACCGTCGAACGCCCCGCCACAGATGAACAGGATGTTCGTGGTGTCGATCTGGATGAAGTCCTGATGGGGGTGCTTTCGGCCACCCTGAGGCGGGACGTTGGCAAGCGTTCCTTCGAGGATCTTGAGGAGCGCTTGCTGCACACCTTCGCCCGAGACGTCACGGGTGATCGACGGGTTGTCGGCCTTGCGGGCGATCTTGTCGATCTCGTCGATGTAGATGATGCCGCGCTGCGCTTTAGCCACGTCGAAGTCTGCGGCCTGGATCAGCCTCAGCAGGATGTTCTCGACGTCCTCGCCGACATAGCCGGCTTCGGTCAGCGATGTGGCATCCGCGATGCAGAATGGCACGTCCAGGATCTTGGCCAGAGTCTGGGCGAGAAGCGTCTTGCCCGAGCCGGTAGGCCCGACCAGCAGGATATTCGACTTCTGAAGCTCGACGTCATCGATCTGATGACCGGCGTTGACCCGCTTGTAGTGGTTGTGCACCGCTACCGAGAGGACCTTCTTGGCCTTGTCCTGGCTGATGACATACTGGTCGAGCGCCAGCTTGATGGCGCGTGGATTCGGCAGCTTGGCCGCCTGCGGCTTGGTCCGCGGCGCCTCGAGCATCTCCTCTTCGATGATTTCCTGGCAGAGGTTGATGCACTCGTCGCAGATATAGACGCCCTGGCCCGCGATGAGCTTGCGGACCTGCTCCTGGCTCTTGCCGCAGAAGCTGCAGCGATATGGGACCTTGGGGCCGTTCTTGGGTGTTGTCACGCGCCTAGCCCTGCCCTTCGCGCCTTTCCCCGATCATCGCCCGTCGTCCGCCGCGGGCTTCGCTTCATCGCGGTCTCGGCCGCTCCGATCTGTCTCCGAGGCTGCGGCTTCGGCCGCAATCGTACCCGCTAGCGGGTCGCTCGTTGCGGAGTACACGGCGTCGATGATGCCATAGTCCTTGGCGTCCACGGGAGACATAAAGTAGTCCCGTGAGGTGTCGGCGATTATCTTGTCGATCGGCTGGCCCGTGTGGCGGCTCAGGATCTCATGATTTGTGGTGACTAGAGTTTCCATCTCCTTGACTTGGATCATGACGTCCGGGGTGTTACCGCGGAATCCGCCGGAACCCTGATGAATCATGATCCGGCTGTGACGCAGGGCGAACCGCTTCCCGGGCGCGCCGGCGGCCAGCAGCACGGCAGCCATGCTGGCCGCCATGCCGATGCAGATCGTGCTCACCGGGGCGCGGACGTACTGCATCGTGTCGTAGATGGCGAGGCCGCTGGTGATGATGCCGCCGGGCGAGTTGATATAGAGGCTGATGTCCCGCTCCGGATCCTCGGCGTCGAGGAACAAGAGCTGGGCAATGACCAGGTTCGCGACGTTGTCCTCGATCGTGTCGCCCAGGAAGATGATCCGCTCGCGGAGCAGACGAGAGTAGATGTCGTAGGCGCGTTCGCCACGGCTCGAGGACTCGATCACCATCGGCACGAGCATCGAATCGTCTCCTCCGTGCAGTGTTTCTAGCTACGCGCCCGTAGAAGTGGCAGTTGACGGTGTAAGGCTTCCCGGATCCGTGACGCCCACCGAAGCGGCAGCGGCACCGGACTCGGTTCCGACGGGTGAATGCTCGTCGGCATCTTCCAGATGCTTGAGTCGCGGTGCTTCAGGGTGGGCATCGAGCCACTCGTCGACAAGCTGCTCGACGGTCCTGGAGCGCCGGATCGTGCTCCTGATGTAGTTTCGGCCGCGTTCCGACTCGAAGTAGCGGACCAGGCTCTGGTCTTTCGCATAGCGCAACCGGGCCTTCTCGATCTCGGCCTCAACGGTGGCGTCGGCTACTTCCACGGACTTGGCCTTGGCGATCTCGGACAGCACCAGGAGCGTCTTGACTCGCTTCTCGGCCTGCGGTCGGAACTCGGCGTGAAGATCTTGCTCGGTCTTCCCGAGGACCTTGAGGTAGGCCTCTTCCGCGATCCCCTGCCGGGCCACCGCCGAGCGCAGCTCGTCGTGCATGACCTCGACCTCCTGGTCGATGAGGACGTCGGGCGGTTCTACGGTCGCGTTTGCGGTGGCGTATTCGATGATCTTGTCTGCGAACTCGTGGCGGGCGTGGTCGAGGGCGTTCTCCTCGAGGCGCTTGCGCAACTCGGCTTCGAGCTCGGCCATGTCGGCGAACTTGCCGACGGACCGGGCGAACTCGTCGTTGGCTTCGGGCAGAACCTTCGCCCGCAGGTCCTTGACCTCGACCACGAAGTGGGCCGTCTGACCGCGCAGGGATTCCTCCTGGTAGTCGTCCGGGAAGACGATGTCGAATTCGCGCTCCTGGCCCTTCTCGGCGCCGACCAGGTTGTTCTCGAAGCCCGGGATGAGCCGATCCTGGCCAAGCACGAGCGGCATCCGCTCGGAGGTTCCGCCGTCGAACGGCACGCCATCGCGTGTGCCTACGAAGCCGATGACCGCGTAGTCGCCGTTCTGGGCGCCGCGTCCGGAGACCGGCTCGAGGTGACCCTCGGCGTCGCGCAATTCGTCGACGACCGTGTCGACCATGGTCGCATCGACGGGCTTGATCTCGGGCTTGAAATTGAAGTGATCGTAGTCGCCGAGCGTGACTTCCGGTCTAACCTGAACGACGACCTTGAAGAGAAGCGGCTTTCCTTCTTCCGCTTGCATCATTTCAACCGCAGGTGAACTGAGCGGCGCGAGGTCCGACTCGCGCATCTTCTCGCGGAAAGCATCGTCCACGAGCTGTTCGACTGCCTCGTCGAGGATGGTGGTCGGACCCAGGAAGCGCTCGAGCATGACGCGCGGGGCCTTGCCGGGCCGGAACCCGGGCACGCGAGTCTCTCGGGACAACCGGCGAACGGCATCCTCGATGGCACGCGCCAACCGCTCGGGCGGCAGCTCGAACTCTATCTGGAGGCGGGAATTCGGGAGGGGGGAGGTGGTGGTCTGCATCGCCGGCAGATTATAGGGTCCGCCGGGCCGCGAGGCCCGGGGCGTGGCGCACTCGCCGTCGTCCGGTCCTTCGCAGCAGGAAGTGTGGTGGGCAAGGCGGGACTTGAACCCGCACGCCGCTTACGCGGCACCAGCTCCTAAGGCTGGCGCGTCTGCCATTCCGCCACTCGCCCGTGGGCCCAGAGTTTAGCGAGGCCTCAGCGCCGTCGCTCCCAGCGGGTGTGATGCCCGGTCGGCTTGTCACCGGCCGGCGCCGGCTGGTCCGCCGCGGTGCCGTCCTTGCGCGCGGCCCGCCGAGCGTGGATTCGCTCTGTGGCCGCCGTAAAACTCGCGCCCTCGGGACGGAACAACTCCTTGGCCAGCCTCTTGCCCGCTTCGGCCGTGACCGGGCGGAGGACGTTGCCCCCAAGCTCGGAAATCGTGCCCTTGAGGTCCCGGGCCTCGCGCTCGGGTCGGCTCTTTTCCAGGTAGTAGGCAAACTCGCGCTCCAACAGGCCGCGCACCTGGTCGCCGTCATCGCCGAGAGATCGAAGCGCCTTGTCGATTTGCTTGGGGAGCATCGACTGGGGCATATCCGCTCTTGGACCAAGCACCGCGCGCCTGATTACGCGATAGGTTCGCTTGGGGCCTCCGAGGGCGATGAAGGCCGTCCCGGCCGCAAGGGCCGCCGTCTTGCCGGGGGCGCGGCGGATCTTCGCGGGAATGTCCACGGCCGATCGACCGGCAGCCTCGAGCCTGACGACTTCGTCGAGCAGAAGCTGGCGGCTGGCTACGGCTTCCGCGCGAGCGGCAGCTGTTCGCGCACCCACTCGATCGTCTCCTTGGTGG